>Ga0265798_10000673_pt1 | contig 55619 bp, 49 predicted proteins | sample P3T30metagenome_FD_192430 | JGI IMG/M metagenome (GOLD analysis project Ga0265798, IMG submission 192430) | Plant litter microbial communities from East Loma Ridge, Irvine, California - P3 T30 | ecosystem: Environmental > Terrestrial > Plant litter > Unclassified | place: USA: California... | reverse complement strand
GGTGAAAAATGCCCATTTCCCGCAGTGTCCGCCGTTCGTCTTCCGACAGTTCCAAACGTTTCATCGTCTCACCTTTGCAGCATTGCCTATCCGACTTTGACTGCAAAAATTGCGAGACTACTTAGACCGCCGCTCAAATGAGCTGAAGTCCTTGCTGTATTCATTAGCGTGAACCAGGATCTTGCCGACAGGCCGCCATCCATACACGTCGCCGCCAACAAGCATCTCGTCATCGACTTCAACAGTTATGATTCGGCCCTGTACAGGCAAGCCTGCCACACGCTCGAACAAACCTTCGGATTCATCCAAAACGGTGACACCGTAACCGGACTCGACGAAGGCATCGGCCCCTCATTCCATCGTGCCGATGTCGAAATCTCGACCGGCTGGGACAACTGGAGCGGCAACTACCTGCTGTCCAACTCGAGCGAGGGCGACGACATACTCCAGCTTCTGTTTGCCCGGTTGTCGCCGTAGGCAGTACGGCGCAACCGCGGCCGGCGTATTCGCACCCAAGCGCAAGAAAATCAACGCCCGCGTATTCAGGACAGCTTCGTCAACAGCCCAGCCACCCGCTCACGCCCCACCCCAGCGGCCGAACCATACCCACCATGGCCGCCACCCTGGCCATCTATCTTGAACGCACTGACCACCTGCGCCAGATGCTGCGCCTGGTCCTGCATCGATTCCGACGCCGCCGCCGCTTCCTCCACCAGCGCGGCATTCTGCTGCGTCGCCTGGTCCATCTGGTTGACCGCCTGGTTGATCTGGCCGATGCCGGCGCGCTGCTCGTCGGTTGCCGCGGCGATCTCGCCGATGATGTCGGTCACGCGGCGCACGCTGCCGACGATGTCTTCCATCGTGGTGCCGGCCTGGCCGACCAGCCTGGCGCCGCTCTCGACCTTTTCCACCGAGTCGCCGATCAGTTCCTTGATCTCCTTGGCCGCCGCCGCCGAGCGGTGCGCCAGGTTGCGGACCTCGCCCGCCACCACGGCGAAGCCGCGGCCCTGCTCTCCCGCGCGCGCCGCTTCCACCGCCGCGTTCAGCGCCAAGATGTTGGTCTGGAAGGCGATGCCGTCGATCACGCCGATGATGTCCGAGATCTTCTTCGACGATGCATCGATCGAATGCATCGTGCTGACCACCTGCGCCACCACTGCGCCGCCGCGTTCGGCCACTTCGCTGGCCTTGGCCGCCAGCACGCTGGCCTGGCGCGCATTCTCGGCGTTCTGGGTGACGGTCGAGTTGAGCTCTTCCATCGACGACGCCGTCTCTTCCAGCGAACCGGCCTGCTGCTCGGTGCGCGCGGACAGGTCGCGGTTACCGGCCGAGATTTCCGAGGATGCCGTCGCGATCGCATCCGAGCCGGTGCGGATCTCGCGCACCATGCGCAGCAATTGTTCGTTCATGTGCTTGAGGGCGGCCTGCAGCTGGCCGATCTCGTCGCGCGCACTGACGTCCAGGTCGGCGGTCAGGTCGCCGGCCGCCACGCGCTCGGCAACATCGACGGCGGCCCGCACCGGGCGCACGATGCTCATGGTCAGCCACCAGGCGCAGACGATGCCGAAGGCGGTGCCCAGGCAGGCCAGCAGGATGACCGTAAAGCGGCTTTCCTGCTTGATCCGCTTGATGTTGCCGCTCAGTTCGTCGACGCGGTCGCGCTGGATGTCGACCAGCTGGTCGATGTTCGCCTGGTAGGCCTTGGCCGCCGGGGTGTACACCTTGTCGTACATGGCGTCCGCTTCCTGGGCGCGGCCGGCTTCCTTGAGCGCCAAGACTTCCTTGCGCCCGCCCGCATAAGCGTCGCGCAGCGCCATCATCTCCTTGTAGACCTGCTTCTCCTGGTCTGTCCTCAGGAGCGGTTCCACTTCCTTGATGTAGAACTGGGCTTTCTTGTTGGTTTCTTCGATGTTCGCGGCAAAGAACTGGCCGAGCGTGGCATCGCTGCTCTTGATGATGGCAGACGTGCGCAGCACGGCGATGGCGATGTTGCCGCTCCAGTCGCTGATCATGCGCTCTTTCTTGATCGGCTCGTCGAGCATCTGCTCGGCCGCGTCGGCGACTTCGTTGAGCTTGAGGATGCCGATGACGGTCGTGATGATCGACAGGAACAGGACGACGGCGAAGCCAAGCGCCAGGCGTTGGCCAATCTTCATGCTTGAGAACAGATTCATCTTGGGAGTCGGATGGGAAGGTTGGAACCGGGCCGTGTCGGCATCCGGTGGCGGACTGGGCATGATAAATCCAAAGTTGCCATGCGGAATCATTTGCACCGACGTTTTTGACTTTCTGTTGGCGCTGTGCAACAAAAAGTCAATGCGCCTCCTTGGCAACCCGGCACTCCCACTCATCCCATACTTCTTCTTTTTCGAAGTTAACGTCCGAAGAACTTCGCTTTTTCCGATCCAGCAGCTGCCGTATCCTCTGGTCTGCAATACGGTCCCTCCAGGGGCCACCCTCTGCTCCACCAACCAAGACGAGAGTCCAATCATGAAACGCATCGCACTCTTTATCGCCACCAACCTTGCCATCATGCTCGTACTCGGCATTTCGGCGAGTCTGCTTGGCGTTAACAAATACCTGACTGCCAACGGCCTGAACCTCGGCATGCTGCTCGGCTTCGCCGCCCTGATGGGCTTCGGCGGCGCCTTCATTTCGCTGTGGATGTCCAAGCCCATCGCCAAGTGGTCGACCGGCGCCCGCGTCATCGAACAGCCGTCCAACTCGACCGAGCTGTGGCTGATGAACACCATTGCGTCCCAGGCGCAGAAGGCCGGCATCGCGATGCCGGAAGTGGCCATCTACCCGGGCGAGCCGAACGCCTTCGCCACCGGCGCGACCAGGAATGCGTCGCTGGTCGCGGTCTCGACCGGCCTGCTGGAGTCGATGACGCACGAGGAAGTCGAAGCCGTGCTGGCGCACGAAGTGGCGCACATCGCCAACGGCGACATGGTCACGCTGACCCTGATCCAGGGCGTGGTGAACACTTTCGTGATCTTCCTGGCGCGCGTGGTCGCCTACTTCGTCGACCAGTTCCTGCGCCGCGACGAGAGCGAAAGCAGCGGCCCCGGCATCGCCTTCACCGTTACCGCCGTGGTCTGCGATCTGCTGTTCGGCCTGCTGGCAAGCATCATCGTGGCCTGGTTCTCGCGCCAGCGCGAATACCGCGCCGACCGCGGTTCGGCCAATATCCTTGGCACCCCGCAGCCGATGATCGCGGCGCTGCGCCGCCTCGGCGGCATTGCGCAAGGCGACCTGCCGAAGAATATTGCGGCCTCAGGTATTGCCGGGGGCGGTATGATGTCGCTTTTCAGTAGCCATCCGTCCTGCGAGGACCGTATCGCCGCCTTGCAGCAGCGCGCGTAAGCCAACGGGAGGGCCAGGGACCATATGCGGTATTCATCACTCGTGCTGCCGGCGCTGTTCGCGATCGCGCTGGCCCTCCTGCTTCAACATTTCCTCGGCTCGCTGGCCTGGGCCGGCCTGCTCGCCGTGGTCACCTGGCCGCTGCACCAGCGCCTGCAGCGGCGCGGCTGGCCGCGCATGGCCAGCGCCGCCTTCCTGGTCGGGCTGCTGGTGGTCAGCTTCATCGGGCCGTCGATCCTGCTGTTCGATGCCCTGAGCGCCGAACTGGCCGGGGTGCGGCGCCTGCTGACCCAGTTCAACGAGACCGGCCTGCCGGTCCCGGCCTGGCTGGACAACTTCCCGCTGGTGGCCGAGCCGGCCGCCAAGTGGTGGACCGAACACCTGGCCGTGCCCGGCGGGCTGAACAACCTGATCCGGAATACCGTCGGCGACTTCATGCCGCACCTGACCGGCGCCGCGCGCACCTGGGGCTCGACCATCCTGGCCAATGCGCTGTACCTGTTCCTGACCCTGCTGACCCTGTTCGTGCTCTACCTGCACGGCCCGGCGGCGATCCGCTACATCGACCGCGCCGGCGAACGCCTGGTCCCGGCCCACTACCCGATGCTGCGGCGCGTGTTCCCGCTGTCGGTGCGCGGCACGGCGCTGGGGCTGTGCTCGGTGGCGGTGCTGGAAGCGGTCGTGCTCGGGATCGCGTATGCGATCGCGGGGGCGCCGGCGCCGGCGCTGCTGGCCGTGATCACCGGCTACCTGGCCCTGATCCCGGGCGGTGCGCCGCTGTCGTTCACCGCGGTCTCGCTGCTGCTGCTGGGCCAGGGGCACTCGGGCGCCGCGCTCGGCCTGTTCAGCTGGGGCGCGATCGAACTGTTCCTGGTCGACAAATTCATCCGCCCGAAACTGATCGGCCATAAAGTGAACCTGCCCTTCCTGGCCGTGCTGTTCGGCCTGCTCGGCGGCGTCTCGACGCTGGGCGTGATCGGCCTGTTCGTCGGCCCCTTCATGATGGCGATCCTGTTCGCCTGGCTGCGCGGCGGCGAGCAGCCGGTGCTGGTGACGACCGACCAGCGCCAGGCCGCCGGCAAGAAGTAAGGCGCACCAGAAGCACGTCGAAAACGCAGCGAAGACGTACCGGACAATACCAATCCAGCACCAACAGACAAGGCCGATTTTCACATCGGCCTTCTGTCTTTCCACACTGAAATTCGGCTCGACAATACCACTTAAATACCTGTTGACTTCGCAACCGGCCCCTCCTATAGTGCCCTGTCCTTTCCGGCACAAGATTCCTCAACCATGATCGACTATCTCATCGGCGTCGACGGCGGCGGCACTGGCACCCGCGTGCGCCTCGCCGATCCCGACGGCGGCGACATCGCCCAGGCCGCCAGCGGCCCTTCCGGCCTGGCCCTCGGCATCACCTGCGCCTGGGCCGCGGTCCAGGACGCGATCCAGGCCGCCTTTGCCGCGGCCGGCATCGACCAGCCCCCTCCATGCAGGATCGCCATCGGCCTCGGCCTAGCCGGCGTGCACAACCGCCAGTGGGCGGCCGATTTCGTCGCCGCCGATCCCGGTTACGGCGCGCTGGTGCTGGAAACCGACGCCTTCACCACGCTGATGGGCGCCCATGGCGGCGCACCCGGCGCCATCGTCGCGATCGGCACCGGCAGCGTCGGCGAAGTGCTGCTGCCCGACGGCAGGCGGCGCGAAGTGGGCGGCTGGGGCTTCCCGGCCGGCGACGAAGCCAGCGGTGGCTGGATCGGGCTGCGCGCCGTCAACCACGTGCAGCAGGTACTGGACGGGCGGCGTGAAGCCAGCGCCTTTTCCGATGCGGTGGCGGCGGCCTGCGGCGGCCAGCGCGATGCGATCCAGGTCTGGCTCGGCAACGCCAACCAGACCGCCTACGCCACGCTGGCGCCGCTGGTACTGCATCATGGCGGCGACCCGGTGGCGCGCGCGATCCTGTTCGAGGCCGGCCGCGAAGCCGCCAGCATCGCACACGCCCTCGACCCGGACGGCGCCCTGCCGCTGGCCCTGTGCGGCGGCCTGGGCGCCGCGCTGCACGACTACCTGCCGCAGGGCTTCGCAGCGCGCGCCGCTGCGCCGCAGGGCGATTCGGCCCAGGGCGCATTGCGCATGGTCGCCCACTACCTCGTGAAACACGGCATGAAGGGCACGCCATGAAGGGCAATATCCTGACCCCGGACGGCTGGATCCGCGGCGAGATCATGCTCGACCCGCATGACCGGCAGGCCATCGGCCGCATCGACGGCGCGCCGGCGGACCCGGACGCCAACGGCGACGACTACATCCTGCCCGGCTTCATCGATCTGCACGTGCACGGCGGCGCCGGGCGTGACATGATGGAAGGCGGCGATGCCGCGCACGCGATCGCGCGCCTGCACGCGCGCCACGGCACCACCAGCCTGCTGGCCACCACCATGACCGCGCCGCTGGACGACATCGACCGCGCATTGACGGCCATCGGCGCCGCCTGCACCGCGCGCGGGCCGGGCGAGGCGCGCATCCTGGGCGTGCACCTGGAAGGCCCGTACATCAATTCGGGCAAGCTGGGTGCCCAGCCGCCGTTCGCGCGCCAAGCCTCGATCGACGAAGTGAAACGCTTCGACCAACAGGCGCCCATGCGCCTGATCACCGTGGCGCCCGAGATCGACGGCCACCTGGTCCTGGTGCGCCAGTTGGCCGATGCCGGCATCCGGGTCCAGATCGGCCACACCAGCGGCAGCTACGAGGATGGCGTGCAGGCTTTGGCGCACGGCGCGGCCGGCTTCACCCACCTGTTCAACGCCATGCCCGGCCTGCACCACCGCGACCCCGGCATGGTCGGCGCCGCGCTGGCCCATGCCGAGTACGCCGAGATCATTCCCGATCTGCTGCACGTGCATCCGGGTGCGATTAAGGTGGCGCTGCGCGCGATTCCGCACCTGTACTGCGTGACCGATTCCACCGCCGCCGCCGGCATGCCGGACGGCCAGTACATGCTGGGCCGCCAGGTGGTCCACAAGTGCATGGGCGGCGTGCGCCTGCTTGATGGCACCCTGGCCGGCAGCACGCTCACCATGGACCAGGCGCTGCGCAACCTGGTGGCGATCGGCCTGGACCTGCGCGAAGCCTCGCGCCGCACCTCGACCAATGCCGCCGACTACCTGGGCGAGACCCGGCGCGGCCGCCTGGCGCCCGGCTGCTTTGCCGACCTGGTGGTGCTGGACCGCAGCCTGAATCTGAAAGCCGTGGTCATCGAAGGAGAGGCATGTGAGCTCGCCTGATGCGCAACCCGCCTCGAAGATGCTCGAGGAAGCGCTGTCCGCGCCCGACTGCGTCGCCCTGCAGCTGGCCAGCGACGCCGAGCGCTACGCCGCGCTCGGCCGGCACCTGCGCGCCACGCACTTCCACAACGCGGTGACGGTGGCGCGCGGCAGCTCGGACCATGCCTGCGGCTACCTGGCCTACCTGATCATGGCGCGCATGGGCAAGCTGGTGACCTCGCTGCCGATGTCGCTGGTGACGCTGTACAAATCGCCGCTGAGCGCCGCGGGCGTGCTGGCGCTCTCGGTCTCGCAGTCGGGCCAGAGCCCGGACGTGGTCGAGCCGGTCCGCTACTTCCGCGACGGCGGCGCGACCACGGTGGCGCTGGTCAACGCCGTCGATTCGCCGCTGGCCGACAACGCCGAGTGGGCGCTGCCGCTGCGCGCCGGTGTCGAGACAAGCGTGGCCGCGACCAAGAGCTTCATCGCCAGCCTGGTAGCCGGCGCGCGCCTGGTGGCCGAGTGGCAGCAGGACCAGGCATTGCACACCACCCTGCAGGCCCTGCCCGATGCACTGCGCCGCGCCGGCCGCGCCGACTGGACATCCGCCATCGAGGTGCTGGCGCCGGCGCGCAACATCATGGTGGTCGGGCGCGGCATCAATTTTCCGATCGCGCTGGAAGCGGCCCTGAAATTCAAGGAAACCTCGGCGCTGCAGGCCGAGGCGTTTTCCGGCGCCGAGATCAAGCACGGACCGATGGCCCTGATCGAGGATGGCTATCCGCTCTTGATCTTCGCCACCCGCGGTCCGGCCCAGGCCGGCCTGGTGGCGCTGGCCGACGAGATGCGCGGGCGCGGTGCGCGCGTGCTGCTGGCCGCGCCGGACGATATTCCAGGCCGCGACCTCGACCTGCCCCTGGCCGGCCACCCCGACCTCGACCCGATCGTCGCGATCCAGGCGTTTTATGTGATGGCGGCGCAACTGGCCAGGGCGCGCGGCCTGGATCCGGACCAGCCGCGCCACCTGAGCAAGGTCACAAAAACCAACTGAGCACTCAATAAGCACGCAATGAACGACTACAGGCAACTCGCCGGCCAGCTGATCATGATCCGGCTGTTCGGCACCGAACTGGATGACGATACGTCCGCCTTCATCCGCGCCAACCGCATCCGCGGCGCCTGCCTGTTCCGCCAGAACATGACGGACCGCGCACAGCTGACGCGCTTCACCGGCGCGCTGCGCGCGGCGATGGGACCGCAAGCGCTGATCGCGCTCGACCAGGAAGGCGGCGCCGTGGTGCGCGCGCTGTGGGTGCCGCCACCGCCGTCGGCGATGGCGTTGGGCGCGGCCGATGATGCGGCGCTGGCGCGCGCGGTCGGCGCCGCGGTGGCGCGCGCCGTCAAGGCGATGGGCTTCAATTGGAACTTTGCGCCGGTGCTGGACCTGAACAACAATCCGTGCAATCCCGTCATCGCCGAGCGCTCCTTCGGCGCCGACCCGCAGCGCGCCACCGGATTGGCGATGGCCTGGATGGCCGGCAGCGAGAGCGAAGGCGTGGCGTGCTGCGTCAAGCACTTCCCCGGCCACGGCGACACCCACGTCGATTCGCACCGCGATCTGCCGACCGTCGACAAGCCGCTGGCGGAACTGGAACGCTTCGAGTTCGCCCCTTTCCGCATCGCCGCCCCGCACGCGCCGGCGGTGATGACGGCCCACATCGTGTACCCGGCGCTCGATCCGCACAACCCGGCCACGATGTCGCGCGCGATCCTCTCGGACCTGCTGCGCGAGCAGTGGGGCTACGAAGGCGTGATCATCACCGACGGCATGGACATGCACGCGATCGCCCACCGCTACGGCGCCGGCCAGGCCGCGGTGAACGCCCTGCTGGCCGGCGCCGACATGGTAATGGCGATCGGCAGCCGCGAGACGCAGGAAGAAACCCTGGACGCGATCGCGGCGGCGATCGCCGACGGGCGCCTGCCCCTGGACGAAGTGCAGGCGCGCCTGGCGCGGCTGGACGCCCTGGCGGCGCGTTATCCAGCCGGGTCGGCGGCTTACCTGGTCGATAATGAGCCGGGCGACGCTGCCGAGCGCGCCCTGATGGCCGATGCCTGGCGCCGCGCCCTCACCGCGCGCGGCGATCCGCGGCGTCCGGCCCCGGGCAGCAGGCTGCGCCTGGTGGCGCGCCAGGACGTGGTGAGCGACGGCGTGTCCGAAGCGGGGGTGCCGGCGCAGGCGATCGCGGATTCGCTTTCGCGCCTGTACGACGTGGAACTGGCGACCTTCGGGGATGCCGACAGCTTCGACTGGAACACGCTGCCGGATGACGGCCGCTTCACGGTGCTGGCCTCGACCTCGCGCCGGCGCTATGGGCCGCATGCGCGCGGCAACTGGAAGCCGGACCTGCACCTGGCGCTGTGGAACCCCTACCAGGCGCTCGACATCGACGCCCCGGCCCTGATGACCTATGGCTTCGCGCCGCCGGCGCTGGAAGCGGTCAATGCCTGGCTGGCCGGCAGCATCGAGGCCGAAGGGCGCTGCCCGGTGCCGGGGTTCTGACACCGCGGTTCCGGGCCACGATGCCGGTGCGGGATCGTGCGCCGCGGCGCCGGTTCCGATTGCCGGGTAACGCATTGTAACGACGGCGCGCGCCGCGCCGCGGCTGAGGCACAATAGCGCCAGCCCGTACTGTGTCCAGATCGGCACTTTATGGGACAATGCACCTTTTGTCCGACTAAGAGAAGGATTATTCATGTCCCAATTCCGTTTTGCCCGCCTTGCCCTGATGCTGGCCGCCATTGGCCTGAATGCCGCCCCGGCCCTGATGCACAGCGCCTCCGCGCAGAACAAGGATGCCAAGCCGGCCGCCGCCGCCCCGCAGCAGGATACGGTGCGTCCGGAACTGTTCAAGCTGCTCGACCCGGCCCAGATCAAGCCGCTGATGGACGCGAAGAACTATGCCGAAGTCAAGAACCGCATCACCCAGGCCGAAGCCTTCCCGGACAAGACCCCGTACGAGACCTACGTCCTGAACCGCATGAAACTGTCGCTGGGCAGCACCACCAACGACGAAGCGATGTCGACGTCGGCGCTGGAAGCGATCATCGCATCGGGCAAGCTGCCGGAAGCCGACCGTCCGGGCTTCACCCAGGCGCTGGCCAACCTGTACTTCAACGCCAAGAACTATCCGAAGGCGATCGAGACCTTCAAGGCGATCCAGGCCAGCGGCGGCGGCTCGGACGCGGTGAATTCCGCCCTGATCCGCGCCTACTACCTGAGCGGCGACTATGCGAGCGCACTGAAGGCCCAGGAGCCGGTGCTGGAAGCGCAGGAAAAGGCCGGCAAGACCCCGTCGCAGGAAGACCTGCGCCTGTACGCCTCGGCCGCCAACAAGGTCAAGGATGATGCGGCCTACCTGCGCGGCGTCGAGAAGCTGGCCATGTACTACCCGAACGACGATTTCTGGAGCGACGTGATCAGCCGCGGCATCGTGCGTAAGCCTGGCTTCAACGACGCCAACATCACCGACGTGCTGCGCCTGCAGTTCTCGGCGGTGAAGGCAATGTCGCCGGAAGGCTACAACGAGCTGGCCGAACTGGCCCTGAAGGACGGCTTCCCGACCGAAGCCAAGAAGGTCGTGGACGCGGGCTTCGCCGCCGGCGTGCTGAACACCGCCGCCCACCGCCAGCTGCGCGACCGCGCCAACAAGGGCGCCGCCGACGATGCCAAGAACATCGCTGCCGGCGAAGCTTCGGCCGCCAAGTCGAAGACCGGCGCCGGCCTGGTCAACCTGGGCTGGGCCTACGTCACCATGGACCAGTTCGACAAGGGCATCGGCTTCATCGAGCAGGGTATCGCCAAAGGTGGCCTGAAGTCGCCGGACGAAGCCAAGCTGCGCCTGGGCATGGCTTACGCCCGCGCCGGCAAGAAGGACCAGGCCATCAAGACCTTCGAGACCGTGAAAGCCGGCGGCGGCCTGGCCGATACGGCCAAGTACGCCATCATGCTGCAGAACCATCCGAACCCGGCTGCGCCGAAGTAATTGGATTCGGTAGGGTGGGCGGGGCCGCCGAGGCAGCCCCTGCCCGTCATGCAGACAGCGACACCCGGAAAGCGGCACAGGCATCCAGCCTGTGCCGCTTTTTTATTTCCTAATCCATTCCCGATCTATTTCCTTTAAACCAATTCTTTTGCATCGCTTCTGTTAGCTGCCGTACTGGCTGAGAGATGCCGAAGTCCCATAATCCTCGGGTATTGTCGAATCTGAAAGGCCGGTCATGACCACCGTACGCAAGGGCCAGGCGCCCGCCAAGCTGGACCGCAACGAATTCCACCTGCGCTTCATGGGCAAGTTCTACGATCCCGCCTACAAGGAAGTCGGCCAGGAACTGGCGGCGGTCGAGGAAATCGCCTGGAAGACCTATATCGAATCGCACAAGGCCCCGCTCACGGTCAAGGCCGGTCCAGGCTTCGCCGATCCGGACTACGACCTGTCGGTGGAGTGGAAGGAAGCGCACGACCGCCTGCTTGCGGCCGACGCCAGGCAGAAAGACCCCAGCACGAAACGCCGCATCCTGCTGATCAATGGCGCTGCGCGCAACGACGGCAGCTGCCCCAGCGAAATGTCCAAGACCTGGCGCCTGACCAAGATGTGCGAGACGCTGCTGCGGGACGAAGGCTTCGAGACCGACCTGCTCGACCTGTCGCTGCTGACCTCGGACTACGAACGCCGCATCCACCCCTGTAAGGCCTGCGTCTCGACCGCGATGCCGCTGTGCCACTGGCCGTGCAGCTGCTACCCGAACCATTCGCTGAACCAGGACAACGACTGGATGAACGAGATCTACGAGCGCTGGGTGTCGGCGCACGGGATCATCATCCTGACGCCGGTCTACTGGTACCAGGTGCCGGCCGTGCTGAAGCTGATGATCGACCGCCTGGTGTGCGCCGACGGCGGCAATCCGGACCCGAGCTCGACCCACGGCAAGAAACCCGAGCAAGCCAAGGCGCTGGAAGAAGACTGGGACTTCCCGAAGCACCTGGCCGGGCGCGCCTACGGCCTGGTGGTGCATGGCGACGTGGCCGGCATCGAATCCACGCGGCGTTCGCTGTCGGACTGGCTGGACTGGATGGGCCTGGTCGACGCCGGTCCCACCGCCCAGCTCGACCGCTACGTCGGCTACTACGAATCGTATGCCGACAGCCACGATACCCTGGAAAAGGACACCATGTTCCAGGAAGAAGTGCGCAACGTGGCGCGCTCGGTGGCATCCACGGTCGAGCTGATGCGTGAAGGCAAGCTGGTGCAGCCGGACCGCAAGCTGACCAATCCGCGGCCGAAATAAGACCGGCGTTTTTTGGTATGATCGGCGCTCCGATCCGTCAAGACGCCCCGCATGTCCCCTCTCGCGCAGTTGATGCACACCCTGTCCGCCACCAGCAACCTGCCGCTGTACCAGCAGTTGCAACGGGCGCTGCGCGAATCGATCGAGCGCGGCGTGTTCGGCCCGGCCGAGGCGCTGCCGGCCGAGCGCCAGCTGGCGACCGAACTCGACGTCTCGCGCATCACGGTGCGCAAGGCGATCGACGGCCTGGTCGAGGAAGGCCTGCTGGTGCGCCGCCCCGGCTCGGGCAACTTCATCAATACCCGCATCGAAAAGAACTTCGCCAGGCTGACCTCGTTTTCCGAGGACATGCGCTCGCGCGGCCGCACGCCGCGCAGCGTCTGGCTCAAGCGGTCGGAAGGTACCGTCACGCCCGAGGAAGCGCTGCGCCTGCGCCTGTCGCCGGGCGCGCCCGTGTACCGATTCCACCGCATCCGCTATGCCGACGAGATGCCGATGTGCCTGGAATACGCGACCATCCCGGCCTCGGCCCTGCCCTCGCTGGATGCCGTCGGCGTCTCGATGTACGAGGCGCTGGAAGCGGCCGGCAAGCGCCCGGTGCGCGCGCTGCAGCGCCTGTCCGCGCTGCTGCTCAGCGCCGAGCAGGCGCGGCTGCTGCAATCGAAGGAAGGCGACGCCGGCCTGTGCGTCGAGCGCCTGGGCTTCGTGCGCGACGGCCAGGCGGTGGAGTTCTGCCGGTCCTACTTCCGCGGCGACATGTACGACTTCGTGGCGGAACTGAGCGCGGCGTGAACCTGGCCGGTGCTGGCCACGGAGGTGGTCGATGATGCGGACCGATGCCGACCTGCTGCACATCGACACGCTTGACGTCGACGATCAGGTGCTGCAGGACATGCGCGCATTCAACCGCAAGCTGGCCCGCGCACCGCGCTTCAGGTTCCGCAACCGCTGGACGCCGCGCCTTGCCCAGGCGCTGCTGCGCCTGTCGCAAATCGGCGCCGACCGGGGCCTGGCGCACGCCGGCATCCGTGTCGAGCGCGCCATCGCGGCGGTGGACGGTCTGCGCGTGCCGGTGCGAATACTGCGTCCGGCCGGCACCGCGACCGGCGTGGTGCTCGACATCCACGGTGGCGGCTGGGTCATCGGCAATGCCTGCATGAACGACAAGCTGAACGCGGCCATGGTGGCCGCCTGCGGCGTGGCCGTGGTATCGGTAGATTATCGCCTGGCCACCGGCACCCCGCTACAGGGGATCATGGACGATTGCCTGGCCGCGGCGCGCTGGCTGCTGCAGGGCGGCGTGCCCGACTGCGCCGGCCTGCCGGTGTTCATTGTCGGCGAATCGGCCGGCGGCCACCTGGCGGCCGCCACGCTGCTGCGCCTGCAAGCCTGGCCCGAACTGCTGCGCCAGGTGGCCGGCGCGGTGCTGTACTACGGCGTGTACGACCTGGCCGGCAGCGCAAGCGTGCGCGACGCCGGTCCCGATACCCTGGTACTGGACGGTCCCGGCATGCTGCCGGCAATGCGCATGCTCACTCCCGGCATGCTGGATGCCGAACGGCGCCGGCCACCGCTGTCCCCGCTGTACGGCGACCTGGCCGGCATGCCGCCGGCACTCATGTTCTTCGGCGAGCGCGATCCGCTGCGCGACGATACCCGGCTTATGGCGGCGCGCTGGCGCGAAACGGCCGAGGTCGACCTGGTTTTGCTACCCGAAGCGCCGCACGGCGTGATCCATTTCCCGACCGGGATGGCGCGGCGTACAACCGCGCACAGCCATGCCTGGCTGCACGCGCGGCTGGCGGCATCGGCGCCGATTTTCCACAAGACCAAAGTTGGTCTACACGGCGCGGGTCTGCAATAATGTCGCGGTTTTGAACCCCTGCACCGCAATAAAGCGACACGACAAAAGCGACACGACAATGACAAACCTGACCTACGAAGCCTACCTGGACGAAGTCACTACCCTGCTCACCGAGCTGTACGACATGGACGACGAGAGCGCCATCAAGCTGGTGATGGACGCCCAGGAAGCGGAATACTTTTCGCCGCACGACGACCATCCGGACATGCGCACGCTCGAGCGCGCGAAGAGCGATGCCGTCGCGCTGCACACGGCGAAGCAGAACCGCACGCAGACGCAGCAGAAACAGCAGCAGCGGGCGCGCAAGAAGCGGCCGTCGTGAGGCAGCTGGCGCGCTAGCGTAGCCAAGGCGCTACCGTTGCTCCGGCTTCAACCGTCGTCCCGCCTCCGCGGGAACGACGAAGGTGCGCAGTAGCGCCGCTACCTGGCCTGCCTCAACGGCGCCGTCATCCCCTCGATCCAGGCCTGCCCCATGATCTCGACCGCCTTCTGGTTGGCGCTGGCGAAGCGCACCAGCGACTGTTGCTGGACCTTGGTGGCGTTTTCGGCCAGCGCCTGGGCGCAGGCCTGCGCCGCCGACACGAAGGCGCGCACGGTGTGTTCCTGGATGATGCGGGCCGAGCTCATGAACAGGTCCTGGGCGCTGGCGTCGAGCGTGTCCTTGTAGACGCTGCCGACGCGGATCCAGGTTTGCAGGAACTGGTTGTCGAACGCCGGCAGTGGCGGCATCGCGAAAGGCGTGAAGCTGATCGTGGTGGTGCTGGGTGCGGCCATGGCGATCTCCTTGAGTGGGTTCAGCGCAGTCAACCATAGCATGCACGATTGTGCATCGCAGCACAAGAATATCCGAACCGAAGCGCCGGCAACGACGCTTCGGCACGCCGGAAATGTTACATTGCCGTCAAGCCACCGTCGATCGCCAGTTGGTGCCCGGTCACGAAGGACGCCTGTTCCGAACACAGCCACAGCGCGGCGTTGGCGATTTCGGCCGCCTCGGCGATGCGGCCCATCGGATGCGCCGCCTTGAGCTTCTTGTCGCGTCCCGGCTCGCGCTCGAGCATGCGCGCCAGCATCGGCGTCTTGACCGCGCCCGGGCACAGGCTGTTGATGCGGATGCCCGACTTGGCGTATTCCACGGCCGCGGTCTTGGTCAGGCCGACCACCGCATGCTTGGACGCCGCGTACACTGCGCGGTGCGGCGCCGCCACCAGGCCACCGGCATCGGCCACGTTGACGATCACGCCGCCCCCTTCCTGCTTCAGCATCTGGCGCAGCTGGCTGCGCATGCACAGCCACACGCCCTTGACGTTGACGCCCATGATGCGGTCGAACTGCTCGTCCTCGCCCTCGGCCAGCGGCAGCGACTCTTCCTCGACGGCGGCGCCATTGACGGCGCAATCGATGCGGCCGTAGTGCGACACGGCCTTCTCGACCAAGGCGTCGACCTCGGCCGCGGCGGTGACGTTGGTCTTGACGAACAAGGCCTTGCCGCCGGCCTCGACGATCAGTGCGGCGGTCATGTGGCCGCCGTCCACCGACGTGTCGGCGATCACGACGCAGGCGCCGGCGCGCCCGAACGCCAGCGCCGTGGCGCGACCGATGCCGCTGGCGGCGCCGGTCACCAGCACAACCTTGCCGGCGAATGAGATCCCGCTCGGCGGTTGCTTGGTAATGCCCTTCATCTTGCTTCCTTTACAATATCCTTGCGCAATGTTCGCTTCCTATAAGCAACACTGCTCATAGGCAACATCATAGCGCCCGGACCAGGCATCCACCAAGCATCTCGTCGCGTTCCGGAATCTTGAACAGCCGAGTGTTGCAATCAGGGTGCAGGTTTTACCTTGGACAGGTCACCCGCCATCACCACCGACAGCCTGGCCGGATCGATCGCCTTGCGGAAAGCCGCGTTCAGTTGCGGCAGCGTGACCGCCATCAGGCGCTGCTCGAAGGCCGCCGACCATTCGTAGGTGCGCCCGCGGTACAGGTACGAGGTCCAGCCTGCCGCCAGCGCGGCATCCTCGGTGCGGGTCTGGATGCGCTGTTGCATTAGACCCGATTTGGCGCCCGCAAGTTCCGCAGCGGTAAAGCCGTCGTTGATCACGCGCGCCAGTTCCTCGCGCACCGCCAGGTCGACCCTGGCCAGGTTCTGCGGCGCCGCGATGGCGCTGATCGCGAACATGCCGGCACGGTCGAGGTCGCCCGGATCGATCTGCGAGCTGCCGCCGTACGACAAGCCTTCCTTCTGGCGGATACGGTCCATCAGGCGCGACTTCAGCCCGCCGCCGCCGCCGAAGATGTAATCGGCCAGCATCAGCGCCGGATAGTCCGGATCTTCCACATTCAGGTCGAGATTCATGCGCGCGGTGTAGAACCCGTTCTCTTTATCCGGCGTGTTCAACGTTTCATGTATGGGCGCGATGTCCGCATGCTTGCGCAGCACCGGTGCCACCGGCATGGGCGCTTTCCAGGCGCCGAACAGGTCATTCACCAGCGGCACGATCTCTTTCGAATCGAAATCGCCGACGATCGCCATCTCGGCCGGGGTGGTGCCGTAGAAGTCGCGATGGAAGGCTTTCAGGTCGTCCAGTGTCGCCGCCTTGATGTCGGCGATGTCTTCGTCGAGCGTGGTTTCGTGGCGGATGTCGCCCTTCGGGTAGATGTCGAAGTGCTGGTTCAGCGCGCGCGAGGCGACGTCCGACGGTTCGCCGCGGCTGGCGTCGAGCGAGACCAGCGATTGCTGGCGCAACTGCTCGAATTCGGCCGCCGGGAAGTTCGGCTCGCGCAGCACGTGGGCGACCAGTTTCAGGGCTTCCGGCAAATTCTCGCGCGTGGTCTGGAAGCGGGTCAGGCTGCCGGCGATCTTCAGCTTGTCGAAGGCGTCGGCCAGCTGCACGCGGTCGTAGCGCGTGGTGCCGCGCATCAGCATGGCGCCGGTCAGGCCGGGGATCGCACCCTTGCCGAACAGATTCTGCTCGTTGCCGTAGTGCTGGCGCAGATCGACCGTGACGGTCTCGCCGCGGTTCTTCTTCGGCAGCAGCGCCAGCTTGACGCCGCCCGCGGTGGTGAGCGTGGTGCGCTTCATGATGTTGGCCTGGGTCGGCTCGAAGTCTTCCGCGCTCAGGGTCGACGCCTTCGGCTTGAAGTCCTTCAGCAGGCTCTCGACGCTCGGCGCCGGCGGCACCACCGCGCGCTGCGGCGCGTCGTCCGGGATGAAGCTGCCGGTGACGCGGTTGTCGCGCTTGAAGTAGCGGCCCGAGGCGGCCGCCACCTGCTCGGCGGTGACGGTCGGCACGCGGTCGCGCCCGACGAAATACAGGCGCCAGTCGCCCAGCGCGATCGCTTCGGACAGCCCGACGCCGACCTGCGCCGGATCGTTCAGGGTGCGCTCGATGCTGTTCAGGTAAGTGCGGCGGGTGCGCTCCATCTCTTCCGGCGTCGGCGGATTCTTCGCGAAATCCTCGACCGCCCCGGTCAGCGCCGCGCGCACCGGCTCCAGCGGTTCGCCCTTCTTGACCACGGCGCCGAAGAATTGCAGGCCGGGCGCGTAGCCGGTCTGGGGGAAGGCGAACACCTGGCTCGCCTTGCCGGTCTCGACCAGCAGCTTGTGCAGGCGGCCGGTCGGCACGTCGCCCAGGATGGTGTTGGCGAAGCTCAGCACGTCGCTGTCGTCGTGCAGGCTGGACGGCACCTTGTAGCCGACCGCGACGATCTGGATGTCGCCCTGGCGCCGCACCTCGAAGCTGCGCTCGCCATCCTGGGTCGGCTCGACGGTCCAGGACGGCGGCAGCGTGCGCTTCGGCTTGGGGATGGCGCCGAACAGGCGGTTGATCGACAACAGGGTCTGGGCGGGATCGAACTTGCCGGCCACCAGCAGCACGGCGTTATCGGGCTGGTAATAGGTGCGGTAGAAATTCTGCAGGTTGTCGATGCGGACGTTTTCGATGTCGCTCTTGTTGCCGATGGTCGAGCGCCCGTAAGCGTGCCAGTCGTAGGCGACGCTCTGCATGCGCTTCATCAGCACCGCGCCCGGCGAATTCTCGCCGTTCTCGTACTCGTTGCGCACCACCGTCATCTCCGAGTCTAAATCCTTTTTGGCGATGTTCGAGTGAATCATGCGGTCGGCTTCCATCCGCAGCGCCCACTGCAGGTTGGAGGGGCCCGCCGCCGGGCCGGATGCCTGGAACACCTCGTAGTAATTGGTGCGGTCGAGCGAGGTGGTGCCGTTGAACTGCATGCCGCGGTCGGCGAACTGGCGCGTGATGTCCGGGTGCTTGGGGCTGCCCTTGAACATCAGGTGCTCGAGCAGGTGGGCCATGCCGGTCTCGCCGTAATTCTCGTGGCGCGAACCGACCAGGTAAGTCACGTTGACGGTAACAGTCGGGCGCGAGGAGTCCGGAAACAGCAGCACCTTCAGGCCGTTCGGCAGGCGGTACTCGGTAATCCCCTCGACCGATGGCCCCTGGACTACGCCCTTGGGCAGCGCGGGCGGCTTCGCCTGCGACCAGGCCGGTGCGGCGGCGATGAAGGAAAGGCCGGTAAAGACAGCATACGCAGCCTTATAGGTAGCAACACGCGCAGCCACGCCACGCTGGAAAAACTGCAGACTCATCAAACTCCGTCCATAGAAGAACGCCTGCAACCAGGATGGCAGGCGTTCAACATGGTAACAGAGAGAGACTTAAACCAATCTTACCCGCAGCGTAACGGGGCTCGAGAAACCGTAACGAGCGGCAACGGTTTCGGGCGAGAAGCGCAGCCGTACCAGGGTACGGCGAGCATCGCAGGACGAAAATGCGACGCGCACTAGGATTATCGAGCTCCCATCAGTGCCGGGCGCGGCGTTCGTGCTGCTGTTGATACGGGCTGATCCGCGACAGCTCTTCCATTTCCTCGGCCAGGAACACCAGCAAGTCATCCGCGCTGACGATGCCGGCCAGGCTGCCGGTCTCGGTCACGACCGGCACCCGGCGGATGCCGCGCAGGCGCATGCGTTCGATGGTGCGGTAAGGATCGTCGTGCTCACCGGCGGTGAGCAGATCGTCGCTCATGATGTCGCCGACTTCCAGCCCGACCGGATCCAGGCCGAGGGCGATGACGGAGACGACGATGTCGCGGTCGGTCAGGATGCCGACCGGCGTCTTTTCGCCATCCGGATCGTCGACCACGACGATGTCGCCGACGTGGTGCGTGCGCATCAGCAGGGCCGCGCCCTGTACGCTTTCATGGCGGCCGCAGCAGACCGTATCGGTGGTGCACAGTTCCCTGACTTGCATGATGGCCTCCTTGCGCAAGTCCCCACGCTAACGCGCGGGACAGGCGAAGGTTTGATGCGAATCAAAGCTGCTTGAGACAACAGCTTACGGCTTCTTTTCTTCCGGCGGCGGCACGTAGCAGGCTTCGACCATCTGCAGGTCGTTGTCCTTGGCGAAATTCACGACGAAGTGATAGGCCAGCGGCTCGACGCTCTTGAGCGCATTGTTGACGACCACCGCCTTGACGCCGTTGACGATGGTGGGGTGGACGTAAGGTGAATAGCGAAGGTGGGCATTCGGACCGCCGCTGCCCGGCGGGCGGAAGCACGACATGACGCCGCACAGGCGCTCCGCCCAGTCACTCGGACGGAACTGCCTGCCCTTACTTGTCACGCCGAGAATGATGAATTCATCGGCGCGTTCTTTCGCGGTTTGCGGTAACTCGGCCATAGTGCTGCTTACTGAAACATGAGGCGTGGATGAGAACAACCCCAGTATTATATCTTATAGAAGACCTGCGGACGAGCCTTCTTGCGACCCGTCCCCGGCACCTCCTGCGTTTGCCCGCATTTGCCTGCGTCGTCGCTGCGCCCGGCCGCCCTTCCACTTCAACCCAGCAGCACCGCGCCCGACAGCAGCAGCAGGAGCAGCATCCATAATAACAGCGCGCGCCAGACCAGGCCGACCGTGCTCTGAAGCGTGCGCACGTTCGGCTGTTCGCCCGGCAACTCGTCGTCCTCGCCGCCCGACACATCGACGGTGGCGGCATCCAGCGGCACCACGCGCGCCGCATGTTCGTGCGGCGTACCGAGACGCACGCCAATGGCGCCGCCGCCGGCGCTCAGGATGATGCCGCGCGCCTCGTCGCTCCAGCGGTGCGCAAAATTGCGCCAGGCATAGATCGCATCCTCGAAATTGCCGACCACGGCAAAGGCGATCGCGGTCAGGCGCACCGGAATCCAGTCGATCCAGTAAAAGGCGCGCGCGGCGAACTGGCCGAAGGCTTCGTTGCGCATGTGCTCGGGCTCGTTCCAGGCGCGCGCCAGGTATTCGGACACGCGGTACATGATCGCGCCGGCCGGCCCGAGCGGCATCAGGAACCAGAAGAACACGCCAAACACGTTGCGGTGGGTGGTGATCAGCGATTTCTCGACCGCCAGGCGCGCGATCTCGCTGCTGTCCATGCCGACGGTGTCGATCCTGGCCCACTCGGCCAGCAGCGTGCGCGCGGTGGCGTCGTCGCCGGCGTTCAGGGCAAACTGGATCGAGGTGAAGTAATGGCTGTAATGGCGAAAGCCCAGCGTCAGGTAGACGATCAGTACGTTCCAGGCAAAGGCGGCGAATACCCAGCCGTAGCGGATCAGGACCCAGTACACCAGCATGGTCGGCAGCATCAGGACCGCCATCATCAGGAACCAGCCGAGCCGGCCATGGCTGACCTGGCCGGCATTGAACCAGCCCTCGATGCGCATGGCGAAGCGCTTGATCTCGATGTAGACCTGGTTATCTGCGCGCAGCGGCTTGAGCTGCTCGATGAGCAACGCGCACAGAATGGAAAAGAAAGTCATGCAGGGTCCCTTTGTTTGTTGCCTAACTACATTGCACTGTCCGCTACGATAGCGCAGAGGGCTCCCGGAATCAATCTGGGGTTTTATGCCCGCAGCAAGTGGAACAGGTTGCGCAGCATCCCCGCGGTGGCGCCCCAGATGAAGAAGCGCTCCCAGGGCATCGCATAGAAGCTGCGCCGCCCGGCCCCGTCGGGCAGCTCGAAGGACATGCGCTGGTGGTTCATGCCGTTCATCAAGAAGGCGAGCGGCACTTCGAAGATCTCGGCCACTTCGCCGGGATCGGCCGCCAGTTCGAACGGCGGCGTGACCAGGCCGATCACCGGCGTGACCAGGAAGCTTGAGGCGGTGACGTGGTCGGGCAGCACGCCCAGGATCTCGATGTGGCGGCGCTTCAGGCCGATTTCCTCTTCGCTCTCGCGCAATGCGGTTTCGATCGGCGACGAGTCATCCGGCTCGGCGCTGCCGCCGGGGAAGCTGACCTGGCCGGGATGCGCCGTCAGGTGGGCGGTGCGCTGGGTCAGCAGGATCGTCAGGCCTGCAGGGCGCTGGACGATCGGCACCAGCACGGCGGCGCGGCGCAGCTTGCCCAGGCGCCGCAGCAGGTCGTCGGGCAGTTCCGGCTCCCAGGCTTCGGGCTTGTCCAGGCGCCGGCGCAGCCAGCCGGCGTCCAGGCGCTCGGCCGGCAGGGCGGCTTCGCCGGCGATCGCATCGACCGGCAGTTGCGTGGGATCGATGTGCAGTTTTGCCAAAAAACGTCTCCCGAGAACATTGAATAAGCTGCTGTGCATGCCATTGTAAGTGGCGGCGCCGCCCGCTACGTTTCTTCAAGGCGCGCTCAAAAGAAAAAAGGCATCCATAAGGATGCCTTTTCCAGACTACTTGTGCTCTTACTGAGCGGCAGCAGCTGCAACTTTGCGTTGCGGCAGCTTTTCTTTGATACGTGCCGACTTGCCCGAACGCTCGCGCAGGTAGTACAGCTTGGCGCGACGCACGTCACCACGACGCTTGACTTCGATCGAAGCGATCAGCGGCGAGTACAGCTGGAACGTACGCTCGACGCCTTCGCCCGACGAGATCTTGCGAACGATGAAGTTCGAGTTCAGGCCGCGGTTACGACGCGAGATGACGACGCCTTCGTATGCCTGGGCGCGCTTGCGGTTGCCTTCGACGACGTTGACGCTGACGACAACGGTGTCGCCCGGTGCGAAATCAGGGATGCTGCGGCCGAGGCGCGCGATTTCTTCTTGCTCGAGTTGCTGGATCAGATCCATTTTTAACACTCCAAAAGCCATCTTGCCGGCGCTTGTCATGACATGCTTTGCCCGGTAGAGGATGGGGTTGAACACACGGGCAAATGCCCGCAGTTTTCGCACCGGCTGTTGCCGGCACAAATGCTTATTCGGCAGGACGGTCCTGCAGGACCAGCTCCGCCAGGAACTTCTCGTCGGCCTTGCTCAGCTGACCGGCGCGGCGCGCCTTGTCCAGCAGATCGGGCCGTTTCTTCGCGGTCGCCTCCAGCATACGCTGGCGGCGCCACTTCATGATCTCGGCATGGTTCCCGCCCATCAACACCGACGGCACCGCCACGCCTTCATAGACGTCCGGACGCGTATAGTGCGGCGAATCCAGCAGGCCGTTGACGAAACTGTCTTCGACCGCCGAGGCATCGTCGCCCAGTACGCCGGGAATATGGCGCACCACCGCGTCCATCAGCGCCATCGCAGGAATCTCGCCGCCGGACAGCACGAAGTCGCCGAGCGAGATTTCCTCATCGACGACGCGGTCCAGCAGGCGCTGGTCCACGGCTTCGTAGCGGCCGCACAACACGACCAGGCCAGGCTCGTCCTTCAGCGCCATCACGCGCTGGTGCGTCAACTGCTTGCCTTGCGGCGACATGAACACCACGCGCGGCGCCGGCAGACCGAGGTCGAGCTGGCGCTGCTTTGCCGCATTGATGGTCGCTTCGAGCGGGCGCGCCAGCATCACCATGCCGGGACCGCCGCCATAGGGGCGATCGTCGACGGTGCGATGGCGGTCAAGCGTGAAATCGCGCGGATTCCAGATCGACAGATTCCACAGCCCCTGCTCGTGCGCACGCCGGGTCACCCCCGACTGCGTCAATGCGGTGAACATTTCGGGAAACAAGCTCACGACGTCAAACTGCATCGGGACCTCGCTTCAGGCGGATGGGGTCAATAATCCAGGCCCCAATCCAGGGTAATCAGCCGTGCCTGCAGGTCGACGTTCTTGACGAAGTTGTCGACGAACGGCACCAGGCGTTCGGATACTGCTTCCGGCGTACCGGCGGCCGGCGTACCGGCTTGTTCGCATGCCTGGACCGGCACGGGCGTGATGCGCAGGATGGACTGCGCGCCGTTGTGCATCATGTCGGTAACCTTGCCGAGCGCTTCGCCCTGCAGGTTGACCGCATCCATGCCGATCAGGTCGGTCCAGTAATACTCGTCCTCCGACAACGCCGGAAAATCGGCGCGCGACACCTGCACGGTTGCGCCTTTCAGCGCTTCGGCAGCATCGCGGTCGCTCAGGTCGACGAGGGTGGCGGTGACGTCGCCGCTATGATACTTCGCACTGCGCACCTTGACGGCGCGCAGCGCGGGCTTGTCGAGCCACCAGGTTTTCACGTTCAACAGCGCATCCGCATCCGGGGAATGCGGCATCACGCGGATGCCACCCCGGATGCCGTAGGCGCCGGTGATGTAGCCGACCTGGATCAGGTCGGTGGGCACCTGCCCGGAAACCTCGGTTTCCGGGCCTGCCGGATGTGCTGCCGAATCGGTCAAACCAGTAAAACCTTGCTGATTAAACAGCCGGCTTCTGGCCAGCGACCAGGCGAGCAACGGTCGGCGACAGTTGTGCGCCAACGCCTTGCCAGTAGGCCAGACGGTCCGCGGTGATGTTCAGGCCAACTTCCTGGCCCGAAGCCATCGGGTTGTAGTAACCGATGCGCTCGATGAAACGGCCATCGCGGCGATTGCGCGAATCGGTTGCAACGATGTTGTAGAACGGGCGCTTCTTGGCACCACCACGAGCTAAACGAATAACGACCATAATATTTCCAAAAAATTGTGCTGGACGGAGAAAGCCGACGATTATAGCGCGCGAGACCGTGCAGCAGCAAGCATTAATGATAACCCGGCGCGCAGCCCGGCGAATCCAGCATTATGGCCTATTTCCCGCGGCAGCGCTACCTGAGGTTTTACGTGCTTCTGTGGCAATTTTGCCCGATACTGGCGGTTTCCCTCTCACAACAAGCACCGGATGGCCAAGCACAAGAACAAGACCGTCGCCACCGCCCTCGCCTTCCTGCTGGGCGGCGTGGGCGCGCACCGCTTTTACCTGAAGGGCAGCGTCGACCGCCTCGGTTTGCTGCACGTGTGCAGCGTGCCGATGATGGGCCTGGTCTACAGCATCGGCCATGCTCCCAACCTCTTCTACGTGCTGCTGCCGCTGATCCTATCCTGCCTGGTCGGCTTACTTGAAGCGCTGGTGATCGGCCTGAGCCCGGACGACAAATGGGATGCGACCTACAACGCCGCCTCCGGCCGCGGTTCGCGCTCGGGCTGGCCGCTGGCCGTGTTGCTGGTGCTGACCATGCTGGTCGGCACCACCGGGCTCATCGCAACGATATCGCGCCTGTCCGACCTGGTGTATACGGGCGGCGCCTACGGCTGACGAGGTGGCGGCCACGGTCACCGCGCCGCCTTGCACCCTCGCCTTGCAGCCCTGTCCTGGAGCGCCGCCTCATAGACCGCTGCTGGCCCAGTTATACCGCGGCAGTTCCGCAGGCGGCGCGCCGGTGATGATGACGATTTCCTTGCGCCCGGCCAGAACGATGTCGGCCGGATTGCCCGTATAGCGCGTGATGGTTTCGTTCTCGATCACGTAATAGCTGACCGGGCCGGCCAGCCCGGCCACCGCATCCGTGCCCAGAGGCTGTCCCCACAGCGTGAACCATTGCCCCAGCGTGAAGGTCTTGGGTACGTCGGTCTCGACGTGGATGACGCCGGCGCCGTCATGGGTATGCAGCTCGTAGGTGCAGCCACCGCCGCGGCCGATCGAATCGGGCGAGGCCAGCCGCACGCCGTTGCGGTAGATCGACAGCAGCGTATGGACGTGGTAGTTCTCGTTGCGGGCGCAACCGATGCCGCCGATCACCGCGGAACCGGCCTGGTTCCATGCCGGCCAGTTGCGCTGGCTGGTGACGGCGGCCGACGAGATTGCCGTGTACGTTTGCGCCAGCGCGGGGATGGCAGGCCCTGTGGGCGGCGGGTTGCCTGGCGTGGCGGGCGGAGCCGGACTGGCGACAGGTGGAGAGGACGACCCGCCACCGCCGCCGCAGGCGGCCAGGGCGGACAGCAACACGCAGGTTATCGAGATCGGCAACACCGAACCGGGCTTCATGGCGGGACACTCCTTTATGGATGGGCATATGGCCCGATTCTAGGAGCGACCCGCATGCAGCCTGCTTAACACGGCTCAAGTGCGGCAAAGACGGCTCATGGCGGTGTGGAAGCGCACAACAATTCGCCCGATTGTGTTCACCGTACAGGCGCAACGAAAAACCGCGGGCCGCCAGCGCCTGCCTGGCGGCCCGCGCGGCCATAGCGGCGCGATCAGTCCCAGGCCTTTTCCTTTTCCCGGCCGTGGTCCTTGTCGTGCTCCTTGTCGTGCTCCTTGTCGTCGTCCGTGTCGTCGTCCGTGCCAGATTGTCAGGACACAAGCCGGTCGACGGTTCGAGTGGCAATAAAAAAAGCGGCCCGAGGCCGCTTCCTGGTGACTTGTTACCTGCTTCCTGCCCGCTGCTTGCCGGGCTGGCGCCGCGCCGGCTCAGAACTGGTCGATCTCCAGCGCCAGCACGCCGGCACTGCCCGCCACGATCGCATGGCGCATGCCGTCGGCCTGGGACAGGACATGGTCGGCGAAGAAGCGCGCGGTGGCGATCTTGGCGCGGTAGAAGGCCGCATCGCCGTCGCCGGCGTCGAGCTTGCCCTGCGCCACCAGCGCCGCGCGCGCCATCTGCCAGCCGCCCAGCACGATGCCGGCCAGCTTCAGGTAAGTGACGCTGCCGGCGAACACGCCCTTGATGTCGTCCTTGACGTTGGCGACGACGAAGTCGACCACCGCCTCCAGCGCCGCGCTGCCGGCCGCCAGCTGGTGGCGGATGACCGCGAGATCGTTGTTGTCCATGCCTTGCTGGCGCTCGGCCAGCGCCAGTTCGGTGTCGCGTACCTGGGCGATGATCGACCGGGCCACGGCGCCGCCGTCGCGCACGGTCTTGCGGCCGACCAGGTCGTTGGCCTGGATCGCGGTCGTGCCTTCGTAGATGGTCAGGATCTTGGCGTCGCGGTAGTGCTGGGCCGCACCGGTCTCCTCGATGAAGCCCATGCCGCCATGCACCTGCACGCCGTCGCGCGCCACCTGTTCGCTCATCTCGGTGGACCAGCCCTTGATCACCGGCACCAGGTATTCATAGATGGCGAGGTTCGCCTTGCGCGTGGCCTCGTCGGGATGGCTGTGCGCCAGGTCGGACAGGCCGGCGCCGACGTAGGCCAGCGCGCGCGCCGCCTCGGTGTGCGCGCGCATCGACATCAGCATGCGGCGCACGTCCGGGTGGTGGATGATGGCCACCGGACCGCTCGAGCCGGCCAGGTCGCGCGACTGCACGCGCTCCTTGGCGAAGGCCGCCGCCTGCTGGTAGGCGCGCTCGGCCAGGCCGACGCCCTGCATGCCGACGCCGAAGCGGGCCGCGTTCATCATAATGAACATGTATTCCAGGCCACGGTTTTCCTCGCCGATCAGGGTGCCGATGGCGCCGCCATGGTCGCCGAACTGGAGCACCGCGGTCGGGCTGGCCTTGATGCCGAGCTTGTGCTCGATCGAGACGCAGTGCACGTCGTTGCGCGCGCCCAGCGAACCGTCGTCGTTGACCAGGAACTTCGGCACGATGAACAGCGAGATCCCCTTCACGCCCGGCGGCGCATCCGGCGTGCGCGCCAGCACCAGGTGGATGATGTTCTCGGCCATGTCGTGCTCGCCGTAGGTGATGTAGATCTTGGTGCCGTGGATTTTATAGGTGCCGTCGCCCTGCGGCACGGCGCGGGTGCGCACCGCTGCCAGATCCGAACCGGCCTGCGGCTCGGTCAGGTTCATGGTACCGGTCCACTTGCCGGTGATTAGCGGTTCGATGAAGCGCGTCTTCTGCGCGTCGGTACCGGCGGTCAGCAACGCCTCGATGGCGCCGTCGGTCAGCAGCGCCACCAGTGCGAACGCCAGGTTCGATCCGTGCAGCATCTCCATGCACGGCGTGGCCACCAGTTTCGGCAAGCCCTGGCCGCCGAATTCGGCCGGGTGCTGCACGCCCTGCCAGCCGGCGTCGGCAAAGGCGCGGAAGGCTTCCCTGAAGCCGGCCGGGGTGGTGACGTCGCCGTCGTGCCAGAAGCTGGGTTCCTTGTCGCCGGACTGGTTCAGGGGTGCGACGACTTCGCCGCAGAATTTCGCGTTTTCTTCCAGCACCGCCTCGACGGTGTCCGGGGTGGCGTCTTCGCAGCCGGGCAGTTGGGCGATGGTGGACAGGTTCGCCAGTTCATTGACGACGAACAGCATGTCTTTCAGAGGGGCTTTGTAGCTCACCTTGGTCTCCTGAATTTTTTAATCGTTACAAAAACAAACGTCGTTCCCGCGCAGGCGGGAACGACGTGTGGGGCTGGTGGATCGTCATGCCGTCCACCTTGCAGGCTCGATCAGCCCAGTTCCTTGACCAGCGCCGGCACGATCTCGAACAAATCGCCGACGATGCCGTAGTCGGCCACCGAGAAGATCGGCGCTTCCGGGTCCTTGTTGACGGCGACGATGGTCTTCGAATCCTTCATGCCGGCCAGGTGCTGGATCGCACCGGAAATGCCCACCGCGATGTACAGGGTCGGGGCGACGATCTTGCCGGTCTGGCCGACCTGCCAGTCGTTCGGCACGTAGCCGGCGTCGACCGCGGCGCGCGAGGCGCCCATGGCGGCGCCCAGCCTGTCGGCCAGCGGTTCCAGCAGCTTGAAGTTGTCGCCGGAGCCCATGCCGCGGCCACCGGACACGACGATCTTGGCGCCGGTCAGTTCCGGGCGGTCCGACTTGGCCAGTTCGCGGCCGACGAAGCTGGACTTGCCCGAATCGGCGACGGCCGAGACGGTCTCGACGGCAGCCGAGCCACCTTCAACCGCGGCGGCATCGAAGCCGGTGCCGCGCACGGTGATGACCTTCACGCTGTCCGTCGACTGCACGGTGGCGATGGCGTTGCCGGCGTAGATCGGGCGCTCGAAGGTGTCCGGCGCATCGACCTTGGTGATTTCCGAGATCTGGGCCACGTCCAGCTTGGCAGCCACGCGCGGCAGCACGTTCTTGCCGAAGGCCGACGCGGGGGCCAGGATGTGCGAGTAAGCACCGGCCACCGCCAGGATCTGCTCGGCGACGTTCTCGGCCAGGCCATCGGCGAAGTGCGGCGCATCGGCGACCAGCACCTTTGACACGCCGGCCACCTTGGCGGCCTGCTCGGCCACAAGCGCGCAACCGCTGCCGGCAACCAGGATGTGGACCTCGCCGCCGCACTGGGCGGCCGCGGTCACGGTGTTCAGGGTGACGGCCTTCAGCGAGGCATTGTCGTGTTCTGCAATAACGAGTGCGACCATGATGTTCCCTTGTAGATTCTTTGCTTAGATGACTTTGGCTTCGGTACGCAGCTTGCTTACCAGGGTCGCCACGTCCGGCACGATCACGCCCGCGGAGCGCTTGGCCGGCTCGGCCACTTTCAGGGTCTTCAGGCGCGGGGTCACGTCGACGCCCAGGTCTTCCGGCTTGACGGTGTCCAGCGGCTTCTTCTTGGCCTTCATGATGTTCGGCAGCGTCACGTAGCGCGGCTCGTTCAGGCGCAAATCGGTGGTGACGATGGCCGGCAGGCTCAGGGCCACGGTTTCCAGGCCGCCGTCGACTTCGCGCGTCACGGTCACCTTGCCGTCTTCCAGCACGACCTTCGAGGCGAAGGTCGCCTGCGGCCAGCCCAGCAGCGCGGCCAGCATCTGGCCGGTCTGGTTCGAATCGTCGTCGATCGCCTGCTTGCCCAGGATGATCAGCTGCGGCTGTTCTTTATCAGCCAGGGCCTTGAGCACCTTGGCCACGCCCAGCGGTTCGATGTCCGGGGCGGTCTCGACCAGCACGCCGCGGTCGGCGCCGATCGCCATCGCGGTGCGCAGGGTCTCCTGGGCCTGGGTCACGCCGCACGTCACGGCCACGACTTCGGTGACCTTGCCGCCTTCCTTCAGGCGCGTGGCTTCTTCCATCGCGATCTCGTCGAACGGGTTCATCGACATCTTGACGTTGGCGATATCGACGCCGCTGCCGTCGGACTTGACGCGGACCTTGACGTTATAGTCGACCACGCGTTTGACGGGTACCAGGACTTTCATAGTGGGCCTTTGGAAAATGAATAAGGGACTGACTAAAATGATCCGAATTATAAAAGCAAATTCCGTTCAGGACAGAATTAAAGCACGATCGTGCGTTTTCTGGTTAGAGGAAAAGCCCTAATTCGCGCGTGCGTCGTTTTTTGCCAGGGAAAAGATCGGGAAGATCGGCGGGACGCTGCGGCCCCGCCGGGTCGGTGCGCCCGTATAGCGGGCGCCGCTTGCTTACCTTATTTACGGCGCAGCCAGAACGTGAACTCGCCGTTGATGTGGGTGTGGGCAAGGAGGGCGTTGCCGGTCTGCTTGGCAAACGCCTGGAAGTCGCGCACCGAACCGGTATCGGTTGCGACGATGCGCAGCACTTCGCCGCTTGCCAGTTCGGCGAGAGCCTTCTTGGCCTTGAGGATCGGCAGCGGGCAATTCAAGCCACGCGCATCCAGGTCCTTCTGGACCTCGATGGTGCCGGTGTCGATTATGGTTTCAGTCATCGATTGCCTGCTCGTTTAGTGGGCACATGCCCGCATACTACTCCAATTGCAGGATTATGACGCGCCGCACCAAAGTTTGGTAGCCATGTTGTGTTGCAACAACATTAAGAACTTGACAGCTGGGAAGAATTGTCGGTGAGCACTTTGCGTAGATTCAACATTCCACTGTTATCTGAGCGCCACCGCAACTCAACCATTGCGGTGGCGTAAAGCGAACAGTTTATGCGCTGAGGCGTTCACCCACCCAGCCGGCCACGCCAGCCAGCGCCTGCGGCAACGCAGCAGCATCGGTGCCACCGGCCTGGGCCATGTCCGGACGGCCGCCGCCCTTGCCGCCGACCTGCTTGGCGACGAAGTTGACCAGCTCGCCGGCCTTGACCTTCGAGGTGGCGTCGGCGGTGACGCCGGCGATCAGGCTGACCTTGCCCTCCAGCACAGACGCCAGCACGATGGCGGCGGTCCCGAGCTTGTCCTTCAGCTTGTCCATGGTCTCGCGCAGGCCGGCCACGTCGGCGCCTTCCATCGTTGCGGCCAGCACCTTGATGCCGTTTACGTCGATGGCTTGCGTCACCAGTTCATCGCCCTGCCCCGCGGCCAGCTTCGACTTCAGCGCCGCGATTTCCTTTTCCAGCGATTTCACCTGGTCCTGCACCTGGGCGATGCGCGACGGCAGTTCGTCCGGGCTGGTCTTGAGCGCGCCGGCGGCTTCGTTCAGCTTGCGGTTGATAGCCTGCACCAGCGCCAGCGCGCCTTCGCCGGTCACGGCTTCGACGCGGCGGATGCCGGCGGCCACGCCCGATTCCGACACGATCTTGAACAGGCCGATGTCGCCGGTGCGGGTGACGTGCACGCCGCCGCACAGTTCCTTCGACGAGCCGATGTCCAGCACGCGCACGGTGTCGCCGTACTTTTCGCCGAACAGCGCCATCGCGCCGTGCTTGATGGCGTCGTCCATCGACATGTGCTGGGCGCAGGTGGCGTGGTTTTCCAGGATCTCGCGGTTGACGATGGCTTCGACCTGGGCGATCTGCTCGGCCGTCATCGGCGCATTGTGGCTGAAGTCGAAGCGGGTCTTGTCCGGATCGACCAGCGAGCCCTTCTGCTGCACGTGGCCGCCCAGCACTTCGCGCAGGGCCTTGTGCATCAGGTGGGTGGCCGAGTGGTTGCGGATGGTGCGCGCGCGCTTGACTTCATCGACCTGGGCATCGACCGTGTCACCCACCTTCAGCGAGCCCGACTGCAGCACGCCGTGGTGGCCGAACACTTCGGCCTGGATCTTCAACGTATCCTCGACCTCGAACAAACCGCCGCCGGCCTTGATCACGCCCTTGTCGCCGACCTGGCCGCCGGATTCGGCGTAGAACGGGGTGGTGTCCAGCACCACGATGCCATCTTCGCCGGCTTTCAATTCCTGCACCGACACACCGCCCGCATACAGGGCCAGCACGTGGGTGTTGTGCACCAGCGATTCGTAGCCGACGAACTTGGTCTTCTCGCCCGAGTACTCGACGCCGGCCGCCATCTTGAACTTGCCGGCGGCGCGCGCCGTCTTCTTCTGCTGTTCCATGGCGGCGGCAAAGCCTGCCTCGTCCAGCGTGATGTTGCGCTCGCGGCAGATGTCGGCGGTCAGGTCCAGCGGGAAGCCGTAGGTGTCGTACAGCGTGAAGGCGGTGGCGCCGTCCAGGTTGGCCGGATCCTTGGCCAACTGGGCTTCCAGGATCTTCATGCCGTTTTCCAGGGTCTCGCCGAAACGCTCTTCCTCGGCCTTCAGGGTCTGCATCACACGCTCCTTGGCGTCATGCAGTTCCGGGTAGGCGGCGCCCATCTCGATGTCCAGGTCCTCGACCAGCTTGAAGAAGAACGGTTTCGTCTGGCCCAGCTTGTGGCCGTGGCGCAGCGCGCGGCGGATGATGCGGCGCAGGACGTAGCCGTGGCCTTCGCTGCTCGGGATGATGCCGTCGACGATCATGAACGAGGCGGCGCGGATGTGGTCCGCAATCACCTTGAGCGAGTTGTTGGCGAGGTCGGTGGCGCCGGTTTCGCGCGCGGCCGCCTTGATCAGGTTCTGGAACAGGTCGATCTCGTAGTTCGAGTGCACGTGCTGCAGCACCGCGGCCAGGCGCTCCAGGCCCATGCCGGTGTCGATCGAGGGCTTGGGCAGCGGGGTCAGGACGCCGGCTTCGTCGCGGTTGAACTGCATGAACACCAGGTTCCAGATCTCGATGAAGCGGTCGCCGTCTTCCTCAGGCGAGCCCGGAGGACCGCCCCAGATGTCGGCGCCGTGGTCGTAGAACACTTCGGTGCACGGGCCGCACGGGCCGGTGTCGGCCATCTGCCAGAAGTTGTCCGAGGCGTAGCGGGCGCCCTTGTTGTCGCCGATGCGGATGATGCGTTCTTTCGGGACGCCGATCTCGTTGGCCCAGATGTCGTAGGCTTCGTCGTCTTCGAAATAGACGGTGACGGTCAGCTTGTCGGCCGGCAGCGCGTAGACCTTGGTCAGCAGTTCCCAGGCAAAGTTGATGGCGTCGCGCTTGAAGTAATCGCCGAAGCTGAAGTTGCCCAGCATCTCGAAGAAGGTGTGGTGACGCGCGGTGTAGCCGACGTTTTCCAGGTCGTTGTGCTTGCCGCCGGCGCGCACGCAGCGCTGCACGGTGGTGGCGCGCTTGTACGGGCGCGTATCCAGGCCCAGGAACACGTCCTTGAACTGCACCATGCCGCTGTTGGTCAGCAGCATCGTCGGGTCATTGCCCGGCACGAGGGGGCTGGACCGGACGATGGTGTGGCCTTTGGACTCAAAGAACTTGAGAAACTTTTCGCGAATTTCGGTGGATTTCATGTCGTAGGGGCGGATAAAGGCAGCATGCTATATAAAGAAAATCGATTATAGCGTAGGGTGGACGGCTGTACCCGGGCAATGTAGATAAACGCAACGCCCGCGCCGTCCACGCGGTGATACGCGCCGGCCGCGCCGTCGAATCCGCAAGCGGAGGAAGGATCAGCGCAACAGCGCCAGCACCGCCCGTGGTTCGCCGTTCGCCTGCGTCAGCATCGCCGATGCCGCCTGCTGCAGGATCTGGGCGCGCGTCAGCTTCACCGCCGTGCTGGCGTAGTCGACGTCCTGGATGCGGCCGCGCGCCGCTTCCAGGTTGACCGAACTGGTTTGCGTGTTGCCGGCCACCAGGTCCAGCCGGTTGCCGGACGCGCCCGCCGCCACGCGCTGGCGGCCGACGAAATCGATCGCCCCGTCGATGCGCAGCAGGGACACGGCCGTATTGTTCAAGTCGAGATCGGCCAGGCCCAGCGCGGCCGCGTTCATGGCCGAGAACTGCAGTTCGACCAGGTCGCCGCTGCCGGCGCCGACCTGCACCTGCACCCGCTTCACGCCGGTATGCCCGCCATTCTCCGGCATCTCCACCTTGAAATTGCGCAGCGGCTTGTCGGCCGAGGTCAGAAACGCGCCACCCACCACGTCGCGCGCATTGCGGCTCGGCCCGCCGTCCGCGTCGAGGCCGCCGATCGCCCCGGCGTCGGCATTCGTCAAGTTCATGCGCGTGGCGATGTAGTCGGCGCCCTTGGCCAGGAAATCGGCTTCGAAGGCGGCGACGTCGGCATATTTACCCACGCTGACCGCGTTCAAGGCCTGGCTCAGGTCGGCGCCGGTGTTTTGGCTCATGTACTGCAGCACGCCCTTGATGCCGCCATCGACGCCGATGGCCTTGAGTTCATCGTGCAGGTAGCGGCTGGCCGCGTAGCCGCCCGAATATTTATAGGTCGACTGGAAACCGGCGACCACGCCCGCCGCGCCGCCGGCGTTGGCGATGTCGCCCGCCAGGCGCTCGTCGGCGCCCTGGATCAGTTCGGCGGTGCCTTCGACGAACCAGTCGGCGCCGTTGAAGTCGAAGCTGGTGCTGCTGAGCATGACCGCGTGCGCCATCTCGTGCGCGATGATGCGGTCGCTGTACTGCGGCGCCGACCCGCCGTCTGCGGTGGCCGCGGCGCCGAAGTCGGCCATGTCGATGTTGAGCGACATGGCGGCGCCATTGCCCGACACCGAGGCCAGCACCCCGCCCGCCCCGTCCGAATCCTTCAGGTTCACGCTCAATGTCGCGCCCCTGCCCTCGATGCCGTAGTACTTGCTGATCAAGTCCTCGGCCGCGCCCAGCCAGCCGCTTTTCAGGCCGTCCAATACGTTGCGGGTCCTGGCGTCGCCGCCGATGCTGGTCGAGTCCTGGGCGAACACGGCCTGGCCGTTGAACTGGGCGCCGTTGCCGGTTTGCGTGATCTGGGCCAGGATCTGGTTGGCTTCCTTTTGCAGCGTGGCGCGGTCGCTGCCGGAATACGAGCCATTGCCGGAGGCCACCGCCAGTTCGCGCAGGCGCTGCAGGCTGTCGCCGATGTTAGCCATGGCGCCATCGGCCACCTGCAGCAGCGAGGTCGCATCGTTGATGTTGCGCATGGCCTGGCTCAGGCCCTTCAGCCCGGACGTCATGCGCGTGGCCAGCGCCTGGCCGGCCGGATCGTCGCTGGCGCCGCCAATGCGCGCGCCCGACGTCAGGCGCGCGATCAGGCGCGTGGCGTCGTTGGTATGCTCGGCAAACTTGCGCTGGGCGCCGAGGGACAAGGCATTGTTGTTGATCGACAGGGACATGACGTCATGACGCGGAAGGAGGGCGATCCGTCCTTAACGACATGTTATCGAGCTTCTTGAGGGAAAGATAATGCCTTTCGTAAATATCATCCCAGCATACCGCTGCGGTCCTGGGTGAAACCCGGCCCGATCAGGTCGATCCTGTCGGTGCAGAAGGCATCCACGCCCCAGCCCAGCAATTCCAGCGCCCGTTCCGGATCATTGACCGTGTAACAAAACAGCCCGAAACCGGCATCCTTGACCGCGTGCGCCTTGACCTGCGTCAAATGGCGATGATTGACGTGCAGCGCGACTGCCCCGAGCGCATGCGCCCTGCTCGCCCAGTCCGGCCCCAGCTCGCTCATCAGGAGGGCGCGCGGCACTTGCGGGGCGTCGCGCCGGGCCGCCTCCAGCGCCTCCTCGCTGAACGAGGACAGCAGCGGCGCGCGCGCCACCTGCCCCGATCGGATTTCGGCATCGAACAGGGCCGCCGTCATGCGCGCCACCACGCTGCCGGTCTCGGCCTCGAAACCGGGCGCGGGCTTGATCTCGATGTTCATCCAGACGCCGTGCGCCTTGCAGAACTGCGCGAACTCGGCAAACAGCGGCACCGGCTCGCCCTGGTATGCGCGCGCGAACCAGCCGCCGGCATCCATCGCCGCCAGCGCCAAAGCGTCGTAGTCGAACACGTTGCCCGAGCCCGGCACCGTGCGGCCCAGCCAGGGATCGTGCATGACCACAGGAATGCCGTCGCGCGCCAGCATGACGTCGTATTCGATGGCGCGAAAACCCGCCGCCATGCCGCGCCGCAAACCGGCCAGCGTATTTTCGGGGGCCAGCGTACCGCCGCCGCGGTGCGCCAGGACGTTTGGATAAGGCCACATTGCTGTCTCCTTCAGGTTCACGGCCACGCGGGGTGGCATGGTCCCAGCTTACGACCGTCTTTTGTGTATGTCCACTCGGCAATATGGATCACGGTGTACGGTTCGCCAGCGTACGGATCGAAACCGCGCAAACGCCCTACCCTGATTGCTCGACTGTTCATCACAAGAGAAGATTATGAGCTTCGATCTAGGCAATCTATTGCAACAATACCTGGGCGGCAACAGCCGCCCGACCTCCAATCCGGCCCAGGCCGAAAACGATTTCGACCACGTGGCGCAGAATTCACCGCTGGCGACGATCGCGCAGGGCGTGACCCAGGCGCTGCGGTCGGACCAGACCCCGCCCTTCCCGCAGATGGTCGGCCAGCTGTTCGGCAACGGCAATCCGGACCAGCGCGCCGGCATGCTGAACCAGATCCTGGCCAACATCGGCCCGGGCGTGCTGTCCTCGGTCGCCGGCGGCGCGCTCGGCAACCTGCTGGGCGGGCAGAACCGCGTGACGCCCGAACAGGCGGCGCAACTGTCGCCGCAGCAGGTGCAGGAGCTGGCGGCCAAGGCCGAACAGCAGAATCCGGGCATCGTCGACCGCATGGGCGACTTCTATGCCCAGCATCCGACCCTGATCAAGACCATCGGCGGCGCCGCGCTCGCGGTGGCGCTCGGCGCAATGGCGAAAGGCATCCAGCAGCGTTCCGGCGCGGCTGACAATTCACAGGCAACCAACAATCAAGGAGCAAACATGGGCATCCTCGGCGACATCTTCCACAAGATCTTCCCTGGCAAACAACAGAGCAACGCCCCGGCCGCGGGCACCCAGGCCCCTGCGGGCGCTGCCCCGGCCCCGGCGCCGGGCGGCCAGCAGAACATCCCGCCGGTGGCGCCGCAGCCGCAGGTGACCCCGGCCGCGACCGCCCCCGCCGCCACGCTGAACCAGCAGGTGGACGTCGAGGAAGTCCTGACCAACATGCAAAAGCAGTCGGGCCAGCAGCTGAACTGGCGCACTTCCATCGTCGACCTGCTGAAACTGCTGGGCCTGGACAGCAGCCTGCAGGCGCGCAAGGAACTGGCGGCCGAGCTGCACTACACCGGCGACACCGGCGATTCGGCCAGCATGAACATCTGGCTGCACCGCCAGGTCATGAACAAGCTGGCGGCGAATGGCGGCAAGGTGCCGGCGGACCTGAAGGATTGACGGGTCCCGGCCGGCGCCCGGGCAACCGGGCGCCGGCCGGCCATCGAATCAAGGCTCCGCTTGCGTCATGCTGTCCACCAACCAGAAATCCAGCGCCGCGAACCTGTCCGACAAATCCAGGCGACTGCTGGCGATCCGCGACGACGTGTTCGCGGAATGGGAATCGCGCGTGCGCACGCTGATCACCGGTGCGGACGAGGTCAGCCATCCTGTGCTGCTCGATACGCTTCCCCTGTTTTATGGAAACATCGCGGAAGCGCTGAGTCCGGGCATCGAACGCGAAAACGCGTCGAGCGATTCGTCCGCCGCCAGCGGCCACGGCGGCGAACGCGCACGCACGACGGAATACAAATCCGTCGAGATCGTGCATGAATACCAGTTGCTGCGCGACGCCCTGCTGTGCGTCGCCCGGCGTCACGCCATCGACTTCGACGACCGGGAACTCGCCATCATCGATTCCTCGTTCGACCAGGCGATCCGCGACGCGATCGAAGAATTCACCACCTCGCAGCTGGCGTTTCGCGAACGCGTGGCGGCATCGCTGACGCACGACATGCGCACCCCGCTCTCGGTCATTATTTCAGGCGCACAATTTCTCCTGCTTTCAGCCCCGGAAAAATCGAGGCCGACCCTCCAGAAGATCCTCGATAACGGCCGCCGCCTCGAACACATGTTCCAGGAACAGCTCGATGCGATCAGCCGGCCGGCCGCCCAGGTGGCGCCCTTGTCCCTGACCCAATTCGACGCGCTCGCGCTGGCACGCGAAGTCGGCGAACACGTGAACGACACGACCACGACCCGGTGCGAAGTCGGCGGCACCGCCGTCCTTGGATGGTGGGAAGAAAACGCGCTGCGGCGCGCCCTCGAGAACCTGGCGGTGAACGCGGTGAAGTACGGCGACGGCACCGTGGTCGGCCTGAACGTCGCGCACACCCACGGCCGCGTCGTCATCTCGGTCCACAACCGCGGCAATCCGATTCCCGACGACAGGCGCAGGCAGATCTTCGAATACCTGGACCGCGGCGCAGAAGCGGACAAGGACGGGGGCGAGATCGGCTGGGGCATCGGCCTGCCTTACGTCCAGGACGTGGCGCGGCGCCATGGCGGCACCGTGGTGCTGGACAGTTCAGCCCAGGCCGGCACCACGTTCACGATCGACATTCCCATCGACGGCCGTGCGTTCCAGGATGGCGTCCGGCCGCCGTAGCGGCCGTCCGCCAGCATGGGTCGGAAGCAAGGGTCAGAAGTAGCTCAGCCCCAGCGCCTTGCGCACCTCATCCGTGGTCCGCGCCGCCACTTCACGCGCGGCCATCGTGCCTTCCTTCAGGATCTGCAGCACGTGGCCCTTGTCCTTGGCCAGTTCCTCGCGGCGCGCGCGGATCGGTGCGATCAGGTCCTGCAGGATGCCTTCCAGGCGCTTCTTGACCACCGAATCGCCCAGGCCGCCACGCTGGTAGTGCGCCTTCATTTCCGCAAGCGCCTCCTTGTCGGTGTCGAAGGCGTCCAGGTACAGGAAGGCGACATTGCCCTCGATGTGGCCGGGATCGGACACCTTCAGGTGCAGCGGGTCGGTGTAGACCATCTTGACCTGGGCGCGGATCTCGTCGGCAGTGGCGCCCAGGTTAATGGTGTTGCCCAGCGACTTGCTCATCTTGGCCTTGCCGTCGATGCCCGGCAGGCGGCCGACTTCCGGCACCACGGCCTTGCACTCGACCAGCACGTCGCGGCCGGCGCCGCGGTTGAAACGGCGTACGATCTCGTTGCACTGCTCGATCATCGGGATCTGGTCTTCACCCACCGGGACGATGGTCGCCTTGAACGCGGTGATGTCGGCGGCCTGGCTGGCCGGGTAGGTCAGGAAGCCGGCCGGGATGTCGCGCTCGAAGCCGCGCAGGATGATTTCCTGCTTGACGGTCGGGTTGCGTTCCAGGCGGGCCACGGTGACCAGGTTCAGGTAATAAAACGTGAGTTCGGTCAATTCCGGAACTTGCGACTGGATGAACACCGTCGATTTGGTCGGATCGATCCCTACGGCAAGGTAATCGAGCGCCACCTCGACCACGTTCCGGTGTACCTTACCAATGTCATCCATATTGTCCGTGAGCGCCTGGGCGTCCGCGAGCATGATGTATTGGCGATATTGGTCCTGGTAAGTGACGCGATTGCGCAGGCTGCCAACGAAGTGACCAAGGTGCAATGGGCCGGTAGGACGATCGCCGGTCAGGATGATGGGCGCGGGAGTGTTGGTGGTTTGCAGACTCATCGAGTTTCCTTAAATGTCTTATTTAAGCCCCGATCCTGCCGCGTCAAAAAGAAACGCCACCTGAATCGAGGCGGCGTCTAGTGAAGTACACATTCCATAGTGGGGCCGCGCGTTGTCAGCGGCGCCACCAGGCAAGTTTGGAATGTGGATACGAAAAATTCATGGACCGCATGGTTGCAGGTTGACGCAGCGCTGTCAACCGGTACCGCACGAAGCTCTTCCCGCCCGCGCCGACTTTTTTACCGATCGGGGCGGTTCCGGATTTTTTGTTGCAATAAAATTAATACTTTTGGTGATTTATGAATTCTACGAAGAGCACGAACAGCCACGCCCGCCCACTGGAACTCTGGGGCGGCCTCGAATGCACCGTCAACCGGGTTGAGGACACTTATTTCCAGCAGCTCGACCGCAATGGCCATGCCAGCCGCGGCGGCGACATCGAACGCTTCGCCGCCACCGGCATCCGCGCCATCCGCTACCCCGTCCTGTGGGAACGCACCGCCCCGGACGGCATCGACAAGGCCGACTGGTCCTGGTCCGACGAACGCCTGGAAGCCCTGCGCGCCAGCGGCGTCACCCCGATCGCCGGCCTGATCCACCACGGCAGCGGCCCGCGCCACACCAGCCTGGTCGATCCGGCATTCGCACAGCAGCTGGCCGACTACGCCGGCGCCGTGGCGGCGCGCTATCCGTGGCTCGAGTACTACACCCCGGTCAACGAACCCTGCACCACGGCGCGCTTCGCCGGCCTGTACGGCGTCTGGTACCCGCACGGCCGCGACGACCGCACCTTCATCCAGGCGCTGCTGAACCAGTGCCGCGCCGTCGTGCTCTCGATGCGCGCGATCCGCGCCGTCAACCCGGACGCCAAGCTGGTCCAGACCGACGACCTCGGCAAGACCTACAGCACGCCGGAACTGGCCAAGGTGGCCGAGTTCTACAACGAGCGCCGCTGGCTGGGCTGGGACCTGCTGTGCGGCATGGTCAATCCCGAGCACGCGTTGTGGAAATACCTGATGGAAACCGGCATCCCGGCCGAGGAATTCCTGTGGTTCCGCGACAATCCCTGCCCGCCCGACATCATCGGCGTCAATTACTACGTCACCAGCGAGCGCTGGCTCGACCATCGTCCGGAACGCTACCCGCAGCACCACCGCGGCGTGGCCAACGGCATTCCCTGCGCCGACATCGAAGCCTCGCGCGCGCTGGCCACGGCCAGCGCCGGCATCGCGCCGCTGCTGACCGAAGTATGGGAACGCTACCGCATCCCGCTGGCCGTCACCGAAGCCCACATCGACGCCAACCGCGAAGACCAGCTGCGCTGGCTGCTCGAGATCTGGGAAGCGGCCCAGGAAGTGCGCGGCAACGGCGTCGATTTGCGCGCGGTGACGGTGTGGTCGCTGCTCGGTTCCTTCGACTGGAACAGCCTGGTCACCCAGAACCGCGGCTACTACGAACCGGGCCCGTTCGACGTGCGCTCGCCCGAGCCGCGCCCGACCGCGCTGGCGCGCATGATGCGCGAACTGTCGTCCGGCAGCGCGCTGTCGCATCCGGTGCTGCGCGGCCAGGGCTGGTGGCGCCGTCCGGACCGCTGGCTGTGCCAGCCGGTGGCGACGCCGTCCGCAGTCAGCTCGATCACGGCCGACGGCCATACGCTGGTCGGCACCGACGCCGCGCCGATCCTGATCACCGGCGCCAGCGGCACCCTGGGCCGCGCCTTCGCGCGCATCTGCCGCAAGCGCAACCTGGCCTACCGCCTGCTGTCGCGCCACAACATGGACATCACCAACCCGGACTCGGTGGAGCGCGCGCTGGCGCTGCACCGTCCGTGGGCGGTGGTGAACACCGCCGGCTACGTGCGCGTGGACGAGGCCGAGAACGACGTCGAGCGCTGCATGCGCGAAAACGCCATCGGCCCGGCCGTGCTGGCAGCCGCCTGCGCACGCCACGGCGTGCATTTCACCACCTTCTCGAGCGACCTGGTGTTCGACGGCCTGCGCGACGCGCCCTACGTCGAAAGCACCCCGGTGGCGCCTTTGGGCGTGTACGGCCGCAGCAAGGCCGAAGCCGAGCAGCGCGTGCTCGACGCCAACCCGGACGCGCTGGTGGTGCGCACCAGCGCCTTCTTCGGTCCTTGGGACAAGCACAACTTCGTCACCCTGGCGCTGGCGGCGCTGGAGCGCGGCGAATCGTTCACCGCGACCGACGACCTGGTCGTCTCGCCAACCTACGTGCCCGACCTGGCGCACACCTGCCTGGACCTGGCCGTCGACGGCGAAGCCGGCATCTGGCACCTGTCCAACGTGGGCGCGGTGAGCTGGGCCGAACTGGCGTTGAAGGCGGCCGAACGGGCCGGCGTCGACGCCAGCCGCCTGGAAGCGAAGCCGGCCGCGGCCTGCGGCTACGTCGCCGGGCGCCCGCGCTACGCCGCCTTGACGAGCGAACGTGGCATCCTGCTGCCGGCGCTGGACAACGCGCTGGCACGCTACCTCGAGCTGCGCAACCAGATCGACCCTGAAATGGAAGAGCTGATCCGCACCGCCGAGAGCCGCCAGCCGCAGGCCGGCGGCCAGCGCCAGATGGAGGAAACGCCGCCGGAAGCGATCCAGGCGCAGGTGCTGTAAAACACGCAGGGTGGGCGCCAAGCCGTCCACCCTGCGCACGTCGTAGCCGCCGCTCGAGCGTTATACAATTTGCACGATTCCCACACGCTAAAGGCGCCCTGTGCAAGAGCAACACTCGTTCCCCTTCCTGCGCGAACTCCTCCTGTTCCTGACCCTCGCCGGCATCCTGATCCCGACCCTGCAGCGCCTGCGCATCAACCAGGTGCTCGGTTTCCTCGCCGTCGGCGCCCTGCTCGGCCCCTTCGGCCTGGGCCGCATGGCGCAGGACATCCACTGGCTCGGCTACCTGACCTTCCCCAACAACGAAGACGTCGCCATGCTGGCCGAGCTCGGCGTGCTGTTCCTGATGTTCATGATCGGCCTGGAACTCTCGGCGGCGCGCCTATGGTCGATGCGGCGCTGGGTGTTCGGCGCCGGCAGCGCCCAGGTGGCACTGGGCGCGCTACTGATCGGCGGCGCCGTGCACCTGCTGCTGGGACAGCGGCTCGAAACCGCGCTGGTGCTGGGCCTGGTGCTGTCGCTGTCGTCCACCGCGGTGGTAATGCAACTGCTGGGCGAGCGCCACGACACCGGCTCGCGCCTGGGCCAGGCCGCCTTCGCCATACTGATGCTGCAGGACCTTGCCGTGGTGCCGATTTTGATCCTGGTCAAAGCGCTGGCGAATGGAACCGAAAGCGGCGGCGACGGCGTGGCGCTGCTGGCCGCAGGCGCCATGGCCAAGGCGGCCATCGCCATCGCCCTGATCTACCTGGTCGGCGGGCGCGTGATCCACCCGCTGTTCCGCGCCTTCGCGCGCCACCGCCAGCCGGACGTGTTCATGGCGCTGATCCTGCTGTCCACCTTCGGCATCGCCGGTTTGTCGTCGATGGCCGGATTGTCGATGGCGCTGGGCGCGCTGATCGCCGGTGTGCTGCTGGCCGAGACCGAGTTCAAGCACGAAGTCGAACTGATGATCGAGCCGTTCAAGGGCTTGCTGATGGGCCTGTTCTTCATGACGGTCGGCATGAACATGGACGTGCTGCAGGTCATCCACGCGCCACTGTGGCTGACCGCGGCGGTGGCGCTGCTGGTGCTGCTCAAGACCGCCGTGATCGCGCCGCTGCTGCGCCTGGGCGGCCTGCCCTGGGGACGGGCGCTCGAAGGCGGCCTGCTGCTGGGCCAGGGCGGCGAATTCGCCTTCATCGTGATCGGCTATGCGGTCTCGACCCGGCTGCTGGACGGCGCGCTCGGCGGGCGGGTGATGCTGGCGGTCGGCCTGTCGCTGTTCATCACGCCGCTGCTGGCCCGGCTCGGCCACGCGATCGGCGAACGCGCCGCCAGCCGCGCCCGGGCGCGGCAGGCCGAGGCCGAGAGCCTGGAACTGGACGCGGTGCGCGGGCGCGTGATCATCGCCGGCTTCGGGCGCGTCGGCCAGCAGCTGGCCAAGCTGCTGCAGGCGCAGGACATTCCCTACGTCGCTTTCGAGAACGACGCCAGGCTGGTCTCGACCCTGCATGCGCAGGGCGTCCCCGTCTATTTCGGCAACGCGGCGCGGCCCGAACTGCTGCGCCGCGTGCATGCCGGCGAGGCGCCGGCGATCGTGCTGACCATGGACCACCCGTCGTCGGCGCTGCAGGCGGTGCGCGGCATCCGGCGCGAATTCCCGCAGGTGCGCCTGTTCGCGCGCTCGCGCGACGAAACGCATGCGCGCGCGCTGAAGCTGGCCGGCGCCAGCGTGGTGGTGCCGGAAACGCTGGAAGCCAGCCTGCAATTGTCGGCCTTCGTCCTGGAAGCGATGGGGCTGGACGAGCGCATGGTCGACGGCATCGTCGACGGCGAACGCGACCTGTTCGCCGCCGCGCTGGAGCAGGATCTGTCCGCGCATGCGCGGCAGGGCGCGCGACACCGAGCGGGGTGAACGCCGCCGGGGAGCGCCGCCCAGTTTCCTAGATATAATCTCTCGACAACAATCCAAACATGGAGAGAGAGACGATGGCATCCCCCTCGAACGGCTTGCCCACGGCGCTCGGCCACATCCGCGTGCTCGATTTGTCGCGCGTGCTGGCCGGCCCCTGGTGCGCGCAGAACCTGGCCGACCTCGGCGCCGACGTGATCAAGATCGAGCGCCCCGGCGCCGGCGACGATACCCGCGCCTGGGGACCGCCCTACGCACCCGACGCCGACGGCAACGACACCAGCGAAGCCGCCTATTACCTGTCCGCCAACCGCGGCAAGCGTTCGGTCACCGTCGACATCGCCAGCAGCGAGGGCCAGGCCCTGCTGCGCGAACTGGTGCTGCATTGCGACGTGGTGCTGGAAAACTTCAAGGTCGGCCACCTGAAGCGCTACGGCCTGGATTACGAATCGCTGAAGGCACTCAAGCCTGACCTCGTGTACTGCTCGATCACCGGTTTCGGCCAGGACGGCCCCTACGCCCACCGCGCCGGCTACGACTTCCTGATCCAGGGCATGGGCGGGCTGATGTCGATCACCGGCGAGCGCGACGACCTGCCCGGCGGCGGTCCGCAAAAGGCCGGCGTGGCGATCACCGACCTGATGACCGGCATGTACGCCACCATCGCCGTGATGGCGGCGCTGACCCACCGCGACCGCACCGGACAAGGCCAGCACATCGACATGTCGCTGCTCGACACGCAGGTGGCGATGCTGGCCAACGTCGGCAGCAACTACCTCAACAGCGGCAAGCGCCCCAAGCGCTGGGGCAATGCCCACGCCAACATCGTGCCCTACCAGACCTTCGCCTGCAGCGACGGCCACCTCATCGTCGCCACCGGCAACGACGGCCAGTACCGCAAGTTCGTGGAAGCCGGCGGCCGCCCGGACCTGGCCCATGATCCGCGCTTCGCCACCAATCCGCTGCGCGTGCAGAACCGCGACGTGCTGGTGCCGCTGCTGGACGACATGGTGCTGGAAAAACCGCGCGACGAATGGATCGCCCTGCTGGAAGCGGTGGGCGTGCCCTGCGGCCCGATCAACAACCTGGACGAGGTGTTCGACAACCCGCAGGTACGGGCGCGCGAAATGGAAGTCAAATTACCGCACCCGCTGGCCGGCGAAGTCAAGCTGGTGCGCAGCCCGATGAAGATGTCGGCCACGCCCGCCACCAGCCCGCTGGCCCCGCCGCTGCTCGGCCAGCATACCGACGCGGTGCTGGCCGAGGTGCTGGGCAAGAGTAGCGATGAGATCGCCGCCCTGCGGGCCAAAAAAGTCCTTTGAAAAAAGGGTATCGAAAACCGTAGCGAGCGGCTGCAGCTTCGGCCGAGAAGCGCAGCTGTACGGATGTACAGCGAGCATCACAAGCTGAAGCTGCAACGCGCAGTAGGTTTGCGATGCCCTTTAATGCAGCTTGTGCTTCAGGTCGGACAGCTCCGCGTGCACGCGGGTGACGGCCGCCTCCAGGTGGGCCGGCATCTGCGGCAGGCTGCGGCTGATGCGCTTGGCTTCGTCGCCCATGTCTTCCAGGCGGTCGACGCAATCGATGACGCGCTGCTGGTCGTTCGACCGCATCACCTGTTCCGCCTGTCTGGTCTCGCGCGACAGTTTTTCGATGCAGTCGCGGATTTCGTTCGGCGTGTCCTGCGACTGCTTGCAGGCCTGTTCGGCTTCGCCGATGGTTTGCTGGATATGAGTGAACCGCTGCTGGATTTCGCTTGCCTGTAACATGACGTGCTCCTTGCATGGGTGGCTCATCCGCATCCGGCCGGATGCGGGACCGGATCAGCATCCTAGCCCTGTTGACGGAGCGGGGGCGCACGAACGGTAATGATGTAGGGGTAACTCTTCCTTACAGGACGGCCGAATATTGACCGGACTTTCCACACATGCAATAGTCACTTTCTTTTTGCCCACGAAAGCTTTCGCATGCGCTCCTTCGCTTCGTCCCTCGCCGCTTCGCTGTCCGTTTCGGCCTCACTGGCCCTGTTCGCTCCCGCCGTCGCGGCCCCGCAAACCGCGCAAGCGGCTCAGCCGGCGGATACGGTCTCTCCGCTGATCAGCGCGCAATCGCTGCGCGGCCACCTGTCCTTCCTGTCGTCGGACCTGCTGGAAGGCCGCGGCACGCCGTCGCGCGGGCTGGACCTGGCGGCCGAGTACATCGCCGCCCAGTTCCGCCGCGCCGGCCTGGAGCCGGCCGTCGGCGACAGCTATTTCCAGACCTCCGACTGGCAGTACGCCGAGCGCGACATGAGCCGCTTCGCCTTTACCGTGCGCGCCGGCGGCAGGACCGTCGAGGTGCCGGCCGGCGCCGTCGAGCCGCACATCCGCGAGGCGCTGAGCCTGCAGAACGCGCCGGTGGTGACGATGTCCTGGGCCGACGCGATGAACGACGCCTCGCGTGGCGACGGCAAGATGCTGGTGCTGACCATGCCGGCCGACCGCGGCGCGGCCTACGGCGACCTGCAACGGAAATTCAAGGGCAAACCGGCGGTGCTGTTCCTGCTCGACGCCAGCCGCAAGCAGGGCAGCGGCGCCAATGGCTGGCTGGTCGAGGAAGGCGGCAAGCAGCGTCCGCAGGACGGCAAGCGCATCGTGATGGTGCACGACGCGCGGGCGATCGAACTGCTGGCCAGCGCGGGCGCCAGCGCAAGATTCGAGCTGCCGGGCCCGACGCTGCGTCCGGTCAAGCTGCACAACGTGGTGGGCGTGCTGCGCGGCTCGGATCCGAAGCTGAAGGACACCTACGTGATGCTGACCTCGCACTACGACCACCTGGGCATCCGCAACGGCGAGATCTTCAACGGCGCCAACGACGACGGCAGCGGCACCGTGTCGGTGATCGAGATCGCCTCCGCGCTGGCGGCGCAAAAAACGCGCCCGAAGCGCAGCATCGTGTTCATGGCCTTCTTTGGCGAGGAACTCGGCCTGGTGGGCTCGCGCCACTACGGCAAGCATCCGGTGTTCCCGATCAAGGACACGGTGGCGGACATCAACCTGGAGCAGATCGGCCGCACCGACGACAGCGAAGGCCCCAACATGAACGCCGCCAATTTGACCGGCTTCGATTACTCGACCGTCACCGAGACGCTGCAGCGCGCCGGCGCCCGCGTCGGCGTCAAACTGTGGAAGCACCCGCAGAACAGCGACCGTTACTTTGCCCAGAGCGACAACCAGTCGCTGGCCGACGCCGGCGTGCCGGCGCACACGCTGTCGGTGGCCTACGCCTTCCCGGACTACCACGGCAAGGACGACGACTGGCAGAAGATCGACTACGAGAACATGGCGCGCATCGACCGCATGGTCGCGCTCGGCCTGCTCGACATCGCCAACAGCAGCACCGCGCCGGCCTGGACCGCGGCGCCGAACGCGGCGAAATACCTGGAGGCGTCGCGCCAGCTCAAGGCTGTACAGTAAGCGGCGCCAGAGCGCGCAGCCGCAGGGCCACCAGCACCGCGGCTGCCAGGATCGTCCCCAGCAGCGTCACCACGCCGGCCCAGCCGGCATGGCCCCAGACCACGCCGGCCACCCAGCCGACCACGCTCGATCCGAGGTAGTAGAAGAACAGGTAAAGCGCCGAAGCCAGCGCCTGCGGCGCCCGGGCGCGCCGTCCGACCCAGCTGCTGGCCACCGAGTGCGAGGCGAAGAAGCCGAAGGTGAACAGGCCGACGCCGATCACGATCGCCGGCAGCGACGACAGCAACGTCAAGAGCAGGCCCGCCAGCATCGCCAGCATCACCATCCACAGCACGTTGCGCCGGCCCAGGCGGTCGGCCAGCTTGCCGGCCCAGACCGAACTGAAGATGCCCAGCAAATACAGTACCGACAGTGCCCCGACCGCGCTCTGGCGCAGGCCGAAGTCCGGCCCCAGCAGGCGGTAGCCGATGTAGTTGTACATGCTGACGAAACAGCCCATCAGCAGGAACGACAGCGAAAACAGCCAGGGCAGCCCGGCATCGCGCATGTGGCGGATCGTCCCGTTGACCAGCGCGCGCAAACCGCCCTGCCCGGCCCGGAAGTTGCGCGAGGCCGGCAGGCTGCGGTTGAATTCCCAGGCCGCGTACAGCCCGGCCACGCCCATCACGCCGACCGCGATGCGCCAGTCGTAGAAGTCGCTGATGAACGAAGACAGCACGCGCCCGCTCATGCCGCCAAAGGCGCTGCCGCCGATGTACAGGCCCATCGAGTGGCCGAGCGCGGCACCTTCGATTTCCTCGCTCAGGTAGGCCATGGCCAGCGCCGGCATCCCGCCCAGCAGCAGCCCGAGCAGCGCGCGCAGCGCCAGCAGTTGCGGATAGGTGTGGGCGAAGGCCGCCAGCAGGGTCAATACGCCACCGGCGAACATCGAGCCCGCCATCAGCGGCTTCCTGCCGTAGCGTTCGGACAGCACGCTCGAACCGAGCAGCGACACCGCCAGCGTGCCGGTGGCCACCGACAGCACCAGGCTGCTCTGCGCCGCGCTGAGGGCGAAATCGTGCGACAGCAGCGGCATCAGCGGCTGCACGCAATACAACAGGGCAAAGGTGGAAAAGCCGCCGAAGAGCATGGCGCGGTTGATGCGCCGGAATGCCGCGCTGCCGGCGGCGATGGGGGGATGGGACATGGGAAGATCCTGTACTTGTACGGCGATCATAGCCGACAATCGGAAACCCCATGTCCATACAGGCGCGCCCGGCCTCGCAGGCGGCCTGCACCGCATAGGCCGAGAAGTCATGGTCGCCGCCCGCGGGGGCAGCCGAGCGCCGCCAGCATCTGGGTGAAACCTTCGTGACCGGCATCGCCGCCATGTTCCGCCCAGAAGCGGTTCTGGTATTGCATGGCCCAGGTGGTTCGAGAACGCCGTCGGGCCACCGGTCTGCAGGCTGGTGGTCCCCCCGGCCGGACATGGGCACTGTCGTTCATCCGCTTGAAGTCGAGATGTTTTTCCAGCGTCCCGACCATCGGGTCCGTCACGCACCAGCTGGTCCGGCTGCCGATCTCGAAGACATTCGTGCGCGACTGCCAGAACTTCGGATTGCCCAGCAGCGACAGGTTGCCTTGCATGTTGGCTGGCAGGAAGGGCACGGTGCCGATCGTGATGTCGTCCCAGATGGCCTTCATGCTGTCGCGGATATTGCCGTCTTTTGCACCGGCGATCGCCGCCGCATTGATGGCGCCTCGTAGGCGCCCAGCGCCCGCCTCCCTGCGGTACCAATGCCATCTTGCTCATGTTTGACTCCTCGATATATCCAGTGGTCCAGTAAAGAAACCCGCTCGGCATGAGCGGTGTCGGTGTCAACCGAGCTGGACAACTTTAAAGCGGGGAGCGGGCAGGACTGTGATCGGGATTAGATGCTAAAACGACAACCTCGTCCCCGCGACGGCGGGGACGAGGTTGTCATTGCGGGAACGACGGATTACTTACGGGTACTCGGCATCGATCTCCGAACCGGCATAATTCTCCAGCTCGATGAACAGCTGCCTCATGGGCACCTTGCCGGCAATGTTTTGCAGGAAGGTGCTGTTGCGGTAGAGCTCGAGGCGCTTGGCGATGATCGCCTGGTGCGAGGCCGGGATGTTGTCCAGCAGCTTGGCCCAGCCGGCCTCGAAGTCGGGCTTGTCCTTGCGCACCGTGGTGACGAAGCGCTCGAATTCCTTCTGGCCGGTGCGGGCCACGATGCGCCCGCCGCCTTCGATGCCGAACACGAGCGCCAGCGCGATCACGCCCTCGGCGTTCAGGTCCGGATCCTTGACCGCGCCGTCCCAGTGGTGGCGGCGCAGCCACTGGGCGGCGCGCACGATCGCCTGCACTTCCTGGCGCTGCCTGAGCTGGCCCAGGTAGCGCTGGTGGCCGGTCCAGGTCTCGCCCGGGTCGGCCGTGCAGATGTCGACGAACAGTTCCTTCAGGCGGCGCTGGGCATACACCGGGTCCTTGTCGTACTCGCCGACCAGGGTGTCTTCCGGCATCGCCGCCAGTTCGCGGATCATGCGGAAGCCCTGCTGGAACACCAGTTCGGCGCCTTCCTTGACCAGCACGCCCAGCGCGGCTTCGTCGCCGACCTCGTCGGACTCGTCGCCGACCAGGTCTTCCAGGCCGAGCGAGACGCCGCCGATGGTCAGCAATTGCGCGCGCCCGATACCCTCGGCGGTGCGGTCGTTGGTGAATTTTTCCGCCACCATCGCGGTGATGCCCGACAGTTCTTCGGCCAGCGCCGCGGCTTCTTCAAGGCTGGCGTTGCCCGGGATCAGGCGGATCGCGCGGATCAGGCGCGGCAGTTTCTCGATGACGATGGCTGGCAGCATTGTCGCGTCGGCCCCGCTCACGAGAAGATGTCCGTGCCCATGCTGCGGCGCGTGCTGCGTTTCGGCGCGCTGCGCACCGACGGCACCTGCTTGCGCAGGCGGTACAGCAGTTCGCGCGTGCCGCGCTGTTGCAAATCCGTTTCCTCGTCCGGATCGTCCGGCAGTTCGACGTCGGCCAGGTCGGCGGTGTTGCGGTATTCCGGGAACAGCTCGAGCAACGAACGCTGCCAGCCGTCCTCGCTGGCGCGCGCCAGGTCGATCGCCAGCGGCACGATATCGCTGTCGGAGGTGGTGTGGATGTTGGTGTGCGGGCCGCGCACGTTGATCTCGCCGGCCACTTCCAGGATCTCGCGCGGCGCCAGAGACCACAGGATCGCGAACGCGGTGGCGCCGTGGTCGGTGGCGGAGGCCGCTTCCAGCAGTTCGTGGCGGCGGTCTTCGTCATCGGTGGCGTAGACCACGCCGTGGATGTGGTTGAACAGGTTCTCGGCGATGCGCTCGGGATCGTCCTCGATCATGTCGTCCGGCCAGGTAGCGGCCAGGTAGGCCAGGCTCTCGGCCCAGGCCTTGGCCGGCACCAGCAGGGTCGCCAGCGAGGTCTTGGCGCCGTCGAAGCCGGCCAGGTGCAATGCCGTCACCTGCGGCGGCAGGGTCGACAGCACCTCGGCCACGGCGTAGTCGCCGTGCTCGTCGGCCGCCTGCGAGAACGCTTCCTCGGCGTGCTGCAGCGAGCCGGCCAGCACCAGTTCGCTGACCTGCTTCGTCAATGCCGGCAGGTTGGCCTTGTTCTCGTCGCTCATGCGCGCTCGCCCCCTTCCTGGTCGAAGATCTGGGTGAAGTCGTCGCCGGCCGCGGTTTCGTCCAGCTCGTCGTCGTCGCCTTCGTCGTCGCGCGCCAGCTGGTCGAGCGACTGGTCGTCGTCTTCCCAGCGCGCCTGGTTCTTGTACAGGAAGGCGGTGATGATGGCCTGGCGCGCCAGTTCCGGGTGGTTGGCGCAGATCGATTCGTACATGGCGCGGCCTTCGGCGGCTTCCTCGCCGCCATCGCCGTCGCAGTTGGCCATCGCGAACACGCGCGCCGGGTCGCTGCTGCCTTCATAGTCCATGGCTTCGCGCACCAGGCCCTTGGGGTCGGTGAAGCGGATGCGGTCGACCAGGGCGAATGCCATCATGTTGACGTCGTCCAAGCCGTTGCCGTCGGCATATTCCGACACCAGCGCCTGCACCATCATGTCGTAGTTCTTGCGGTTGGGCGGATCGCCCAGGGTGCCGTCGATCTGGCCTTCCAGTTCACGCGACTGGAAAGCGAATTCCGGATGTACTTTTTTCATGGTTGGGTTCGCACTTTGTATTCTGTGGTTCAGTTCGGGATGGTGACGCCGTTCAGCGCGAACAACGAGCGCCACAGCTCGAACGCCTCGCCTTCCGCATCGAGCACGATGCGGTGGTTCACGCTCTGGTTGTATTCCTCGCGTTTGGCCGGATCCGACAGGACCTCGTAGGCCTTGGTGACGGCCTTGAAGCGCGCTTCCGCGCCCGGCGCCTGGTTGCGGTCCGGGTGGTAGCGCATCGCCAGCGAGCGGTACACCTTCTTGATTTCATCGTCCGTGGCGTTCGGCGCGACGCCGAGGATCGCGTATAAATTTTCCACTTGGAACTCTCCGGCAAGCGCCGAGAAAAACGTTAAACCTCGATTATCCTATAGAACAGTCCATCTTGACAGACCGGCCAGCGCCCCCAAGTATCCACAAGCCGGTCTGCGCGAACCGTGCGCTTGGCCACATAGGCGGCCCGGTCGTGCCCCTTCTACGGTAAAATGCCCGCAATCTTACCCATCTAAAACTAGTTTCCATGAGCAACGACAAGAACTCCGCGGCGGCGGCGCCAGCAGCGCCTTCGTCGAACTTCGTGCGCGCGATCGTCGAATCCGACATCGCGGCCGGCACCCATGCCCGCGAAGGCATGCCTTCGGTCATCACCCGCTTCCCGCCCGAGCCGAACGGCTACCTGCACATCGGCCACGCCAAATCGATCTGCCTGAACTTCGGGCTGGCGCGCGACTACCAGGGCCGCTGCCACCTGCGCTTCGACGACACCAATCCCGAGAAGGAAGACCAGGAATACGTCGACACCATCATGGACAGCGTCAAGTGGCTCGGCTTCACCTGGGAGCAAGGCGGCGAGCAATACCTTCACTACGCGTCCGACTACTTCGGCAAGCTGTACGAGATGGCCGAGTACCTGATCAAGGAGGGCAAGGCCTACGTCGACAGCCAGAGCGCCGAGGACATGGCGAAGAACCGCGGCAATTTCGGCCAGGTGGGCGTCAACTCGCCGTTCCGCGACCGCCCGATCGAGGAATCGCTGCAGCTGTTCCGCGACATGAAGGCCGGCAAGTACAAGGACGGTGAACACATCCTGCGCGCCAAGATGAGCGAAGACGCGATGTCCTCGCCGATCATGACCAACCGCGACCCGGCCCTGTACCGCATCCGCCATGCGCACCACCACCGCACCGGCGACGACTGGTGCATCTACCCGATGTACGACTACACGCACCCGATCTCGGATGCGATCGAGAACATCACGCACTCGCTGTGCACGCTGGAATTCACCGACCACCGCCCGTTCTACGACTGGCTGGTCGACACCCTGGCCGACGGCGGTTTCTTCCCGCGCCCGGTGCCGCGCCAGTACGAATTCTCGCGGCTGAACTTAACGTACGTTGTCACCTCCAAGCGCAAGCTGCGCCAGCTGGTCGACCAGGGCGTGGTCAGCGGCTGGGACGACCCGCGCATGCCGACCATCGTCGGCCTGCGCCGCCGCGGCTACACGCCGGAAGCGATCCAGCTGTTCTGCGAACGCATCGGCGTCACCAAGGTCGACAGCTGGATCGACATGAGCACGCTGGAAGGCGCGCTGCGCGACGACCTCGATCCGAAGGCACCGCGCGGCATCGCCGTGCTGCGTCCGCTGAAGCTCATCGTCGACAACTTCCCCGCTGACCATGTGGTCGAATGCAACGCGCCGGTCCATCCGCACCATCCGGAAATGGGCCAGCGTGCCTTCCCGTTCACCCGTGAACTGTGGATCGAACAGGAAGACTTCATGGAAGTCCCGACCAAGGGCTACCACCGCTTCACCCCGCCGACCGCCGACAAGCCGGGCGCGCGTGTGCGCCTGAAATACGGCTTCGTGGTCGAGTGCACCGGCTTCGACAAGGACGAAAACGGCAACGTGACCGCGGTCCACGTGAACTATTTCGAGGATTCGAAATCGGGCACGCCGGGCGCCGACAACTACAAGGTCAAAGGCAACATCACCTGGGTCAGCGCCGCGCACGCGCTGGAGGCTGAAGTGCGCCTGTACGACCGCCTGTTCCTCGATCCGCAACCGGACGGCGGCGGCAAGGATTTCATGAGCGTGCTGAACCCGAATGCGCTGGAAACCGTCACCGCTTACCTGGAGCCGGGCTTGAAGAACGCCGTGGCCGACCAGCGCTTCCAGTTCGAGCGCCACGGCTATTTCGTGGCCGACCGCGTGGAGTCGCAGCCGGGCAAACCGGTGTTCAACCGCGTGACCACGCTGAAGGACAGCTGGGGCAAGTAAGCCCGCGCTTCCCGATATTGTCAGCCTGTCCTTTCCGGCTATGCCGGGAAGGACTCCCCGCCGCAACTCTCCACCCTGCTAGGTCCGCTCTCCAACTGATGTGCGTAAGTTGCAACGCATAAATATCAGGAGCGCGCGATGGCATCCCTGTTGCGAGAAGCATTTTCGGTCACCCGGCTTTCGTTCTGGACCGGCGCATTGCTGTCGTCGCTGATCGGTACCAGTCTGTACGTGTTCACCCACCGCTCGATCGAAAGCGATGCCCGGGAACGCTTCGTCAATCATGTCCGGTATGCGCAGAGCGTCATCGGCGTGCGCGTCAAATCGTACACCGACCTGTTGCGCGGCGCCGCCAGCCAGATCCAGAGCACGGACACGCTCACGCACCGCCAGTTCCACGCCTACGTGCAAGGGGTGTCGCTGCCACGCAGCTTTCCCGCCGTCGAGTACATCAATTACGCGGTTTATGTGGAGGAGGCAGACCGTAAAACCTTCATGCGCGGGCTGAGCAAGGAAGTGAAGGCGCTTCTCGGCCCACAGGCAGAACCCGTGATCACGCCGCCTGGCATCCGCCCCGACTACCTGATCGTCGCGAATATCGAACCGGATCCGGACCACCCCCGCTATTACGGCCTCGACCTGAAAGCCATTCCGTATTTTTATTCGCAACTGACCGAGGAACGCGACAGCGGCACGGTGTTTTCGGCCGGCACCGCGATTCCCCTGCTGTCGAAACCGAACAACATCTACCTGGGCATGCGCATGCCCGTTTATCGCATGGAAGCGCCACTCGACACGGTCGCCCGGCGTCGCGCCGCCTACCGCGGCTCGGTCGGGATCGCCATCAGCATTCCCAAGCTGCTCAAGGGCGTTCTCGACGAGATTCCGGTGGACGATGTGCGCATGACCTTGTACGACACCGGCAGGCGCATGGATGCCAACGGCAAGGACCGCTCCGGCACCCGGCTCACGCTGTTCGACAGCCGCGGCACGCCCGCCCGGCCGAACCCGCCGCTCGACGCCCGCCGCGATCGCTTCAGCGTCTCGCTGCCGCTGGATTTCAACGGCCGTCCGTGGACGATCGTCTACAGCGTCAACAAGGCCGCGCTGTACACCGAATTCGACGACTCCTATCCGAAGATGATGATGTCCTTCGGTTTCATCGGCTCGATGCTGCTTTACGCCTTGCTGTTCATCCTGACGTCCTCGCGCCGCGCTGCCCTGGCACTGGCCCGGGAAATGACCAGCGAGCTGCGCGAGAGCCAGAGCAAGCTGCAGCTGTCGCACCAGAAGCTGCGCCGCCTGGCCGACCACGCCTACCAGGTGAAGGAACACGAGCGCAAGCGGATCGCTCGCGAAATCCACGACGACCTCGGCCAGAACCTGCTGGCGCTGCGCATCGAAGCCGAGATGCTGGCCACGCGCTCCAGGACCCACAGCCACCTGCACAAGCGCGCCACCACCACGCTGCAGCAGATCGACTTTACCATCAAGAGCGTACGCCAGATCATCAACGACCTGCGGCCGACCGTACTGGACCTCGGCCTGTCTGCCGCGGTGGAGTGGCAGGCCGCCCAGTTCCAGCGCCGTACCGGCATCAAATGCCAGATCGACGACGACCACGGCGAAATCGCCATGCCCGACTACTGCGCCACGGCATTCTTTCGCATCCTGCAGGAATCGCTCACGAATATCGTACGCCATGCCAATGCCAGCAAGGTCGTCATCGAATTACGCCTGAACGGCGGCTGGCTGACGCTGATCGTCCGCGACAACGGCTGCGGCATGCCGCCGGGCGGACGCAACAAGCACGGTTCGTTTGGCCTGGTCGGCATCGAAGAACGCATCCTCATCCTTGGCGGCACCTGCGCCGTCTTCAGCGAAAACGACGGCGGCACCACCATCATGGTGTCGGCCCCCGTCCTTGGCCTGCCCGACACGCAGCCCCTGCTCCTGAACGAGCACGAAACGGGTTCCGCCGTTATCTGAATTGTGACGCGGTTCATGCAGGGCGCATCGTTTTCGACGCGCTTTACCGCGCTACGCCTTTTCCACAGATTTTGTAGCGTTCCGGCAACGTAATCCGGCTTTTGACTAAACGCAACTACCACCGTTTCTGCCTCAATTACATTGAGTACAGGCAATTCGCGTCAACAAGCACTTCCTGGCTTACTGTCCAGTCAGAGAGTCGCAACGACACAGATTTGACCGATATCGAAACAGATGCATAGTCAGATGCTGGCACATGGATTCCATGATGTCCGCCAAAACCAGGGAAGTAGTTCACAAAATTACTATATCGATGAGGACAACCATGAACATGGACATGAACATGAACCTGAGCGACCTGTTGAATGCAGTGATGGCAATCGACCTCGACCCCATCAAGCGCAAGCTGATGCACGTCGAATCAGGCGAAGGCTGGAGCCTCCACCGGGCCAATGCGGTGGAAAAAGAATACCGCCGCTTCCTTTGCCTGATGAAGCTGTACCCGGAAGAAGAGACCGCACCGCTGGTCGACGTCGACACCTTCTGGCACTACCACATCCTGGATACCATGAAATACGCGGCCGACTGCGAACAGGCGTTTGG
>Ga0265798_10000671_pt1 | contig 55626 bp, 61 predicted proteins | sample P3T30metagenome_FD_192430 | JGI IMG/M metagenome (GOLD analysis project Ga0265798, IMG submission 192430) | Plant litter microbial communities from East Loma Ridge, Irvine, California - P3 T30 | ecosystem: Environmental > Terrestrial > Plant litter > Unclassified | place: USA: California... | reverse complement strand
TGGAAACTAAGTATTCCCCGTGGACCAGACACAGCCAGCTCGTCCAGCATGAATGAAGCCCCGGCACATGAGCCCTCGAGCATCGTCATCCGCTTAGTCTGCAGCTAGTACAAAGGCCGCCTACTCGCACCCTTCCACCGCACCAATCCCCGCTCTCGCCAACCACGTCCCGGCATGCCTCACTGGGACCTACATCGATTACTTTGGTACACTAATACTTTGCAAGTCTCCTCGCTATGATGCGACACATCCGGTGTACGCGGAACATGTCCGCGGAGTCATCAATTGCTGCTGGTTGTCGAAGATTCGTTTTGGAGGTGGATGTGCATAAGGACAGCGCAAAGTGGAGAAAATGTTCGAGGGCGCATGTGCAGGTCAAGCAATAATCATCCCACACAAGCTGCATGACAAGGATGAAAAGCTGGAGAACGTGGGGTCACTCGCACCACATCCTTACTGCTTCTAGATCCGCATCTACCATCTTCCTCAGACTTTGCTGTCCACGAGACTTGTTTGCGTGAGACGGATTTGCAGGTAGAGCGGTGGTCATGTGGACGCAATACTGACACACGATAGTCGCTTTCACATGCCAAACTTCGTCGCTGAAGCACATCTCACACCACACCACACCGCGCACTGAAGCCACATTCACCAGACAACATCTGTTCATTACAGGACCTGATCACTCTCGTCCAGATGCCCACACACATGCTGCAATTATATAAAAACTCCACTGCTCCCACATTAGACCGCTCACATGCCCAAATGCCCGACCCACTAACACCATGCTTGCGATGAGGGAAGTAACTACTAATACACGAAAATGCCCATGCTGCGAGTTTGCGAAATGCAAATGACGAATGCCCCGTGGGGCAGATCTAAAGTCGCGAAAGAGCTTTTCAAGAAGGGTAAAAGGTAAATATGCTCGCGGTAACATATACTCTGAAGTGACAATTCCTCAGCACGTCCGCAGACTCAGGGCGCTAGCGGATATCGATGGCCATACGTCTAATACAGCCTTCCGCCTCTGCTGGCTTGACTTGCTCTGCTGGGGCTGGTCCGGCTCCTCTCGTCTTCCTCGGGTACGTCGCTCAGTCTTGTCGGATGGTGGTGTCGCATGCCCACCCACTCGTCGCCATAGCCGTCACCGCTGTAATCTGGTTGCCCGGCCGTGGGAGCGCCGGCTGCGTTTGAAGAACCAGCACTTGAGGTTGTGACATAGTCGCTTGAGGATGTGGCGCCAGTGCCATACCGCTGCAAATGCTCTAGCTCGCGCTGGCGATCTTCCTGAACGTCGTACTCGTCAGACAACGGAGAGCGGACGGATCGAAATGGGATACGGCGGCCAGCTTCATCCAGCACGTATTGGCCAGACTCGTCGAGAACATACTCCCCGTCGTCCTCCGACCCTTCACCCTGGGATGTGACGTAGGACTGCTCGTCTTCGGGGATGGGCGTGTCCTGCTCCTGATGTAGGTACGATCCTGGCTGCTGATAGAATGCCTCGGGGTTCGATGAAACGGGTAGAGGAGGCGCTTGCTGTGCTTGTGTCGTTCGATACCGAGGATTGGATGGTGCTGAAGCTGATGGTTGTTCGGGCGCCGTGCTGTAGCCGCTGGGTCGCGCCGACGACGATGATGCAGCGCCTGCAGGTATATACGTGCCCTGGGCCAGCGACGGCGCCTCTGACTGGCGATATACTGGGCGCGCACTCTCAGTGAACGGGTCGGTATCAGTTGGCGACTGCCCTTCCTCATAGGAGTAGTGCTGTTCAATGCCGCCAGACCCAGCACCCTGTGAGCCAGAGTACATGTCGTCTCCACTCATTCCACTGCGTCCCGTACTCTGTACTCGCGGCACCACCTGCACGCCCCCAACCAACGTGGGCTGCCCCTCCCTGAGTGACAGTGTGCGATCACGCTCTTCTTGTTCGCGTCGTCCTAGCTCTTCCCAAGCTCGTCTTGCTTCCTCTTTGGAGATCTGCAGCTCGCGCTTCATCTCAGACACCGCTCGCTCAGCATTCTTCTTCTCTGTCGCCATTCGATCTATGTTTGCTTCGGCTTCTAAGCGCCCTTCACGCTCTCGCTCCAACGACTTCACCAACTCAGCTTCTCGCTCTTGCGCGCGCTCCTGGTCTTGCCGATGTTCGTAAAACCACCGCTGGAACTTTCGCTCAGATGACGCTCGTAACCGCTGCAGCTCGACCACGGCATGGAACAAGTTGGCGCCGGCTGCTGAAAGGTCAGTGATCTGCCTCGACATTTGCTGCGCTAACGGCTCTCGTCGAACTTCATCAGTGTTCTGTTCGAGTCGCCGTATCCAGTATGATGTGAGACCTTCCCAGTGAGATGATAGTGTTTCCCAGCGCTCGAAAGCGTGTGGAAAGCTGGAAGATGCCGAGTCTCGTACTTGGCCAGTCGCAGAAGCTGGTGCAGACGGTTGTCGCGGTGCAGCGGATGAAGGCCCTGCTTGTGATGAGCCAGCAGCCCCTGATGGTCGCCGTGCGTGCTGTTGAACGGGGGGCGGCCGTCTCGATTCTGCGCTGGGCATGGGCGCCGACTGATTTGCCTGCGGTGGTCGAGGCTGCTGTTGGGTTGACGAATTTGTTCTTGATCTTGTGTGAGATGCGCCAGCTGTGGTGTCCGGCGGTTGACCTGGTTGGGACACAACTCGCTCCGGCTGTCGTGCTGCGCCTGATGGTGGATAAACATATTGGTCGATGGGTCTCGGAGCAGCCGACTGGGGCAGTCTCTGAGCTCCAGGCTCTGTACTTGTGGTGCCAGCTACGCCAGCAGCTTGGGCTCTTCTTTCGGCACTTCTTCTGCGCTCCTCTTCCGCCTTGCGCTGCTCTTCTGCCTCTTGGCGCTGCCGCCGTGCATTCATGATCATCTGCGGTGTGCGGATCTGCGATCGGTCGGCCTGCGTGACTGGCACGGGGCCGCCCGTCGTGCGCGCGCCGCCATTGGCAGCGCGGCCACTGGTCAGATCACTCATGAGCTCGTTTTCCTCCACCAGGTCGGGAGTGAACGAGTACGGGACGCGGATGGCTTCCTCGAGGACGAACCTAACCGCCGAGGCGGTGCGTCGGGAGATGCGGAGGGCCGGATGGGGCTCGAAGAGCTCGGGGTTGCGTGTGAGGGAGCGGGCGCGAGGGCCGGAATCAGACTGTGAGTCGGCGAAGCGGACGAGGCGGGACTGCTGAGGCTCGACGGACCGGGCGCGCTCGAAGTTTGGGGTACGGCGCAGGCTAGTCCCGGTGGAGCTCGATGCGCGCGAGTGGTTGTGCTGGGTCCGATAGAATTCTGCAGCCTGCTGCTACACGACTTGTTACTATACTGGCACCGCTGCTGGCAGGCTGTAATCGTTACCTGGCGTAGCTGGAGGGAGGTTCGGTAGGGCTGTTCGGGGGTGTCGTGGGTCTCGTTACGCGGCGCTTCGTGGGGCAGCACGTTGAACAGCGCTGGCTCAGGCGGGCTGCGAGACGTCACGGCGGCGCGGACGGCGGGTGTTCAGTGGGAGTGCGAATGCACCCTTGGGGCGCACCCAGGGCGGCGACGGGTGCCCACGTGTGGTGATGGGGTGAGGGTGAAGTGGGCGGCGGTGGGTATATCGGAATGCGCGTCGAGTATGGCAATGGCTGGCAGGTGCGTTAGATACAGAGATGGCGGAGGGGTCAGCTGCAGAGCCATTGCTGCTGTGTGCCCGTGGACGTCGCGATGACATTTGGAGAGGTTGGTAGCGTGGCTGGCAGGAGGCTGGGAGAGGCCCCGTACACTTCACTTACAGCTTCACCGACACTTATAGCACGCGCAGCCCAACGCACGTCGCTGCAGGTGCGATTCGTGCGATTGCAAGCGCTGCGTTGCTGTCGTCTGTCCGGGCGCGCAATTGCTGGTGTGGTAGTCCGTGGTCCGTTTGCACGCCGAGGCCAGCAATGAAGTGAAGCGAGAGCCACCAGCCTCGACCACCTGAGACGCCACAAACACAGCACGTCCGGAGGTTTCTCGAACGAGGAGCTCAATCGGCGCTGTTCGAACCGCGCGCAGGCGCAGGACGCGCGAGGGAGAGATGAGGTGCTCGCAGGCACGGCGGGTGGCTCTTCACCGGCGACTGCGACGACAAACGACGAAATGCTTCGCGGCGGCGGTGGGGATATGCATTGACCTTGCAAACAGCGTGCATAAGCGACATGAGCTTCGGTGCGAGGTCAGATTACAGTCTGGTGGAGAGCTGTCGGTTCATGGTGTGTCGAGATGCCATCCTTGACAGTCGATGCTCGATGCCGCCGCAAGGTGAGCTGTCACTACTGGGCTAGGCCTATGCCGTCATGGCCAAGCACAGCGAGCGTCCAGCGCCGATTCCGTGGCACTTCGCTGAGAAAACAGGGCACGCAGACGGGCGACTTGAAGCATGCCATGAAGGATGCAGAGCCATCTTGTCATGTCAAGAGCTCCTTCCACCTCTGTCGCTGCGATTGCCTCATCAAGCTGCCTAGAGCTCTCGCCAATCAGCAGCTTCAACGCTGCTTTTCAGACTCCCGGCTCCCGAGACGGGCGGGCCGGTGCGCGGGTGTCCCAATTGCTGCCACGAGCTAGAGTTTTGATTTCCACCATCCTGGCTCTGTTGCGACGACAGATCACCACGATGAAAGACACGTCGAAGGATGAGAATCATGATGCAGTGTATTTTGAGCTACACCAGTAGCACGTTCACTAACACACTGACCCCTGGAACTTGCATCAACTGTGCATGCACGAGTGCTGCAGGACCCAGCCTCTTTGCTCTCCAGCAGCTGCAGCTAACTCTCCAGCACAGCCGAAGACATTACGATCCAACACTCTGCCACCAGGTGCCGCGAGAACTCATGATTGATGAGACCAGCAAATTGCACTAATAAAGAGCAAAGTCTGTAACCTGAACAAGTAGCCTGTCTATCTTCAATAGTACTTGAGTAGAGCGAGAAATAATACATAATATACTGAGGATAGCCAGGCCCTGCTTTCAGTGTACTTTCAGTCTTTGGTGGTAGAGTTTCGCTGAGGAAATCGGTCAAGAATTGTCACGGAGCCTGGTGCTGCGTCGCGAACCTTACGTCAGCAGAGTACTGTCACGTGTGCGCGCTAGCAACTACACGCCTCAAAACCCATACGCAAAATAATAACAGCAATGGAATTTTGAACGCCAATCGTACCTGCATCGTTTATACAACTTACACACACCTAGATAAAAGTAATCTACTATACAACAACACCACATCCTCCAACTCAACACAAAGAAACAACATCTACAACATCAAAAGACCAGCAACAACCGCCAACAAGCCAGTCATGCCAACACCAACGTGGCTCGCCGCACCAGTGAACTGGGGAGGAGCGTACGTCGGCTTCGTGGGTGCCCCAGTACCGCTCGGCTTGCTGGGGACACCAGTGCCTGAAGACATGGGGTAGCCACCAGTAGGCTTGACGGGGTATCCAACGACCGGTGCAGAAGAGTAAGGCACAGGCATGTTCTTACCAGCGGGCACGACAGGAACAGGAGTCTTCATGACGTACACAATGGAAACAGTCGTGGACTTGATGGTGACCATAGAGTGCTCAACAGGGTAGTCCTGCTTCTTGGGCACGTCGGCGCCGTACACGGGCTTCGCGGGCTGTGAGTGCTGGGGCTTGTCGGCGCCGTGGATGGGGCCCTCGGGCTTCGCTGGCGGGGTGGGGTGGCTGGCTACGTATGTGGGCATGCTGGGCTTCGTGATGGTGATGGTGACTACGGAAGGACCGCACTTGTGGCAGACGTAGACTGAGGTGACGGAGTCGCCGGTGCACTTGTCGCAGACGGTCTGGGTGATGGTCTCGGTCTTGGTGGTGATTCCGGTTTCGCATGAGTCCACGTAGGTGGTGGTGACGGTCTTCACGGTCGAGCTGGCTGAGGAGGACGGGGAGTCCTTTCCAGGAAGGCTGGTGACGTGAGGAGGGTATTGGACACCGTGGCCCTTGGACGTTGAAGATGCGCCATGGATAGGAGCGCCGGGTGTCGAGCTGGACGAAGCGACATACACGGGAGTCGTCGAGGCGACGTGCACAGGTGTAGAGCTGGATTGCTGGGTTGAGGTCGTGCAGGGAGTCGAAGCATTGCCGGCTGGGTAATGAATACTGGAGCTTGACGATGAGTAAGTCAGATCGGAGCTGGTGTGAGCGTAACTGGGAGAAGCCGACGAGCTGTGGATAGGGGTCTCGTGAGGGTACACAATAGAAGGCGTCGCGTAAGGAGTCGAGGCAGAGTTGCTAGCGTCGGAGATCGAGCTTGAGGCCGCAGACGGAATAGCACTGCTGGTTTCGTGAACGGAGCTTGAGACAGCCGAAGAAGAGACAGCTGGCGTGCTGGTTTCGTAGATGGAGCTTGAAGCGACCGACGAAGAAGCGGGTGGGGTAGATGCGGAGCTGCTGGTCTCGTAAACTGAGCTCGAGACGACGCTGGAAAAAGATGCCGGGGCGCTTGACGACGTAACGGCGCTGGAGCTGTGGACTGTCGATGAAACATCTGAGCTGAAGCTCACGATGGTCGACGACGAGGATGACAAAACAGCGCTTGACGAGGGAACAACGGGTGTGCTCGACGCGGATGATACGATCACGCTCGACGAAGAGACAACGTGGCTGGAGGAGGACGAGATCACCGCGCTCGACGAAGACACAACGTGGCTGGAGGACGAGATCACCGCGCTCGACGAAGACACAACGTGGCTGGAGGAGGACGAGATCACCGCGCTCGAAGAAGACACAACGTGGCTGGAGGAGGACGAGATCATCGCGCTCGACGAAGACACAACGTGGCTGGAGGAGGACGAGATCACCGCGCTCGACGAAGACACAACGTGGCTGGAGGACGAGACCACCGCGCTCGACGAAGAGACAACGCGGCTGGAGGACGAAGGCACGTGTGTGCTGGAGGAAGAACTTGCCGGGGCACTCGACGACATAATCGCACTGGAACTGATGACCGTGCTCGAGCGGACCGTAGAGCTCTTCGGCTTTCCATCACAGTCTCCAAACAGCGGGTTACAATTACCCACTCCACACCATGCCGATGGAGGATCAGGTCCGCCGTTGGCGTTTCCACCACAGTATCCGTACTTAGAGCAGCATGACCCGGCGCTGTATCCGTAGCAAGTGTACGCAATGCCATTCTCTTGAACACCACAAGCGCCGTTCGGGGTGGCGATGGTCGCCGTGGCAGTTGGTGCGGCGGACGTGGTGGAGATAGGGGCCTTGGTGCTAGTCGGGACGGCAGAGGGCATGGAACAACCCTTGGCGTAATCAGCCGTGAATCGATTGGTGAGAATAGCCTTCATCCAATATCCGTAGCTGTGGCATTTCTTGCCTTCACCATCCGCCGGTCCTTGCTTGTCGGTGCTAGCCTTGGCTTCCCAGAGCATGACACCGCCAAAGATGGACGGGTATGCTGATTTCCATTTTCCAATGAGAGCAGAGGCCTGATCAGGTGCTAGATAATGGTTGCTGTTGGCGGCAGCCTTGCCGGCGGAAAGACCTAGGTAGAGCTTGACCGCTTTGTTCTGTGAGTTTGTCTTCAGCCACTCGGCCCACTTATTGAACGTGAAATCGGTGGTTGGGTTGTTAAGTTGCTCGTAGCCACGCTTGGCCGAGCACTGGTCTGTGTTGTAGAACTGAGTGAAGATCATGTCGAAGTGCGAGCCCTTGATGGCATCTGCAAGTCGAATATCTGGGACCACACATTGGGGAGCTGCGGAGATGAGGTAGCTCGAGCGGAGGGCTTTGAGTTGGTTGACGAAGTAAGCATAGTTGGCGGAGATACCCCCTGCTGGGACTTGCGATGCCTCAGCCTCGAGGTCCAGATCGAAACCATCGACGAATTGGTCACCGAACGGGCGAGGGCCTGTGTAGGACAATCTCTTTGGGCCTACAGCGTCATTGAGCCATTCAGCAAAGTATCTGGCAACGTCCGGAGACGGCAGGTAGTAGTTCAATGGTGCTCCTCCACCAAGAGACAGCAGAACCTTCTTGCCGTTCTCGCGGCACTTCTTGATACCAGGCTCAATGCTGGGGCACCGCCTAAGCTTCTGGCTCTGGGAAGCATCTGTCGGGTGCGCGAAGTACTCGTCTTTCCAGCACGCGTTTCCTAGTCACATTAGTTAGAGACAGTCGCATTAAGCTGTGGCAGTGATGCTCGTTCTTTTCTTTTGGAGTTCATGACATGAGCAAGGGGTATACATACCGAAGTTAGACGCGGGATAGTCGCCCCTCTTCTGAGGGAAGCCGTTAAAGAAGCCGAGGATGACTGTATCATAATTTGGGTCGTCGCAAACATCCGACAGCGGCTGCTGGTTGTCGCCCTGACCCCAGTAGACGGCTACATTGTTGGGCGAAGCAAGGTCAAAAGCTGCGGATGCGGTAGCGGCAAGGACGGTGACGGCGGTAGCAACGCGGAAGAGGATTGACGGAGACATGATTATGGAATTAGGGGACGATTAATATTCGATTGAATGAAGGGACGGCCGGGGCCAGTAAAGATCGTGGTGAGCGGACTCAACGAAAGGACGCAAGCAAAAACCTGCAATTAGGATCAAGTCTCGAAAGAGTGACTGGTGATAGACCTTGAAATAGTGCGAGACGAAAGGGAAAAGGACATGGGAGATTACGATATATCAGCCTTGAGGCGCTCTGGTACCTGCATGGCGCTTGACCCTACCATTTGTTGGTATGAAGCCAGCGTGCATAACGACGGCAGAGGCACCTAGGTTCTCCGTATAAGATCTACTTTCGGCCACGCCAGACGCAGGAACAAAGCGTGGCGTATCGTGAGGTGCTGTCATTGGTGGGACGGCTCAGTCGTTTGTTCGTATAAGGCGTAGCGGCCTATATGGCGCCCAGTGCTCTGATCCCGCGAAGCGCTAAGGCTTGAAGCCCGGATGCTTGACTGTGACGCCTTTCTACATTGTATTGACCGGTGACTGGTGCCTTGCAAGTATCGATAGGGTCATCTCGGTTAATAGATGGAATGCTGACTTGACTGCACGGTGACCGGCTAATAGGCATGGAGGAAGCAACAATTCGATCGACCCGGTCAAACGGTCAGAGCATCCGGAGGCACAGCTTCTCATTGCAATCTCGTCGAGTGGTTATATGTGTTGGGATAAGGTGAGCAACACGAAGCTGGCTCAACAGCCATCAATCGTTATTGCGGCATGGGAATTCACTTACTGGCTCTGCGATCGGCCTCGGGTTACCGCGTGGATGAGCAGTCTGACTCCTGAAAGATGGCGTGAGCGGGACACGGGAGTATCTAGGCTCTGTGGCTGCCTGCAGGAGCGTAGCAGATTTTTCTGTCTCACATCCTGACAGGGGATGGCACGAGAGTCGAAGTGGAGTGAGATGGAAAGGGTGCTCCACCTCGGCTGCCGATATCTGGTGCTTGTGTCAGGGGCAGCCGACCATTCCCTTTTCGGACGTGTTTCTCCCTACTCCACCCGACGCCTTGAGCGCAACAACGCGATGAGATCACTCCTCAAAGCCTAAGCATGTTCCACTATGGAGGACCTGTTGCGATGTTGCCGTGAGTCCGCTGTGCTTTTGCAGACGCCCATACGCTCCCCCAATTCCAATAACTTTGGCCAGGCGCATTCCTTCGAGACTTTTGCAATCTCGCGATGCGGGTCCAGGGCTATTCTGAGATCCTGCGCTTTGTAGGATCAGCCAATCTGCGTTGGCGACTCATGCCGAGCAGTGTTCGCCGGTACCTGGATTCCTACCGTACTTTCTTGCCTACATAGCCAGAAGCTAGCAGGGGGCTCGTTATCTGTCAGCCGATTCATTGGCTCCCCCGCAACAGAGCGGATCCAATTTGCCCCGTTCTCTACGATGATAGGTCAAGTGCGGCTCAGTTATTCCTGCTATCTTCTGGCCATGTAGGCAAGAAAGTACGGTATGTGGACGTTGGGTGAAAACACAAGAGGTGAGGCGTGTTCTAGAAACTAAGCCTAGACGTACCTAGGTAAGTATGCACGTAGGTGGTAGCTGGCTTCCCTCGGTAAAAAGACGCCACATGCACTTCACGCACACCCGTTGAGAAAGGCGTTCTTCGACGAAGCCTTGAGCAAGCCTCGAGCTAATCATCGCGCCTCGATCACTCTTCGCCTTATCTTCGATGCGTTCCATCGCCATTCACGTGGGCCCTACGCGGGAGATGCGCAGCCGCAATCGCGTCCCTGGTGGCGATCCTCGGCCCTACCCAGTCGCGCTGCTGATCCCCGTTACAGTCCATCTCCAGGGTTTCACAGTAGCTGGCGACAAGATTTTGAGAATTTGAAGGCTATTAGGTAGCTGTGTTGTTGGACTTCTAGTTAGCAAGAGTAAACATACATACAGCTACTGCATTGTAAAGTCTGTTCTCAAGTGTCTCGAGCTTGTATGTATGATTCTACACCAGCAAGTATGGTCATTGTACAAACTCAAGAGAACTGCCTCATCATTTTATCACATACGATAGAAACTCACCTAGATAGTATAGAGATGACAAGTCGTTGTGCATCGCAAATAAACTCGCAAAAGGAATCCAAATCAGCTCGTGGTTGGATCAAAATTTTCATGTTAAGCCTTTCCACCGCATCTGACGTGGAGGTCGCTGTCTTTTTGGCCGATTTGTTCTCATGTGTCTTGGAATTTGTACTCATGTATTGCCCTAAACATTAAGTTCTTTAATAGACGGGACTTCAAAGAACACATGGTCCCGGTGTTCACTCCAAACCTTACTCACCTCTACAACATCTGACTTTGTCCGTTGCTCTATCTGTTCAGTGACGACGTGATACTATAGGTGCCGGCTTGCCTCTTCAGCATACATAGTACCATGGTGCATATCTTGATAATTTGCATCGCAAGGCACCCAGACGTGGCGGCTGCTCACATACGTAGTCGTAAAGCTAGTTACTTGAAGATTGCTGTCTGTGTGACAACAAGCTTTATTTTGTTGTACATTGAGGCCGTACGAATGCGATCATCGGAAAAAGATACTCGCAGCCCCATGACAGAAAAACCAAATACGTTTGAGTGCGTCTTGCCTTCACTCAAAAGTGGTATGTAGTCATTCTTTCTCATCGACTTCTCGTCAGCGAATGTTGCTTGCGCTATGAAAGCTGCATTCGTTCAGTACATAAGAATGTACGCTGAAATAGAGTTGGGGCGTTGCAGCTTGTGTAGCGCCACGTGTGGAGGGAGACCGAAATCTCGATAGGTCCAGTCTTGTGCGAAGAGAATCCCCAGATCAGGTGATATCTCGATAGCTTGGCGCAAAGACACCAACAAAGTCACATGAAATCAGTATACGCGCAAGTCTTGAGCTCTTGTCGTCGAACTCTATTTGATGGTTATATTCTGACCACCATAGGCACCTGGTGCCTCCGATAGGGCGAGATTTTGGACCTGGAGAGCGACGTGAACAAAGTGCACGCTCGCAAGCGCATGTCAACATGCTCTGGGTTGGCATTACTTCATTATTACGCCGGCTCGAATGGTCCCGCCGGTGGGCCCCAGATTCTACCCCGGAGTCCATGCGTTACAAAGCTAGGTATACACGGCAGCGCGCGGTGCGGGGTTTGAGCAGTTCACGATGATTTTGATGCCGTAATCGAATGCCTCGTCTCGACGCTCGGCGATTGCGCGTTCAACCACATAAATATTCCCGAAGCATCATGCAGGCCTAGTAGCTACCGATCTGCGCGCAGAGCCGCTGGGTTGAAAATAGCGATGTTCCATGGAGCAGCTGAGAACGTGCGCCAAGGCGATCCAAGCAGCGTTTTCGAACGTCTAATCTTTGTACATGAAGCGCCACTGCGAAAATTGCGTCGCACTTACCTGAGTAGAGATGGCGGATAGATAGAGACCGAACTAGATGCTCGAGAGGCGTATCTGCCGACATCGTCATGAGGTCTGCTGCAGACGTGGCTCTATCTTTGGTGTTTTGATAAGTATGACGCTTGTGGAGCCCGCCTAACCGCGATTGGGCATGGAACCCATTCTTTCAACAACTTCCGGGGTAATGTCGATCTAGCCTATCTTCCCAACCTCTGAGTTCGGCACAGTCGTCGACCGCAATGCTCTTCTAGCTTTGGCTATCATCAGAAGCTGGTTCAGCGAATGCGCATACACGTTTTGAATGCTGTCCAACTTTTCGCTTCTGCGAACGTCCTCCCATAGGTAGCAAAGGGAACGTTTTTCTGCAGCGTTGGCTGCCGGTACTGGCCAATCAGCCTCGCGCTGATGCGGAAGGTCCAGTCGTGGAAGGGCCGACATTCGGGATCTGGCTTACCTGCCACTGATTTTCATCCACACCGGGAACGCATTTTTATCAGCTGCTATCTTGGCCCCTGTCTGATAGGCGACGCTTGCTATCGGCTGTGTCACTGACCGCGCTTTTAGAGGACGGCTTCCGCTCCATTCAGATCCATACCTCATTGCTCTGGTCATTCGTTGCCGGGCACTCGTCGTTCTTCACGCTTCCAGGTCACCTTTCTCTACACGGCAACCGAAATGCCCACACTGGCCCAAGAGAAAGCAGCAGTTCAAGATCTCAAAGCAAAAAAAACCAAGTCCCGGAACGGATGTGGTCGTTGTAAACTCAAACGAGTGAGTCGTAGGATCTCGTCTCACATCGTTTCTGCTAACGACTTGAACAGCTCAAATGCGATGAGACTGCCCCGTCCTGCTTGCAATGTAAGAAGCGGAATGTGCCGTGCCCCGGCTACGAGAAGACCCTCAAGTGGTCCACCAAATATGAGGTCCTCAGTCCAGTACAATTCAAGTCACCAACATCAAGGTCAAAGCCAGCCTCAGAGCCAATGCCGAATGCACCCAAGGCCAATCAGTCCCCGCTTCCGCAAAACGTAGCCACTGGTATTGAAGCTCTTGCTGCTGTCCTTCCTGCTAGCAAGAAAGATACAAACGAGGGCAACAACAAGCAAGCTTCTCCCCCAGTAGCATCCCCACCCGGTTTAGAGGAGCCTGTCACGGTCTCGGAACTATCCACCGAGGATGAGGACTCTCCCCGAGAATATGAACCCTTCACGATGGATGACTTTGACGTAATCGATACTGTCCGTGTCGACAGTCTGATTGATGGCAGCCCTGGGTCTCATGAAGACTTCACGTTCGAGCCATTCGACGACTTCAATCTGTATGAAGGCTCACTCAACCATCTCGGACTTGACCTTGAGGCACCAGAAAAGGCTCCTTACTTGAGCGACTTCACCACATTGTCCACGCGAGAGTCCAGTCAGGAGGCCAGCCCCAGGTTATCGCGGTCTTTGTTACTCGATTTCTACCGACTGCCCAGTCCATCTCTGGATCCATCTTCGTCGGATGACATCGAATCTCTTCTTGTGCAGCATTACTTCAAGGACGTCTGCGCAGTCTTCTCTTCTTTTGATTCTATTTTAAATCCCTTTAGGACCACAATTGGTCGCATATACCAGGATTGCCCCTCCATTAATTACGCCATCCAATCCATGGCTGCCGCTCACCTCGCAAATACCTTTCCTAACATGGCCAACGTTGGAGTAGAGTTGCAGCGCAAGGCTTTTGATGCTTTGCAGATCGAGCTTCCTCTTGTTCAGACTAGCCAAGCGTCTGCTACCAGGACGTTTCTGAGTATCATGCTGCTTGGCCTCACTACCTCGTGGCATGACAGTAGTGCCCTCGGTCTAGAGTATCTTTCAACCGCCCGCAGCTTGATCTTACCAAAACTACTTACTCGGTCCGAAGGAGATGAAGCTCAGCGTGAAGCCCAGTTCTTTGAAGAGTCTCTCATCCATTGGGAGATGCTCATGGGCTTCGTGACAGACGATTCTATGGGGTTCTCTTCTTCTTCTGGGCTGCGACCACGAAGGGTATCCAAGCAGACGTCACCAGCTACTCGACGACCAGATGGAAAGATTGTCCCACACCCCTGGACAGGCATTGCGCCGACCAGCCAATTCTTACTCGCCGAAGTCGGCCGATTAGTGCGCCGGGAACGAGCGCTTGACAAGAACTTCGCAACTGACGTTCGACGAAGGCGCGAGAATGCTTTGAATGCTGCGTCCCTTGAGGAGGACCTGCTAGCCTTGGAAAGTCCTACTATCGAGGAGCTTGCTGACACTGGGGATGAGCGCACACCAAAAGAGGACTTCGTGGTCATCGCTGAAGCGTATCGTTGCGCTGGTCTACTCGAAATATATCGAGTCTTCCCTTTAATTCTCCGCAAACGCCTAGGCGGAGATCAGTCCAACAGGAGCGACAATCTCGACTTCCAATTTCCAATGCCGCGTTTCGAGACACCGTATGAAGATACCGACATCAGACTTTGGCTGAACTCTCTCTCTATGCATATCCTCCGGTCTATAGAATCACTGCCTGCCTCGTCTGGCACTTTCTGCGTTCAGCCCTTGCTGCTCGTCATTGCAGCATCGGAGCTGAAGTTTGTTTCCTCCGTTGACTTCTTCGACATTCACGCCAACGATTCCAAGGTACTATCGGCCCGCGAATTTGTTATGAGACGTCTCCAAGAATTTGCGCTTCGACTGCCCAATAAGCCGCTTCGACGGATGATTCAATTGACAGAGGAGACTTGGCGTCAATCGGATGATGGCAAAGACGCTTTCTGGATCGACATCATGAATGAGAACGGATGGCACACCATTATGTGACAGAGGTTCTCGAGAACCTGGCTTCCTCAGAGGTCCACTACGAACTCTCACTGCTGGAGCCGTGTGCCTTTTCACCGGCCTCAACAAACGTATTTCTTACTTGTCGGTCAACGCCGACTACCTTACGACCGCCAGCCGGTCGCCACCTGTACTCGCCACCTGTGCGACTTTCCACACAATCCGTTGCGATCTTAATTTACGGCTCTTACCTCTAGAACGATCGATTCAGCATCCCGGTGATGTTTGTTGTCCAGTCTGGCCTGCTGCGACATGTCCGCGTACACGATCCTTCTGCGACCACACGAACATCCCTCGCGACATCCTAATATTACAGCATCTGGAATGCCTGTTACGACTACCGTCCCCGAACGTCCTACAACACCCATCTGCGGTTCTCGAACTGCGGATGCCCCAAGTCCAACTGCACAATGCAACATACACGCCCGGATCTCCCCCGACATCTATCGAGATGCCCATTGCGACAACCGAGTACACCTAGATGCCACCAATGCGCTAGACCCATGCACATTACTAATTCGCGGTCCGGGCAGGTAAGACATGAAAGTGCTATCAGCGAATGTTCATGCGACAAGTCGCCCACTCCCTGCCTGACCCTTGCACCATACACGACCTGCATCGCCCGGGTCTGGCATGCCGATCTGTCATCCCGTCCTGTTAACGGTCAGATCATTTGTATATAGACCATTGTTTTGATTTTGGCGACACGATACCCGTTTGCTTTATGATACCCCTACCATGTATTGCTTTGTTAGAAGAAAGACGACAAGAGAGGGGCAGCATTAGTAGTCAGAGGAGAACGCGTGTGTCACAATTCGGATACAGCATTTCTCTCCTTGAGGATGAAACCTCGAATCACTCTGCCTGCGAGGCTGCAAAGGAAGAAAGAGTAATAGAGGGAGCGTGAGGAAGCTGAAGGTGAAACTTCGGCGACGTTCGCAATACCATGTATCACTTGACGATCTAAAAGTAACGCACTGCTGAAAATGTGTGCAATGCTTGGATTGTAATATATACAAGAGAAGGAGCAAGACGCCCTACAATTGAAAAGGACAAGACTTTAGTGTCGTGTACAATCACATCACCGGTCTGTAAACTTCATCATCGTCTTCCTCGTACGTGATGCATATCCGGTCGCCGTTTGGTGCATGAAGAACAAGCATCGGTGCTGCGTCGTACGTTTGCTCGGGTGTCCCTGGTTTGTATGTGCTCGAAGACATTTGGAGAACAACGGTCTCATTTCCGGATATCCTCATGGGACCGCTCTTCCAGTCGCCAGGCAAAGCAGTGCTTGGGTTTCCGAGCCATGACAAACTCAAACATAAGCCTTCGGCGATGCATGCAATGATGCCAATGGCAACGATTATTTGCAGCGCCCAAAGTGTGACGAATGAGCCCTGATACCCCTTGGTGAGATCTGACTCCGCGTGGCACACGATTCGTTGATGAGAACGTGTGGTCGACTGCCACTCACTTTTGCTGATGCTGCCTCTTGAGTCTTTTCGTGCTGCGAAATTTACCGAGACCTTGATTGTTTTGAAGGGCTGTTGGTGATCGTTGTTGCTAGCCGGCCCTTCCGTCCTCCCCAGATACATTTGGTACAGATCAGGCTTTGAATGCTGGAAGCTCTCGAGCTCAGGGCCAAGGTTCGAACAAAAGTCTCTGGGTACGGGACTTGGTGTCGATTCCGCGGATGTCCAATGCGCCGCTGAAGGAGTGAAGGCTGCGTCCGGGACGGCATCTGCGACTGTCGTGCATCGGCAATGAGTTCTTGTCGGCGCTGCTGTGGTTGTGCATAGGAGCAATGTGGAGGCAACAAGCGACGCTGTTAATGTTGGCAGCATCCTGGTGGTATGTTGTTGAGGTTCAACCGTTTTGAACGGAAATCGGCTCGATTAAAGGAGGACGTAAATGAAGACCTCGGGAAGGTCCGACTATGTGAAGCGGAAGGAAGACGTTCGCGATAGGCCCGATATATGTAGAATTGAGATTTATGCGTTGTGACGGCCCGTGAAAAGAGTGTCGACGACTGACAGCACCAACACGATATCAGAAGGACTTTTGAAGACAGGCTATTTGGTCGAACTTGAAAACTACCACAGACACGACCATCACGTACTATGTATATTTCTAACGATTGTTAGCACGGAGCCAATACCAGGTCTCAGCTGCGCCCGCAGCGGACGTTTCGCAAAACGACCAGGCTCGAACTGCCATCGCCTGACTGCGGAGCTGGGTATATTGACAAGCTAGCTACATGCAGCTGCTCTATGGCCTCGCACAGATAGTTTCTACTTGAATCGCGCTCGGGAGAAGCGGTCTCGACTGTGGTGCACGGCTGCGGGCGCGGGGGCTGAGTTAGCGTTGCGCCGCCTTGACGATCAGCCCAAGGCTGAAGTTCCTGTCCTGTCAAATTTCTGGGCTCTCGTCTGGCACTTTTCGGCTTTCCTTCTTGCTGAAAACTCACCCTCGCGCAAGTTATTTGTGTCAGGGTTTTCCGGACCTCGATTGCGAATCGCGCGGAGCTTCAGGCCGCTGTTGCAAGTTGTTGAAGGCTTAAAACTTCGGCCAGGGGAAGCATTTACGGACTGCGAAACATGCACCAACCCACGCGAGCCGCATGATGCTAAATTTGGTGAGCACCAACGCGACGGTTGCACAGATATCCTTTGCTGGAGTTCGTTATTATGGCCCATTGCACGTACCTACTGCTCGATATCCTTACATCAAGGCTCCCAAGTTAAAGACCAATCTTCGTTACGGGTGCGCAAGATGTCCTCCAGTTGGCACCCGATTTTTAAGCAGCGCAGTCTCGGGTTATGGTTTCGATGTCGCACAACCTACGCACACGCCCCTTCCAAAATCTACCACATTTGCGCTTACAGCGGCACCGGAAATCCAAACCTTTCGTGTTTGCCGTCCGAGGTCGCGAGACGAACACTGTAGAGCCCTGGTGGGCGAACTGCTAAGACCCGTCGCCGAAGCTTAAGAGTGTTATGGTTATTGTGTGAGACACAACCAGCCTCACCAAGGTGGAACAAGACCAGGCCGCTTACTGGTCTTGCACTTCAACAGTCGGTATACTAACTACGTTCACTTACAACGGTAGGGAATGGTGTGTCATTAATCGCAGCATACTGCTCCTCGGGTATCGTCTTTAAGTACCCTGGCAGGATGAAAATTACATCATATGCTTCAATGTCAGCATGTTCTGTGGGAAAAAATGCACGCATTGCAGAGACATGTCCATGGTGTTCATTGGAGTATGTGGTGGCAGTAGAGGAAGTTGCGAGCTCCACTTATGGCTTTTGCTTATTGTGGGTTGCGAACCATCCTCAACGTCTCGTCTCTTTCAACTTCAGGATGCATTCAGTATGCGCGTGCGACCGGTAGCGGGACGGCAATGTGGCATTCGTACTAACAATTCTAAGGTATTTGCCTGGTCTGAGAGCCTTAGACCCTGGACTCTACGACTTGCTGGTCCGCTTACAAAAGGTGCGCTGCCTAGCTAAGGGACGAGAAGAATGCTGTACTCCGTATGGACACATTAAAACTCCCCGAAAGTTGATGGCGCCCAGCCACGTCCACACACCCGGAGTCTTGGAAGCCCACCGGTTCTGCACTCATCAAACTGAGCTCTCGATAGAAAATTATGCCAGCGTAAGTATCAGCTCCGGTCAGTATATCGGATGGGTAAGATCTACACAAGACAGCATACTGCGCTCGAAGACATTTTACTACTGTTGGCCTGCACCATTGGCCGTTCTTCGCAGCAAGTTGTGACCTGTTTGTCAGCATACGCCACTTGCGCAAGACGAACCAAAGGGAGAACTGTCTGCAGGCCAACTGAAATACGCCCCAGTGCTTTTTTCGCTCATTTCGTCCGTTCCAGCGTGCTCATATCGCAAGCGAGTAGTACACCCTTGTCCACGCACACCATAAACTCCGCCCCGTTCCGTTCACTCCGCATCTTTGACCTCATGGAGACTTTACTACTCTTCTCATTGCTCATAATAATTCGGAGCATTATATCAGCGAATTGAGTCACTCATCATGAGCGGGCGCACCAAAATGTGCGGGATGAGTCAACGTAAGCAGATCTGCATGTGTGCTCTGCAGTCTGTCGCGACTTCCCACTCTGCCATATCTCGTCATGTATTTCCTCGAGCTTGGCGTCAGCCTGTATGTGGAAGTAACGACTGCCATAAGGCTGAAACGGAGATAAGCCTGGCATGCGCGTAAACAGATATAAAACTTTGTGTCTCCTCGAAGCCGGATTGCAACTCAACACAGGCGCCTTGTACCAGCTGGCTCTTTCACAGCCACTAGTCCACGAGAACGGTCAAATTTCGACCCACCGCGATATCGCCCATAACCAACTTTCCACGCATCACCACCACCCTACCATCGCCAATCATGCCCTACCTGTACAGACATTCGACCGTCGGCACTCTGTTTCACTATGCTACCAAAGGCAAACTGGATTACACACGAAAACCAGGAAAATCGATCTCCACGTCCTCTTCGACCGATGATGTGCCAGCTTCTCTCACCGTCGAGGATCCCATAATAGGCGCAGAGCTGAAGCAGCATCAGACGAGCCTGGTTGACTGGAGCGGACCAGACGATCCCAGTATGCCAGTCAACTGGCCATTGAGCCACAAAATCATAATGACATTCATCATCGCCTTCTGTAAGTCTTGTTGTATTGCATGCACCTGAGACATACTAATCTTGCTTCTACACCCCACAGACACGTTCGCAGTCTACGTCGGTTCCTCAATCTACACATCAAGCCAGGAAGCCGTCGTCGAAAAGTTCCACGTGAGTCACATTGAAGGCTCACTGGGACTTTCGCTATACGTTCTGGGCTACGGAGTCGGATGCCTTCTCTTTTCTCCTCTCTCGGAGGTTCCAGCCATTGGTCGCAATCCTCCATACGCCATCTCAGGATTCCTCTTCGTCATCCTCTGTGTCCCAACTGCGCTCGCAAACAACTTTGGCGGTCTCATGTTCCTGCGCTTCCTACTGGGATTCATGGCATCACCTTGCCTTGCTACCGCGGGTGCCTCGTTGACCGACATATGGGCAGGCCCACACGTTCCGTTCGCGATCGCTCTCTGGGCTATGGTGGCCACGCTTGGCCCGGCTCTAGGCCCAACGTTGTCGAGTTATGCTGTCAAGAGCCTGGGCTGGAGATTTTCGAGCTGGGAACTGATGATCATTACTGGACCGGCCTACCTCGCCATGATCTTCCTGATGCCAGAGTCATCCGGCCCGACCATCCTATACTACAAGGCAAAGCGCCTCCGCGAGGAGACTGGCAACCAGAGTCTAATGTCTGCATCTGAACGCAAGCAGAAGGACCTCAAAGCCAGCACACTACTTTTCGACGCCCTCGTCAAACCTTGGGAGATCAACGCTTTAGATCCTGCTATCTTGTTTACGACAGTCTACATGGGTCTAGCCTATGGCATCTACTACTCCTTCTTCGAGTCTCTGCCTCTTGTTTTCCCCGTAATGTACGGTTTCAGCGCCGAAAGCACGGGCTTGATCTTCCTAGCTGTTGCGCCTGCAGGCGTCCTCGCATTCACGATCCATGTCATATACCTCAAATACCGTGTCTTCCCACGTCTTACAAACGGGACGTTTGGCGAGCTCGAGAACCATTTGATCCCTGGGATGGTCGCCTCACCGTTCATTCCTATCGGGCTGTTTCTGTACGGTATGTTTATCGCCGAAGTCTCTGCTATCATGATAGACCCAGCTAACGCTTCGATAGCATGGACCGCCCGTCCAAGTGTCCATTGGATTGCGCCTACCATCGGTCTCGGCATGTCCATTTTCGGCACTTATTTCATTGCGCAATCAGTCCTGCTCTACATCCCGAACATCTACCCACGTTATGCTGCGAGCATTTTTTCCGCAAACAGTCTCTCGAGAAGTCTGTTTGCTGTAGCGGCGATCTGCTTCTCGCGGCCAATGGTAAGTGATGCCCTACACGATGACGTGAGACATGCACTGACTTCTTACTCGCATATAGTTTGAAGGCATCGGTATTGATGGCGGTGTGAGCCTCTTGGCGGGATGTATGGTTGTTTGTTCTCTGCTTATGGGGGCGTTGTGGAAATGGGGAAAGATATTGCGAGAACGCAGCCGATTCGCTGATGCATAGACGATACGACTTCTTCATTCGGATAGAACATCGCATAGACGGGCAATGAGTAATGCATATACGGACATCTCGTAGATAGTAATAGATAAGCAGCAATACGAATCCTTCATCATGCTTCCTTGAACGAGCTACTTGGCATTGGCATACTGGTCGCTATGTTGCATGGTACGCCTGATGCTCGAGGCAAAGTAAGGAGAGACAATACACAAATTCATTCAAATTTAACCTAGAAGCTTTTGACGTGATTTTGCTGTAGTAACACACATTGAACTGGCGCTGTTTGTTCACGTTTGCGACTCCAATATTCCTGCTCCATATCTCTGCTAGAGTAAGATACATGTGATCCAGCTCCTAAAGACATCGTATATCGTATGCTCGTGCTTTCACGACAGGTACTCGTCGCGCCCCGTTGGCCGACTCTAACCATTCAATGGTATGCTTCGTAATGTGCTGTGATACAGAAAGGAAAAGGAAATAGCCGTGCGCAGGGTTCATTCGTCAGGCCGGAGGCGGGTGCTCAAGTACTACGAGAGCGGCGTATGGTTGATCGACGGCGTCTAGCAAAGTACTCCAGATTGGCGTTACCCTCGTTGAAGCCTTCATTGAACGCACTTGAAACGTCCGATGCCATATGACGCGAACCAAGGGCCTCCGCGAAAAGGCGGCCAGCGCTGGGAAGGTTTGTTGTCGCGCTTTTCTTGATTGACCATCCATCTACAAGGCAGCGGACTAGACTTTGAATGTGATGCAAGGCCACAATGTCGTTGTTCAGGCCAAACTTCATGCACACGAGACCTATAGCGTAGGCGGAGTGGTCATCAAGCGTACTGCCGTGCTCGCGCAAAGACGTTGAGACGGCTATAGTCTTGCGTCCTGTTTGGAATTCGTGGAGCTGCAGGAGATTGCGGACTGCGCTGTTGGTATCCCAGAGGGAGATCAGCTCGGCGAGTGAGAAGTGGTGGATGATGGCCTCACGGGGTATGGAAGCCCTATACACGTTAGTCAAACATCATGAGATCACTTTATCAGCTTACCAGATCATATACTCAGTATGGCCTTTGTATCGCGCGAAATGTGCCAGCCCTACACGCTTCAAGCTGCGCAAGACCTCAGCAGCATGAAGTGTCTTGTTCGAGACTTTCAAAGCAGGATGGTCCAGGTCAATTACGGCGATGCGTGGTTTCTTCATGGAAGACGCTTTGACAAGTGCTTGAAGCAGCGAAATTGTTACTGAAATCCACGTCGATGCCCCTCCAGACGTCATCGACAGGTGTAACAACGACGTGATTTGGATAGCCTGTTCGCCATGAGTATCGTCCGGACTGAATGGTGGTGGGAGCGTCGTCTTCTGCCACGGCGAAAATGCCTCAGAGGTACTACGTGAAGATAAGCAAGGAACACTATGATTCGTGGAGTAGAACATACAAACCGCGGTTCTCACTGAACTTGGCTTTCGAGTCCTGTCCCCATACTCTGAACGCCAATTTGCTTCTGTCTTTTGATCTCGGGGGTGTCGGGTCAACTGGCCTTACGTCAGAGTCGGCGTAGTCCTCGACGTCGACAAGGGTCTCGGAAAGGTCAAAGTCTGCATTGGTACTGAGAGTCATACCACCTAGACGATCGATTAAGGAAGAAGATTGTTGCCTTGGTGGCAACGGTGCTTGCCGACCCTTCGCATCTTGTACAGCCTTTCGAACGAGAGCCTTGTACAGACGCCGCGTCCTCAGCGACTTCGCTTTGCGTGCAGACCCAGACGGACTGGTATCTTCGGCATGACGCTCTTCCAAAGTAATGCCTAGCATTTGGGCTGTAGACTCAATGTTGCGACGGAATTCGCCGTACACATCTTCGGGATCGTCAAATGGGATTTCAAAGACAGCTTTGTAGACGAGGAATGCCTGAGCCCCATGTAGGCGCAGATAATTTTCGAATTGGTCGCGTATCTTCGACACCGATAGTGCGAGGCCGAACGTGTGATTGAAGATGCTCGCAAAATCTGAAGGGGCCCGGGCGTACCAGCGATTCAAGACGCAAAGGAATTCTCTCTCATCCTCTTGCCACTTGTGAATAGGTGCATACTCTGGAAGACACATTTTAACGAGCTTGTTGCCTCTAGAAGCACTTGTGTCGTCTGACTTGGGAGCCCCAAAATCAAGAACGCGACGCACAGGAACAGCTGCTCTGAGTTGTGTTGTACTAATGAAATCCCGTGAATGACGAGATGTACTCGATGTATTTGCTGGACATGGACTTTCCAAAAATCGGTGCGATCGGACTCGTAATCGGTATCGGTTGTAAGCGTGCGGCGTGGTGTACTGTCTGAAGTGTCGGATGCTAGTGTAGAAGAAGTATTGGAAGTAGCTGATGCAGTAGAATACCAGGAAGTCAAGTCTACTGGCGTGTACGATATGTTTTGCGTGCTGATTGAAGGAGAAGAAGAGTCCCGCCTCCTAGGCGACGCGGGCGAGCAGTACTGCTCCCATATCTCCTTCTTACAGCGCAAATTTTCGGCGATCGCGTCCAGCTCTCTGTGGTCCGTGACTGCAAGAATTGTCAGCCAATGCTACGTGTTGGGCAGGTACATTGTATCCTGCCTACCTCCAAGAGCGTGTTTTGTCACCCCTACCGCGTTCTTCGACGGTGCCCAAATCATGACGCCGTCGCCAACATCTTGCCAATTCTCCATCGTCCGAGCCATTACGCTCCGTAGATCCAAAAAGTTTCCAAGTATTATTAATAATAAAAACAACAAGAAGTGGTCCAAAGTTGCTGGTCCTCAGAAGGAGTAAGTGTGGGTCGGAGGGAGGACTGAAGAAAGGACTGGTGGAAGTAGAGTATCACGTGAAATCGTTTGAACGCGTCCGCGAAGCCGTTACACGGGCTGTTTATGCTTCACTAGCGCGTGGTGAAGGTGAAGCCGCTAACCACGTGAAGGTAGATCTCAGGCAGGTGCATTGGTCGAGCCGGCCACAGGTCGCACCATGGACACATAACGTCTGCGCCTGACTCGATAGGTAATCGGCCCAGTATGAATGGCAGGCACGACCAAGCTCTTGACAGTCTTCCGATCTCAGTACAATCCACAGGGAGACGACCACATGATGGAGCAATAAGAGAGAGATTGATGCACAGTGGAAAAAAGATCAAGTGAAGCACACATGCTATGTTCAAAACATCGTTTGCAATGCTGACGAACCGCAAGAAAGAACCACGAAAAAGCCACATGCAGCCACTTCACACAGACATCAGGCTAGCGAATCGCCTGGTAATGAACTACCCACCCACCAACTGAGCCATCACAAGTTCCAGACGTATGCCTGTAGACTATCACAGAAGCTGATATTATGTGACACGATCGATGATCAGAACGTTTCTATTTCGTACGATACGGTGCGAGTCGCGAATAGAGGTCCGGGGAGGAAGTGAGGGGGCCACCAGCTGTTCCGTGCTTTCGCGGACCGATGGTCTGCGGCAGGACGGCGGTCGGTACGCGGGCCGCAGGTTCATGTAGTAGTGCGGCGCAGTCGTCGTTCATGTCGTGTGTCGGTGTGAAGAGACACGCATACGCGCCGCCATGATCAATCTGCTCGTGCATGTTCGCTGCACTTCGTCGAAAATGGCGTGAGGGTAATCTCGCTCGCATGCCGGATTTGAAAGCCGTGCAGGAAGCGGTGCAGGAAGCGGTACGGGAACCTGGACTCTGGATTCTGGATTCTGGATTCTGGATTCTGGATGTGGGCGCAGGGTAGGTAGGTTGGGTCGATGCAGTGGCCACATGGGCGCTGTCAGGATTGGCGCTGGGCATGCTTTGAGATTCACCTGTGCCCTTGATGCTCAGGGCATATTTCGGATCGAATGACCCATCTCTCCCAGAACTTCCTGTCCGTGATTTAGCATGTACTATCAAAAAGAAACAGCCAAAGCTACGTACCTTTGAGCATTCGTAACAGCTGTTCCATTATCCCCAAGAATATCCACGCCGTCAAGGTGGCCATTGCAGCACGGCACGGAAGCCGGGGTGTCCGGAAACGTTTGCGGAAAATCCATCAGCCCACCTTGTTCTGGCTCGTCTGTTCCTGCATCCGAATCTGTATCTGATTCGGGTACCGAGCCCTCGCTACCGTCGGCCTCATTGTCGGCATGATCGACAATGTGCTCGTCCTCGTCTGGGTAGGACCAGTCACTCTCGTCGCTGCTGTCACTGCCGACTAATGGGTCATCTGGAATCTCAACTCCTACTATGCGAGTGTCGAGAAAGTGTTGTTCGTAATCTGGATGGGTAAGAGGTCAGTAGTTGAATCAGTTGTGTACGTCGATCGACTCACCCACTCGCCGTAGGCTCACCCAGTCTAACCGTCTCATGTCGGACCGGAGCGAAACCAGAACATCCTGCCAGCGACTGCCATCCCTTAAAAGAACATCTCGTAGCCTCAGACCGCGCAAAGTGTCGCGATGTCTCCTGGTTAAACCAGTGATCTCGTCCGAGGTCAGCAACCAGGCCTGAACACCAAAGGAGTGCAGTTTCTCTACAGAACGAAATTAGTGTTCATCTCAAGAACTGTTCACAAATGAGAGACTCACTCCATGTAATGTTGTGGAATAGCTCTTCCAACCGCAGATTCAGCGGCTGGTGCGATGGGAAGCCGACGTGAACTGCTTCGATATTCTTCGCAGCAGTGAAGACTGCCTTCGATGATTGTCCCAATTCCCGCATCCTGTCGTCCAAGTCTGTGGGATCATCGAAGTGAAGCTCCAAACAGGTCAAGCGATCGGCCAGGAGGCTCAACGTTGTAGGCGGGTGGTTCGCTGCGTCGAGTACGCTCTGCGTACTGAGGCTTGGTGACGAGAATCGAGAGCATGGTGATCGAGACTCAAGAAGTGCAGCAGCAATAGTCTGTGTGCTATGAAGGCATGCTCCCTAGAGTTAGCGCGATTTTCATGGCATATAGAAGCAACTCACCTGGAGCCCATTTCAGTTCCACTATCTGATTGCCATTGTGGTTTCGAATGTAGGATATCAGAGATGCATCATTACTGTCCTGGACCCTCAGTAACTGCACATGTTGTAATGACGTAAATGCTGATATGGCGAGCTTTAGCACTCGAGCATCCTCGCGACTTTTGACTATGTGCTTTTGCTCATTCACCTTCTCCACGAAGTGTCCGACATCAAGCGAGCCAAGGCTTTCGGGTAGGGTGGGGAGGAGATCTTCAACTCGTTCTCGTCCTGTTGACATGATCAGTCTCGTTTATATGTAACCCACAGAGTGAATGTTACCTTCCACGTAGAAGAAGGGCACCATCTTAAGATAGATGTACGAAGTTAGTGTTTGTCTCAGATACACTTCGTACGTGTACTTCTACGTACATAGCTCCACTTCTTCACTCTCGATGCCAATTGAGGCTCGTTTGCGATCCACTCAAGCCGTCTTAATCCTCTTCGTGAGAAACGTGTCGTGATACGCGAGAACTGCGGAGAGATCCAGGTACGAAGTCAGTCCTTGTCTCACGTGCATTCTGTACATTGATACCTACCTGTATGATAATGCCCAAAACAGCGAAGCGTTTACATCTAGAGACATTTGTACGGAGTCAGTGTTGTCTCACATGCATTTCGCACATGAAACTTACGTGAGTCTGAAGGCTGCTATACTCTTTTCCGAGTCCGGCTCCGGTGGCAGAGGATGGGGCTTAAAACTCTCTTGCGAAAGATAGGCGCGTTTGTCAAGGCTAATGAGCCTTTCTGGTTCTGAGGCAACATGCTCAACAATCAACCTAAGGATTTCGGTCTCGAAGTCGATGATACGCATCGCGGTGCGAAGCTCAGCTTAGAGAGGTCGTCCGAGCTTGAGTCCAGAACGAGCTGCTCGAAAACAGAAGAGGCTAGGATTTCAGCGAAGAAGCGCTGCTAAAACCAGTGAGGAAGTTACGGTCCGGATGATAGCGACAGCGGTGAAGTGTATCCAGATGCTAACGTCGATCTGTCCGGCGTTGATGGCTACGTGGGCTCACAAGCGTAGAGTAGCCAGAGGGGCAGATCGCGGAAAAAAAAGAGGCGCATGACCTGGTCTCAGCAGTCAGCGAGTCGCAGCAAATTTGCGGAGGAGTGGGCGAACGCACTGCATGCTAGGTCCTAGTGAAAGCTGCAAGATGAACAGCTGGGCTTCAGCCAACGAATGAAAGGTGGCCATCCCCATGCTCGCTCTTGACCTGTTGTAGTTTAGTTTTGTCACATGACTGTCATCGAATGCACACCAATGTACCTAAGGGTGGCAAGGCGGGAGGAGCCATGTCGTCCCGAGCGAAAGCAAGTTGATTTGGTGTCTGCAGACCAGTCAGGGTTCATCAGCCTAGCAGCCCTCCCATTCGAGGCGCGTACCCCACTTCTCCCCGACATGTTCGAATCAGAGGCTGCAAGCTCCAGATGCATGCTTCGTTGGCAGCGCATTGGAGAGGAACGCTTGCGACGACCCCAATCGTCTGCTCAAGCACCGTCATCGGGCCTTACCAATGCCGCGCACCTGGAATCGCATGATGCTATCGCTCGCGGGTGGTGACGACACTAGGTACCGCGTAGTCTGCGGAGGGCTGAACTCGTATTACTGTGTGTTCTTGTGTAATAGCAGAAGCATTAATTGTGGCTTTCGGCAAACTTCCTTACCCGCTTACAGGCGAAATAGGGAACGCCTGTGTCATACATAACAACGTCGTTGCCCAAGTCTCTCGCGACCACGTCACTCTCAAATTGATATTGGTTGTCAACAACATGGAGCGGCCAAAGCTCAATTAATCAGTACACGAAAGGGTGAGGCGCAATGCCACCGTAGCTTGGTTGCTGTTCTTCGTCCCCAACAACGCCGCCTGTCTGGTGGCGTCCCACCGATCCCGAACCAGGCGCGATAGCGTTCTTCGGGAGCACTGATATGCAATGTACCATGTGTTGCATATCGTTGCACAGCAACATGTGTTTGACAGCGTCAAGTTGTCAGTCGACCTGTCAAGTTGTCATTGCGTTGTGAACGCCAACAACTGCAGTGATCCGTGACGTCTTGGCTTTCTGTACTTTTCCAACAACAATCCTGACCTGTCTTTACCGTCAATTATCAAATTCTCAACTTCGGACCGTCATGCTTTGGCCTTGAGTGCCGTGCGCTCATGGCGCCTCCGCCGTATCTCCGTACTGCTCAGCTTACTCTGGAACGACTCATCCAGGCTGTCTTCCTCGCTGGCATCGAGAACAGCGACCTCAAACACCTCCAAGGGATCCCATCCATTTTCTTTTCGTTTGTCGTTGACAGCTGCACCGCCGCCCCTCGTTTCCAGGGACAGAGCCAAGGCAGTGATGTCCTCGTCAGTGATGGTCGGACCAAATGGATCCCATATCTCAACGTATTTGATGGTCAGGCCAGGATACATAACGTGAACAGCATGGCCATTTGGTCCTGGTTCATTGATCTCCTGCACCTTCACACGTGCATCGTCAGAGCGTCCAAAGTACATGATGGTCGATAGGAAGTCGTGCGTAGATTCTTGTCGGCGCTTCCAGCTCTCGAGCTGTTCGGCAAATTTCTTGTTCTTGAGCAGCGCATCTCCTGTTATCCCAACCGTCAAGGAGCTGGGGTTTTGCTCGGAAGCTTGCCTTGTGTCAAGAACGAAGGCGAACATGGAGAGTAGCAGCTTGTGGCCAATGTGGAGATGGTCGAAAGTACCGCCAACGGCGACAGAACGGTGATGTACAGCCGGGACTGAAGTGTCGAGAGAAGATGATCGTTCTGTTGAAGTCTCCACCTTGACGATGCCCCCTCGAACACGCGACACTGACACTGACGTAGATGTCTTCGCGAGCGATTGGAAGCTTTGCAAAACTCGCTCGCCTTCTTCGCTTTCGACTGAGTAAATGGAGCGCCATGATCGTTGACTTCGGGCCAAGATGTGGAGCTCGATGACGGGACCTAGCAACTCTTGCTCTGGTGTTGTATTGATAGTAGGAGTTGTGAGCTGTCCACTCCTCGGGTAAGCCACCAAGACAACGCGAGCATCAACACCTTCCGCATCCTCGGTGCCAATGGCTAGCTTGGTCGCAGTGATACAGATGAGTTTGTAGATATCTGCAACGAGCTGCTGTGTGTTTGCATATATCTGGCCTCTGGGTGAATCTACATGACCATGGAGTTCTGGGACTGGCAATGCAATGTCCAGCACAGTGACTTCGCGTGATATGATAGAAGACGCGGCCGACTCTTTCAGGACGGTGAAGAGTGGCGCATGGTAGGCGGCTTTGAGTGCTGCATATGACGATGGGCTTGGCGCGGGAGGAAGCAGCAAGAGCGCACGCTGCCTTGAAGAGGCCATGTTGACGAAGCGCCGCACAAATTTCTGATGTGAAGGAGGCACCGTACGTAAATAGGAGAGAGAAAAGACGGTGCGTGGCAGGTTCATGGAAGAAATGAATCATCAGTACCGTACGGCGTAAACACGGCGGACCCTGCGTACCTGCAGCCGCGGCCAGTGGCAGTGGCAGTGGCAGTGTGGGGTCGTTGGAGCTAGGCGTGTAGTCAGCCAGACATTGGATCGGGTGTCCCTGAAGCGCTGAACTTCCTGTCTTTGAGCCACTTCGCAGCGACCCCTTCACGCCGCCCTTTCTCTCGTAGACCGCTGTTCTGCCGTGTACGGCGCGAAGCCATGCCGTTTGGCCACCACCACCAGAACGCGCAGAACAATCCCTCGGCGGGCATCTACCAGGCGGCGCAGGCATTGGGTAGCATTGGGTCCCCTATGGGCAATCTCCGCGTTGCGACTTCAGGGACGACCAGCGCTGGCACCGACGCTTTTGGCGTACAGTCGCCGGCAGAGCACCAGGCATACGCGCCGTCTGGCCATACGGCGCCTCCAGCAGCACAGTCCAGCTACGAGACGCCCGCACGCAGACAGACAATGAGCCGGGCGGCCGACTCGGAGCTGCACATAGCGACATCCTCAGCAGCAGCAGCCCCCAGCCAGAGCCAGCAGGCCTCGAGCATGTACAATTCGCCCGACAACTACTCGGCGCCCAACATCCAGCTCCAGCAAGCAACCACAGGCAATGCCCAGTATGGGGCCCCCTCTCAGTCCATCCCCAACGCTCTACAGCCTGGCACCATGGGAGGCAGTGGTGCGCAGCAGCAGCGGCCAGTGCCTCCTCCTGCCGCATATACCGCGCCGGTCGTGCCTACCCAGAACCAGATCGCGACAAATGCGCAACAATACACGCTCCCCACGCGATCCAACACCATACATCAGTCGCAGCACTCGCCGCATTCGTCCCACTCCTACTCTCGCTCAAGTCCAGCTGGTCTTGGCCCCGAGCAAAAATACATTCCCTTTTCCAACACGCCTGAGCAGTCCAAGTACGCTGCCAACACGCCTGCCCAGAAGTACTATTCCTCGACTCCGTCTGGCGCGGCCTCACAGTCACCGTTGGGGCTGGCCGACATAAGACCGCGCGCAAACTCGACCATGGACCAGGAAGGCAACCTGGGGCACCACGGAAATGCTATGATGACTGAGCAGAACAAGGTCGCCTCCAACAGCAACTATCTGGCGCCATGGAGCATATATGCCTACGATTGGTGCAAATGGCCTGTCCCTGGAGGAAACAGCGCCGGCAAGATGGCTGTCGGAAGCTATCTGGAGGACAACCACAATTTCATCCGCATCCTTGACACCCAAATAATTCCTCAAGAGTCCGCCGCTCCGGGTGCCTCGCCCTACGGTCTTGAGTACAGCGCTGTTGCGGAGGCGACATGCTCTTTTCCTGTAACACGCATATTGTGGGAGCCACACTCGTCACAGAAGCAATCAACCGACCTCCTCGCAACTTCCGGCGATCATTTGCGCTTATGGTCTCTTCCTCAGGCTTCAGGAAACACCATGAGCAACACCATTACTAGATCCTCCTCGGTGAACACGCGAGAACCCCAATTACCCAAATTGACACCGCTTGCCCTTCTCTCAAACTCAAAGACACCCGAACATACTGCGCCGCTCACCTCGCTCGACTGGAACACAATGTCGCCCAAGCTCATCATCACGTCGAGCATCGACACGACATGCACGATCTGGGACATACCTTCGCTCACTGCGAAGACGCAGCTGATTGCACATGACAAGGAGGTCTTTGACGTCCGGTTCTGCGCAGGCAGTGTCGATGTCTTCGTTAGCTGTGGCGCGGATGGTAGTGTGCGCATGTTCGATTTGCGCAGTCTGGAGCATAGCACCATCATTTACGAACCCTCGGACAAGAATGGTGATCGCGACAAAGGTTCGTAATGTTTATGTTCGCCTCTACACCTCCACTGACTCTTACAGGCTCACCCACTGGAGGTCGCATGTCTCCCACGAAAGCCCAGCAAACCATGTCGTATGCACCACCCCTACTCCGCCTCGCCGCATCACCCCACGACTCGCATCTCCTCGCTACGTTCGCAGCCGACTCAAACCTCATTCGTATACTCGACGTCCGGCAACCAGGACAAGCGCTCCTTGAGCTACGAGGACATTCTGCGTCAGTAAACAGCATAGAATGGAATCCTTCGCGGAGAGGCATGTTAGCATCTGGTGGCGACGATTCTCTTGTGCTGGTTTGGGACCTCCTTCATGCCCAGAACGGCGCGCAAATAGGCGCACAGCATGCGGCACCACCGCAGCCTCCAGCGAGTGCAGCGCCCACGAATGGCGGTGCAGGAGCACAGAATGCGCCTGTAGGCCAGAAGGGACCGTACGCGAGCTGGAGATGCGACTATGAAGTCGGCAATATCAGCTGGGCGCCTCAAAGTGCGCTGACTGGGCAAGGCGGCGAGTGGGTCGGTGTCGCTGGAGGGCGTGGAGTATGGGGCGTGAAGCTATGAGACATGTTTGACTCGATCTACCACCACCGTGTTTCAGAGATCTGGGACGACATGTATGATTGATGCTTTGGCAGGTGTGGAGGAAAAGCGCCGTCTTTTATGGGAGGTTTGCACAACATGAGTACAGCAGGCGTTCACCTTTGGGCCAAGAGATACCTTCGAGATCCTAAGCAAATCTAACACTTCATTTGCGCGCGCATTCTGCGTGACGCGATAGATCGATGCATTCATATTGACCTTCATTGGGGTCGGGATCTTGATATCTACTGCATGTTGCCACATTCATCAAAGGTCGGCAGCTCGCCGCACAATACCACCTAGCATTGCGAAGCTTACACCTAGCCATCTTGCCTTTCAAGGCATCCTTCCACTATCGTTTTCACCCATGGTGATTGGAGGCAGTACTCGCCTGGCTTATGCCATACTCTACGCTCTGAAGCCTAGAACCCAAAACCGATGATCACAATACACATGAGGAACGCGGATGGGGCGGCTCCGAGAGAAGTCATCATTCGTACTTCGGTCTAGGAAGCCAGCGACAGGTCGCACTGGTGTATCCGAGACACGCAGGGAGGGTTACGATTGGCTTTGTTTCCAGCTCACAAGGCTCGCCACAAGGAACGATCCAGGCCACGGCCTCGCACAAGTCGTTTACGCTGACCACCGCGACCCCCCGTTCCTCCATCTCAGAAGCGATGCTTCACTGAAACGGCATGATCTTCGTCTTCGGCCCTAACGACTCTTTTTTCTTTGACTGTCCCAAAGCATGGAAGTTGTAGGTAGAACGTCTGCATCGACTGAGCTGAGCTGATGGCGTAGTCATGGCATCCCGCAATCGCTCCGGCAGCTGCTGAATAGTTCCATGGCACCGGCCTGGAGAATTGCGCAACCGTATTGTATAGCCCTTGCGCCGGGTGCGAAGAGCTTCAAGGCTACGGACGCGATATGGTACGCAGCGTGCAAGACGTTGTTGGGCGAAGACAAGAGCTGTGAGTCGCCGAACCTCAGGCCTCAGCCCCGCGAACCCTGATCCGCGACCGCGGTACCCCAGGACACGCAATTGACATGTCATGTCCACGTCCCACGCGCTTTACTGATAGCTTGCAGTCTACTCTCAGACACATTTCGAGACCACATACCCCGATCTCGCGCGCTGGACGAAAAGCATACCGAACGCGCCGCGCCTATGCTTCGTGACATTTGGTCAGAACCTTAGCTACTTCGCATGCGCGCCGGGCCATGGATCGATATGGGGCGGTATAAACATGGAGCTTGAAGACAAATTGCGCAAGGCGTATGATACACCGTCCTCGGTAGGCCTCGGTAAACACAATGCCTGGGTAGTCGTGTATCCGGACGGTTACATAGCCTGGAAGTTCTATGGCCACTATGGCGCTCTAGACAAGATCTTGAACGCAGCGGAGCCTCGTTCTGTGTCTGTAAGTCTAGCACTATAAACCAATCTGCACGGAACAAAATCTAACATCGCGAACAGTATGTCGCCATCTCGCCGTACCATAAAGAGCACTACTTCGTCGCTTTCCACGACCAAACTATTAAGTACAACTTCAAGGGCGCGCCCAAAGAATGGATGGGCCTGATGACAGAGGTCTTCGACGCATGGGCTCTCGAAAGAGCGCAGAAGCAACCGCGACCATACGCTCAGCCAAATCTATACGCGCAGCAGTACCCTTATGCACAACCACCGCAGTATCAAGGCCAGCCGTGGCGGCAGCAGCAACAACAATCACACCCACAGATCCAGGCTGCGTACAACTATAGCTCGCCCGCAACAGCGCATGCTCACTTAGCAGGACACCCTACCGGCTCTGCAATGTCATCGCCTGCGCCAGCGTACACAAGCCCCGTGTCATACAATGCCGTGCCAAACGGTCAATACGGCTATGCACCTCCCCAAGGAGGCGCCGTGGAAATGCCTGCTGAGCTTCCAGCAGAGACGTGGATGGCGCCTGTTCAGGGCCGCTCGATATCAACGGATGTGAGTTTTTCGTCGGTCGCAAACCTGGCCCGTGATCTTTGGGGCGCTGACTCCCGATTAGAAGAAGAAGAGAAAGTCGTTGTTTGAATTGTTTTGAATATGTGCTTTTGCATGAGTGTTACTTCGCTACCAATTTGCACTTTGATACCCTTTTCCTGTTCGTCGCATAAGTTTGCTGTCACACGAACAATAGCATCAGCACGTCTGAGTCTGAATCTCGTGTAGATGTGTAGATAACTTGATATCCACAAGCATTGAGCTCCCTTCATAAAGTTTGCTCGGCCTGCGATTGTGCTTATTCTGTGTCACTCGCTGGCTTGCCCCTGCCAATCTCACTCCGAGAAGAAATACGAATCTCACTCAAGCTATCCAGCCTCCGACCAACTCGTTGTAGATACCCGTGCTGACTCAAATTCATCGCCAATCCAGAGTGGAGTTGGCGGAGATTCAGCCGAGGGAGCTAGCAAATGTACCTTCCTATTGGGTACTGCCATCCCGTCAACCATCAACACCTCCCATGCAAGACTGGTGATCTGCAAGGACATGCCGCCAGGATGCCGGGACCGACATCGCAACGTCACGTTGCAGGCCGACATGACCAAAACGGCTCGGAAGGCAGCATGGTTCCTCAACCAACTGCCAGGGCCTGAGCTTGCCACGAGGCTAGCGGAAGCCTACAAGAAGCTTCGGTTCCCTAGCTTGACGTCTTCACGCGAGACCATCAGCTGGGATCAATTCGTCGCCATGGGAGCTGTAGCAAGAGCTTGGAAGCTGGGCGCGCTGTCTGTTGGACTGCTTGCAAGCATTGGAAGAGCTGCTGAGCCAACTGTTTCGGTGCTCAATGGCACCTATGAAGGTTTTTACCTCCCGGACTTCCAGCAAGACGTCTTCCTCGGCATTCCGTATGCCCAATCGACTGGCGGCGAGAACCGGTTCAGGCCTCCTCAGGCGCTCAACACTACCTGGAACGGCACACGCGCAGCGAAAGCATATGGTCCAGCATGTCCTGATCCTCAGCTCATAGGCGATGCCATTAGCGAGGATTGTCTGAGCATCAACATCATCCGTCCCGCTGGTCTTTCCACAGAAGAATGCGCAAATCTTCCCGTCGCCGTATGGATTCACGGAGGCTCGTACCAGGTCGGCAGCAGCAGCCTGGAAAACTACAACCTCACCTACATCGTCCAGCGCTCCGTTGAGATTGGTCAGCCCATCATCGCGACATCAATCAACTACCGCAAAGGAGGATGGGGCATGATGTACTCGCGCGAGATCCAAGGCACTGGAAACACCAACAACAATCTTCGCGACATGCGCAAAGGACTAGCCTGGATATCAGAGAACATCGGCGCATTCGGTGGCGACAAAAACTCCGTCACAATCTGGGGCGAAAGCGCCGGATCCTTCGCAGTAGGCCAACTCCTCATGTCCTACGGCGGCCAAACAGACAACCTCTTCCACCGCAGCATCCAGGAATCCGGCTCAGCCGCAACCGCTTGGTACAACGGCTCAGACTGGTACCAACCCATCTACGACAACATCGTCAACAAAGCCAACTGCTCCGACAAAGTAGACAACCTACAATGCCTGCGCACCGTTCCTTACTCAGCCATGCTCCCCCTCCTCGCAGCACCAAGCCAAGGACCAGGCTGGTACCCCGTCGTCGACGGCGACGTGATCCCCGCATACCCCACCGAGCTCCTGCACTCCGGCCGCTTCGCACACATCCCGCATCTCTACGGCACCAACAGCGACGAAGGAACCGACAACGCGCCAGCCGGCGGCGTGATAAACACCACGCAGCAACTCTACGCCTACATCAAAGGCAGCACAGGCTTCGACTTCCCCGACGCCGTCGTCACCAAGCTCCTCGAGCTATATCCAGACGACCCAGCACAGGGAATCCCACTCAACACGGGCTCCGAACGCTTCGCAGCCCAGGGATACCAGTACAAGCGCATCGCAGCCATACTAGGCGACGCGTTCTACCACGCCACGCGCTTGGACGACGCGCGCTGGTACGCCAAGTACTCGCCCACGTACATCTACCGCTTTAACACGAAGCCCTGGCAAGACAACCCCATCGCGACGACGGGCGGGAACGCGCCCGCGTACAAGGGCGTCAGCCACTTCAGCGAGGTGGCGTTTGTGTTTGCGAACCCGGCTTTCTATGGGCCGTGGCCGGAGTACAAGGCGCTGAGCGATGAGATGAGTGCGAGGTGGATTAGGTTTATTGCTGGGAAGGCGCCGGGTGGGGAGGGACTGGTGGATTGGCCGTTGTATAATAGTAGCGCGAGTGGGTCGAATCTCGTGCTGCAGGCGGAGGGAAGGGGGTATAATGGGTCGTATGTTGAGGCTGATACGTATAGGCTGGCGGGGAGGGAGTATCTGATTGAATGGGCTAGGAGGAGGCATGTTTGAGATGCTTTCATAGCTGCTGATAACTACGTACATGTAATTCACACAAATGCGCCGATATGCTACAGGAGGCCAAACTTATCCAAGCGATTCGGTATACCATTGCCTCTACCCTTCACGTTCTCGCCCGCTTCTTGCCTGCTGCTTTGCCCTTCTGCTTGGCCGAACCACGCGCTTCATCATGCGTTCTCTTCCGCTTCTTGCCTGCCGCTGTGTCCTTCTGCTCGACTAGGCCATGCGCTTCATCATACTTCCTCCTCCCAAGATCGTCCAACTGCTCGGACTGCACCCAAGACGGGAAGTGTCGCTGACCAACCCACTTCACAAGATACTCCACCTGCCCCATCGAACTCGTCCTGTGTGCCGTGATGCGCTTGTATGGCCACACCCAGCTGTCCTGGTCATCATCATCCTCTTCCTCTTGCTTCTTTTTCACCCACACGCCCCATCCCTCCTTGACCTCGCCGTTCTGCTCCTCGTAGTCTTGTGCCCATTGCCGGAAGAAGCCTGCAATCCATGGCTCTTTGCCTGCCGGGTAGTCGTCTGGGTCGTGGACTCGGGGACCAAAGGTGTTCTCGTTCGGAGCTGGGGCACTGAGTCTCGGACCGTATTGCTTGCGAGTAGCCTCGATGTCGATGGCCAGGAGAAAGGGTTCGAGGAGCTCAGCGAGGTCGACGCCGGAGTGGTGCTGCCACTCGCAGCGCTTGAGTGTTGTACGCACGTGGGCTAGGAGCTGATCCTTAACCTGCCTCGGCAGCTTAAAAAAGTCGTCTTCCATGGCAAGTCGACCCAAAGCCTCCTTAATGCTGCCCAGCATCTCGGCCACGCGCACTGTCACGACTACCATTCCGGCTGCTGCGTGATCGCGCTCCCAGGCTGCGCACAGCTCGCAGGCTTCCGGCTGAGTTGGTAGGAGAGGCTCGCACCAGGTGTGAGGACACTTGATGTTGGAAGAGCGATGCGTCTCAATGCAACCGCGGCAGAAGGTGTGCGAGCAGGCCATCTTGACGGGCGTGACCTTCTCGTGTCCGGCTGGCGTGCTGAAGTAGTCCTCCAAGCAGATTGGGCACCGCTCCTTCTCCGCCACAAGCTTCCTTGAGGATCTGACAACGGTCATGGTATGAGGGCATGGCGGCGCATTCGGTTTGCGTTTTGCTAGAGGCGCTGGCTGGACAGCATCCGGCGTAGTGGTGGTGTGGTTTCTTGGTGACGTCCATTTGGTTCTGAACTCTGTTGGTATGTCCTCGTAGTCAAAGTATTGGACCGGCATCGTGGCTGTCGATCTAGCTTGCACGAAAGAGTGTCCAACAGGAAGGAGTAAGTAAGAGTAGAGTTTGGCGTGCCAAAGGGCACAATGTAATACAAAGAAGCGGTGAGGGTGGGTGTCCGACAGGTGAAGTGAACGTGGCCGGTTGTTATGGCCCCTCGTTTACCTGCCACTGCCCGTCGCCGCGACTTCTCGATCCTGAACATCACGTGGCAACCGAGGAAGGAGGATGCGAGACACTCTCACGACTCTCTTGACTGTTCTACGCGAGGCTCCCGAGGTTCTTCTTCCTCATACACCTCTTCTACAGATACGCCAGGGAACGTCAATCGCAGCTGTGCGGCAAGGTATTGGATGCCCCAGTCCTCCGCTGGTCTGTGACCGACACAGGCGACCGTCATGCCCAGAGCCTTCGCAGCCTCCAGTCCACCCACACGTGGCTGCCCAGTGAGATACAGCAGGTGCTTCCCAGGTGCGTCGTCGTTTGCTGCTGCCCAGCCGCGTTGCAGCGCCAGCTCCAGCACGCGATGCACCTCATCCTCGTGGAAGGCATTCATGATCGCTACCGCATGTATCTGATCCGATAAGCCATCATGCCCCAGGTCAACTTCACCGAATTCCTCCTTGATGCGGCTCAGAAGCAGATCACGCGACATAGAGACTTGGCCTACGATGCCTATCTTTCGCTCAGGATCGCCTTTGTAGCCCTGCACGCATGCGCTGTCGTTCACGTCCATGCCCAATTGCTCTGCCAGCGCTGTGTTCCACCCAACGGTGAGGAGCTCGTCGAATGAAGTATGACTCGATAGTACCAAGGTGCTTCGTCGAACGCTTCGTCGATCGAGGGTGAAAGGGCGGTGCAGGAAGCATAGCGTTCGTGGTGGGCGAGGCGCTGAGACGTTGAAGCTCGCATCGTCCGGCGCATAGCCTATATTATTATACACTCCCGGGGTTGGTGTCACGCTGAGCGCGATCTGATCGACAATTGCGGTCTCTGGGTTGTATCGAGGGTTTCGAGGGGTGTGGTAGAGGCGCGCGACGTCGTTCTCCTTCAGCGGTAGGATCGATGCGACGAAGCGTGTTACGGCGGCATGTGTTGGTTTCTTCGGTTTCTGCATTGTTGCTTGAGGCTTTAGTGACTTCAATGTTAGTTGCGACAAGCTTCCGTGACCGTGAAGAGGCCTGGCCTAGAGTACGTCATGAATTCCAGCAGATGTCGATTGAGCTAGAAGAGCACTGATGGCCTCCGTGAGCGGATCGCAGCAATATTGTACGTTGATATGACATGGGAATTATGTGAACTGCTATAGTCACGACTGCACACTGTAGTGTAGTATGTATATTGAGTGAAAAGGTAATCGACGGCTCGTGGGAGGTACCTACAACGAGGTTAGCGGCCGATCTCGCCTCGGGAGTTTTGCGCCCTTCGCGAGCCTCATCGAGCATCTACTTTAAGTATTCTTGACGGAAATCAGTCCTGCCTCCCTGCCTATGTCGCGAGCACGCTCTGATGATCTGCGTGGTTGCCCGTCTGCAGACTAACAGTTATTCCCGCAGCTTTTACTCTCTTCGATCACGCCCATTCTTATCATCTAGTCATACCTCTACCTCATTGAGCATTCGCTCTTCTTCCTATCTCTCGCACCACAGTTCCTCGTTCAATACAATGGCAATCGCTTTGCCCACACCGAGCATTGTTGGTGCTCTCAAGTGCCAAAAAGATTCATATCTGCGGACCTTCGAGACTGAAGTAGTATCTTGCAGCGAATACACGGCCCCAGAAGCACCCAAGCAAGCCGGCAAATCGAAAACCAAGAAGTCAACAGATCCAACGAAGTTCCAGCAAACCGGCAACTCGCCTGCTTCCAAGACATGGCTCATCGAATTGGCCGATTCTGTACTGTTCCCCGAAGGTGGTGGTCAACCGACCGATCATGGATCTGTCACGCCTTTGAGCAACAATAGCGCAGAATCAATACCCATAACGAGCATTCAACGTCACGGTCTGAGATGCATTCACTTTTCACCGTCGCCCCTGGAACCAGGTACCAAAGTCAAGCAAACGGTCGACTTCCCACGACGTTGGGACCACATGCAACAACACACAGGCCAACACCTAGTATCTGCGATTATGGACGGTATGGATCTGGAAACCCTCGGATGGAGCATGGGTGCAGCCGGCGAGATGAATTATGTCGAGCTACCACGCAAGCCAACAGAGGAGGAAATGAAGACCATCCAGCAAAAGTGCAACGAGCTGATCCGAGAGAATATGGCAATCACAGTTGAAACGCCCGAGGGCAAGGGCAGTGATAGCCTGCCAGACGACTACGACAGGGAAAAGGGTGTCGTACGCTTTATCAAGATCGGCGACTTGGACTACAACGCTTGCTGCGGTACGCACCTGAAGCAAACATCGCACATTGGACTCATCCTGCTTCACCACACGACCTCCGTGCGAGGAACAAACTGTCGCCTATACTTCACTGCAGGCGATCGTGCGATCAAAATGGCAAGCGAATCGATCAACGGTCTGCGCTCAATAGCAGTCTCAATGTCATCGGGCAGTGCGCCTACGGAAGTCGCTGCCGGGGTGCAGAGACTGAGCGACCAAGTCTCAGAAGCGCGAAAGAAAGAGAAGAAGATGCTCGCCGAGATCGCAGGATTCGAAGGCGCACGTATCAAAGTCGCGCTACAAGAGAAAGATACCGTGTTCTCACATCGAGCCACAGATGGCTTAGACTTCGTCAATTTAGTAGTCTTTGAGATCAAAGAAGCAGCCAAAGAGAAAGTCGCGGTACTCTGTTCTGGCGAGGTAAAAGCAGCCGGCTCCATCGTCATCATCGGCAAGCTAGAGCTAGTAGAGAGCATGGCAGCTAAAGTCAATCAAGTCGTGAGCACGGTCAAGGGTGGTGGCAGGGGCGAGAAATGGCAGGGCAAAGTCGCGGAGTGGCAGAAGGGTGAAATGGAAGCGCTCAAGAATGTAGTAGAAAAGAAGTAATTCCGAACAGACATACAAGACTCCAACTAAAAGCATTACCCATCCACCTCCGACACAGCGCGGTCATTCACCGTCTCGAACACCACTCCTTTCTCCTTCTCGCACTCACTTCCGCTGTTGTCTCCATTCAGGTATTTGGAATACTGTGGGTCGTACTCCTGTCCTGCGCGCGGATAGTTCTCCGGTGTGTAGTCAACTTCCAGATTCACTTCGCCCACATTGCGCTGCTCCAATGCCTGTGCTATGTGGACATTGCCTGTATTGTGTGGTATGAAGGACAGCCATAATAGGTAGTCCTGGTATGTTTGGCCTTGCAACTGCTGGACGGTACAGACCGTATTTGCCGTGAATTAATCGGGCGATGGCGATTCTCCGTCTCGAGATTACTGCCTGCATTGAACTCCAAACCTTGGGTTCTCGGTAGTCGAAGGCACCGGGTTGAGCCTTGTGCTTTACCGCCCCTTTAGATCTGCTTCGAATTCTCGGGGGCTAGGCATCGGCGTCGAAACCAGAGGTTTGTTGTACAATGCTGACTCGAGAACGCGCGCATGATCGCTTGCTGAATGTGCGAATCGTACGTGCTGCTGGAAGGATTCTTCATCGCGAAATGTCTCTGAGCATATATATATATATAGCGCAAACATAGGTCGACTCCATGATAATGGGCTGAGGTGAAAGCGGGCATTCTACGCTAGGTATAGGATCAACCTTCGCGGCTCGAAGCGCAGTAGGAACTTCCACACGCCTGCCACAAATGCTGGTGTCCGGAAGATTGTCGATGACAATCCCAGGATGCTTCGACTCAATACGTTTGACGAGGTTGAAACGAGGAAAGAAACTCCCAACGTGATCACATCCGACCACTGGACAGTAGTGATTCCGTCGTCTGCGCTTCGAGCTCGTCGTCATATGAGGCCGATTCCTAGAGGGTATCGAAGTAGGGTGCTGTTCTAGGACATGCTTATTTAGTGTGTCCGCCGCAGAGAAGCCAGCGGCTGATCGGCTTGTACGGTATGGTACTGGACAAACTAGTGCGTTATTCGAGAGCTCTTGGTGTTGAAGAGTCTCAGCTTCCCTGCTTGGTCGAAACGGTTGGGTTGCAGCTTTTCGACCATTAGTCTCATTGAATGAATGTCTCGCCTTCTTGCTTTTCCGTTGAGATGATGGGTTTGGAACACGTCAGTACCCAAGAACGTGGCCTTATGACTTTTGGGATTCAACTTTGATCTTGACACGCTGTTGCACCGGAGTACGCCTCTTTCCATGCGCGCAAGCCGCGTGCCGCCTGCACTTTCCGGAATGAGCGGTGCGATAATCACAGCCAGTGATCGGACTGACCTTGTTAGTACTTTCGCCATGAGCCTTTGCTCCCCGATGACGCTCCGGATGGGTTACGTTCCTGATTGGAGATGGGGGATTGTCTCTTTTTGCGTGTCCCCGTCCATCCATAGTACAGACATTGCTCATGAGACGGCATTCGCTGCAAGGCCCGGGAACAGTTGCAAGTCTTCCCGTTCGGACCAAGTCAGGGTGGTATACCCGACACTTTGTACCGTTGCCGATACATCTATTACATGTGACAGGGGAAATGACACCGTAAACCCCATCAATGAGCCGCGCATGTGCAACCTTCGCCCGATACTCTTGTGAGATGTCATTCCAGTTGTACTTATGACCATACTGTCCAGATGGTGCATTTTTCAAGGCACATGCACGAAGGTCGCTAGCATGCTGCTCGGTAGTAGCAGTTGCAGGTAAATCGGGCAGCTTGTGGTTTTTGAAAATGTCGTTCCGCACAAGGTAGTCGTCATCGGATGCATTTTCCGGCGTAGGAGTTCGACGGTCATCCTCGTATACGCTCTGAAGGTCAGATTCGCTCTCTGAAGAAAGATCGTGAACCTTCGATAGCTTCGGCTTTTTGTCTGATCGAAGCATCGGACGCTCATCACTGTCGACTGGTAGTCCAACTTCATCCATCATCTCCAAAGGGCTGGTGGCCAGGCGCTTGCGTGAATGCCCCAGTTGCTCCGCAGGTGTCGTGGCTCAGGCGGGCGGGATGGTTGTGCACCTTTGTTTTCGAAGTGGGCAAAAAGATGCAGCTTCCCATCTTTCATGCAGCCTTCATCGAAATAGCCGCCACTGTTCCAAAGAAATGGCAACACTTTGCCTTCACAGGTTCCATCTTCAAGATGAAAATGAACAAGCCATTCCTGAGGATCCTTCTCCAGGACACCAAAGGTCAAGTTCCCAAAGTCTTGTGTATGATCAGCCATGCCCACAAGTCTCGCGTCTAAATCTACCTTGTATGTCTGCGCAAGCCGGCCCGGGATCCAGTCACTGATGGTGTTCGCCTGAAAACCCCTCAACAGGATGTTGGGCAATGCCATCGTCTCAAGCTTCCTCAATGAGCCTTCTCCTTGTTTTGCTGTGATGAACGACGCGATTGAGTAAAGGTGGCATGAGGCGGTGACTTCGTCGACGCATCGGGCTTGTTTCGGGGCTTTAATCTACTGTAGCGCGACGCGCTACAGTGGACGGCGGAGCGTGAAACTCTAAAGCGCGAAATCGCGACTTCAAGAAAACCAGAAAAGACAGAACTGCTCCAGCGTGAGGCGAGATCTTGTGGTTGCATGTACCAATTCATGATGTGCCATGATGTGGAGGGTTGCGACAAGTGACGATGAAGGATTAATTTAATGAGTAGTGCTGTCTAACAGAAGGAAACAATGTTGTATCGGTATTGAGCGAAGGTCCAGTATCGTAGCAAGGCCTAGTTAAGGTGCCATCGTACGGGAAAGGTCTAGAGGTAGAGTAATGAATATGTGCAGTGGAAGAGAAGATAAGAAATCGGAAGCAAGACGGCTCATTTGGGGAAGTCAGACGCTGTACACCTTGATCGAATTGATAAGCCAGTAGCTCTGCATTTTATTAGCATTTTGACCTCTTTCGGACGTCTTGTAAGTCACGTACCTCGCCAAACGATTGTGGCTGCGATGCGACATAAGCGTTGCAGCTCGGGTTAATTTGTGAGCACGAAGTTGATCCCCAGACGTTGCCGGCCCAATCGCCACAGAACGTGGTATCAAGAACCTAGATCGCAAGTCAGTCAAGTTTGCTTGTCTTCTCTCAACGGGGCTACTTACGATGCTCATGTCCCTAAACCTCGCATCAAAATCACAGCCGCCGTTACCATAGTTGGCAGCTGGCAAGCCCCAGGAATCAGGGTCCGGGTTGCCATATCTGATATTTTCGGGCACGTCTTTTGAAGCGAAATACCAGACTTTGATGCCTTGTGAGGTCCATAGCGAAGCATACACGCCCCCACCGTTCGCGTTGAAGGGCGTGCCGAAGGTGGTCGGTCGGTTGTCGACAACACCGCAACCATTGAATCCTCCGCCAGCACCACAGTCTGCATGCTCGACACGGCGTCCAGACTCGCCACCAGGGCCAACATTAGGGGAGCAGCCTGGGGACGTGTGGAGGGTGATTTGATTGTTGTTGTTCAGGTGGACACCCTCGATGATGTCAAGTTCTCCCTGCGATGGCCAGTTTGGGCCGACCATCCAGCTATGAGAGGTGAGTCATACGCATAAGTGGTGAGCGGAGGAGGCTTACTATGCTGGCCACGAACCACAAGCACTTCCAGGTACGTGTGCGAAGTCGGCGATAACGAGCGCACGAGTGTACGAAGTCTTGCTTTGTATGCGTACGCTCTTACGGCCGGGACCGTTTGGGTCAAGATATGACCAGGTATCGACGCCCATATAGACTTGGTTGTTCTGTGTCTTCAGCAGGCCCATATTCTGCGCTTCATGACTGTCGACATAGTCGACAAAACCATCTGTCACGGTATATTAGTGTGTGGGAGCAGCAACGAAGGCCAACAAGCTTATTACGTGTTGGGTCGGCAATATTTTCAACATTGAACTTGTCTATCCAGTTGCTTGCATCGTACTGATCAACGAGGTAGTAGCCTGACGAGATATGAACGTCAGAGGTAGGGACCAAAGGCGAAGTACCGTTTGGGAAGAAACCAGGCCCAGCTGGGAATGCGGTAGCACACTGCCAAAGGGCGGGAAGAGTCGCAACGATGGCCTTGAAAGACATGGCTCTTGGAAGTATGTACACAGGTCGGATCAATGGTCGCACGAAGACGGTAACTTGGGATCGCGCCGCATACTTTTATACTGAGCCATCACGGTCGGCTCTTGCTCCTGATCTCCTTAGTTCAGGTCAATCATGGGCCACTTGTGCACCCACTGGCAAAGTAGAGATGTGACCATTTCTTACGTCTTGAACACATCTCCCATTGGCCGTCGCTATGAAATTGGACCTAAAGCCTTGCGATGTTACAATGAGGGCCAGGCCTTGTGGATCGGAAGTTGAGAAGCTGATTCTACGCGAGATCAGCCCAGTCCAGCAGATCGCATGGTTCGAGTGGATGAGCGTGAACATGGCGGCTGATTGTTCTAGACACTTGCTTCTTCTGTGTGTCTTTTAGCCTCGGCCATTTCGCTTTGAATCTTGTAGTTTCATAAGGTCGCCATGGATGAAGCGTTGAGCGACTGTGATTGGTAGGGAATATCGAGCGATTCATCTCCAGTTCGACTACGCTTCCGCCGTGACGGTCTGTGCCGTACGGCAGTCCAGTCGTGAACCTTAAAGCCATATACTCCTGTTCATACATTTGCGCCGCGGTGATGCATCCTCGTCATGGAAGCATTTTTTCCCCGTGCACATAATCTGACACAGGACCCTAGATCTGGCGAAGCCGCGCAACTGGTGATTGTGTCCTCTCGGCGCACAAGAAAAACTCTTTTCACAGCATTTGCAAGTCTGTCTTGCAGAAATCGGATGCGTTGCTCATAGTGGCATGGCCGCTGGCGGACCCCGCAGTATGCGCATCTGATTTCGACGTCGCACCGGACATCCTCACAAGGCATGCGATGCCATTCTCTGATGCGCCCTGCTGTGTATGGTGTTCAGATTCTACCCCGAGACCAGAAGCTGCACGCGCGAAGTCGCGTGGCCCTAGGTAACATTGTTGGAGATTTTCTCTCGGTCGAAAGTTTCCACTCGTAACACTGATCACGATTCTTGCGCTGCAGCAGCGGCAGCCCGATTTCTTCTTCCATCGTGAGTCGCACGACTAAGGATACCTAGTGCGCGATTAGGCACACGAATGATCGCTCTGCGTCGAGCCACGCGGGCTCTTTGATCGCTCACCGGTGAGCAGCAGGATCCAGAGTCCGAAGTCGCACAATAATGAGGGTCAGCTTCGATCATGTTACGCATCCGGACGAGCTGCGCTGATTAGTAAACAGAATTGCGAACGTAGATGAAAGAGAGCGGGAGGTGTCCTTGTGGCAGGTACCTACAGTGCATGACCCCTCCAAAATCGGCTGGAAACCCATACGGTACCTACTTCCTTGACGCTTTCAACCATCAGCACCTACACTCCTTGGTACGACGAAAGAATGCATGAATTAACATGCTAAAATGCGGTGAGTATCATTGGCGAAAAATAAGAAATCATCCCCTGGAAGATCAAGTATTGAACACGTTCTTCTACTTGACATCGCAGCACGGAGAGTTTGCGCGCCATCACGCTCATAATGACACCTTCAAGGAAATCTTTTCCACTCTAATAAAGAGATCGCCGCTCTCTACAATCATTTGAACACCTTGCACGTATGCTGATGCAAGCGCAACACCATTCGCACGAAGTACATCGGAAGTGGAGAAATATATTTGTCTACTCAAGGAACCCTGAAAACCATCAACCACAATCACCTCAAGCATGCCCCAGCGTGTTGGACCTGGCGCAATACCCGACTTTAATGAATGACCCTGCTTCCGAGCTAGTCGTACTACATCGACCCATCCTATCAGTCCAACATCGGACCCGCATCGAATGTAGCATGTGCGCCACTCAAATCGTCTCCCAAGACTCGATGTGCTGTGCCTTACAGCCAGGCGTGAGAAGTCCCGGGGCGACATCGACATGGTTGACCTGGTTGCCAAAGCGCTCGTTGCATTTCACAGTATAGAAGCGCACTGTGCGGTGTCAATTGATGTTAGTATCATTATTAACGCGCCGAAGGACTTTCAAGGTTGAATGGCGGATATACATACGAGTGCGAGTGATGGTGCTTTGATTGAAGTATGAGGCAGTGAAGGGGTTGGTGATACCCAAGTCTGAGCAGACGCCAACGGGGTTCTGGACGAAGTACGTGTCATCAGCCCACTCTTGTTCGGGACCGCAGAAGCCGCCATTGTTGAAAAAGGTCGCGCGAATGCCTCCGGATTGGCGTGCCTCGAGGGGCGAAGCGCCGATGGTCAAGGCCGTAGCGAGGAGAGCGGACAGAGTGGCGAGTGTGAACTGCATTTTGAAGATCGGGGAATCAACGAAGACTTGGTTGGAAGGGGATGAAGTGAGGAGCTGTTGAGCTTGGAAGAATGCGCTGTGGTTGTTCCTAAGATCTGTTCAAGGGCAGTTCTTCTTTTATACACACTCTCCCGCCTCTAGCCTTTGTCGCTGAGCACTGATGGTTTCTTGACCTCACATACTCGTACTGCGCTTTTCCACCAACTTCGATCTGACGAATTCGTGGCGCCGTCCGACCATCCCTTGACCGCCATACAACGACACCACCGAGGCCACGACTAGGCACATTGCGGACTCTGAGGTCAGCGTTTGACTCAACAGTGGCCATCACACAACCTGTGATGGTGATGAAGCTACTCGATGGCGTAGAACATGATGCTATAAAGTGTGATGTTATAGCCTTAGACGATGGCGTGTCGTTGGTGTGTTTCCTGGTACGTGTTTAGGATACAACCTGCGCTTCGAAGCTGACAGCGTGGACAGTGCCACATCAGCTTCAAGGTAAGCAATTCGTCATTCTAAAGCCCGTCATGACCGTGATGATTGAAGAGGATAGACCTAGTTGCCGAAGGGACGAGAAAGGTTATTGTCACTGTGCATTTTTGTGAGCTATTCCTACGGAGGTGCCCGTATCTTGAAGCCACCAACTTTGACATTCGATACGTTTTAGACGTGGCGAGATCGATCGAAGCATCTTGGTATGGCGCCCTATACGATCACGGGTAGCCGATGGATTTCTACCACATCTGCTCGCCAGATGTAGGCAACAATGTGGCTGAGTAGTCCTAGACTCTCGATATGTCTACCAATCGAACGCAAGATTCTCAAGCCTGCTGATGCGCCCGAGTCGGTCTTCTGCCATGACCAACACAGTCAATCTTGCAAAAGTTTAGGTGCTCAACATCTTAGACTTGCCACGACCTTGGATTCACATAGCATCGACCTACCTTAGGTCTAGTCGGGAAAGCGGGAAGACGATGCGGACCGTTGGTGCATGTGCATGATCATTGCAGTGTACCAAGAATCGGGTCATAGCGGCTGACGACCTGCAGGTGCCGTGCGAATGGCTGCTGGGAAAAATGTGGTGTCAGCAACTAGAACGTCTGAGCTTCCTGCACCTCCATCTCACCGCTTCACACTACCTATGACATGTGGTTTGCACAGTCTGATTTAGGGAAGAGACTTAATTTCCGTGTCAAGAGAGCGGTCCAAAACGCGCAGACCTTTGGGGCACAGCAAAATGATGTTTCGGGTGGCCAAAGACTCCCCTACCAATAACGACCGTGATGGAGTATAGGTCATGCAAGCGGGATTGCTAGAAGCAGATAGTCCTTGACCGTGGCACATGAGACCGCCTCACGCATTCTCACCAACCGGCAGTGGCAATACGAGCTTCGGGTGACTGCAAGGTGCATTCGTGCATTCTTGCATTCCAACATGCACCATTGCGCTGCCGCTTCCAACTTACTGTTCTCAAGCGGCAGAGATAATTTTTGCCATACGAGCGGGCACTCGCAGCGCACGACATGCGCTCGATGTCTATGACTGGGTGTGCTAATACATAGGCCTGTATAAGTCCAGGAGCTTGTAAACGAGGCTTGACATGACCTTGGAGCTTTGAAGCTTAGCATCGCTGCGTAAAGATCTGTCGCCGTATTGTAATAGCGTTGTGACAATGCAGCGAGCAGCAGTGCGCGGGTAGGCCGGCGCCTCTGTTATTACGATTCACTACCAAGATCAATGTCAGAAGGTAGCAAGGTCACTGTCACAGTGAAGCAAAGGGAGAATGATGATTTATGTGAAGATGTCAGATTCATTGATGCTGATTTGATCCTTTTGTGCCAAAGATTATGTTCCTTCCATGTCACCAATGCCTTACAGTTCCTTGAAGTTCCATCCATGATATGCCTTGCGAGATGTTCCAACCTTGAGTTCCGAACAAGTCCAACCACCTTCAGTACCAAAGTCCGTCCCAAAGCGTTGTCGTGTTGATGTTCAGTGTTGATGTTCAGTCGATGTATGGCCAATGCCATGAGCCTCACAAACTGAAGGAGAGAGGAAAGTCCATGCTGCAGCCTTGATTTGACCTGACCCGAAGGCGCCATCAAGGGTATGCAGGGTAGCCGAGTGATCAAGGGAGACATCGAGCGAAGATCGCTTCAAGGTGCTCCAGAAAAGCATGCGGTAGGCCACGTACGAAGACGCTCTGTCCTCCCGCACAAGGCAGAATTGGAGCGGTAGGAGGCAAGAAGGCATACGATGCTGGTACTCAAAGTCAGTGAGATTGTGACGTTGTGCGGCGTGCCTCATGGGTCCGACGGAGTTGACGAGAACAACTGTGATAACGTGAGACCATCAAGACAATGGTGTGATACCGAAGGATACATTCAGGCTTTTCAGCCAAAGAGGATCTGCGATGTCCATCGCGAGTTGGCCGGCCGTATCATTTGGCAGTAGCAGGGAAGCCTGTGCGACGAGTTTTCTTCACGTGCGAGATGGGGAAGTACTGCCACATAGAGGCGAAATGATCTCTGGATTGTTGAGAACGAACCTTGAGAGACGGCTGCTCGCGAGCGGGTGATGCATCAGAGCGCAGTCGCAATGGCCAACGGACGAGCTGTGAATAGTGACCATTACCTACGCTCGAAAGACTCTGGCTTGGGTCAGCAGGTATCATAATTGGAAGCATGTTCAACGTTGAGAAGTCTCGTCGAAGAAGACTGGCTGCGACGGCGCTCACTCGAAGCTTAGGGCATACTCCCAACTGGGCGTCCCAGCACTGCGCGGCGACGAAGGCATACCAATGGTAAACGTCGCAGCACTCCCAAGACTCGCCCATCGCTAGTCCAGCGCTGCCGTTGCTCATCGTTGTCTTCTGCGACGCGCTGTGGGCGCCATACAGTACGCCCGACCGCCTCTCGCAAGTTTGCAACGCTTCGCACAACCGCCCGGCGCGGATTGACAGCTTGCAACCCTCAGCACGGCAGAGGTGAGCAGCCGTGTTGAGCTACCAGCGGCACATGCAGCACGTAAACTTCGGTGACAGTAACAAGACCTGCACGGATTGCGGTGGAAGACTACGAGAGCATGAGAAGACGAGAAGCGAGCTCGAAGGTGACTCGGCGCTAAGAGCGATGAGAAGCAGTGAGATGGGTCATTAAGAGCATGATAGAATGACATTTTGAAGCTATGGAAATCACGCTGTTGGGATAGACACCAAGCTACTGCTCTTGTTCGCGGTGAGCATCTTTGAAGCTAGACAGCTGTGCAGCAAACCCTTGGGCTGCAGCGCCGCGACAGGTTACCTTCTTTAACACAAATTCCCGACGACCGCCGTCGCATGCAGATACTAGCCTTCATGGTCGTCGTAGGCACTTCCTCCCACCCATCCTCAATCACGTGATAGCCTTGGGTTGTCGGGCCCTGCGATTGTAGTTGATTGCGTCGCAGCAGGCAAGCAATATCAGGTATGGAGTGACGCTGGTTAGATATCGTCATCGGGGCGCAGTCGCTGTACCGATGTTCGGGAAGCCTTGGCTGCGTACTGCTTCTGCCAAACTTCCCTTGAGCAGGCGAGCAGGCTGGAGTGTCGCATACTATGATGCTGCTCGGCACAATGGACGTGAGGAACCAGCCCTCCTGCTTTCTGGCACCACTTGATTCTTCTGCTGTTGATGACCATCCTCACCACTGATTAGTGTAGAAGTCCCGATCGTGCAACCTGCCCTCTTCAATGCCAACCAACACGCTCTTGACCCATGGCGGCGGCCGCGGACCACCAGTCTCTGTTCCCATAGGGCACGTGATAAAGGCTCTGTCTAGCGCGAGCTTGCCAGACTCTTGCACGATACGAGACCCGTCTGCGACGCCGTCTCTATCAGCCCCCAGTCTTTCGCGGCGCTCCTGCATCTTTCGCTCGAGCCAGGACGATGCTTCTTCCATGCCTCTTGACGCCAACCGTTGAAAATGGGTAAGGAATCGATTGATAATGTCGCAAAGAATGTGGTATAAGAGCTCGGTGGCTATGACAGTGCCGGTTTGTTTGCTGAAGAGCCGAGACGAGATAATGCACGAGTGCGATGATGCCGTTGTCAAGGCAGATGTTGATCCTGGTCGGTAGAGGACAAGGGATGAGGATGTCATGCTGGCGGTTTCGTAGCCCGTGAAGGAGTTGAATAGCGCTGGAATGTTGGTCGGTCTTTGTGACGCTTTGAGCAATGCGAATTACGTGGGGTGGGAGCCATGATTTATGTTGTCGTAGGAAATGTACGATGATCTCCATCTCGTCCTTCGGAAGTTGAAGGTCGGTGGAAAACGAGACCGATGCACCAATCAGCATTCGTTCATGTTCATTAGTTGGACGCCTCGTCGGTGGCGGCCGCGACCGACGCGAGCGATGCGCAAGGCTGAAAGTCCACGGCATCCGATCCCGACGCGCAACGCCATGTGAACGTATGTTCAGAGTATACAGCCTCTCCCTTGATGTGAGTGCTTTCGATGCGGTTGTTGGTGATGTCGCCAACAAAATTGGTCCGGCGCATTCCCTCGACGCTCACAACTCTATCTCTATGGGTCCGCGACCGGTGTGTATGTGGCCAAAATAGTGCAGCTTTGGCTTTGCTCTTGCAAGTGCACGTCTCAGATGCTCGCAGCCTGCACTTTGGCCATCAGAAGTCGCATCCAAGATGTACTTTGGCGGACCGTGGATCATGAGAATATCGATGCCGCTAGGAATGATTGAGGATTCGGTACCGACGTTTTTTGCACACACAGGGGTTGAATCTGGAAAAGTGAAGCGGTCTTCATTTGACGGGTACTGGAAGGCTGAAGCACCATGCTCGGAGTATACGGCGACGCGTATACGCTGGAAGTAGCTCCAGAAGAAAGCGCGATGCGATGTGTCCCTTCAGAGAGAAATGTGACTCCGCACTGACTGGCCTTTGAAACCGCCCCTGGGCGTATGAGCGAATGTGCTTCTTCCACGTCTGCTTCGTCCCGCCTTCGGCAAGGTAGAATGACCTGTCCATCGAAATCGCATGGTTTCCAGCTATTACCAACTTGACTTCAGCTTCAATTTTTGACAACGCTTCGAGTGCTTGAGCAATACTCTTAGGGGAGCCGTCCTCGGTCAAATCTCCGCAATGCAAGACCACATCGCACGGTGAAAGGTCCGAAGGTAGATCGGCCCCGTGAGTATCGGAGAGGATAAGAAAACGAACCTTTGAGCATGATGAGGGCATTTCAATCTGAACGCGCTTTGGAAATGAAGGGGTTGGGGAGGTAGAGCGACAGCGTTTGGATGTATTGAGAGTCATGATGGCAAGGCAATGTGGTACTGATGGAAGGTCGTAGTGAGTGAGATATGAGTGGAAGTAATGAATGCAGAAAAGAGAAATCTAGGTACTTATTCGATCTCAGCCTCTACCTAGCGCCACTGTCCAAACCTTGGTACTTTGGTACCAGTGCAGCCGTACCAAGATTGTTCACTTCCGTCCCGAAACATGATAGTGTGTCCTGTATAGATTCACAGCATTTTGCTGGGCTTACTTTTGGAATGCACCCAACGTTATTCGACCGACGCCCACGACCAGATGAGCCCTGAAGGCCATGCTACCAAATTTGGACCAGGTCCATCTATCTCTCGGGCTCCTGCTGGTGGGCACCGTGATTCGAGCAATTCTGTGTAGCGTTCTGATGATTCAAGTACTGAGGTGTAAAAGACTGCGAGGACATTCAGCCTCTCGTTTGAGACGATCGTCGGCGCACGTGCTTTCGCGATTTCTTAGCCCCACATGCAAGCGCAGCTTTCACCTCGAACACCATACCATCCTACAGCGCCATGGAGCTCCCGCCCGGATTCGACATCTTTGTCAACCAGGATGTCGTTGTTTGGTGGTGACGACAGGCAGTCGCCGTACGAGACCGAAACCGAGCACTCACAGCCAGCGTCCGCAGCATCCTCACCCTCCGTTGACGGACGCGCCAGCCCACCGAGCGCGCAGCATCCAAATGACCTCCACTACGCGACCGATTCAGGCGAAGGCGACAATCTCTTAAGCGGCAGCGAGTCGGAGAGCGAAGAGTCTGACGACGAAGAACCCACGCGCCCAAACCGCTTCAAAGGCCGATCGGACGTATGGAAGAGCCACACTGCAGCAGATCGCCTGATCGCGGCATCGCTCGAGCAGCTGCATAACAAAGACCTCGCAGCCCATCTCTACAATGCACACGCCCTCAAACGTCGCGTGCGACGCCCAGCAGAGGATCTGGCGGGGCTGAAGCCATGGCAGAACAAAGACCTGTGGCTGAGGAAAGGGAAGGAACTGGACTTCACGGACATCTCTGGTGTGACGCAGACGGAGCTGATTCCTGCCAAAGATTGGACCGCATGGCCTCTTTCCCCAGCAAGGACGCCCACAGGTCATAGACAACCAGGGCCATCTCTTGGAAGCGAGAGCAATGATTGGAGGATCGGAGAGCCTGGCACACAAGATGCAGGAGAGGAGATGCGGAAGGAGCTTCTTGCAACTTTCCTGCGTCTGGCAAAGGAGCGCTGGAACTCCAGACAGCCCGAAGACATGACTGATCACAAGCGGGAACGCAACACGATGTCAAGAAGCAGATCGCGATCTAAAAGCGCACGGTCTACCCGGTCTGAGTCGAAAGCCGATGTGCACATGAAAGATGACGAAGATTCAGAATCAGATTATACCGGCACGAAAGACGAGGCAGAGGAAAAGTTCGCGCACATTCTTGGGAGGAGGACCGGCAGACCACCTCAGCCTGCGACACTACTCATGCCTACATTCCTGGCCGACGATCAGCAAGCGTCAAGAATCTTGCAGCCAGCCATCAACTCGGTGTTGAGAAAACTAGACGATCTTGCACTTGCTGTTCGCCGCACTCGATTCAATCATTTCGGGGGCGCGGCCGACAGCGACATGTCTTCGCACAGCGAGTACACCTCAGGTGTTGAGTCGTCAGCTGCAGAGTCCAGAGCTCCCTCCAGGGCTCGATCCCGAACCGCACAGAGCAGGAAATCTAGCACTGGTCCCACTTCCCGCGCAACATCAGCACAGTGCCGTCCTACAACGATGAAGGAACGTATCATGGCCCAGAACAACCCTGGTAGCGATACCGACACAAGCTCAGACGCGAGTGTCGACTTCAACGACACAGAGAGAGATGCCCATCGTTCACGGAGACCTAGTGCAACTGGAAGCACGGCGACAGAGCGCAGGTCCTTGGTTGGCCGCGGTGATGGGCGAGCAGGACTCATGGACTGGAGCGAAGTGCTTGGGCTCGCAGCCACCCAAGGCTGGAACAAACCTGCAATCTCACGTGCCGCTCAGCGGTGCGCCGCTCTTTTCGGCGAAAGCATGTCCTTTATCCCACTCGAGGAGAACCTTGCCACGAAGCCTAGCAGCAAGCCAGTGCAGTACACGCCATCCACCATTCCAGCCCCAGACATATTGTTCCAAGACCGCTCTGCGCCAGCAAAACGTCCGTATTTCCAACATGGTACTCTACGCTGTCCACACCCCGATTGTGATCGCCACGGTGTAGACTACGAGTCTCCATATCGCGTTGTACAACACTGTATCCGGGAACATGGGTACGACCCTAGGACTAACGACTCGGACAACGAGGAACGGACTATTGGAGGCGTACACATAGATGGCTTCTTGCAAACGATCGGCAGACAGCGGGGATGGATCGAGCGAGGCAAGGCGCAGGCTGGCAGTGCGAAGAGGCAGCCAAAGAAAGAGGAGGAAGAAGATGAAGGTCATGGCGAGCAGCATGCCATGATGATCGACTCGGATTAGGACAATCGCCATAGGTCACAAATGAACATCCTCCCCAAATCACTACGATCAACTATCATGATGTATAAGTGAATACAGTAGAGAGGTCATCAATGTACCGATAGGTTGCAATCGCGTGTGTGAATGATTCCGTAGTCTTTGGAACGCCGAATTTGACCTTGAGTGTGTCCTGAAGGTCGACACAATGGCCACGAGCACTTTGATCGCTTGCTCACAAATTGGTCCTCACGTTCATGACAGATCGGTCCAACGCTGCCCCACATTTGCGGGAAGCCGGAGCGCCACTTTAGCGCCTGATTTCGCGTGCGGTTCGCGACTGGAGGAGCGCGGCTCGCGTGTGCGGCGACCTTCCATTTGCAGCGTCATTGGCAACTCCACGAGCATTGGGAACTTTTTGCACACGGGCGTGTGATTGATCCTGTCCTTGCATATTCTTCTTGTGAGCTTTTGTTTAAGTGCATTATGGCTGTACTGAGCCATGAGTTACGATGATACTGAGACTAGCTGGAATCCTATATCCTCACTCTTCACGCCTTTAGGAGTAACTCCTACGACGGGATTTCAGTACGAGTGGGAGCCTGCAGAAAGCCATACTGTCGCACGATCCTCAAGATCTACGACCGGTGATATCATATCCAACACCTTTCCAACGCGCGAGAGGGCGGAGAGGTTACTCAAGGAACACGAGGAAGGGTCAGCAAAGAAGAGAAAGCACGGCAAGGAGCGCGGTAGAACTGCAGAGAGCAAGCGTTCCAGAGCAGCGAAGTCGACTGGTTGTGAAGAGCCATATATCCCATATACACCGGTTTATGAGCAAGGCTATAACCCGCAAGCTGCACCTTTGACAACAGGTCCACCGCTTTCGACACCCTTCGCACCGTATCCTCAATTTCCTCCTGGAGCTCCTTCACTTCCTGGCGCCGAGCGCTACTTGC
>Ga0265798_10000670_pt1 | contig 55629 bp, 41 predicted proteins | sample P3T30metagenome_FD_192430 | JGI IMG/M metagenome (GOLD analysis project Ga0265798, IMG submission 192430) | Plant litter microbial communities from East Loma Ridge, Irvine, California - P3 T30 | ecosystem: Environmental > Terrestrial > Plant litter > Unclassified | place: USA: California... | reverse complement strand
GTCACCGGCCTGCTGCTGATCTTCATCGTCGGCATGGTGCTGTTCGCGACCCGCGCGCTGATGCCGACCATGCTGCAGGGCCTGATGGGCTATCCGGCGGCGCTGGCCGGCCTGGTGACGGCGCCGTCGGGCCTGGGCACGATGGCGGCGATGCTGGTGGTCGGCAAACTCACCGGCAAGGTCGACTTCCGCCTGCTGCTGGGCGCGGGCTTTGCCATCACCGCCTTCTCGCTGTGGCAGATGACCCAGTACACGCTGGTGCTGTCGCAGTCCGACATCGTGTGGCCGGGCGTGATCCAGGGCGTGGGCCTGGGCCTGGTGTTCGTGCCGCTGTCGGCCGCCACCTTCGCCACGCTGTCGCCGCAGATGCGCGCGGAAGGCACGGCGCTGTACAGCCTGGTGCGCAACATCGGCTCCTCGATCGGCATCGCCATGGTCCAGGCCCTGCTGGTGCGCAATACCCAGATCGCCCACGCCTCGCTGACGACCCAGATCACCAACGCCAACCCGGTCGTCAACGATCCGTCCAGCGTCTACAACATGGGCAGCCAGCTGGGCGCGGCGATGATCAACAACGAGATCACGCGCCAGGCTTCGATGATCGCCTACGTGGACGACTACTGGCTGATGATGCTGCTCACCGCGGCCGTGATCCCGCTGCTGATCCTGATCCGTCCGCCGAAGGCATCCTCCGGCCCGGCCCCGGTCGAAGCGGCGCACCTCGATTAATTTGGAAAGCTGGAACAATGCGACACTCATCCTTCATCCTGAAAAACGCGGCCATCGCGGGTGCGGTGCTGGCCCTGCTGGCCGGCTGCATCAGCGTTCCGCTCGACACCAGCAAGCCAGCCGGCCTGGACCTGGCAACGCGCGCGCAGCATGCGCCCGATATCCATCTGCCGGCCGACGCCTGGCCCGCCGAACAGTGGTGGCTCGCGTATGGCGACCCGCAGCTGAACGCCCTGGTCGCACGCGCGCTCAAGGACAACCCGAGCCTGGCCGTGGTGCAGGCGCGCGTGGCCGGCGCCCAGGCCATCGTGACCGCTGAACGCGCCGATGAAGGCGCATCGGTCGGATTGGCCACCGGCCTGAATCGCCAGCGCTATTCCTCGAACGGCTTCTTCCCGGCGCCGATCGGCGGCAGTTATTTCAACGACGCCAACGTGCAGGTCCGCGCCTCCTGGGACGTCGACTGGTGGGGCAAGCACCGCGCGCTGGTGGCCGCCGCCATCGGCGAATCGAATGCGCGCCAGGCCGAAGCCGCGCAGGCCGCGCAGGCGATCGCCGCCAGCGTCGCCCAGAGCTACTTCCGCCTGCAGATGCTGTGGGCGCGCCAGGACAACGTGGAGGCCATCGCCAGCGTGCAGCGCGAGATCGTCGCCGGCCGCAAGGCCCGCATCGCCCACGGCCTGGCCACCCGCGAGCAGCAGGCCGGCGCGGAACTCGATCTCGGCACGCTCGAAGAACAGGCCGCGCGCCTGTCGACCCAGGCGCTGCGCGAACGCGAAGTGCTGCGCGCCCTGGTCGGCGGCGACGCGCAGGCGCTCACCGACCTTGCCCGCTTCAAGCCGGCGCCCGCCGCCAATGCCCTGCCGCGCGAACTCGGCATGGCCCTGCTGGCGCGCCGGCCGGACCTGCAGGCCGCGCGCTGGCGTGTCGAGGCCCAGCTCGGCCGCGTGGCCGCCAGCGAAGCCGCCTTCCGCCCCGACATCAACCTGGTCGGCGCGTTCGGCCTGGACGCCGTCTCGCTCGGCAAGCTGCTGCGCTGGCCGAGCCGCACGCCGCTGCTCGGCGCCACCCTCGACCTGCCGCTGTTCGACAGCGGCCGCCTGAAGGCCCAGCTGGGCGTGGCGCGCAGCAACCGCGACGAACTGGTGGCCGAGTACAACGAGTCCGTGCTGGCCGCCGTGCGCGAAGTCGCCCAGGAAGGCGCGACCTTGCAGGGTCTCGAGCAGGAGGCGCAGAAGCACCAGGCCGCGCTGGACGCCAGCCGCAGGCTGGTCGGCAGCGCCGAAGCGCGCATGCAGCGCGGACTGCTGGAACGCGCCGGCGTGCTGCAGGCGAAGATGACCTTATTGCGCCAGCAGGACACCGACCTGCAGCTGGCGGACGCCCGCCTGCAGACCCAGGTCGCGCTGGTGAAGGCACTCGGCGGCGGCTACCACTTTAATTAAAAATCCAGACCCCAAGACCATGAGCACCGATACCAAGCAAGTCCCCAACAAAGGCAAGCGCCGCGCCGTCCTCGGCGGCATCACCGTCGCCTTTCTCGCCGCCGGCGCGGCCTACGGCGCGTATTACGCGCTGGTCGCTTCCAAGCGGATGGAAACCGACAACGCCTACGTGGGCGGCAACCTCGTCAACGTGTCCTCGCAGGTGACCGGCAGCGTGGTCGAGATCCGCGCCGACGAGACCCAGCTGGTGAAAGCCGGCGCCGAAATCGTCCGCCTCGATCCGTCCGACGCCGAAGTGAACCTGGCCCAGGCCGAAGCGCGCCTGGGCACCGCCGTGCGCCAGCAGCGCGAGCGCTATTCCAATGTCGAGCAGCTGAACGCGGTGGTCGAGCAGCGCCGCGTGGCCCTGAAGACGGCCCAGGAAGACCTGGCGCGCCGAGCGCCGCTAGCGGCGGACAACGTGGTGTCCGGCGAAGACGTGGCGCATGCGCGCCGCGCCGTCGAGGATGCGAAGGCCGCGCTGGACGTGGCGCTGAAGCAGGTGGCGGCGGCGCGCGTGGCGGTGGCCGGCGTCTCGCCGTCCCAGCACCCGGCCGTGCTGGCGGCGAAGGCGGACTACCTGTCGGCCTGGCTGGCGGCGCGCCGCAACGCCATCGTCGCGCCGGTGAGCGGCTATGTCGCCAAGCGCAGCGTGCAGGTGGGCAGCCGCATCGCCCCGGGCGCGCCGCTGCTGTCGATCGTGCCGCTGGACCAGCTCTGGATCGACGCCAACTTCAAGGAATCGGAACTGCGCGACATCCGCGTCGGCCAGCCGGCAACGATCGAGGCCGACATCTATGGCGGCAAGGTGGTCTATCACGGCAAGGTGGTCGGCCTGGCGGCCGGCACCGGCAGCGCCTTCTCGCTGCTGCCGGCGCAGAACGCGAGCGGCAACTGGATCAAGGTGGTGCAGCGCGTGCCGGTGCGGATCTCGCTCGACCCGAAAGAACTGGCCCAGCACCCGCTGCGCGTCGGCCTGTCGGCCACCGTCGACGTCGACATCAGCAGCCAGGGCGGCGGTGCGCTCGGCACCGTGGCGACCCCGGCGCCGACCTATGCGACCAATGTGCTGGAGCAGCCGCTGCAGCAGGCGCAGGCGGCGACGGAGGCGATTGTGGCCAGGAATATGGCCAACTAAAACCCGTCGTTCCCGCGCAGGCGGGAATCCATACCGAAGCACCGAAGTCAGTATCGGTAACGACCAAGCATACTGACCGAGTTCCGATGCTCAGCATGGGTTCTCGCCTTCGCGGGAACGACGCTTACGTGACAGGCGTCAGCACCCGTCCACTCCCAAACCACCCCCGCAAATTATCCAGCATCAGCTGCGCCATCGCCGCCCGCGTCTCCCGTGTGGCGCTGCCGATGTGCGGCATGAGCAGCACGTTCTCCAGCCCGAAGAAGCGCGCATCGATGTCAGGCTCGTTGTCGAAGACATCCAGCGCCGCGCCGGCGATGCGCTTGTCCCGCAGCGCCGCCAGCAGCGCCGCCTCGTCCACGAGCGAGCCGCGCGCCACGTTCACCAAATAGCCCTCCGGTCCCAGCGCATCCAGCACGGGCGCAGAGATCATGCGCGCCGTCTCGCGGCCGCCGGGCGCCGCCACGATCAGGATGTCCACGTCGCGCGCCAGCGCCGTGAGATCGGACTCGAAACGCCAGGCCAGGTGCTGGTCGCTGCGGCCGTGGTAGGCCAGCGTCACACCGAAGGGTTCCAGGCGGCGCGCGATGTCCTTGCCGATGCGCCCGAGCCCGACGATGCCGACCTGCTTGCCGGCCAGGCTGGCGGTCAAGGGGAAGTTGGCATGCGCCCAGCGGCCTTCGCGCACGTAGCGGTCGGCCTGCGGCAGCTGGCGCAGCAAGGACAGCAAAGAGCCGATGCACAGCTCCGCCACCGCGGCATTCAGCACGTCCGGGGTGTTGGTCACCACGATGCCGCGGCTGGCCGCCAGCGCCAGCGGGATCAGGTCGTAGCCGACGCCATTGGTGGCGATGATTTCGAGATTCGGCAGACGTTCGACCAGCGCGGCCGGCACCTCCAGGTTGCTGCGCGTGACGACGGCGCGGATCGCATCGGCGCGGGAGGGATCGCGCTCCAGCTCGTCCACGCCGATGCGCACGAAGTCAGCATCGATCTGCGACTGCACCTCGGGCGGGAAGCTGCCGATCTGCAGCAGTCCCGGCTTCATCGGCCGCCGACGGTGAGTTCGAAGGTGGTCACACCGTCCACGCCGCCGCGCACATGGTCGCCCGGCTGCAGGGCGTCGACGCCGGCCGGGGTGCCGGTGAAGATCAGGTCGCCCGGCGCCAGCGTCACGAAGCGCGACAGGTAGGCGATCACGTCGGCCACCGGCCAGATCATCTCGTTCAGGTTGCCTTCCTGCTTGAGCTGGCCGTTCACTTCGAGCCAGATGCGGCATTCTGTCGGGTGTCCGGTCATCGAGACCGACTGCAGCGGGCTGCAGGGCGCGGAAGCGTCGAAGCCCTTGGCCATGTCCCAGGGCCGGCCATCCTTCTTGGCGACGGCCTGCAGGTCGCGGCGGGTCAGGTCCAGGCCCACGGCATAGCCCCATACCTTGTCCAGCGCCTGTTCGGGCGCGATGTCGGCGCCGCCCTCCTTCAGCGCCACCACCAGCTCGACCTCATGGTGCAGGTCCTTGGTGGCGGGCGGATAAGGCAGCGTGCCGCTGGCCGGCACCACCGCATCGGCGGGCTTGGTGAAGAAGAACGGCGGTTCGCGGTCCGGGTCCGCGCCCATCTCGCGGGCGTGGGCGGCGTAGTTGCGGCCGACGCAGAACACGCGGCGCAGCGGGAAGGTCTGGTCGGAGCCCGCGATCGCAAGCGCGGGCGTATCGGGTGGGGTGATGGCGAAGCCAGTCATGCTGATCCTTGTAAAGACGATGTCCGGGCGCGCCTGCGGGAGGCGCGTCGGACAGCCTAACATAATCAGCGATGGCGAGTTGGCAGCTTAGAACTCTTCCCAGTCGCTCTCGACCGGTGCGGCTTTCGCGGCGCGCGCAGCAGGCGCCGGCTTGGCAGGGGCAGCGCGCTTGGCCGGGGCCGGACGCGCAGCCGGGAGCGCCACGCGAGCCACTGCCGGCGGCGCCGCAACGGCGTGTACCGGTGCCGCGCCCTGCTCCAGCTTGAACACCGCCACCGCCGCCGACAGGCGCGCAGCCTGGTCCTGCATCGACTGCGATGCCGCCGCCGCTTCTTCGACCAGCGCCGCGTTCTGCTGGGTCACGGTGTCCATCTGGGTGATGGCTTCGTTGATCTGCTCGATGCCGGCGCTCTGCTCCTGGCTGGCGGAGGTGATCTCGTTGAGGATGTCGGCCACGCGGCCCACACTGTCGACGATGTCGCGCATGGTGCTGCCGGCTTCCTGCACCAGGCGGCTGCCGGTGCCGACCTTCTCGCTCGAATCGTCGATCAGGCTCTTGATCTCCTTGGCCGCAGCCGCCGAGCGCTGCGCCAGGTTGCGCACCTCGCCGGCGACGACGGCGAAACCGCGGCCCTGCTCGCCCGCACGCGCCGCTTCGACGGCGGCGTTCAGCGCCAGGATGTTGGTCTGGAAGGCGATGCCGTCGATGACCGAGATGATGTCCGTGATCTTGCCTGAGGCTTCGTGGATCTGCTCCATGGTGGCGACCACTTCGTGGATCACCTGGCCGCCGCGCGAAGCCACGCCGGATGCCGCCTCGGCCAGGGTATTCGCCTGGCGCGCGTTGTCCGCGTTCTGCTTGACGGTCGAGGTCAGCTCTTCCATGGACGACGCCGTTTCCTCCAGCGAGCTGGCCTGCTGCTCGGTGCGGCTCGACAGGTCCTGGTTGCCGGCCGCGACTTCGCTGGACGCGGCGGAGATCGCATCGGTACCGCTGCGCACGGTGGCGACGGTCCTGACCAGGTTTTCGTTCATGGTCTTCAGCGCCGCCAGCAGCTGGCCGGCTTCGCACTTGCTGGTGACCTCGACCTGGGTGCTCAGGTCGCCGGCGGCGACGGCGTTGGCCACCTCCAGCGCGCGGCGCATCGGGCGCACGATCGAAGCCGTGATCCACCAGGCCAGCAGGCCGGCGCCGGCCAGTACGAGGACGCCGAGCACGATCATCAGGGTGCGGGTACTGGAGTAGGTTTCCTCGGCCAGTTTCGCTTTCTCGGCCGCCAGCTGGCGCTGGACGTCGAGCTGGTCGCCGGTGGCCTTCTTGAAAGCTGCCAGCGCGGGGCGCAGCTGGTTCGCCAGATAAGCTTTGGCGCCGGCATCGTCCTTGGCCTGGATGAGCTGGAGGAGTTCGTCCTGGCCTTTGGCGTATTTCTCGCCAGCTTCGATCTGCTTCGCCAGCACGTCGCGCGCCTTTGGATTGCTCAGCGTTGCGTCGAGCTTTTTGAGGATGTCGTTGGTGGTTTTGCGCGAAGCGGTGATCTCGTCGAGCTGCTTGGCGCGGTCCGCCGCATCGTCGTTCAGCATCATGTTACGCAGAGCGATGGCGATATCGTTGGTCTCGGCCAGGATGGTGTTGACCATGTCGATGCGCGGCATGCGCTTGCCGACGATTTCCTCGGTGCCGTCATTGACGCGGCCGAGCATGACGATACCCTGCCCGACCATGAACACGAGCGCAAGGCAGATGGCGCCGAACGCGATCCCCAGACGCGTGCCGATTCTTAAATCTTGAATTCTCATTTTTTTCTCCAAACCCTGGTGGCATGCAGGTGTATTTACCTGCGACAAGCTAGGTTACGACCCAAAATGGTGCAGAGTCGATGGAGAAAAATTAACACACGGCAATTTTATTTATATGATGGGTACTTCGTACAACAAAAAATACGGTCGTTCGCGTAAAAATTAAATGTTCAATATATCTCGCGCGCCGCAGCACGCACTGCTCGCAGCAGCAGATCGGCGCCCGGCGACAGCAGGTGATCCTGCTGGCGGATGATGCCGAACGCATCCATCTTGCACGGCAGCTCGATCGGCAGGATGCGCATCACGTTCAGCGACGCATAGTACTGCGCCACCTCCAGCGGCATCACGTGCAGCGAATCGGTCTGCTGCAACAGCGGCGTGATCAGCAGCATGGCGGTGGTGTCGACGGCGTTCGAAGGCGGTTCCAGGCCGGCGCGGCGGAACATCATGTCGAAGCGGTAGCGCAGCACGCTGCCGGTGGGCGGCAGGATCCACGGCAGCGGCGCGATGTCCCTGAGTTCGAGCTTGTCGCGGTCGAGCAGCGGGTGGCCGGGGCGCACCACGGCGCAGGCCGGCTCCTCGGTCAGTTCCTCGTAGATCAGGCCGGCGGTGTCGCCGGTGTCGAAGATGCGCCCGATCATGAAGTCCAGGGTGCCGTGCTGCAACTTGTCGAGCAAAACGTTACTGGTCTCCAGCTGCACGCCGATGCGCAGCAGCGGCGCCCCCTCCTTCACGCGCGCGATCGCCCGCGGCAGCAGCGCCATGGCCGGGGTCATGATGACGCCGACCTCGACCTGCCCGGTCAGGCCGGCCTTGAGCGTGACAATGTCGTCGTGCGCCAGCGCCAGGCTGGTCAGGGCCATGCGCGCGTGGCGGATCATGGTCTCGCCGTAGATGGTCGGTTCCATCCCGCGCGGGAGGCGCTCGAACAGTTTGACGTCGAGCATCTCCTCCAGATCCTTGATCTGCTTGGACGCCGCCGGCTGTGTCATGTGCAGCTCTTCCGCGGCGCGATGGATGTTGCGGTAGTCGTCGAGCGCGATCAGCAGCAGCAGCTGGCGGGTCTTGAGGCGGGCCTTCAGGAACCAGTTCGGGTTGGTCGTATCCATCAAGAAATCATATCATTATTAATATTGATTCGATGAAATTTCGACTTTTTATGCATCACTTGCAGGCAGCCGACGGGTTGGCCGCCGGCCCCTGCGCCGTCTGCGCCACCGGCAGGATGCTGCCGTCCGGGCCATAGCGCAGTTCCTCGACCGCCACCGAGCGCCGGAACTCGCCGCCGCCCGGCAGTTTGCCGTTGTGATAGAAGATGTAGGATTTGCCGTTGAAGTCGACGATAGCCTGGTGGATGGTGTTGACGTTGCTGTTCTTTTCCATCAGCACTCCGCCCCAGGACCAGGGCCCGGTGGCAGTCGGTCCCGTCATGTAGACGGTCCGCTCCGGGAACTGCTGCGAGTAGGACAGGTAGTAACGGCCATCGTGCTTGTGCAGGTAGGACGCCTCCGTGAAGTTGTCCAGGCCCACCGTGTGGATCGGCCCATCGAGCTCGATCATGTTGGCCTTGAGCTTCGCATACTTCATCACCGTGTTGCCCCAGTAGAGCCAGGCCTGGCCGCCGTCGTCGACGAACACCGCCGGGTCGATATCGTCCCAGGCGATCGGCGATTCGTGGGTCATGTCGTTGCTGACGAGGGCCGTGCCGCGCGCGTCGACAAAGGGGCCGGTCGGGCTGTTCGAGACCGCCACGCCGATCGCCTTGCCGGCGATGCTCTTGTGGTCGACGGTCGCATAGAAATAGTACTTGCCGTCGCGTTTGGCGATGTCGCCGGCCCAGGCGTCGCGCCCCGCCCACTTGAAGGTGGTGTAGGGGATGGGCGCCGGGTGCGCGGTCCAGTGCTGCATGTCGCAGCTGGAATAGACGCGCCACTCGTTCATCACGTATTCCTTGCCGCCCGCCGGCGCCTCGTCGTGGCCGACGTAGAGGTAGACGCGGCCATTGTCGACCAGGGCTGCGGGATCGGCGGTGAAGATTTTATTGGTGATGGGGTTGCCGGCCTGCGCGAGGCCGGCTGCGGCCAGCAAAATGGCCGGCAAAGTAAGTTTGAACATGCAGTCTCCAGACGTCGCCCCCGCGGAGGCGGGGGTCCAATTATTATTTACTCGCGCGCCCGCCCACCACCCTCTGCACCACGCAGAAGACGAACAGCAACGCACCGATCACGATTTTGGTCCACCACGAGCTGAGCGTGCCGTCGAAGGCGATCAGGGTCTGGATCGCGCCCAGCACCAGCACGCCGGACAAGGCACCGGCAATATAACCGTAGCCGCCGGTCAGCAGGGTGCCGCCGATGACCACCGCGGCGATCGCATCCAGCTCGATGCCCTGCCCGTGCAGCCCGTAACCGGACAGCATGTAGACCGCGAACAGCAGCCCGCCCAGCGCCGCGCAGAAGCCGGACAGCGCGTACACCGCGACCTTCGTGCGGCCGACGTTCAGGCCCATCATCGCCGCCGACTGCTCGTTGCCGCCGACCGCATACACCGCGCGCCCGAAGGACGTGAAGTGGGCCAGCCACACCGCCAGCAGCAGCACGACCAGCGCAATCACCGCGCCCGGCGACAGGAAGCCGCCCGGCAGCGGCACCTGGGTCTGCGACAGCGCCGTGAAGAAGGGCTGGTCGATGGCGATCGACTCGATGCTGATCAGGTAGCACAGGCCGCGCGCCAGGAACATGCCGGCCAGGGTGACGATGAAGGGCTGCAGCTTGAACAGGTGAATGAGCAGTCCCATCGCCGCGCCGAAGCCGGCGCCCATCAGCAGCACGCAGACAATCACCAGGCCAGGGGGCCAGTGCGCGCGCTGCAGCAGCCAGGCCGCGACCATGGTCGACAGCGCCAGCACCGAGCCCACCGACAGGTCGATCCCGCCGGACAGGATCACGAAGCCCATGCCGACCGCCAGCACCAGCAGGAACGCGTTATCGATCAGCAGGTTGAACAACACCTGCTCCGACAGGAAGCCCGGATAGGCACCGCCGCCGATGCCCAGCATCGCCAGCAGCAGCACCACCGTCACCAGCGACGTGAACCAGGGCGCCGAGGACAAGCCCCGTAGTTGTTGGGCACCGCGCAGGACCATGGCGCTCATGCGCTCCTCCTCGATTGCGAAATACAGACGACGAACACGACGATGGATTTGACGACCATGTTCACCTCGGGCGGCACGCCCAGCGAATAGATGGTGTAGGTGAGCGTCTGGATGATCAGCGCGCCGACCATGCTGCCGCCCAGCGTGAAGCGCCCGCCCGCCAGCGATGTGCCGCCCAGCGTGACCGCCAGGATCGCATCCAGCTCCAGCAGCAGGCCGGCGTTGTTGGCGTCCGCGCTCTTGATGTTCGAGGTCACTAGCAGCCCGGCCAGGCCGGCGCAGGCGCTGCAGAACACGTAGACGAAGATCACCAGCGTGGCCGTGCGCAGGCCGGCCAGGCGCGCCGCCACCGGATTGATGCCGACCGCCTGGATGAACAGGCCCAGCGCGGTCTTCTTCATCAAGAGCAGGGTCAGCGCGAACACGGCGCCGACCACGAACAGCGAGACCGGCAGGCCCCCAAGATAGCCGCTGCCCAGGAAGAAGAAGGACTCGTCGTAGACCGTGACGATCTGGCCGTCCGTCAGCAGCTGCGCCAGTCCCCTGCCCGCCACCATCAGGATCAGGGTCGCGACAATGGGCTGCAGCTTGATGCCTGCCACCAGCACGCCGTTCCACAGGCCGCACAGCAGCGCGGTGCCGATAGCGGCTGCCAGCGCCACGCCCAGCGAGGTGCCCGACGTACCGGGCGAGCCGCCCACCAGCATCGCCGTCACCGTGCCGCACAGGGCCACCACCGCGCCCACCGAGATGTCGATGCCGCGCGTGGCGATCACCAGCGTCATCCCGAGCGCGGCGAGCATCAGCGGCGCCGCGCGGTTGAGGATGTCGACCACGGCGCCGTACAGGTGGCCGTCCTTCACTTCGATGCGGAAGAAGCCGGGCACCAGCCAGGCGTCGAGCAGTAGCAGGACCAGCAGGGCGCAGACGGGACGCAGCAGCGGGTGCTGCAGCAGGACCGTGCGCAGCGTCGTTTCGCTCGCATGCGCTGCCGGCTTGGTCACGGAAGGATCGACGCGCGCGTTCATGCGGCCTCCCCTGCGATTACCTTTAATACCGAGGTCTCGTCGAGCTCACCGCGCCGGTACTCGCCGCAGGCCTTGCGATCGCGCAGCACCAGCATGCGGTCGGACACGCGCAGCACTTCCGGCAGCTCGGACGAGATGAAAAGGATGGCCATGCCCTTGCGGCACAGCGCGCTCACGTAATCCATGATTTCCTGCTTGGCGCGCACGTCGATGCCGCGCGTGGGTTCGTCGAGGATCATCAGCCGCGGGTCGGTCGCCAGCCAGCGCGCCAGCAGCACCTTCTGCTGGTTGCCGCCGGAGAGCGATCCGATCGGCGTCTCGATGCTGGCGGTCTTGATGCCCAGCCACTTGACGTAGTCGTTGGCCAGCTGCTGCTGGCGTTTCAGGGGAATCGCACGCCAGATACCCTGGCGCGCCTGCAGCGCGAGGATCATGTTCTCGCGCACCGACAGCGGCAGGATCGCACCCTCGTGCTTGCGGTCTTCCGAACAGAAGCCGATGCCGGCGGCGATGGCGTCGCGCGGGTTCGCAAAACCCACCTGTTTGCCGTCGATCTCGATGCTGCCCGCATCCACCCTGTCGGCGCCGAACAGCAGGCGCGCGGTCTCGGTGCGTCCGGAACCCAGCAGGCCGGCCAGGCCGAGCAGCTCGCCGCGGCGCAGCTCCATGTCGACCGGAGCCAAGACGCCCTTGCGCGCCATGCCCTGCGTACGCAGCCAGACCTCGCCCTGCTCGTGCGCTTCCGCCGCCTGCGCAGCCGCTTCTTCATGCGCGTCGGCCGGCGCGCCGATCATCTTGTTCACCAGGGCCAGGCGCGACAGCTCCGCGCAGGTGTACTCGCCTTCGCGCTCGCCGTTGCGCATCACGGTGATGCGGTCCGAGATCGCATAGGTCTGGTCGAGGAAGTGCGTGACGAACAGGATCGCCATGCCCTCCTCGCGCAGCCGGCGCAGGACGCCGAACAGGGTCTGCACCTCGGCTTCGTCGAGGCTGGAAGTCGGCTCGTCCAGGATCAGTACGCGCGCATCGGTGTTGAGCGCGCGCGCGATGGCGACCATCTGCTGGATCGCCAGCGGGTAAGTAGCCAGCGGCTTGCTGACGTCGATGCCGATCTGCAGGCGCTGCAGCAGCTCGCCAGCCTGGCGGCGCATCGTGCGCCAGTCGACCATGCCGAAGCGCCGCGGATAACGGCCGATGAAGATGTTCTCCGCCACCGACAGATTCGGGCAGAGGTTCACTTCCTGGTAGACGGTGCTGATGCCGAGCGACTGCGCATCCTGCGTGGAGCGCGGCCGGATCGCCTGGCCTTTCAGCAGGATGCTGCCGCTGTCGGGCTGGTAGACGCCGGTGAGCACCTTGATCAGCGTGGATTTGCCGGCGCCGTTCTGGCCCATCAGCGTGTGGACTTCGCCGGGGAACAGGCGCAGGCCGGCGTCCGCCAGCGCCTTCACGCCGGGGAAGGCCTTGTGGATGCCCGTGACCTCGAGGACGGGCGCCACGGTTGTCGTTGCGTCGACCATGGCCGACTCAATACTTCCGGTTCGGGAATTCCTTCGCCGCCACCTCGGCCGGGAACACGCCTTCCTGCACCGTGATGCGCTTGGCCACCGGCTGCCCGGCCGCCACCGCCTGCGCGGTCTGCATCAGCGTCGGTCCCAGCAGCGGATTGCATTCGACGGTGACGTTGAGCTTCCCCTTCATCATCGCTTCGAAGGCGCCGCGCACGCCGTCGATCGAGACGATGACGATGTCCTTGCCCGGCTTCAGACCTGCCTCTTCGATCGCCTGGATCGCGCCGATGGCCATGTCGTCGTTGTGCGCGTACAGCACGTTGATGTTCTTCCCTTCCGACTTCAGGAAGGCTTCCATCACCTCCTTGCCCTTGGCGCGGGTGAAGTCGCCGGTCTGCGAGCGCAGGATCTTCAGCTTCGGATTGCCGGCGATGACTTCCACAAAACCGTTCTTGCGGTCGGTGGCCGGGGCCGAGCCGACGGTGCCCTGCAGCTCGACGATGTTGAGCGGCTTGTCGCCGTTCTTCTTCGCGTAGTCCAGCAGCCAGCGCCCGGCGCGGCGGCCCTCTTCCACGAAATCGGAACCGATGAAGCTCGCGTACAGCGAAGGATCGGAGACCTTCACCGCGCGGTCGGTCAGGATCACGGGGATCTTCGCGTTCTTCGCCTCGCGCAGCACGGTCTCCCAGCCGGTTTCGACTACCGGCGAGAACGCGATCACGTCGACGCGCTGGGCGATGAAGGAGCGGATCGCCTTGACCTGGTTCTGCTGCTGCTGCTGGGCGTCGGCGAATTTCAGATTGACGTTGGCCTGTTTGGCGGCGGCCTTGATGGACGCGGTGTTGGCGGTGCGCCATTCGCTTTCGGCGCCGACCTGGGAGAAGCCGATGGTGAGGGGTTTGGCGGCGTGTGCGAGGGCGGTGGCTGCGCATGCCATGGCAGCGGCCACGGCTACGCCCAGCAGGGTTCTGCGGGTGAGAGGCATCACTTGTCTCCGGTATTGTTGTGTGGCCAATACTAGGACAGTTGGAGATACTCATCCAATCAATTTTTAGGCGGGATCGATACCGATTTCGGTATGTAAGAATCCAGTATGAAAAAAGTGAAAATATGTGTAGACGACCGGTCTAATTCGACTTATTATTCAATCCATGCGAAACGTGATGACAACTGAATCTTCTGAAGTCCGCGACAACATTGTCGCCGTCGGACAGCGGACCATGTCGGCCAAGGGGTTCTCTGCGGTCGGCCTGAACGAGATCCTGACCACTGCCGGTGTGCCGAAGGGATCTTTTTACTATTATTTCGCGTCCAAGGATGCGTTCGGCGTGGCCTTGCTGGAAAAGTACTTCAAGGATTATCTGGCTGAGATCGACGCGACCCTGCAGCAAGACGGCAGGACGATGGCGCAAGGCCTGCTGCAGTACTTCGACAGGTGGCGCCTGAACCAACTGGACGGGGATTGTCATGGCAAATGCCTGGTTGTCAAACTGGGGGCGGAAGTGGCGGACCTGTCGGAGCCGATGCGCCTGGCACTGAAACAGGGTACCTCCGGCATTGTCGACCGTTTGGCGAACGCGATTGAACGCGGCGTGGCCGAGGGCTCGCTCAGCGTCGCCAGCCAGCCTACGCTGGTTGCGGAGAGTCTGTATCAACTATGGCTGGGCGCGAGCGTCATGGCCAAGATCACACGCGATGCATCGCCTTTCGATGCCGCGATGCGCACTACGCGAGAAATGCTGCACCTGTCCCGTTGATCGGGACTATATGAACGCTTCAGACGAAGCGTTTTTTTTGAAGCACTTACTAGACGACCGGTCTACTAACTTAATTACTCACCAAAGAGGACGCACCATGAAAATCCTGATTGTTCTTACCTCCCACGATACGCTTGGCAACACCGGTCGCAAGACCGGTTTCTGGCTCGAAGAGCTGGCTGCGCCCTACTACGCCTTCAAGGAAGCCGGCGCCGAGGTCGTCCTGGCATCGCCGGCCGGCGGTCAGCCGCCGCTCGACCCGAAGAGCAACGAGCCGGCTTTCCAGACCGAATTGACCCGCCGCTTCGAAGGCGATGCCGCTGCCGGCGCCCAGCTCGCCAGCACCCTGCGCCTCGACAGCGTCTCGCAGACCGACTTCGATGCGGTGTTCTATCCGGGCGGCCACGGTCCGCTGTGGGACCTGGCCGAAGACGCCAACTCGATCCGGCTGATCGAATCCTTCCTCGCCGCGAACAAGCCGGTGGCGCTGGTCTGCCATGCGCCGGGCGTGCTGCGCCATGTGAAGAATCCGGACGGCTCCCCACTGGTCAGGGGCAAGCAGGTCACCGGCTTCACGAATACCGAAGAAGCGGCTGTCGAACTGACCGACATCGTGCCCTTCCTGGTCGAGGATGAACTGAAAGCCAAGGGCGCGGCGTTCAAGCGTATCGAAGACTGGGCGTCCTACGTGGTCACCGACGGCCTCCTGATCACCGGACAGAATCCGGCCTCTTCGGCCGAAGCCGCCACCGTCCTGCTGCAGGCGCTTTCCACCGCAAAGGAGGCTTGATCATGACCCGGCATTCTGCAGTGCCGATGACGATCCACGACTGGTTCGACGGCCCCTATCCGGCCCGGGTGCGCATCGCCATCGCCGAGAAGAACCTGCAGGCGCAGGTTCGCTTCGAATCGGTGAACCTCTGGACCGGGGAACACAAGGAACCGGCTTTCCTTGCGAAGAACTATTCCGGCACCCTGCCCGTGCTCGAACTGGCCGACGGCACTTTCATCGCCGAGTGCACGGCGATCACCGAGTACCTGGACAACCTGGCAGGCCCGCCGACGCTCACCGGCACCACGCCGCTCGAAAAAGGCACGATCCACATGATGAGCCGGCGCGCCGAGCTGGAACTGCTGGACGCCATCAGCGTGTACTTTCACCACGCGACGCCGGGCCTTGGGGCGAAGGTCGAGCTCTACCAGAATGCCGAATGGGGCTTGCGCCAGCGCGACCGCGCCTTGCGGGCCATGGCCTACTTCGATGCGCTGTTGAAGACACAGCCCTACATCGCCGGCACGGCATTCTCGATGGCGGACATCACGGTGATCGGCGCCTTCATTTTTGCGGCCATCGTGAAGCTGGAAGTGCCCGCGCAATTCACGGCGCTGCATGCCTGGCATGCGCGCATGCAGGAAAGGCCAAGCGTGAAGGCGTGGCACAGCATGGTCGAAGCGACGCGCTAGAACCCATGCTGCAAGCTCAGCCGCATGGAGCGCGGCTCGACCGGATGGAAGTGCACGTCGCCGACGCCATCGACTGCTTCGCCAGGCAAACGGGAGACGTAGTAATAATCGACGTCGCTCGCCTTGCGGTCGAACAGGTTGAACAAGTCGAGCGTTAGGCGCGTGCGCGGCGTGATCCTGTAGCCCCCACGCGCATAGGTGAGCGTGGTCGAGGCCGAACGCACGCTGCCGTCTTCGATCAGCGGACGCGGGCCGAAATGGCGCAGTTCGAACCCGCCATACCAGCGGCCGCGGCCTTCCAGCGTGAGGCCGAGCGACACCACGCGATTGAGCGAGCCGGGAATGTCGTCGCCGGCCGGGTCGCGGCCGGCGTACCTGGCACGCGACATGGCCAGGTCGAAGTCGACCAGGATGCCGGGCGCCGCGATGTAATGGTTGTTCCACTCGATGCCGCGGCGCCGGCTGGCACGGCTGGCCTCGGTCTCGCCGGCGTCGCCCACGAAGAGCAGTTCCGAATCGATATCCAGGCGCCATAGCGAGACCGAGCTTTGCAGGCCAGGCACGAATTCCGAACGCAGCCCGAGTTCTGCGCCGCGCGTCGCCACCAGCGGGGTGACCGGCCCGGCGGGCGCACCGTCGGGCAGGCGCGTTTGCGTCGTACCGCGCGCATCATTGCTGTGGAAACCGCGGCCGGCGTTGACGAAGAATTCGGTCTGGCGCCACGGCCCCAGTATCAGCGACAGCTTCGGCGACGCGATATGCGCATGCGCGCCGCCGCTGTTGCCCGCGATGCTGCTGTTCACCCGAAAACGGTAAGCGTCGTAGCGTAGGCCGGCCACGCTGCGCAGCCACGGCTGCCACTGCACGACGTTTTCGGCGTAGATCCCCGCACTACCCTCGCGCACGCCGTCCTCGCGTACTGTCGCGGTGCGCACCCGGGCGACGGTGTCGTAGATGCCGACCGGGTCGAGGCGGTCGTAGCGTGCCTGTAAACCCATCCTGTTGCGCACGGCCAGGTCGCCCCAGGCTAGGGTCCAGGACCAGGCCGCGTTCAGGCCGGCCACGGTCCGCCGTTCGCTCTGCTGGAACTGGTCACCATGCTCGGGATCGGCCAGCGCGTAGGTGAAGTCGCTGAACAAATCCAGCCGCGATCGCACGAGGTAAGCGTCGAGTTCGAACAGCGCGCCATCGCCGCGCTTGCGCATCGCGTAGGATAGGCTGTAGCGGGCGCTTTCCCCGCCATCGCTGGTATCGATGCTGCCGAAGCGGCCTATCCGTCCGGATTCGACGGCCCGCAAGGGCACCTGATCGGTCGAGTTCCAACGGTTGCGGTAGGCCATGCCTGTCAGAGTGTAGCCATCGTCCGCGTTCCCGCGGCTATAGCGCAGCAGCGCATTCGACTTTCGCACACGCTCCGGCAGGTCCCAGGGGCCATCGTTCATGCCCAGTTCCACGCCGTACAGCAGGCTGCCGCCGGCCGCCGGCATCGCGTCGGCCAACAGTCCGCGGCGGTAGCCGAAGCTGCCCAGCGACAGGCTGGCGATGCCGGACGCCAGCCTGTCGGCCAGCCGGAAATGCGCGGCGCCGGCCGAGGCGAAATCGCCTTCGTCGGCAAAATACGTGCCCTTCTTGTATTCGATGCGCTGCACCAGCTCCGGAATCAGGAAGTTCACGTCCGAATAGCCCTGGCCATGCGCATGGCTGCGCATGTTGACCGGCATCCCATCCACGAAGGTCGCGAAGTCCGTGCCGTGGTCGAGGTTGAAGCCGCGCAGGAAGTACTGGTTCGCCTTGCCGTCGCCGCTGTGCTGCGTGACGATCATGCCGGGCACGAACTCGAGCAGCTCGCCGGTGCGCAAGGCCGGCCGGTTCGCGATCAGGTCGGCGGTGATGACGCCCTGGCTGGCGGCATCGGAGGTGCCGACCGCATTGTCGTAGTGGCCGACGACCCGTACCACGGGCGCGCTATCGGCATCGGCAAGATTTTGTGCCCGTGCGGGCTGCCCGGCGGACGTCAAGCCAAACATGGCCAGGCACAAGAGATAGCGACGGTGAAGATGCATGGCGCAGGATGAGAAAGAGTTTGTACAAGGCCATATACGTCGTCCGACGCAATCTGGATGCAAAGCCGCCAAATGAAGCGCCACCCGCCACGACGGCGTCGAAGAAATTGTTGACGTTTTGAAATTAAATCAATTTTCGCAATTTTTCAATTGTGCGCGCACCCATCTAGCGCATGATGAAGTTTGCTTGCGAATAAATACAATCAAAATCATCAGATATAGGGGAACGATATGGACCATACCAAGCGAAAGTGGAAACTCACGGCACTGGCCCTGGCCAGCGCCGCAACGATGAGCGTCATGGCTCCGGTCGGCGCATCGAGCCATCGGGAAGCGCCATTCCTGACCAACATGCCGAAGGTCGACGGCACCGACTTCTTCATGTTCCGCAGCTACGCCCCCGGGCGCCAGGACTACGTGACGCTGATCGCCGACTTCATCCCTTTCCAGGATCCTCATGGTGGCCCGAACTTCTACCAGTTCGACCAGAACGCGCTGTATGAAATCCATATCGATAACAACGGCGACGCCAAGGAAGACATCACCTTCCAGCTGCGCTTCAAGAACACCTCCAAGCACACTGCGCTCACTATCGGCGGCAAGCAGGTCCAGATCCCGCTGATCAACTCCTCGACCATCAGCGGCGTCAACCCGGCGTCGCTGAACGTGCGCGAGACCTACACCATCGACATGGTCAAGGGCGACCGCCGCGCCGGCACCCGGACGCGCCTGGCAGGCACCGGCGGCGCCACCGAATTCGACAAGCCAGTCGACAACATCGGCGAGAAGGTCTTCGGCGGCCCCAACGGCTACGAGACCTACGCCAACCAGCACATCTACGACATCACGATTCCGGGATGCGGCACCGGCCGCGTATTCGTCGGCCAGCGCAAGGAGCCTTTCTACATTGCGGTAGGCCAGATCTTCGACCTGTTCAACCTGAATCCCCTGGGCCAGGAAGTGAGCGGTAACCGCAATGACTTGGAAGGCAAGAACGTCAGCGCGATCGCCCTCGAGATCCCGATCGCCTGCCTAACCACCGCCGGCGAACCGGTGATCGGCGGGTATGCGACCGCCAGCGTACGCCAGGGCCGGCTGGTCAATCCGACGCCTGGATCGGGCATCAACAATGCATCGAAAGAAGGCGGGGCCTGGACCCAGGTGTCGCGCGTCGGCATGCCGCTGGTGAACGAGGTGATCATCGGCCTGGACGACAAGGACCGCTTCAATGCCTCGAAACCCAAGGATGACGCGCAGTTCATCAACTACGTGACCAATCCGGTGCTGCCGGCCGTGGTGGAAACCCTTTTCCCGTCCGCCAAGGCGCCGACCAACTTCCCGCGCAACGACCTGGTGACCGTGTTCCTGAAGGGCTTGCCTGGCGTGAACCAGCCGAAGAACGTAGTGGCGTCCGAGATGATGCGCCTGAATACCAGCGTCGCGCCGACCGCGCAGGCCTCGCAGAACCAGCTCGGCGTGGCCGGCGGCGACAATGCCGGCTTCCCGAACGGACGCCGCCCGGCCGACGACACCGTCGACGCCTCGCTGCGCGTGGCCATGGGCGCCCTGTGCGTGCTGACCGGCGCCAACGATGCCCTCGGCGTCGGCTGCAAGCCGGGCGACGCGCCGGCCGGCGGACTGAAACTGACCGACGGCGTGCGCAAGACCGCGAATGACTACAAGGCGGCCTTCCCTTACCTGAACACGCCGATTCCGGGCAACCTGGGCAGCGCTGGCACCCAGGCCGGGGCGGCAGCCAAGGTGAGGTGAGATCATGAACCGACTTCAATCGACACGGCACCGCGCGTTTGCGGCCATCGCGGTCCTGGCGCTGGCAAGCCTGATCGCCGCCTGCCATAGCCATGACGAGGACGACCACAGCCAAGCGCCGCCGGTCGCCGGCACGCCGAATCCGCCGCCGGCGACGACCGACAGCTTCGTGACCTACGTGACGCAGGTCGTCGCCACCGCTGACGAGAGCAGCGAACCGGCATCGATCGATGGCGTCGCCGTCACGACGCCGGACGAGACCGAGCCGCAGCCGGTGGCCGGTTCGTGACACGCGGCGCCAGCGCAGCCCTGCGGCTGGTCTGCCTGTGGTACCTGTGGTGCGGCAGCGCGGCCGCCGCACCGCATATCCCGGCCGACGGCAACCAGGTCGTCGAGCACCTGCCCAGCCGCGCCGATCCGGTGCAGCGCGAATTGCTGCGCCTGCGCGGCGTATTGAGCAGGCGTCCCGGGGACCTTGGCCTGGCCAGTGCGCTCGCCCAGCGCTACATCGAGCAGGCGCGGGCCGACGGCGATCCGCGCTACCTCGGTTACGCGCAGGCGGCGCTCGCGCCTTGGTGGTCCCAGGCGCAGCCACCGGAACAGGTGCTGGTGCTGCGCGCCACCCTGCGCCAGAGCACCCACCAGTTCCCGGCCGCGCTGGCCGACCTCGACCAGGCCGTGCAGCGCGACAGCGGCAACGTGCAGGCCTGGTTGACGCGCGCCACCGTCCAGATGGTGACCGGGCAGCTTGCCGCCGCGCGCGCCAGCTGCATGCGCCTGTATTCGCGCGCGCCGCTGCTGGTGGTCCAGACCTGCCTGTCGAGCGTGGGCAGCATCAGCGGCCAGGCCGCCGACAGCTACCGCCAGCTGCAGGAAGCGCAAAAACGGCATCCGCTGGACGATCCCGGCGTCCAGGTCTGGGTCGCCACCTTGCTCGGCGAGATGGCCGAACGCGCGGGCGATGCCGCCGGCGCCGAGGCGCATTTCCGCGAGGCCCTGGCGGCGGGCGAACCGGACAGCTACCTGCTGGGCGCCTGGGCCGATTTCCTGCTCGACCATGGACGGGCACCCGAAGCCGCCCGTCTCTTGAAGGACAAGACCCGGAACGATGCGCTGCTGCTCCGCTATGCGCTGGCGCTCCAGGCAAGCGGCGCGCCGGACGCCGGACGCCAGGCCGAAATCCTGCGCGCGCGCTTCGACGCCGCGATGCTGCGCGGCGATACGGTGCACCGGCGCGAGCAGGCACGCTTCGAACTCGCCCTGCGCAAGGATCCAGCGGCGGCGGTGCGCCTGGCCAAGGCCAACTGGATGGTGCAGAAGGAGCCTGCGGACCTGCGCATCCTTGCCGACAGCGCGCTGGCCAGCGGCGACGCCCAGGCCGCGCAGATGGTGCGCGACTGGCTGCGCAGCTCGCGTATCGAAGACCGCCGCGTCGCCGCCAGCGCCGCGCGCCTGGGAGCCGCGGCATGAAGCGAATCGCCACCGCCCTGCTCTACCTGGCCGCGCTGCTGCTGGCGATGCCGGCCTGGGCCCACAAGCCAAGCGACAGCTACCTGACGCTCGACGTCGAGGGACGCCGGATCGACGGGCAATGGGACATTGCCCTGCGCGACCTGGACATGGCCATTGGCCTGGACGGCGACGGCAACGGCGAATTGACCTGGAACGAAGTACGCGGACGCCAGGATGCGATCGCCGCCTATGCGCTGGCAAGGCTCAAGCTTGCCAGCGCCGGACAGGCATGTCCGCTGCGCCTGACCGACATGCTGCTGGACGAGCACAGCGACGGCGCCTATGCGGTGCTGCGCCTGCACGGCGCTTGCGGCGCCGACGTGGCCAGGCTCGACGTCGATTACGGGCTGCTGTTCGATATCGATCCCCAACACAAGGGCCTGCTCCAGCTGCGGCACGGCGGCCAGGCCTCGACCGCCATCTTCGCCCCCGACAGCGCCCATCAAACCCTGGGCGTGAGCGGCGCTTCGAGCTGGCGCCAGTTCGGCGACTATGCCAGGCATGGCATCTGGCATATCTGGATCGGCTTCGACCACATCCTGTTCCTGCTGTCGCTGCTGTTGCCCGCGGTTCTGGTCTACCGCGACCGCAAATGGCAAGGCAGAACCACCTTCCGCGCCGCCGCATTCGACGTACTCAAGATCGTCACGGCCTTCACGCTCGCGCATTCGATCACGCTGACCCTGGCCACGCTCGGTGTCGTGGCATTGCCGTCGCGGCTGGTGGAATCGGCGATTGCCGCGTCCGTGGTACTGGCGGCGCTGAACAACCTGTGGCCCTTGTTTCATGGCCGTCGGGCGCTGGTCGCTTTCGCATTCGGCCTGATACACGGCTTCGGCTTTGCCAGCGTCCTGCGCGACCTCGGCTTGCCGAAAGCGTCGCTGCTGCTGTCGCTGGTCGGCTTCAACGTCGGCGTCGAAGTCGGCCAGATCGCAATCGTTGCCGTGTTCCTGCCATTGGCTTTCCTGATGCGCAACTCAATCCTGTACCGCAAAGGGATTCTTGGCGCTGGCTCCTGCCTGATTGCCTTGGTTGCACTTGCCTGGCTGGCGGAGCGTAGCCTGGATATGAAGCTGCTGGCCTGAGCCGGGCTATCGTGGTGAACGCAACAACAGCAAGCCGTACAAGCCGCCGGCGATGGAGCCATTCTTCGCGACGAATTTCACTTCCAGCTGGCCGGCCGCGTCCTTCACCGGCGCAGCCGGCAGGCTGAAGTCGCGCGAATAGAATGCCTCGGTCTCGTCTGCCTGTAGCTCGACCTCCGCCAACCTCGCCCCGTTCACCAGGACGTCGAAACGCCGTCCGGCATCTGCACGCGCAAACGTCAAGCGCAGCACCGTGGCCTTGCCCTTCGGATCCTTCAGGCGATAGCTGAACCACTTGCTCGCATGCCGCCAGTGCCGTCCCCCGTTGACGCCGGCCTCGGCGCCTTCGCCCTGGAAGCCATGGTCGACCTCCGGCTGCTGCTCGCCCGGCGCCACCTGGTCGATGGTGCGCGCCTCCAGCGCCAGCCGCTCGGCTTCGCGCGCCGCCGTCTCGGCGCGCATCTGCGCGTACGCGCCCGGCGTCGACTGCGGCAGATACATCGCGTAGCGCGCATCGTGCAGCCGGAAGAAAGGAATGAACTCGGTCGATACTCCAAGCCCGCCGCCCTGCACGACACCCGGCGGCGCACTGAAGGTGAGCGGCTTGCCTTTCACCGGCTTGAAGCGCTTCAGGAAGTCGCGATCGGAAGCGACGAAGGTCGGCGCCGCCTCCAGCGGACACACCTGCCCCGAAGCGATATGCCCCATGCGTGTATCGTCGGTCAGGAAGTTCAGATGCTCTCCTGGGAAAGGATTGGTCTTCGCCGCCAGCACGATGGGGCCGTGCAGCACGGCGTAATAGTTCGACTTGTCCGGCATCTGCTCCAGGCGCGTGGTCATCGGCAGGCTGACATCTACACGGTCGCCCTTGTGCCACAAGCGAGAAAGGCTGACGTAGCCGCCCGGCTGCGCATTCACGCGTGCCGGACGCCCGTTGACGCGCACGCCCAGCCTGCCGGCCGCCACCCAGGCCGGATAACGGATCTTCATCGTGAAGCGCGCATGGTCGGCAACTGAGTCCACCGTGATGCGCGTCCCGGCCCGGTCGGGAAAACTGTTGGCCTGCGTGACCTGCACGCCCTTCTCCCGCCACTGCAGCACCGACGGAATGAACAGGTTCACGAACAGCGCATCCCTGTCGTGCGCATAGATGAACTCCCCATACTTCGCATGGCTTTCGATGCCCGAGCCGACGCAGCACCACATCGACTGGTCCACCTGCGAATACACGCGGTAGTGGTTCGGCCGCATCGGCGTGAAGTAGACGAAGCCGCCGCTGCCCGGCCGCTGCGAGGCGAGAATGTGGTTGTACAGCGCGCGCTCGTAGTAATCCGCGTAGCGTGCCTGCTCGCTGGCCGCGAACAGCATCGCGCTCAGCTTGAGCATGTTATAGGTATTACAGGTCTCCGGCCCCTCGACCTCGTCGATCATGGGGCTGAAGTCGGCGGCGTCGTGGAAGTGCTCCTTGACGCTGTTGCCGCCGATGGCGACCGTGCGGTGCTCGACCACGGTCTGCCAGAAGAAGCTCGCGGCCTGCTGCATGTCCTTGCGGCCGCCAAGCTCGCCGATGCGCTGGAAGCCGATTACCTTCGGGATCTGGGTGTTGGCGTGCAGGCCGGTCAGCCTGTCCTGGCCCTTCTCCAGCGGGCCGAGAACCGCCTGGTGCGAGAACTTCAGCGCCAGGTCGAGGTAACGGGCATCGCCGGTCATCTGGTAGACGTCGGCGAAGATCTCGTTCATGCCGCCATGCTCGCTCTTGAGCATGGTCTGCATCTGCTCGTCGCTGAGATGACTGGTGAGGCGCAGCGCCCAGCCGCTGAGGGCGATCAGCATCGCGCGCGCATCCTCGTTGCCGGCGTAGCGGTAGGCGTCGCGCAGGCCGGCATAGATCTTGTGCAGGTTGTACCAGGGGACCCACTTGCCGTTGACCGAGAAGTTGTCGGCCTGGAGCCGGCCTTCGGCGATGTCGCGCCAGGCTGCGCGCCCGCCGGGGATGCCGCCCAGGTAGCCGTCGCCGTTGGTTTGCTGTGCGCGCTTGAGTTCTGCGATGAAGTAATCGAGCCTGCGCTTCACTTCCGCATCGCCGGTCGATGCGAACATCAGCGCCAGCGCGGACAGGTAGTGCCCGCCCATGTGGCCGTCCAGCCCCGTCGATTCCCAGTTGCCGTAGCTGGGCTGCTTCGGAAGCAGGCCCGCTTCGCGCAGGAAGGGCGCGAGCAGGCGGTCCGGCTCCATCGCCATCAGGTAGTGCAGGTCGGTGGCCTGCGCTTCGAGGAAAGGGCTGGGGCCCAGGCGCACGTCGCGCAGGGGGAAGAGTTCGGCGGCCTGCGCGGACGCCGCGCCGAACAAGAGTAACAGCGCTGCGATCCGTTTCAGGCTCATGCTCACCTCATTGCTTCAGTTCTTCAGTTCGACGCTTTGGTAGCGGTTCAGGTCCTTCGGATCGACCGTCGGCCAGCCCTCCTTGTCCCACTTCATTTCCAGCATTTTCAGCTTCTGCTTGTACTTGTCCGCCGTCTCGTAGGCGTGCAGCACCAGCCAGTCCTTGCCCTCAAAAGAGTAGGCGCTGTTGTGGCCGAGCCCGTGCCAAGCCTTGTCGCCCTGGATGAGGATAGTGCCGCCGCCCTGCGCCATGTCCTTGCCCTGGCGATCGAGGTAAGGTCCGGTGACCTGCTTCGCGCGGCCCACCGCCACGTGATAGGTGCTCTTCGGTCCCTGGCAGCACAGGCCCCAGGAGACGAACAGGTAGTACCAGCCGTTCTTCCTGAAGATGAAGGGACCTTCGATCTGGGCCGCGCCGGGTTCGTCGTCCGGCGTGAAGGCCGCGCGTTCGCGGCGCGCGATCGTGTGCCATTCCTGCGGTTCGGCGATCTTCGTCCAGCTGGGGTCGAGCTTGACCAGCTTGATGCCGCCCCAGAACGAACCGAAGCTCATCCAGCCGTTGCCCTTGTCGTCCTCGGCCACGTTGGAATCGATCGCGTTCCACAGGTCGCGGCCCGGCACCGACTGCACGATCATGCCCTGGTCTTCCCAGCGGTAGTTGGGCGAGCGCGGGTCCAGCGTGGCGTTGGTCGTCACACCGATGCCCGAGGTGTTCTTGCCGAAGCCGGACACCGAGTAGTACAGCAGGTAGCGGCCATTGTGGTACTGGATGTCCGGCGCCCAGATGTGGTCGTTGAAGGTCGGGGCGGCCTTTTTGGCCCAGGCAGGTTCGCCGGCGAACACGCGGCCTTCAGGCTTCCAGTTCAGCATATCGCTGGAGCTGTAGAAGGTGATACCCGGGCCGGTGCTGTACAGGTAGTACTTGTTGCCCTCTTTCGCCATGACCGGGTCGTGGATGCTGACCTGGGCGGCGTGGGCCGTGCCGCACAAGGCGATGCACGCGGCCCACATCGCAACGTGGGCACGGGGTGCCCACCCTACGTTCGCCATCGCTCAGCCCTCCACCGCGAAGACCATCACCGCCTTCGCCGGCACCTTGACGGTCAGCTTGCCGCCCGCCGCCTGCGCGCTGAACGGCGCCGGCTTGATCGCCTGCGGACGTTCGAAGGTGTTGTGGGCGTCCATCGCGTCGGCGGTCAGCACCTGGCCGCGCACGGTGCCGGCATTCTGGCCGGCGACGTTCAGGGTCACGTCGGTGGCTTCGCGCGGGTTGGTGTTCACCAGTGCGACGTAGACCTTGCCGTCCTTGCCGCGCGCCGCGGAGGCGCTGATGCCGGGCACGCCCTTGCCGTTCTCGCCGTAGACCGTGTTGTTGGCCAGGGTAACCGGCAGCGAGGCCGCGTCCTGGAACGGCACGTACATCTGGTAGGCGTAGTAGGTCGGGGTCAGCAGCATCTTGTCCTTCTCGGTGATGATCATGGCCTGCAGCACGTTGACCATCTGCGCGATGTTGGTCATGCGCACGCGGTCGGCGTGGGCATGGAAGATGTTGAAGTTGAGCGCCGCCACGACGGCATCGCGCAGGGTGTTACGCTGGAACAGAAAGCCCGGGTTGGTGCCCGGCTCGACGTCGTACCAGGTGCCCCACTCGTCCACGTAGAAGCCGATCTTCTTCTGCGGGTCGTTCTTGTCGAGGATGGCGACGTTCTTGCGGATGTGCTCATCCATGCGCAGCGTGCGCACCATGGTCGAGAACCACTCGGTTTCCGGGAAGCCGATCGCGGCGCCCTTCTTCTCCCAGTTCCCGGTCGGCAGCGTGTAGTAGTGGAAGCTGATGCCGTCCGTGTCGCGCGCGGCGTCGCGGCTCAGGACTTCGGTCCAGCTGGTGTCGTTGTCGTTGCCGCCGCTGGCGATCATCTTCGGGCGCACCTTCGGCGGCGCCTTCAGGAAGGTCGTGTAGTGGTTGTACAGGCTGGCGTAGTACTCCGGCTTCATGTTGCCGCCGCAGCCCCAGGCTTCGTTGCCGACCGCGAAATAGGCGACCTTGAAGGGCGCCGGATGGCCGTTCTTCGCGCGCAGTTCGGCCAGCGAGGACTTGCCTTCCGAGGTCATGTACTCGACCCATTCCGCCATCTCCTGCGGCGTGCCGGTGCCGAGGTTGCCGTTGACGTAAGCGTCGGCGCCGAGCTGCTCGACCAAGTCGAAGAACTCGTGGGTGCCGACCGCATTGTTCTCCGGGACGCCGCCCCAGTTGGTATTGACCTTCACCGGGCGCTTGCTGCGCGGGCCGATGCCATCCTTCCAGTGGTATTCGTCGGCGAAGCAGCCGCCCGGCCAGCGCACCAGCGGCACATGCAGGTCCTTCAGCGCACCAATCACGTCCTTGCGCCAGCCGCGCACGTTCGGGATCTTGGATTCCGGGCCGACCCACATGCCTTCGTAGATGCCGGTGCCGAGGTGCTCGGCAAACTGGCCGTAGACGTTCTTGTTGATCACCGCGCCCGGTTTGTTGGCGTCGACGCTCAGGCTCACCTGCGCGAACGCGGGCGCCGCGAGGACAGAGAGCGCGGCCATTACGCCGGCGGCGAGGAGCGAGGGTTTGATTGCTTTCATGTGGGTCTCCATGGTTTTATTTTTTGAATACGCCGGCAAAACCGCCGTGCGCCTTGATGCTGATGCGTTGTTTGCCGCCGCCGGGCATGGCCATCTGTGCGAACTGGCGCTCCTGCTGGCCGTCGGTGATGAGCTGTCCGCGCAGGCCGGCCAGGAAGCCCAAGTCCAGGTCGAGGGCCAGGTCGCTGTCGCCGGCATTGAAGCCGGCCAGGTACCAGGCGTCGCCGCTCTTCCTGGCGATGACGGCGTAGCGGCCCGGGTAGCCGTCCACAAAACGCACGGCATCCCAGCTGCGCGGCAGCTCCTGCAGGAAGCTCTTCACGTAGTCGGGCACGCCGGCCATGCCTTCCGGCGTCTCCGCGAAGTGCTGGATCCCAGACAGGAACAGGACGGATTCCGCCAGTTCGAAGCCGTTGCGGGTCGCGCGGCGGATGTTCGGGATGTCGCCGAACACCATGGGCGTGAAGTCCATCGGATCGAACAGGTTGCGCGTGAAGGGCAGCATGGCCGCGTGTACCGGCACCGCGTCCTGGTCTTCCTGGGTGAAGGTCGTGAATTCCAGGCCGCGCACCGCTTCGGTGGTCATCAGGTTGGGCCAGGTGCGCGCCCAGCCGCGCGGCAGGGTCGCGCCGTGGAAGTTCACCAGCAGGCCGGCCTGGGCGGCATCGTTCAGGAGGTCGATGTAGTAGGCGATCATCGATTTGCCGTCGCCGCCGAAGAAGTCGACCTTGATGCCCCTGACGCCCATGCCGCGCAGGCGCGCGAACTCGGCCACGCGCTGCTCGTGGGTCAGTAGCCTGTTCTTGGGCGTGTAGGGCGTCGTGTTCCAGCTACCGGACGAGTTGTACCAGGCCAGCAGGCCGATGCCTTTCGACGCCGCGTAGGCCGCGAGCTCGCCCAGTTTGTCGTAGCCTATCTTGCGGTCCCAGTCGGCATCGACCAGGGTGTAATCCCAGTGCATGCCCGCTGCGTAGTCGATGAACTTCTTCTGCACGTCGAAGACGGTCGCGTCGTCCTTCAGCAGCGCCCAGCTCCAGGACGCGTGGCCGGGCTTGACCAGCGCCGCGTCGAAGGCGACGGCGGGCGCGGCGAGGTCGGTGCCGAGCGTCGATTCCATCACGGTCCGCATGCTGCCGAGGGCGATCAGGCGCCAGGGCGAAACCAGCTCGCCGCGGCTTTCGGCCAGCAGCGCGCCGCCCGGCGTGACCTCGGCCGCCATCGGCAGGCCGAGGCGGTAGATGCCGCCGCTGCTGTCGGCCTGCAGGCGCGAGGCGTGCCAGCTGCCGTCCATGCCCGCCTCGCTGAGGGCGACCCAGGTGTCGCCGGTCCGGAACAGCGCCGGGAACACCCAGCCCGAAGGCAGCGGCGATGGTGTGCCGACCGCGATTTCGCGCCGGTAGTGCTCTTCGTAGGACGGGTTCGTATTGCTCCAGCCGGTCTGCGCGACCGACATCGGCTGCAGCCAGGCCTTGGCCCCGGCATCGAAGCGGAAGCTGGTCGCCTCCGAGACGAACTTCTTCAGCGGCAGGCCGGGTTCTGCTACCCGATAGCGGAAGGCGACGCCGTCGTTCGAGACGCGGAAAACCACTTCCATCGCCTGCCCCGCCGCATTGCGGACCGTGTAGACCTGTTCGTTGGCGCGGTAATCGATATGGCGCTTTTTGCCGGTGGCGAGTTCATAGCTGTCCCGCACCGGCTTGATGCGCGAGGCCGCGGCCAGTTGCAGGCCATCGGCCAGGTCGGCGCCCTCGAGCTGCAGGCCCAGGCGCGACGGCAGGATGACCGGCTTGCCGTCGCGCCGCACGGCGTATTCCAGCGTGTGCGCAGGGGTGACGCGGACCTCGACCGCGATGTGGCGGTCCGGGCTGGTCAGCGGTGCCGCGAAGGCTGCAGGGACGGCAAAGGCGAGAATAATCGGGATCAGTTTGGTCATGTGTACCAGCGTGGCAGAGGATGAGCAAAACCCATCGTCGTCCCCGCGAAGGCGGGGACCCAAGTTTAACGTGCATGCGTGCAGAAATTGGGTCCCCGCCTGCGCGGGGACGACGGTTATTGATCAGGTCCAGCCCGCATCGACCACGAAATCCTGCGCCGTACACATCCTGCTGTCGTCCGCCGCCAGGAACAGCACCATCGCCGCGATATCCTCGGACATCAGCTTGCCCGGCAGGCACTGGGCGCGCCGGATCTCGGCTTCGCCGGCATCGTCCAGCCACAGCTCGACCTGGCGCGGGGTCATCACCCAGCCCGGGGTCACGGTGTTGACGCGGATGTTGAAGGGGCCCAGGTCGCGCGCCAGGCAGCGCGTGAGGCCGGTGACGGCCGCCTTGGTGGCGGCGTACACCGGGTAGCCCGGGTTCTTGGCGTGGAAGGACATCGAGCTGAAGTTGATGACCGAGCCGCCTCCGCGCCGCTTCATGCCCTCCAGCGTCGCCTGCACCGTGAAGAACATCGGCCGCTGGTTGATCGCGATGCGCTCGTCGTAGTAGGCGGGCGTGACGTCGCCGATCTGGTGGCGCTGGTCGTTGGCGGCGTTGTTGACGACCACGTCGAAGTCGCCCAGCTTGCCGGCCAGCTCCGCCATGGTCTGCTGCAGTGCCGGGATGTCGGTGATGTCGCAGTAGCGGAACAGCGGCGCCGTCTGTCCCGGCTGCAGTTGCTCGGTCAGGCGCGCCACCAGCGCTTCGCTGGCGTCAACCACGATGTCGACGAACGCCACTGCCGCACCCTGCGCCACGAAGGCGCTCACGATCGCTTCGCCGATGCCGCTGCCGCCACCCGTCACGAACACGCGCCTGCCCTCCAGGCTCCCATACTTGGCCAACTTGTCCATCCTGTCTCCGTCTTGTATTTTTTGCGGTGCTCAGTGCTTGCCCAGCTTGCCGTCGCGGCGGCGCCAGGTATCCAGGGGATTATCATCCCGCAGTACCGTCGGCAGCAAGGCCTGCGGCAGGTTCTGGTAGCACACCGGGCGCAGGAAGCGGTAGATGGCGCCGGTGCCGACCGAGGTGCTGCGGCCATCGGCGGTGGCCGGGAACGGGCCGCCGTGGACCATCGCATGGGCCACCTCGACGCCGGTGCCGAAGCCGTTGGCCAGAATGCGGCCCGCCCTGCGTTCCAGCGCCGGCAGCAGTTCGCGCGCGGCGTCGATGTCGGCGTCCTCCAGGTGCACGGCCGCGGTCAGCTGGCCTTCCAGGCGCTCGGCAATGGCGCGCATCTCCTGCACGTCGCGGCAGACCACCAGCAGCGAGGCCGGGCCGAAGACTTCGGCGTGCAGCTCGTGGCGTTCGAGGAAGTCGGCGGCGGACACACGGAACAGCGCGGCGTGGCCCTGGTGTTCTTCGTGCTCCAGGCGCAGCAGGGTCGTCACCGATGCGTGGCCGCGCAGGGCTTCGACGCCGCTGCGGTAGCTGGACGCGATGCCGGCGGAGAGCATGGTGGCCGGCTGGGTCGTGCTCAGGGCCTCGGTGGCGGCCTTGCAGAAGGTCGCCAGGCCGGGCCCGTCGATGGCCAGCACCAGGCCGGGATTGGTGCAGAACTGGCCGACGCCCAGCACCAGCGAAGCGGCGAATTCGCGGCCGATCCGTTCGGCACCCTGCTCCAGCGCGTGCGGCAGCAGGAACACCGGGTTAATGCTGCTCATTTCGGCGTACACCGGAATCGGCTGCGGACGCGCGGCGGCGACGGCCATCAGCGCGGTGCCGCCCGAACGCGAGCCGGTGAAGCCGACCGCCTGGATCGCCGGATGCGCCACCAGCGCCTGGCCGATACCGTTGCCGGTGCCGGTCAGCAGTGCGAACACGCCGGCCGGCAGCTCGCACAGCTCGACCGCCCTGACGACGGCGCGCGCCACCAGTTCCGAGGTGCCGGGGTGGGCCGAGTGGGCCTTCAGCACGACCGGACAGCCGGCGGCGAAGGCGGAAGCGGTATCGCCGCCGGCCACCGAGAAGGCCAGCGGGAAGTTCGACGCGGCGAACACGGCGACCGGGCCGACGCCGATCAGGCGGCTGCGCAGGTCGGCGCGCGGTGGCGTCCGTTCAGGCATCGCCGGGTCGATGCGCGGGTCCTGCCAGGAACCTTCGCGCAGCAGGCTGCCGAACAGGCGCAGCTGGTTGACGGTGCGTCCGCGTTCGCCTTCGATGCGGGCGCGCGGCAGGCCGGTTTCCTGCATCGCCCGCTCGACCAGGGCGTCGCCCAGCGCCAGGATCTGCTCGGCGACGGTGTCGAGGAAATGCGCGCGGTCTTCATCGGAGGTATTGCGGAAGGTATCGAAAGCGGCGCCGGCGAGAACGCAGGCGCGGTCGATCTGTTCGCGGTCGACCATGTGGAAGGCCGGCTCCAGGTGTTCGCGCGCGTGCGGGTTCCAGGCGCGGAAGGCGCCGCCGGCGCCCTGCTCCGCGCGGCCGCCGATCAGCGCTTCGCCGGTAAGTTGAATGGTGCTCATAAGGTCTTCACTTTCACGTACTGGGTCGGGGTCACGGCCAACTTGTTGCGCAGCGGCGGGCCGAATTCTTTCGACTCGATCTCGAAGGTCTCGCCGGCCTGCACCTGCACGTTATCGGCAAAGCTCAGGGTGGCGGTGCCGAAGAAATGGATGTGGACGTCGCCGGGACGCTTGAACAGGCCGTACTTGAAGTGGTGGTATTCGAGGTTGGCGATGGTGTGCGACATGTTCTGCTCGCCGGACACGAAGGCCTTTTCCCAGCGCACCTGACCGTCGCTGCCTACGATGCGCGACACGCCCGACACGTAGGCCGGCAGATCGCCCACCAGCAGGGCCGGGCCCAGGCCGCAGTTGCGCAGTTTCGAGTGCGCCAGGAACAGGTAGTTCTGGCGCTCGGTCACGTGGTCGGAGAACTCGTTGCCGAGCGCGAAACCGAGGCGCCAGGGCTGGCCGTCCTCGCCGATCACGTACAGGCCGGCGATCTCCGGTTCCTCGCCGCCGTCCAGCGAAAAGTCGGGCATGTCGAGTGCCTGGCCGCTGGCGCGCACGATCGAGCCGTCGCCCTTGTAGAACCATTCCGGCTGCACGCCGGGGGTGTCGCCGGACGGTTTGCCGCCCTCCACGCCCATGCGGAACATCTTCATGCTGTCGGACAGGGTCTCGACGTCGCCGCCGATCTTCTTGTGCATGGCGTCGCGGGTGTCGGCGCTGCCCAGGTGGGTCAGGCCGGTACCGGTCACCTGGCAGTGGGCCGTATCCGGATGGTCGATCGGCGCCAGCAGGCGGCCTTCGCGGGCGATGGCCTCATAGGTGTCGGCGCTGGTGCTGGTGCTGGCGCCGGCCGCGGCATCGGCCAGCGCGGCGATGCCCTTGCCCTGGGCGATGGCGGCCTGCGCCAGTTCGCGGGTCGAGGCGTAGCCGGCCAGCGGGGCGACGGCGTCGCCATTCAGGATGCCGACCCGGCGTTCGCCGGCGGCGGTCTTGTATTGGATGAGCAGCATCGGGATATTTCCTTTGTTTGCGGTGTGCTGCGTGGGCTCGGGGAGCCCACCCTACGTAGGGTGGGCGGCCTCCGCCCACGCGGACGCCGGAATCAATGCGAATGTTTTGGCACGGCGGAACCGCGGCAGCCGACCAGGAAGTCGAAGTCGCAGCCCTCGTCGGCCTGCAGCACGTGGTCCAGGTACAGGCCGGCGTAACCGGTCTTCGGCGGCATCTTCTGGTTTTCGGCACGGTCGGCCAGACGGGTCCTGATCTCTTCGTCGGAGACGTCCAGGTGCAGGCGGCCGTTCCTGCAATCGAGCTCGATGAAGTCGCCATCCCTGACGATGCCCAGCGGGCCGCCGGCCATCGCTTCCGGCGCCACGTGCAGCACCACGGTGCCGTAGGCGGTGCCGCTCATGCGCGCGTCCGAGATGCGCACAATATCGGTGATGCCCTTGGCCAGCAGCTTGGGCGGCAGGCCCATGTTGCCGACTTCGGCCATGCCCGGGTAACCTTTCGGGCCGCAGTTCTTCATGACCATCACGCAGGTCTCGTCGATGTCCAGGTCCGGATCATTGACACGCTCCTTGTAGTGGTCGAAGTCCTCGAACACGACGGCGCGGCCGCGGTGCTGCATCAGGTGGGGCGAAGCCGCCGACGGTTTGAGCACGGCGCCGCGCGGCGACAGGTTGCCGCGCAGGATGCAGATGCCGCCGTCTTCGATCAGCGGCGTGTCCAGCTTGCGGATCACTTCGTCGTTGTAGATCGGCGCATCGACGCAGTTCTCCCACAGCGACTTGCCGTTGACGGTCAGCGCGTCCGGGTGCGGCAGCAGGTTGCCCTCGCCCAGGCGGCGGATCACGCCCGGCAGGCCGCCGGCGTAATAGAACTCCTCCATCAGGTATTTACCCGATGGGAGCAGGTCGACGATGGTCGGGGTGCCCTTGCCGATGGTGGTCCAGTCTTCCAGCTCGAGCGGCACGCCCATGCGGCCGGCGATCGCCTTCAGGTGGATCACGGCATTGGTCGAGCCGCCGATCGCGGCGTTGACGCGGATCGCGTTCTCGAAATTCTCGCGGGTCAGGATCTTCGAGAGTTTCAGGTCTTCGTTGACCATCTCGACGATGCGAATGCCCGACATGTGGGCCAGCACGTAGCGGCGCGCATCGACCGCCGGGATCGCGGCGTTGTGCGGCAGCGAGGTGCCCAGGCTTTCGGCCATGCAGGCCATGGTCGATGCCGTGCCCATGGTGTTGCAGGTGCCGGCCGAGCGCGAGTGCCCTGCTTCGGCCGCCAGGAAGTCGTGCATCGTGATCTGGCCGCCCTTGGCCTGCTCGTGCAGCTGCCAGACGGCGGTGCCGGAGCCGATGTCCTTGCCGTTCAGCTTACCGTTCAGCATGGGGCCGCCGGTGACGACGATGGTCGGGATGTCGACGCTGGCCGCGCCCATCAGCAGCGCCGGGGTGGTCTTGTCGCAGCCGACCAGCAGTACCACGCCGTCCATCGGATTGCCGCGGATCGACTCTTCGACGTCCATGCTGGCCAGGTTACGGGTCAGCATGGCAGTCGGGCGCAGGTTCGATTCGCCGTTGGAGAAGACCGGGAATTCGACCGGGAAGCCGCCGGCCTCCAGGATGCCGCGCTTGACGTGTTCCGCGATCTTGCGGAAGTGGGCGTTGCAGGGGGTGAGTTCGGACCAGGTATTGCAGATGCCGATGATCGGCTTGCCCTGGAATTCGTGATCGGGGATACCCTGGTTCTTCATCCAGCTCCGGTACATGAAGCCGTTCTTGTCCTGGGTACCGAACCACGCGGCGGAGCGCAGCGTGGGCTTCTTCTTTGTCTCGGACATGTCTTCCTCCTCGTTATTCTGTACTGCTCAGCGATGGAGAAAGTCTACGTAGGCGTTAGATAACTTTCCAATCAAATTTTGGCAAAGATCGATATCGATTTTGGTATCGGATCAGGCAGCGATGCCGGCTTGGCCGAAGCGCTGTTCGGGCAGGCCGCGTACGCCAGGCGCGATGGCAAACACGCCGCCGGAAGCCGGCGCATCGCGCAGCTGCGCGGGGGTCAGTTCGAAGGTCGCCGAACTCACGTACAGCACGTCCAGCGCCGGCCCGCCGAAGCTGGGACAGGTCGGATGCGGCGCCGCCAGTTCCAGCACGCGGTCGACGCGGCCGTCGGGTGCGAAGCGCACTACCTGCCCCGCGCCCCAGCGCGCGCTCCACAAATAGCCTTCAGCATCGATGGTGGAGCCGTCCGGCGCGCCCGGCGCCGCGTCCGCCGCCGCGAAGGTGCGCAGATTCGACACTGCGCCACTCATTGGATCGTAGTCGCAGCAGCGGATCTCGCCGGTGCCGGTATCCGCGTAGTACATGGTGCGGCCATCGGGGCTGAAGCAGATGCTGTTGGCGATCGCCACGCCGCCCAGCGGCAGCTGTTCGAGCCGCAGGTCGTGGTCGAGCCGGTAGAAGCCCCCCACCGGATGCTTGGGGTCGTCCAGGCGGTTGAAGCTGCCGAACACGAAGCGGCCCTGGCGGTCGACCCGGCCGTCGTTGAGGCGCGTATGCGGGATGTGGCTTTCCACCTCGCAGATGCGTTCCAGCTCGCCGGTCGACAGGGTAAAGAAGGCCAGGCCGGATTCGAGCGCCAGCAGCAGACGGTCGTCGCTGGCGGTCAGCGCCATCGAGCACAGGCTTTCCGGCAGCGGCCAGCGTTCGATGGCGCCGCTGGCCGGGCTGTAGGCACAGAGGACCCGATCGTGGATGTCGGTCCACAGCAGCCGGCCGGTGCGCTCGTTCCAGATGATGCCTTCGCCCAGCCTGTGCCGGCCATCCACCACCAGTTCCATCATCTGTGTCAGTCTCCCTGGTCGACCGAGAAGCGGAAGCGCGACTCAGTATCGTAGGTCTCGCCCGGCCGCAGGATCGTGTTCGGGTACGCGGGCTGGTTGGGCGAGTCTGGATAGTGTTCTGGCTCGATGCAGAAACCCGTGCGGTGGGCGTAGCTGCGGCCCTTGCCTTCCAACGAACCGTCGAGGAAGTTCCCGCTGTAGAACTGCACGCCGGGCTCCTGGGTGAACAGCTCCAGCACGCGGCCCGAACGCGGGTCGCGCACGTGCACCGCGCGCATCAGGCTGCGGTCCCCTGCAGGGCGATCGAGCACGATGCAGTGGTCGTAGCCGAGGCCGTGGCGCAGCTGCTTGTCCGGCATGCCGATGCGCTCGCCGATGGTGCGCGGCTGGCGGAAGTCGAAGGGCGTGCCGGTAACCGGCGCCAGTTCGCCCAGCGGAATCGATTCGGCATCGATGGGCACGAAGCGGTCGGCTTCGATCGTCAGTTCGTGGCCGAGGATGTCGGCGCCGGCCTGCAGGCCGCACAGGTTGAAGTAGCTGTGCTGGGTCAGGTTGACCGGGGTAGCCTGGTCGGTGGTGGCCTGGAAGCGCACCACGATCTCGTTGTCGTCGGTGAGGCGGTAAGTGACGGTGGCGTCCAGGTTGCCGGGATAGCCCTGCTCCCCGTCCACGCTGCGGTAGCGCAGGACCAGGCTGTCGCCCTCGACGGTCGGGGTCCACAGCACCTTGTCGAAGCCGCGGTCGCCGCCGTGCAGGTGGTTGTTGCCGTTGTTGGTCGGCAGTTGATAGCTCTTACCGTCTAGCACGAAGCGGCCCTGGCGGATGCGGTTGCCGTAGCGGCCGATCAGCGCGCCAAAATAAGGGCTGTCGGCCAGGTAGGGCTCCAAAGTGTCGAAGCCGAGGGCGACGTCGTCGACCTTGCCGTCGCGGTCGGGCACATGGATTTCGGTGATGATGCCGCCGAAGTCCAGGATCCTGACGATCATGCCGCGGCTGTTCGTGAGCGTAAATTGGGTGACTGTGGCGCCATTGGGCAAGGTCCCGAACGGCGCCTGCGCGATACCGGTTTGCACGTTGTGATGTCCTCAGAGGGTGGAAGGCCGCCCGAACACCGGCATGCCCTGCTCGTCCCAACGCAGCGGCTTCACGAAAGTGTGGCGGTCCGGATTCCACAGCGGATCGCCGACGATTTCGGTGTAGGTGCGCGCGTGATAGACCAGCATGACGGTGTCGCCATCTTCAGCATGGGTAAAGCTGTTGTGGCCGGGTCCGTAGATGCCATGATCGTAGCATGTACGGAACACGGGCTCGCGCGCCTTTGACCAGGAGGCCGGATCCAGCAGGTCGGCGTCCTCGTCCGCGACCAGCAGGCCCATCGCGTAATTGTGGTCGGTAGCGCTGGCCGAGTAGGAAATGAAGATCTTGCCGTTGCGGCGCAGGACCGAGGGGCCCTCGTTGACCCAGAAGCCGCGCGTCTCCCAGTCGAATTCCGGCTTCGACAGCAGCACCGGCTTGCCTTCGATCTGCCAGGGCGTCTTCATCGGCGCGATGTAGAGGTTGGAATTGCCCTCGATCTCGACGTCCTTCTGCGCCCACAGGTAGTAGAGCACGCCCTTGTGGCTGAAGGTGGTGGCGTCCAGGCAGAAGCTGTCGATGCCGGTATCGACCTGGCCCATGAACTCCCAGGTGCCTTCCAGCGGGTTCGCATTGGTATTGCGGATCGCGTACATGCGGTGCTGGAACAGCTTGTCCTTGATCTCGCGGCTGGGCGCTGCGGCAAAGTACACGTACCAGGCGCCCATGTTGAAGTGCAGTTCGGGCGCCCAGATCAATTCGCTATACGGGCCGGTGTCCGGCTTGATCCAGGCATCGACCGTCGGCGCGGACGCCAGGCCGGCGATGGTGGTGGCGCGGCGCAGCTCGATGCGGTCGTAGAGCGGGACCGAGGCGGTGAAGTAGTAATAGCCGTCCGTGTGTTTATAGATGTACGGGTCGGCGCGTTGTTCGATCAGGGGTTTGAGTACGGTTTCCATATTTGTATCGTCTTCCTAAACTTGGGTCCCCGCCTGCGCGGGGACGACGAGCGTGCTTTGCAGGTCCTGCTTGACGGTCGAGTAATAGCTATCGCTGATGCGGTACTTGAACATCAGCGCCCCCATCAGGAAGTGGAAGAAGCCCGGGATCACCGACAGCATCAGCGCGATGCCCTGCAGCGCGAGCTGGGTCTGTTCCTGGTTGGGCTGGTAGTGGAAGTAATCGAGCAGCAGGCCGACCATGCCGCCGGCGACGGCCATGCCGGCCTTCTGGCACACCGAGATGCCGCCGAAGGCGAAGCCGGACACGCGCTTGCCGGTCTTGACCTGGCCGTAGTCGATGGTCTCGGCGATGGCCGACCAGAACACCGGCGCATGCAGGTCGACCACCAGCGACAGCGCGAAGTACAGCACGAAGGCGGTCAGCTTGTCGCCGGGCGCCACCATGAAATAGATCATCACCGACAGCACGGCCACCATCAGCTGGGTGTAGCGGAACAGCTTGACCTTGCAGTAGAACTTGGTGACCCAGGTCGACACCACCATCGCCAGGATCGCCGCCGCCACGCCCGTCGAGAGGAAAGCCGAGACGGTGGCGGTGTCGCCGTGCAGGTAGTACTTGGCGTAGTAGATGGCCACCGAGCCGCGGATCACGTAGCCGACGGTACCGGTCAGGCACACGCCGCACAGGATCAGCCACTGGTCGTTCTTCAGCAGCACCCTCACCTGCTCCATCAGCGGCTGGCGCTCGACCTTGTGCACCACGCGCTCGGTGGTGGTGAAGAAGCAGAACAGGAACAGCGCCACGCCCAGCAGGGCCATCACCGCCATCGCCAGCTGGTAGCCGGCGGCCGGGCTGCCGTTGCCCCAGCGGCTGGCCATCACCGGCACCACGATGGTGACCATGAAGGCGCCGACCTTGGCCAGGAACAGGCGGTAGCCGTTGGCCGACAGGCGCTCCTGCGGGTCGCTGGTCAAGCCGCTGATCAGGGAGATGTAAGGCACGCCGACGCCCGAGGTCATCAGCGTCATCACGATGTAGGTCGAATAGGCCCACACCAGCTTGGCGTCGTAGCCCCAGTCGGGGGTCGAGAACACCGCGAACACCGACAGGCCGTAGGGCACGGCCAGCAGCAGCAGGTAAGGCCGGTAGCGCCCCCAGCGCGTGAGGAAGCTGTCGGTCATCTGCCCCACCACCAGGTCGGAGATGGCGCCGATCACCTTGACCAGCACGAACAGCAGCGCCAGGTCACGTGTGCGCAGTCCGTAGACGTCGGTGTAGAAGAAGGTAATGATCAGCATCATCGACGAGATCACCACGTTGAGCGCCATGTCGCCGGCGCCGAAGCCCACCTTTTCGAGGGTCGAGAGTTTCTGGTTGCGCTCCATATGTCTCCTGAACTTTTTTGTTCTGTTGTCTATGGCATGTCTTTATTGTATTTGCATGCTCAACGGTATCTTAGGAGGGAAAGCGATTTCAATCCAATCAATTTTTCCGCAATCTCGATATCGAAATCCATATCCAATGACATGAAAAAGGGCGTTGCCGGTGTGAACCGAGCAACGCCCTGTCTGGCTAACGGGTCTTCAGGACCGTCGGGCCTTACATCCTCCAGCGCAAGGCAGCCGAGACTGAACGTCCGATCTGGAGCGTACCGAAATTGGTCACCTGCGCGTTACCCGCGTCGCCGAAGTGGTAGTACTGCTGCTGCATCTCGTTGGTCAGGTTGACGCCACTGATATCGACCGACATGTTGTCGTTGATCCTGTAGGAGATCTGCATGTCCACGCTCTTCTCCGGATGACGCCAGATACCGATCGGGTTGGCAAACAGCGCGGCCTCGTTGGCGGCCAGGAAGCCGGAGCGCCAGACATAGGACAGGCGCGCGCTGACCGGACCCTTTTCGTAAGCCAGGGTGGCGTTGTAGGAGTTGTTGGACACGCCGAAGAACGGTGTCTCGAGCTGGGCGACGATGACACCGGCATCATTGGCGTCGGGCACGTTCTGCGACGAGGTGAGTCGCGTATAGCTGCCCTGGAATCCGAGGCCGTCCAGCAGGCTCGGCAGCCCCTTCGGGAACCAGATCAGGCCGAGCTCGGCCCCGCTGATCTTGCCGTTGGAGGCGTTGACCGGCGAGTTGATGACGTAGTCGTAGCCGTTCGTATGGTCGCCGCCCGAGGTCGAGTTGCGGAACGGGTCGTTTGCCGGATCGACGTGCACCCGGTGGCGCAAGCCGACGACCAGGCCGTCGATCTTGCGCTTGAACAGCGTGCCGTAGAGTGCGCTGTCCTTCTGGAAATACCACTCGGCCGTCAGGTCGAAGTTCTTGGAGTGCGTCGGTTTCAGGTCCGGATTGCCGCCGCCGCCCGAGCCATATCCCACTCTCGAGACGTCGTCGCCGAGCTGCAGGACAGGATTCAGATCGCCGAAGTTCGGGCGGCGCAGGGTTTCACCATAGTTAAAGCGCAGCACGACGTCCTTGTGCGGGTCGTAAATCAGCGTCATGCTGGGCAGGAACTTGCTGGTCGACTTGCTGGCGCTGGACGGCGTGACCGCCTTGGTGGTGGCATCGACCTGATAGAAGGTCATGTCGGTTTTCACCTTGACGTAGCGCACGCCGAAATTGCCGCGCAGGCGATGACCGAACAGCTCGTTCTGCGTATTCCCCATCAGGAAGAGGTTGGTCGTCTTTTCATCGACCTCGAAGGTCTTCTGCAGGCTCAGTTTATCCGTCGTCTGGAAGTTCGGATCGGCCGAGTTGAGGAGCTTGCGCCAGTCGTCGATGTTGGCGCGGATGGTATAGGCATTGGGCTCCACCCATGAGCGCGGAACGTCCGAAATGTCCTTGCCGAAGTTCGCGTTGGTGGAGGCATACTCCGGACCCAGCGAGGCAAGGTTGCGGTTCAGGGTGCCCGATTGTGTCCGGTTCGCCTCCGAGGCCTTGCGGTCGTCGTAGCGCGCGCCGAAGTGGATCGTCTCCAGCGGCCCCCAGTTCGCATCGAAGACGCCCGCCAGACTGGCCGTCGCGGCGCTGCCCTTGTTGCGGTTGGCGTTATCGTAGAACTGCGCGACGTTCCACTTGGCCGGGTTGACCAGGTCGGCATCGTCGTTGAAATGGAAGGCCGTGTTGTTGCCGCCGTCATTGAAGTTGACCTTGATGGACGGTGCGACGCGATCGATCCGGGTGGCCGTGAATTCCGAGTGATAGGTGCTGGTCTGGTACGACACATCGCCGTCCAGCTTCAGGCGGTCGCCGACGTTCCACTTGCCGTTCAGGGCATACACATAGGAATCGGTTGCCGAGGTGGTGTAGTCGCCGCTGTTGAAGCCATAGACGTTATTGACGGTACGGCTCTGGATGACGTTCGTTCCCGGGAAGGTCGTGATCGTCCCCGCAGGATTGCTGCCGAGATCCCCCCACCAGTCGACGAAGCTGAACAGCAAGCGGTTGAAGGACTTGTCACGATAACCGTTGTACATCGATTCGAAGGTGTAGACCGCATCGCTGTCCGGTTTCCACTGCAGGGCGATATTGGCGGCGGGACGCTTTCGCTCCCCCTCGACGTCGCTCTGGAACACGGCGTCGCGCGCCAGGTAATAAGGATAGGCTTTGCCGCCGACATTCAGCGTCGAACCCGCTGTCATCGGCAAGCCGGTATGGGTACCAGGCGTCCAGATACTGGTGTCCGTGATGCGCTGCAAAGGCGTGTAACCTGGTGGAACTTCGGCGGCATTGGGGCTGGTAAACGGCACCATGGCGCCCGGCGTCACGCTTTCATTGCGGTAGTTCGTCTTGCTGGCCGACAGATTGACCAGGGCGCCGAATTCGCCGGCGCCGGTGTCCCAGCGGTTGCTCAGCATGCCGCTGAGCTGCGGATTCGCCTTTTTGGCGGGATCGAGCCAGGTTTCGCGCGCCGACAGCGACACTTTCGCGCCCTTGAAATCGAAGGGCCGCAGCGATTTCACGTCGATCTGGCCTGCGATGCCGGTGTCGAGCTGGCTGGCGTCGCGCGTCTTGTAAACGTCGATCTGGCGCACCAGGGTCGAGGGAATGTCCTGCAGTGCGACCTGGGTGCCGGACGCGGTGAAAATGCTGCGGCCGTTCCAGGTGGTCTGGACGTCGGGCAGGCCGCGGATGGACAGGGTGCCGACTTCGCCGCCGGCGCGGTTGGTGACCTGGATGCCGGTCACGCGCTGCAGCGCCTCGACGACATTGTTGTCGGGCAGCTTGCCGATGTCTTCGGCAACGACCGATTCCACGACCTGGTCGCTGGTGCGCTTGGTGACTAGGCTCTTGATCAGCGATGCCTTGACGCCGGTGACGACCACGGTCGCGGTCTCGGGCGCTTCCGTGGTGTCGGCGGCAGCCTGCGCCCACACCGAGGCGCTGCTGAGCAGGCCGGCGCCCATCAGCGCAGTCACGCTCAGCTTCAAAGCCAAAGGACGTGCAGATACGTGCGATTTCATATGTCTCCTGTATTTTTTAGTTTTGCTCAGCGGTATCTTAGGAGGGAAAGCGAGGTCAATCCAATCAATTTTTCCCCGTTTCCGATATCGAAATCTGTATCTATATTCTATGCACAACGAATCCCAATTCCTCGACTACGCCGAGCTGATCGCCGCCACCGATCTTGAACAGGTGGTGAAGGCCGCCGACATCCCGGACGGCTTCCTGCTGGCGCGCGCCGGCCGCATCGAGGCGCGCTACATTCCCTTCGATTACGTGAACCTGGACGCGCGCGTGGTGGTGGTCGGGATCTCGCCCGGCTTCGTGCAATGGAAGAACGCCGTGCGCGCCGCGCAGCAGGGTTTGCGCGAAGGCCTGCCGCTGCCCGAACTGCTGCGCAGGGCCAAGTACACGGGTGCCTTCAGCGGCGCGATCCGACCCAATCTGGTGGCCCTGCTCGATGACATCGGCCTGCATCGCTGGCTCGGGATCGCCAGCTGCGCCAGCCTGTTCGGCGCCGATGCGCACCTGATGCACGTGACCGGGGCGCTGCGCCAGGCCATTTTCGTCGACGGTACGAATTACAACGGCGCCAGCCCGAACATGGTGAGCACGCCGCTGCTGCAAACACAGCTGCTCGACTACTTCGGCAAGGAGGCCGGCCTGATGCCGAACGCCGTGTTCGTGCCCCTCGGGCCGAAGGTGAGCCAGGCCCTGAGCTGGCTCGCCGGCCGCGGCGTGCTGGACGAAGCGCGCATCCTGCACGGCCTGCCCCACCCTTCCGGCGCCAACGCGGAACGCATCGCCTACTTCCTGGGCCGCAAGGCGAAAGCGGCTTTATCGAGCCGCACGAACGGCGCGCAGATCGACGCCGACCGCCTGGCCCTGCGTGCGAAAATGGCGGCGCTGGGCATGGCGCCCGCGGCCCAAGGATGAGTTCACTTTACGTGCTACGTGTATTGACGGCAGGGATTACACTGGAGGCGTCCAGCGTTCAAACAGTCGACCATGTCACCTTTTTCGTGGGAATACAACCAGCTCACCCTCGTGAACCTCGAAGACAAGCCTGCGGCTTTCTTCAAGGGGCTGATCCGCGCCAGTACCACGTCCATCATCATCACCGACCCGCGCCAGGACGATAACCCGATCGTGTGGGTGAACCCGGCCTTCGAGGCGGTGTCCGGCTACACGCTGGCCGATGCGACCGGCCGCAATCCCCGTTTCCTGCAGAACGACGACCGGGGCCAGGCGCCCATCGCAGGCCTGCGCGAGGCCATCGCCGCCGGCCGCAGCCACGCCTGCATGCTGCGCAACTACCGCAAGGACGGCAGCCCGTTCTGGAGCCGCATGCACGTGTTTCCCGTGCGCGAAGGCGACGGCACCATCGTCAATTTCGCGGCCTTCCTGGAAGACGTCAGCGCCGCCGTCGACGCCCAGTCTGCCGTCGCGAATGCCCGCCAGCGCCTGGACGCCGTCCTGGAGAGCATATCGGACGGCTGCTTCTCGCTCGACCACGACTGGCGCTTCACCTACGTCAACAGCAAAGGGGCGGAATGGCTCAAGCGCACGCGCGGACAGCTGCTGGGCAAGGTGATCTGGGAAGAGTTTCCGGAATCGGTCGGCGGCCCCTTCTACGAAACCTATCATCGCGCGGTCGACTGCCAGGAAGACGCCAGATGCGAAAGCTATTACGAGCCGCTGAACCTGTGGCTGGAAGCGCGCGCCTATCCGTCGAAGGAAGGCCTGACGGTCTTCTTCGCCGACATCACCGAGCGCAAGGAAGCCGAGGCGCGCCTGGTCCACATGGCGACCCACGACAGCATGACCGGCCTGCACAACCGCTTCAGCTGCCTGCGCGCGCTCGACGAGCTGCTGGCGGCGGACAGCGTGGTGGGCGTGCTGTTCATCGACCTCGACCACTTCAAGGAAGTCAACGACGCCCACGGCCACCGTTCCGGCGACCTGGCGCTGCAGGAGATCGGACGCCGCCTGGCCACGTTCGCGAATACCGACACGACCGTGTCGCGCATCAGCGGCGACGAGTTCGTGATCGTGCTCGCCAATGCGGAGATCGGGAAGGCGAAGACGCTGGCAGCGGCGGTGCTGCAGCGCCTGGCCGAACCGATCGCGGTCGACCACCTGAAGGTCACGGTGGGGGCCAGCATCGGCATCGCGCTCGGCAAAGCCCACGAGCACACCGCGGACGAGCTGCTCAACAATGCCGACGCCGCGATGTACGCGGCCAAAGACAACGGCCGCCATACTTTCAGCGTGTTCTCGCCGGAGTCGGCGCAGCTGATCAAGCAGCGCCTGCAACTGCGCCAGGAAGTCTTTTCGGCGCTGGAGCGGCGCCAGTTCGTGCTGTTTTACCAGCCGCAGATCAGCGCCGCCAACGGCGCCGTGGTCGGGGCCGAGGCCCTGCTGCGCTGGGAGCATCCGCGCCTGGGCGTGATCGCCCCCGGCGCCTTCCTGTCCATGCTCGAGGATACCCCCGCGATCTCGGCGGTCGGGGCCTGGGTATGCGAGGAAGCCTGCCGCCAGGCGCGCGAATGGGAGCTGCTGGGGTACAAGCTGCAGATGGCGGTCAATGTCTCGCCACGCCAGCTCATCGACGAGAATCTGCCGCTGCTGCTGAAGAACCTGGCAGCGCACTACCAACTGGACACCGGCTGCATCAAGCTCGAAGTCACGGAAAGCATGCTGACCCAGGACATCGACAAGGCCGCCGCCGTGCTGCGCTCGCTGGAAGACGAGGGCTTCCGCATCGCCCTCGACGATTTCGGCACCGGCTACTCGAACCTCTCCTACCTGCGCCAGTTCCCGATCACGACGATCAAGATCGACCGCTCCTTCGTGCAGGAGATCGAGCAGGACCGGCGCTGCCTGGACATCGTCAACGGCGTGATCGCCTTCGCCAAGTCGCTCAAGCTGGCGGTGATCTGCGAAGGGATCGAGACCGAGGCCCAGGCCAGCGCGATCCGCTCGACCGAGTGCGACGTGCTGCAGGGCTACCTGATCGGCAAGCCGATGCGCGCGGCCGAGTTCCAGGCGCTGCTGCTGGCGCAGCGCAGTACCCCACAGCAGGCCGACCCGGGCTGTGATCAAGCCGGGCCGGCCGGGCACTGATCAGTCGTTGTCGGCCAGCTTGCCGCGCAAGAATTCGAGCTGCCGTTTGAGGGCGATGAGGTCGGCCGGTTCGCAGGCGGCAGCGCACAGCACGCCTTCCTGGATCGAGGCGGCATCCTGGCGCATGGCCCGGCCGGCGTCGGTCAGGCTGACCACGACCTGGCGTTCGTCCTGCGCGGAGCGGGTACGCGCCACCAGGCCGGCGGCTTCCAGGCGCTTGAGCAGCGGCGTCAGGGTGGCGGAATCGAGGAAAAGCCGCGCGCCGATGTCGGACACGCTGACGCCGTCGCGCTCCCACAGCACCAGCATCACCAGGTATTGCGGGTAGGTCAGGTCCAGCTTGCGCAGCAGCTTGCGGTACACCTTGTTCATCGCCAGGCCGGTCGAGTACAGCGCGAAGCACAGCTGCTCGTCCAGTAGCGGGGTCTTGTTCGCTTCCATGGAAGCCATGGTAGATCGCGCGCTATGCAATTGCAAGCGACGCGAAATCCCTCAAGCCTTGCTGCCGGCCACCAGCACCGATGCCGTATTGCGCCCTGCCCGCTTGGACTGGTACAGCGCTTCGTCGGCCGCGTGCGCGAGCTGTGCCTGCTCCGGATGGGCCGACCAGGCGATGCCGATGCTGGCCGTGACCTGGCGCGGCTGGCCGTCGACCAGGAAGTCGGCGCGCAGCGCTTCAAGCAGCTTGTCGGCGATGCGGCCGCACTCGCGGGCCGAGCCGACCTGCTCGAGCACGATCACGAATTCGTCGCCGGCCAGGCGCGCCACGGTGTCGGTGGCGCGCACGGTGGCGGACAGGCGCTTGGCGAATTCGCGCAGCACGGCGTCGCCGCTGGCGTGGCCGAGGCTGTCGTTGATCTGCTTGAAGTGGTCGACGTCGAGGTAGACCAGGGCCATCGCCATCGCGCTGCGGCGCGAGCGCGCGATCGCCTGCACCAGGCGTTCCTCGTAGCTGCGGCGGTTCGGCAGGCCGGTCAGGTGGTCCGAATGCGCCAGCGCGTGCAGCTGGCGCTCGTATTCGCGCGCCGAGGTCGCGTCGGTGGACAGCACGTAGATGCCCTGCACCGCGCCGTCGCGCACGTGCGGCAGGTAGGTGGTGCTGATCACGCGGCGGCGGCCGCGGCGCTCTTCCTCGATCTCCAGCGCCGAGGCATGGCCGTCCAGGCAGCGCTCCAGTGCCGCGCGGCGCGGCGCGAAGAAGGCTTCGCCCATCGCTTCGAGCACGGTCTTGCCGAGCATGTTCGCGCTCTTCACGCCAAACCATTCCTGGTAGCGCAGGTTGGCGAAGGCGTAGCGCATGTCCGTGTCGATGTAGGCGATCAAGGCCGGCACGTTGTCGGCGATGGTGCGCAGGCGCTCCTCGCTCTCGACCACGCGCGCGCGCGAGGCGGCCAGCTCGGTGACGTCCTGCATCGCCACCACGGCGCCCAGCGGCTCGCCGTTTTGGCCCTTCAGCGCCCGGCCGCTGGCCAGTATCCGGTGCATGTGCTGGGTATCGCCTTCCTGGCGCAGCACCACCATCGGCGCATTCTTGACGCTTTCGCCGCGCAGTGCGCGCGCCAGCGGAATGCGGTCTTCGTCGAGCGGGCTCAAGCCGTCTTCCTCGAACAGCTGGTAATGCTCGGCCCATTGCGCGGCGCTGAGGCCGGCGACGTCCATGCCGTGCAGGTCGCGCGCGGCGCGGTTGAACAGGCTCAGGGTGCCGTCGGCGCTGCAGGCGACCACGCCGACGTCGATCGATTCCAGCACGGCGTCGAGCAGTTCCTGCTTCTGCACCAGCGCCTGCTGGGCCAGCACGCGCTGCTGCGCTTCCTGCTCGAGCAGGCGGTTCTTGGCCTGCAGTTCGCGCGTACGGTCTTCGACGCGGCGCTCGAGCTGCACGTTCAGTTCGCGCAGCGCCATCTGGGCGGCATCGCGCGCGGCCACGATCACGCTGCGGTTCAGTTCATCCTGCACCATCTGCGCCAGGTCGCGCAGCATGCGCTTTTCGGCATCCCCGAACATGCGCGGCTGCTGGTCGATGATGCACAGGGTGCCGAGCGGCTGGCCATCGACGCTGTGCACCGGCTGGCCTGCGTAGAAGCGCATGAAGGGGGCGCCGACCACCAGCGGGTTGTCGGCGAAGCGCTCGTCCAGGTGGGTGTCGGGCACGACCAGCAGGTCGTCCAGCGCCACCGCGTGGCTGCAGAAGGACATCGAGCGCGGCGTCTCGCAGGGATCGAGGCCGATGCGCGACTTGAACCACTGGCGCTGCGCGTCGACCAGGGACACCAGCACGATCGGCGCGCCGAAAGCGGCGGCGGCGATGCGCGTGAAACGGTCGAAACGGTCTTCCTGGGGCGTGTCGAGCACGCCGAGCGCGTGCAGTGCCTTGACGCGTTCGTCTTCCGCGAGATCCTGTTGACTGAGCATGAATCGTCCTTGCCGCCGAGCGGCCAATCGTTGAACCGGCAGCATCCAGCCGGGGGATAGAAAAGCCCGCATCTGTTAGCGCTTTCCCAAGGGAACGATTCTAGTGGATTTCAAACAGGCTGTGCAGTGCATCTACTATGATTTCCACTTGGAAACTATTGCAAAAAGTCTCATGCAGATCAGTGGCTCAAGGCCCATTTCTCCAGTGAGCGGAATCGCTTCCGGCTGCCGATTCAGCAAATTTGCGGGTTCAAAAACTGCCGGGTGAATTCCGCCTCCGAGTGGGTTGCGTACAACACCCGGATTTGAGGAGCTGCTGCGAAGCTACCCAAACTTGTGTGTGGAACAATCCACCCCGCCCCGTCCCGTGAACGAAATGACAAGACGGGCCATCGTCAAAGTAATCAAACATTATGTGTGTCATTTAACCGAGCAGGAAAGGTCCTGACCGTAAGGTGAGCGTCTTACCGACGAAAGGACGGCCATGGACCCTCACCAGCAGCACCCCATCCGCCTGCGCCTGAACGGGCAGGACCGGGAATTCGACGTCGAATCCTGGGTTACCCTGCTCGATCTCCTGCGCGAGCGCGCCGGCCTGACCGGCACCAAGAAAGGCTGCGACCACGGCCAGTGCGGCGCCTGCACCGTGCTGCTCGACGGCCGGCGCGTGAATTCCTGCCTGACCCTGGCCGCCATGCAGGACGGCCACGAAGTCACCACGGTCGAGGGCCTGGCAAAGGGTGAAGAGCTGCATCCGCTGCAGCAGGCCTTCATCGCCTGCGACGCCTTCCAGTGCGGCTACTGCACCCCGGGCCAGATCTGCTCGGCCGCCGGCCTGATCGCCGAAGGCCAGGCCAGGACCATCGACGACGTGCGCGAACTCATGAGCGGCAACGTGTGCCGCTGCGGCGCCTACCCGCAGATCGTGCGCGCCGTCGCCCAGGTACTGGAACTGGACGCCTCCGCGCTGGACGACGGTAAACCCTTCACGACCGGATCGGTGCTCGCATGAACCCGTTTACGCTTACCCAGCCCAAGGACATCGACGGCGTGCTGGCCCAGCTTGCGGAGGGCGCGCGCCCGATCGCCGGCGGCACGAATCTCCTGGACCTGATGAAGGAAGGCGTGATGCAGCCGCCGCAGGTGGTCGACATCAACGCCATCGCCACGGCGGGCCTCGACGGCATCGAGGAAGCCGGCGGCGGCCTGCGCCTGGGCGCCCTGGCCCGTAATGCCGATACAGCCTACCATCCGCTGGTGCGCGACCGTTACCCGCTGCTGTCCAGCGCGATCCTGGCCGGTGCCTCGCCGCAGCTGCGCAACATGGCGACCAACGGCGGCAACCTGCTGCAGCGCACCCGCTGCGTGTATTTCTATGACGTCGGTGTCCCCTGCAACAAGCGCGAGCCCGGTACCGGCTGTCCGGCCAAGCACGGCATCAACCGCCAGCTGGCCATCCTCGGCACCAGCGAGCAGTGCATCGCGACCCACCCGTCCGACATGTGCGTGGCTCTGCGCGCGCTGGACGCGGTCGTGCACGTGCGCTCGAGCAGCGGCAAGCGCGAAATCCCGTTCGGCGAATTCCACCGCCTGCCGGGCGAACGTCCCGAACTCGATACGACCCTGCAGCCGGGGGAGCTGATCACTCACATCGCCCTGCCCGACGCCGCCCGCTTCGCCGAACACTCGGCCTACATCAAGGTGCGCGAGCGCCTGTCGTATGCCTTTGCGCTGGTGTCGGTTGCGGCCGCGCTGGACATGGATGGCGACACCATCCGCGCGGCCCGCATCGCCCTCGGCGGCGTGGCCCATAAACCCTGGCGCGTCGAGGAAGCCGAGCGCGAACTCGAAGGCAAGCAGGCCAGCGAAGCCGCCTTCGCCGCGGTGGCCGACCGTATCCTCGAGGGCGCGCGCGGCTGGGGCCAGAACGACTTCAAGCTGCCGCTGGCGAAGAACGCCATCGTCCAGGCTTTACAGACCGCCGTGCGCGGCACCGCATACGCCAGGGGAGAAAGAGAATGACAGACCTGATTCCGGACCTGCGCGCCCCGAGCGCGCCGGAGGGCACCGGCCGTGTGAAGAGCGGCATGCACGTCTCGCGCGTGGACGGCCGCGCCAAGGTGACCGGCGCCGCCAAGTACGCCGCCGAACACGGCGCCCCCGACCTGGCCTACGGCGTGGTCGTCAGCGGCACCGTGGCCAAGGGCCGCATCAAGACCATCGATACCGGCGCGGCCGAAGCGGTGCCGGGCGTGATCGCCGTGATCACGCACGAGAACCGCAAGGTCAAGATGCGCGGCAACGACCTCGCCTACAAGGACATGACGGCGCCCGCCGGCTCGCCCTTCCGCCCGTTGTACAGCGACCGCATCTTCTACAGCGGCCAGCCGGTGGCGCTGGTGGTGGCCGAGACCTTCGAGGCCGCGCGTTACGCCGCGGCCCTGGTCAGCCTGACCTACGACGTCGAGGAGCACGACACCAACCTGCTGGCCAACCTGGGCCGCGCTTATAAACCGCGGCCGCTGAAGGCCGGCTTCACGCCGCCCAGCTCGAAAGGCGATGCCGATGCTGCCTGGGATGCGGCGCCGGTGAAGATCGAGGCCCAGTACTACAACGGCGTCGAGCACCACAACCCGATGGAGATGCACGCCTCCACCGTGGTGTACGGCGAGGACGGCCACCTGACCGTCTACGACAAGACCCAGAGCTCGCAGAACAGCCGCTGGTATATCTCGCACGCCTTCGGCCTGTCCAAGGACAAGGTCACGGTGCGCAATCCCTACGTGGGCGGCGCCTTCGGTTCCGGCCTGCGCCCGCAGTACCAGCTGCCGCTGGCGGTGATGGCGGCGCTGCAGCTGAAACGCTCGGTGCGCGTGGTGCTGACGCGCCAGCAGATGTTCAGCTTCGGCCACCGTCCCGAGACCTGGCACAAGGTCAAGCTGGCCGCCGAGCAGGACGGCAAGCTGACGGCCATCGTCCACGAAGCGATCCAGGAGACCTCACGCCTGGAAGACTACGTCGAGGTGGTGGTCAACTGGTCCGGGCAGATGTACGCCTGCGACAACATCAAGCTGGCCTACCAGCTGGTGGGCACCGACCGCTACACGCCGATCGACATGCGCGCGCCCGGCGCCGCGCACGGCGTGCACGCGCTCGAAGTGGCGATGGACGAACTGGCCTACGAACTCAAGATGGACCCGCTGGCCTTCCGGCTGAAGAACTACGCGGAAAAGAACCCGCTCGAGGACAAGCCCTTCTCCAGCAAGGAACTGCGCCAGTGCTACCAGCTCGGCTCCGAGCGCTTCGGCTGGAAGGACCGGCCGATCGAGCCGCGCTCCATGCGTGAGGGTGAAGAGCTGGTCGGCTGGGGCATGGCCACCGGCATGTGGGATTCGCTGGTGATGGTGGCGCGGGTTTCGGCCGTGCTGCACGCGGACGGCCGCCTGGTCGTCTCCAGCGCGGCATCCGACATCGGCACCGGCACCTATACCGTGATGTCGATGATCGCCGCCGAAGCCATGGGCCTGCCGATGGAGCGCGTGACCTTCCAGCTGGGCGACTCGACCCTGCCGCTGGCGCCGGTCGAAGGCGGTTCCTCGCACGTCTCGACGGTCGGTTCCGGCGTGGCCGGCGCCTGCGAGAAGCTGCAGAAGACCCTGCTGAAGATGGCCCAGTCCATGCCGGACTCCATCTTCAAGAAGCTGCAACTGCGCCAGGTCGAATTCAACGACGGCCGCATCCACCTGCGCGGCCAACCGGCCAACGGCGTCGACCTGGCCGAGGTGCTGGCGCATGCGGGCAAGGACAGCGTCGAGGAAAAATTCCTGCTGACGCCGCAGATGCTCAAGCAGCGCAAGTACTCGCGCGCCGTGCACTCGGCGGTGTTCTGCGAGGTCCGCGTCAACGAAAAGCTTGGCATCGTGCGCGTGACGCGGGTGGTCAACGCGGTCGCGGCCGGGCGCATCATCAGCGCCAAGACCGCCGAGAGCCAGATCGTCGGCGGCGTGGTGTGGGGCATCAGCCAGGCGCTGCATGAAGAGACCTACACCGACCATCGCCTGGGCCGCTTCATGAACCACAACTACGCCGAGTACCACGTGGCCGTGAACGCCGACATCCACGACATCCAGGTCATCTTCGCCGACGAGGACGACCGCGTGGTCAGCAAGCAGCTGGGCGCGAAAGGCGTGGGCGAAATCGGCATCGTCGGCGTGGCGGCGGCGGTTTCGAACGCGATCTTCCACGCCACCGGCAAGCGTTTGCGGACCACGCCGATGTCGCCGGACAAGCTGCTGCTGGGCGACCGCGAAGTGCCGCTGCATTCACCGCCGGAGCTGAACTAGGCTGCCAGGGCCCGCCCGGGGAAGGCGCACACCTCGCCGTCCTCGGGCACCAGCACACGTCCGCGCAGGCCTTGTTGCTCCACGAAACGGCGCAGGTCGGCACGCGACAGCACGCAGTGGTTCACCGCTTCCAGGTGACTGGCGACGATGACTGCCTGCGGCGCGGCCTGCGCCACCATCGCCAGGTCGTGCTGGTCCATGATGATCTTGCCCAGGCCCGGCACCTGGGCGTCGCCGCAGTTCAGCACCGCCACGTCCGGTCTCCATGTGGACAGGGCCTCTGCCACATGATGGTTCCACACCGTGTCGCCGGCCACGTACAGGGTCGGTTCTTCCGGATGGCTGAACACCACCCCGCTCACCTCCCCCATGCGCTCCCCAATCACGGCCATCACCTGGTCGCTGCCGTGCTGGCCGCCGGTCCTGTGCAGCTTGACCCCGCCGAATGCCGCGCCGTCGATCAGGCGCACGTCCTCGAAGCCGTCGGCGCGCAGGGCCGCCGCATCGTCTTCGTCCTGGGCGAAGACCGGCAGCCTGCGCGGCGCCAGGCGGCGCGCGGCCTCGTCCCAATGGTCCGGGTGCAGGTGGGTGAGGACGATGGCGTCCACGTCCAGCAGCTGCTCTACCGGCAGCGGCAGCCCGACCAGCGGATTGGCCAGGTGGCTGTTGGCGGTCCCCGGAAAGCCCGGGTAAGCACCCTGTTCGGCCAGCAGCGGATCGATGAGGAAGCGTTTGCCGGCGTAGTCGACGCGCAGGGTCGCGTTGCGGATCTGTTGAACGTGCATGAAGGACTCCCGATATCAGTTGAGGTAGGCGCATTCTCGCGGCCAGCCGGCAAGCCTGACAGTGGCCCGCAAGCCAGCATGCGATAGAATCGGGCCATGACGACCCAAAAACGCATCCAGGTTGCCGTCATCGCCTTCGACGGCATGACGCCCTTTCACCTCTCGGTTCCCTGCCTGGTATTCGGCAGCGGTCTCGGCATGCAGACGGCTTTCGATCTGCGCGTATGCAGCCTGGACGGCGACATGCTCGATACCAGCGCCGGCTTCGGCATCCGCCCCAGCCACGGCCTGGACGGCTTGCGGGACGCCGATATCGTCGTCATGCCGGCCTGGCACGAGGACTGCCGCCCTGCCCCGCCGGCGCTGCTGGACGCGCTGCGCCAGGCGCATGCGCGCGGCGCGTGCGTGGTGGCGCTGTGCCTGGGCGCTTTTCCGGTGCTCGAAGCCGGCTTGCTGGACGGACGCGCGGCGACTACTCACTGGGCTGCGGCCGCGGAGCTGGCGCGCCGCCACCCCAGGGTGAAGGTCGATCCGGAAGTGCTGTACGTGGACGAAGGAGACGTGCTGACCTCGGCCGGCATCGCCGCCGGCATCGACTGCTGCCTGCACCTGCTGCGCCGCCTGTGCGGGGCCGAGGTGGCGAATACGATGGCGCGCCGGATGGTCGTCGCGCCGCACCGCCAGGGCGGCCAGGCCCAGTTCATCGAGCGCCCGCTGCCGATGTCGCCCAGCGACGGCCGGCTGGCGCGGGTGCTCGACTGGGTCGGCCGCAACCTGGATGCGCCACACGAGATCGACGATCTGGCCGGGCGCGCCGCCATGAGCCGGCGTAACTTCACGCGCCACTTCCGCCAGGCCACCGGCATGTCCTTCAAACAGTGGCTGCTGGAGCAGCGCCTGCAGCACGCACGCACCCTGTTAGAGACCAGTGAAGCGCCGGTCGAGCGGGTGGCGCAGCAGGCCGGCTTCGGCTCGGCCCTGTCGCTGCGCCAGCACTTCAGGGCGACGCTGCAGACTTCGCCCGCCGCCTACCGCAAGCAGTTCAGAACTTCGTCTCGAGCATCGCCCGCAGCTGCAGGAAGGTTGGCGTGAAGGTGGTATCGGTCAGGCGGCTGCCGTCCGCGCCGACGTAGGTCGACGCCGTGACGTTATCCTGGCGCAGCGTGTTCGCCAGCGACATCCGCAGCTGCACCTTGGGCGTGAATTTCCAGGTGCCGTACAGGTCCAGCGAGCGCTTCACGCCGGTATAGGCGTACTGGTTCTGCGAGATCCGCACCGGGCCGCCGTTCTGGAAGCTCAGGCTGCCCCCGAAGGTGGCCGGCAGGCCGTCGAATTTGTAGTCGAAGCCGAAGGTGCCGGAGAGTGGCGTCTGCTGGTCCAGGCGGTTGTTCGGGCCCGGCACCATGGACAGGCTCGACCAGCTGCGCGTGACGTTGGCGCGCAGGTCCAGCACCGGCCAGCCCGGGAACATCTGGCGCAGCGGCAGCTTGGCTTCCAGCTCGATGCCGCGGGTATTGGCGGCGCCGTCGTTCACCGGCATCGACACCCACAGGCCGTCGATGAAGAACACGCGCGAATGCGTGATGTCGTCGATGTGGCGGACGTAGGTGCTGGCGGAAAGGAGGCCGCCGCCCGGCAGGTAGTGTTCGTAGGCCAGGTCCAGGCCCCAGGCCAGTTCCGGCCTGAGGTTCGGGTTGCCCATCGTGTCCGGCGTGGTCGGGCTGTTGTTCGAGGCGATGCCGCGGCGCGGCACCAGCTGGGCCACGTTCGGCGCCTTGTAGGTGCGGGTGATGCCGCCGCGGATCTGGTCGTTCTTCGATCCCGGAATCTTGTACAGGGTCTGGAACAGCGGGCTGAAGACGCTGGACTTGTTGTCGATCGCGGCGTAGCTGTTGCCTTCGCTCCTGATCTGGATGCCTTCCCAGCGCAGGCCGAAGTACACCGACCACTGTTTGCTCACGCTCCACTCGTCCTGCGCGAACAGGGCCAGGCGGCGCACGGTGGCATCGAAGCTCTCGTCGCGGTTGGCTACAGGTGCGCCGACGGTGCTGGTCTCCAGTTGCAGGCGCGTTTCGTTGCGCAGGCTGTAGGCGCCATCCCAGCCGACCGCGATCGCATGGCCGTCGCCGATCGGGCGGGCGTACTTGCCGGTGGTGCTCCAGCCCTTGTCGCTGAAATCGCTGTCGATATCGCGGTCCAGCGCCAGCACGTCGTTCGGGTAGTACTGCTGCTGTCCCAGGCCGCTGTCGCGGTGGGCGTAGTTGACGCCGAACTTCGCATCGATCTTCGCGCCCTGCTCCAGCCGCTTGGTCCACGACAGGTCGCTGCGCAGCATCTCCATCCTGTTTTCCGCATCGGTGGCGGTGGCGACATAGCGCGGCGGCGCGCCCAGCGAAGTCGTCACGGTTTCCGGCGCGTCGCCGTGCGAGCGGGCGATATTGATGAAGTTCTGCGAGGTGATCACTTCGCCGGCGCCGAGGTTCCAGTTGATGCGCGGCGACAGGCCGATGGCCAGCAGGCGGCCGCGGTTGCCGTCGTCGGCCACGCGGCGCAGGACTTCACGGCCCGATGCATCGTAGCCTTCAGTGACGATGGTCGAGGGCCGGTCCTGGCGGCCGTACAGCAGGTTGCCGCTCATCGCGTACGACATCCTGCCGCTCTTGTCCGACAGCTGGAAGGTCGAGACCGCGCCGTATGCGCCGTTCTCCACCTGCACGCCGGTCTTCAGTTCGCGCTGCGCGTTCTGCACTTGGCGTTTGAGGACGATGTTGATACCGCCGGCGATCGCCTGGGTGCTGTACTCGGCGGTGGCGGCGCGCATGATCTCGATGCGCTCGACCATCTCCGGCGACACCTGGTCCAGCGAGAAGCCCGGCGGCGCCGGTTCGCCGTTCAGCAGGATCTGCGTGTAGCCGCTGCCCAGGCCGCGCATGCGGACGTCGCCGCCGCGGCCATGCACGCCGCCCA
>Ga0265798_10000669_pt1 | contig 55646 bp, 49 predicted proteins | sample P3T30metagenome_FD_192430 | JGI IMG/M metagenome (GOLD analysis project Ga0265798, IMG submission 192430) | Plant litter microbial communities from East Loma Ridge, Irvine, California - P3 T30 | ecosystem: Environmental > Terrestrial > Plant litter > Unclassified | place: USA: California... | reverse complement strand
GCAACCGCAATCAGGATATGATCGCAGCGTACTGGAGAAATGGCAGAGTGGTCGAATGCGGCGGTCTTGAAAACCGTTGACTGTAACAGGTCCGGGGGTTCGAATCCCTCTTTCTCCGCCACCTGAAGTTTACGACTAAACTTCTAAAGAACAGAAACCTTTGAATACTCCGGTATTTGAAGGTTTTTTTGTTTGATTTATAGTTACCCTATAAGTTACCCTGTTCTTAGAAAATGCTGAAAACCCCTTATTTTACTGGGATTATTATAAAGGCTGCGGAGCCTCTTCCTCCGCCAAATAGAGTTTCATAAGAAACTTTAAAGATCAAAAAGCCTTTAAATACTTAGTATTTAGAGGCTTTTTTCATTTCTTACAGGTGTCAAAAAACACATATATTATCAAAGAACAGTTACCCTATTAGTTACCCTATGAAAATTTTGCTTTTTTAGCATGAATTAGGGTAACTAAATTGGAGAGTTTCCTCGGGAATTCCCAGTAAACACAGGCGGCTTTCAAAGTTTTTAAGTCTATTTAAAATTAATTTAAAAACTGGAAATTATGTTAAAAGTAATCTTCTACATCAAAACAGAAAAGGCTAATGCGAATGGCCTGTCACCGATTTTTGCAAAAATCTCCTTTAAGCAAAAATCTATTACTATGAGTACTGGCAAATTAATTAGTAAAGAGCGATGGCTATTTACCAAAAACCTCCGAAGTGTGCTTAAAATGGAAAAAGAAAAGGTCATTAAACAGGCGCTGGATATCTTCCAAATGAACATTGAGAAGAAATTTAATGAGCTACAAAAAATCGACTCTGAAGTATCGCTTTCCCTGTTGAAGAATGAATTTCAGGGTAAAGTAAAACTTAAATCAAAATCAATTAGCATTATTGAAGTGATGCAAAAACATGCAGCGTTTTTTGAAAGGAAAGTTACTGCGGGCGAACGGGCACCCGCCTCATTGCAAAAATATGGCCGCGCTAAATATCTATTGATTGCTTTCATGAGGAAACAGTACGGTATTGATGATATTGACGCTATTGACATAAACAGCGCTTTTGTATACAACCTCGAAGAGTACTTAAAATACGAAAGTAATTTTAAGGGCAGATTAGGGATTAAAAACAATTCGGTAGTAAAGTATATCAGGGTTTACAAGACCGCGTGTAATTACTGCATTAAAATGGGCCTACTTGATAAAAATCCATTCATGGTATATGATGGAAAGCTAAACGTTAAGGATGCCACGTTCCTTACCCAGCAGGAGCTTAATGCCATTGAGGAAAAACTTATTGGTAACGAACGCCTCCAAAAAGTCAGGGATATATTCCTTTTTAGTTGCTATACAGGCTACGCGCCTGTAGATGCCTGTGCTTTAACCAAAGATAATTTGTATGAAGATAGTTCTAATGATTTGTGGATTTTAACCCACCGGGCTAAAACAGCCATTAAAGCAAACGTACCGGTATTGCCTCCGGTACTGAAAATTATAACTAAGTACGAAGGTAAACAGGAAAACCTGATCCCTAAAATTTCAAACCAAAAGATGAATGCCTACCTCAAAGAAATTGCAGATATATGTGATATTAATAAACATCTTACCTGGTACGTCGCAAGGCATACTTTCGCTACAACCGTGGCTTTGGGAAATGGTGTCAGGATAGAAAACCTTTCCGCAATGATGGGGCACACCAACATTAAGCAGACACAGCATTATGCAAAAGTTATGGATGTAAATGTGAAGGAAGATATGGACAAACTGAAGAAACGTTTTGCTTAGTCTCAGCATAAATTTTTTAGAAGCAAGTGCCGTTCTAAAGCACTTGCTTTTCCTATAAATGATCGTTATCATTCTAATGCAAAATGACTGATTAAGTTAACCAACTAAAAAAAATGCCTCAAAATCATGTATAATATATTATCTACTAACTCAATATTTCCCTATATTTGTACAATATATTATACACTTATGTCTAAATATAGTGCTACTAAGACACCCACCGCTGTGATGAATGAGCTGGTTCTAAAAACCCAGCAGCTGCGTAAGAGTAACGGGATTTCACAGCTTGAATTATCGAAACGATCTGGTGTATCGTTTGGAAGTATTAAGCGTTTTGAAACAACCGGCCAAATTTCACTGGAATCGCTTCTAAAGTTAGCTTATTTTTTTAACCGCCTTGATGATTTTACACCTGTATTCCTGGTTGATCCTGATTTAGGAAATGTAGAAAAATTATTCAGTAATAAAACTAAATAACAATGAAACCCATTCAAAAAGTTATTGTTTCCATCGATTTTGGAGATAAAGAATTGCAGGTGGGGGAATTAATAAAAGAAGGAAAAGGTATTTTCTTTAAATATTATACTGAATTTATTAAATCAGGGATTGAGATTTCTCCCTTCCATTTACCCTTACTTGATAAAATATATACTGCGCCCTCAAAAGCATTTGAAGGACTGTTCGGTGTGTTTTCTGACTCCCTGCCTGATGGCTGGGGGCGTTTATTACTGGACAGGACATTAACTGCTAAGGGTGTGTTGGTACAGGATATCACTCCTTTACAGCGGTTGTCCTATGTTGGTTTAAAAGGCATGGGAGCACTAACGTACCGGCCTCAAATTGAAACCACTTCCCAGGAAACATTGCAGATTGAGTTAGATACTATTTCCAAAGAAATGAACATAGTGTTGCAAGGAGCCAGCTCTACACTCATTGACGAATTATATGAGATGGGTGGTTCATCGGGAGGTGCCAGGCCAAAAATACTTGTTGGATATAATCCGGAAACTGAATATTTAATTCATGGTATCGAACCGTTGCCTGTGGGTTACGAAGACTGGCTTATTAAATTTCCATCCTCAAATGACAGAAGGGACATTGCCCAAATAGAATATGCCTATCATAAAATGGCTGTAGCCGCCGGAATTACCATGAATGCCTGCAAGTTGTTCGAAACCGAATCTGGTAATGTTTTTTTTGGCACTAAAAGATTTGACCGGACTGGGCAGGGCCGGTTGCATTTGCATTCAGCAGCAGGTATGCTCAATGATAATTTCAGGTACAGCACTATGGATTACGGTAATTTAATGGATGCAACTTTTCGGTTGGAACATGACGTAGCCGGACATGAGAAAATATTAAGAATAGCCGCCTATAATGTTTTTGCCTGCAACCGTGACGACCACAGTAAAAATATATCGTACCTAATGGATGCATCTGGTAAGTGGCAACTGGCACCCGCCTACGACCTGACCTATTCTAATTCATCGCATGGCATGCACAGCACTACTATCGCAGGTGAAGGCATAAATCCCACTAAAGTTCATCTGATGGAATTGGCTACTGAATTCCGGTTGAAAAATGGGGTTGCAATTTTAGAACAGGTTGCCGATGCTGTGTCAGCCTGGAAATCTTTTGCCAAAGATGCGAGTGTTACAAAAGAGTCGATGAACCTTATTGACAAGAAAATGCAAGCTACTTTGAAAGTATAACCAGATTTTTTTATGTCTGGTTATTTTTTAGTATTTCATCAATCCGGGCAGCATCATATAAAAAGATGTCGCCAAGTTTGGTATAGGGCAATACACCTGTCTGCCTATATTTAATTATAGTATTATTTGATAACCCAAATATCTTTTTAAGGTCTTCATTTCGATAAAACTTCTTTGGCGTTACCCCTTGCTGCCCTTTTAATTTCAAATCTATTGTTTCCAGCTTCGCATACAAAGGCTCCAGTAATTTTTTAATTACTGCTTTAAAAAGAAATTTATCCCTGATTTCTTCGTCTGACATGAACTTGCTATTAAAAATTTGCAATACTATTTATCCGTTACTCTATCATTTTTTAGCGATACATTCCCGGCGTTGGCACAGTACCTCTACTATTTTATCTAAAAAAGCAAGATGTTTCTCCCTATATGTAAAACCCTTGGCCTCTGAAAATTGTTTGCTTATTTCTGATATGGGTGTCTGTATCCCCGCATCACCACAAAAAGTAAAATGATTTTTTATAAAATCCTGCATTTTTGCCCTATTGACCCGTTCATCATGACCATCAAAAAACAAAATCCCCTCATCCATTAATATATAGAACAGTTGGGCTAAGTCGCTTTTGTTGTATTGCGAATGACATTTTTGGTTCGCCGGACTTTTTTTAAAACCTGTGACCAAGTTGCTAGTACTAAGCACCGATTCGATATGTTCCAGCTTTTTGCGGAGTCTCCCGACTTCACGTGGCAATTTTTCTATAGTAATCTGCTCCATGGCTGTCCGTTTAATACTTAATCAATTGTATTCCAATTTATTAAACGGTATTGTCGGTTAACACCCGGCGTCTTTCTGAATGCCGCTTTTGTCTTTAATGGTCTGGTGTCAGTCCTGAACTGCGGAAAATCCTGAATAGCGAATAACAACATAATAAACTGCACTATACAAGGATGAAGTCGTCGTAAGGGAGATAGTATTTAGTAAAATATATTTTGAGCCTTAGAGAGTGCTATCTCCATATCAATACCATCTTCAAGCGTACCTTTAAAGAGATCACCTTTGCTCTTAATGCGTGCAATCGCATTTTCAATGGTAAAATCTTTCATCTGCAATCCTTTTTTTACCTCGTCCCAGTGCAGTGGCATTGAAACCGTGGCACCCAGTTTAGGGCGTAACGAATAAGCGCAGGCAATGGTGGCGCCGGGACGGTTTTGCAAGAAGTCCAAATACATTTTACCTTCACGGTCTTTAATTTTTCTTTCAAGTGATGTGAAATCGGGTAGCGTATCATGTACGATAGAAACCAGGAGCCTTGCAAACATTTGCGACTGGTCATAACTGTATTTTGCCCCAAGGGGAATATAAATATGAATACCTGTAGATCCCGAGGTTTTAACATAGCTTACCACGTCAAGGGCATCCAACACTTTTTTGACTTCCTGGGCAGCCTGTATCACCTGTTCAAAAGTCGTAGTATCAGACGGATCGAGGTCAATAACACAATAGTCAGGGTTGTCAGGATGCTCCGTGCGGCTAAACCATGGGTTCATTTCAATACAACCAAGTGATGCCATCCATAGCAATGTTGCTTCGTTATCGCCTACCAAAAACTCTTTATCCTCGCCATCACTGGTGTGGTATGGAAATGTCTTGGCCCATTCCGGCGCTTTACCTTTCACATCTTTTTGATAGAAGCTTTTTGCATGGATGCCGCCCGGATAACGGTTTAAGGATAAAGGTCGGTCTTTTAAATAAGGCAATATAAATTCAGCTACCTGGTAATAGTAATTAAACATATCACGTTTCGTGTACCCATCTTCAGGCCAGTAGACTTTGCTCAGGTTGCTGAATTTTAGGTCATGGCCGTTTACTTTTTTAACCTGGGTTTCCTCTGTTGGGTTTAGAAGCGTCTGTTTACCATTGCGCTTTGGCGCCGCCACCAACTTCGATTTAGTAGCCACCGGTTTATCCGATGCTGCTTTTGTCACAGCTTCGGTGTCCGTTGCAGTCTCCCTAACCACATCGCCGGCTTTTTTATCAGCCCTCATTCCTTCAAATGACGGGTGCCTGAACACACCATCAGAAGTTACTTCGGCAAAGCTTACCTCGCATACAAGTTCCGGCTTTAGCCATGTCGCTTCAGCTTTGGGTGGATTGGGCCTGAAACGGGAAGGTTTATTTACATCGGGCTCCGAAGAGAAGGGAATCGTATCGGTTATGAGCGGCTTAAATTGCTCCATCATTTCTTTTTGCGTTTTGGCATTAAAGCCTGTGCCTACTTTTCCCACATATTCCAGCTTCCCATTTTCATAGACACCAAGCAGTAAAGAGCTGAAGGTCTTTGACGAGCCTTCATTTTTGGTAAAGCCTCCAATAACCACTTCCTGGCGTTGGTTTACTTTGACTTTCAGCCATTCTTTAGAGCGGGCATCCGGATGGTAGGTACTGCTGGATTTCTTTGCCATGATGCCTTCAAGCTGCATTTTCTTGGCCGCTTCAAAAAATTCCAAGCCACTTGCCGTGAATACCTGGCTCAGGCGCACGTGGTCGTCGTTTGTCGGCAATATTTCTTTTAAGATGGCCTGCCTTTCAGAAAGCGGCAACCCTGTAATGTCTTTTCCCTCATACCACAGCAGGTCAAAGGCATAGTACACCAGGTCACCGTCGGCTTCGCTACGCCAGTTTTGTAATGCCCCAAAATTGGCTTTACCGTCTTTACCAATAACCAAAATTTCGCCATCAATTACTGTGTTGATGGACCAGTCTTTCATCGTGTTAACCAACGGGTAGTATTTTTCAGTAAAGGATTTGTTATTCCGCGATGATAGCTCTACAGTTCCCTTATTGATATACGCTATAGACCTGTAGCCATCCCACTTTACCTCATAGGTCCACTCAGGATTGTCAAAGGGGTCATTTACCAGCGTCGCAAGCATTGGTTTAACCTTCTCAGGCATCGTGCTGCGCTTTCCGTTTTTGAGAAGTGTATCGGCATCCATATTCACATCTTCCTGTTTTATGTCTTTCTTATTAACTTTCTTCTTCAGTTTTTCCTGCTGTGGTTCCGCAGGCTTTTCCCCATATATAGTTGTGCTCGTTGCCGCAACCTGATCCAGTGTTTTGTTTGAAATAACGGATTTATCCTTTTTAGTAATGTCTTCGGTTGTGGCATATTTGTCGTCAAGCTTCATCAAAAGCCAGCCGTTTTCACCACGCCCGTGCGCTTTCACCAGTGCAAATTCGCCTTTGAGCTTTTTGCCTTTCAGGATGAACTTTATCTTTCCCCTATGCAGGCCGTGCAAAAGTTCCTTTTCCTGTCCTTTTTTATCCGTAGCCTCTGATTCCAGCGGCTCATAGGTGCCTTCATCCCATACAATGACGGTGCCACCCCCATATTCGCCTTGGGGTATAATACCTTCAAATGTGCGGTAGTCGTACGGATGGTCTTCCACCATCATGGCCAGGCGTTTTATATCCGTGTCTAAAGATGGGCCTTTTGGTACCGCCCAACTTTTTAAGACTCCTTCCATCTCCAACCGGAAGTCGTAATGCAGGTGCGATGCTGCATGCTTTTGGATAACAAACCTCAGTTTATCATCATTACTCTCGCCCCCGAAAGGTTCGGGCGTTTTAGAAGCGTCACGTTTCTGTATGTATTTTTCTAAAGCCATAGGATTACTTTAAGTTAGCCAGTCTGTTCAAATGGTACAATACTTAAATTTAGGTTATTAAAGATAAATGCTTTAGCCATTTATCATAACTTTAGCTATAGTAATTACAAGATTAGATGCTATATGGACAAACCCTCCTACCTTAATTTCGACAATGATGCCTATTCATGGAAGCCCGACATTGATTATCGGAAACATCCGGAACTGTACCGTGTCGGTAAAGGTGAACAGGGCGTCCTTATCTGCCAGCCTTATAAAGATGAAATCGGTACATATTGGCGCTTTAAAGATGCAGCGATCGCAACGGAGAGCAGCGAAAAGATCTTCGGCCTCTTTACAGATTATTTAAGGCAGGGCGATTTTGTCGGCGCTGACATGGCAAGGAAATATCTTCAGATGGGATTTACGCGCGCACGCCGCTATGCTAATTACAAAGGCGGAAAAAAATACGATAAAAAGAATAATTATGCGCTTATGGAACGTGGAACGGGAGAATCAGAAAAGGCAGCTGCTGCCGACATTTTCTATAAAAAATGGCAGCTTGCGGAAGCAACTTCCCATTATATGAATTTAAAAAAAGAGTGGAAGGAAAAATTCGGATAACAATCTCTCTTACTATCGTATTAGGGAATATAGGTTTTTTACATCAAAGGGTTACAAAACATAATCCTATCGAAAGGTTAAAAATGATACAGCCCTATGGTATTAACTCTAACTTAGTATAAACCAAATACATTAGCCATGAGCGATAATACATCAAAAACAGGAACCCCGGACCGTGACCGCATCAGTACCTCAGAAGATTACGAAGTGCGTTACTGGTCAGAAAAATTTGGGGTAAGCAGGCAGGAACTTATTGATGCTGTAAAAGCATCAGGTAGCAATAGCCCGGACAAAGTTGAAGCCTACCTAAAGGAAAGAAAGTAACACAAGGATTGCCGTAAGGCAGTCCTTTTTGATTAACCATAAGATTCAGTAATGAATTTACTTAAAATAGCTATTGCAGCATTTTCCGCAACCAATATAATGACCACCTTTAGTTACCTGCTATCGGCTAATTTTAAAAAGCTTTTTAAGGAGCCTGTAATGATGAATTTTATACTTGAAGGCATTGGCATAGAGCTTAAAGGCAGATGGCACAAATTAGGTGGATGGGTCGCCCACTACATTATTGGCTTTGCTTTGGTGATAACCTACGAGGCCGTATGGCGGTATACTAGTGTAAAATTTGGATTTATAACAGGAATAATATTTGGTGCTATTAGCGGTTTGATCGGTATCATGTGCTGGAGGGCCATCTATTTAACTTCTATTCACGACGATGTATCACGAAGATCGTACTACATACAGTTGTTCTTTGGACATATTCTTTTCGCCATTGCGGTAGTTATTGCTTTCCGCATATTTAGGTATGACCCTATTTCTAAAATTGAACCGTATCTTTAGTTGAACGCAATAAATCAATACAAATCCTATCTATTTTCCAGCAGCTCCAATGTGTGGCTGTCCAGCAGGCCTCCGAAACATTTATTGATAACTTCATTAAATACAGGATCTGTATTTTCTACCAAGCTAAACAACGTCATGGAAGAATGCAGTTTTAAATCGTCGGGATACCCGAAAATATCAGAAGCTGATTTGCCTTTAATAGCTAATAGTGCTTTAGTAATTTCTATTAGGTGTTTGCCAAGTGTGGGGTGTTGCAGATAAGCCGCAGCCTCTCCCAAATTTGTGATGCCGAAATAGCGGGCATTCTCGCTGGAACCCAAACCTGTAAGTTGGGGAAATATATACCACATCCAATGGCTTTGTTTACGCCCCGCTTTGATTTCGGACAAAGCCTTCAGGTACACCTGATTTTGGGCATCTAAAAAACGTATTAATTTGTAGTTGTCTTCCATAGTTATCGCCTGCGAAATTAAATTTTTTGGATAAAGAAATTTGTTAAAATTTGTTAAACAATCCACCCTGTTTCACCTGCCTGAAGGTAAGATTAATCCTTGGCAGCATCTCTTTGGCTGACTTTGGGATGTGGTGTTCCCAATGTGTATTAGTAGTGCCTGACATTAGCAATAAAGTACCGTGGTGCAGCGGAATTTCAACCTGCCCGATATCCTTATCTGTTTTATGGCGGAACTTAAAGGGCCGGGTCTGCCCGAATGTTACCGAGGCGATGTTAGGGTTGCTGCCAATCCGGTGTTCCTTATCAGAATGCCAGGCTACGCTGTCGTTACCATTACGGTACAGGTTCAAAAGAACCGCGTTGAACATTAGCCCCGTTTCCTTCTCAACCTGTGACCGCAGCTCTGAAAGTTCGGGTGTCCAGGGCAAAGTATTTTCGCCCGCACCTTCGCGGGTGCCATACCAGGCAACCATGCGCGGGGCGGTGACTATTTTGTCATACATCGGCATCTGGTATTCACGCCATGACGTATTGTTTAATAATGAATTATAATACGTATCGGCATCTTCTTTCGCGATAAAGCCGTCCATATGCATGATTTCCAGATCTTTCCGGTTAATATAGTTTTTCGGCGCAGTACCAACCGAAAACAGTTCGGTGTCATCAAAAAGTGTCATAGTTCCATTTTGTTATTTTGTTAACTGTTTCGCAGTAAACATCTTATACCTTGGCAGGTTAATCTCCTGCTCCTGTGGATACGGCTCACGGTTCGTCATTGATACATCTTCGCGAAGCTTTTCCTGGGTATGCCCGCTCTCCACATCACTTTCCCTGTAGCGCGGGTCGGGTATAAAGGGCATCTTTTCCATTTTGGATATGGTAATGGTCGGAAAATGATAATCTACTTCCACGGTGCCCAGCAGCAGGTAACAGCCGCCACCTTTAAATGGGTACGATTTAAGGCTTCCTGTGAAGTGTGCTGTATCGAAAAATTCCCCATTGGCATCGATCCAGGTCCCAAAGTACATAGCGCCCATCTTGGTCGGCACATGCTTGCGCGATACCAGGTAGGCCAACATTTTAACCTGCTTTTTATGGTGCTTTACAAGGTCGCATGCCTTAACGTCGCCTCGGTATGATGTTTTAAGCAGGTTAAAGGGCGTAACAGACACCGGAAAACCCAGGAGTTCAATCTCATCGAAGGCATCTTCATAAGGCGAGCGTAAGAGCATCGGGAGTTCGTAGTGCTGTACGGCATAAGGGAACAGCATCGGCCCGATGCTTTTGGGGGTAAACCGCAACATTATCCTTCGGGCAGTAACCAGCAATTCATTCTTTGTTTTTCCTGTAAAGCGGAAGGCGCCAATGTAGATCAGCAACTGCACCCCTTCAATACCGATGGGTATCCGGTAGATAAACTCCTCCAATGACGAATAGTCCCCATGCCCCTCTCGCTCGGTAACAATGTTATATGCTACTTCTTTTTGAAGGCCCTGTAAGTGCATGAAGCCCAAGTATACATCCTTGCCGTACAACGTGGTTTCAATCTCGCTTTTGTTCACGCAGGTATTGTGTATCCGTGCGCCGGACATGCGCGCCTCATGCACATACACCTCGGTACGGTAAAACCCGCCCTGGTTATTGATCACTGCTACCATAAATTCAATAGGGTAATGTACTTTAAGGTAAAGGCTTTGGTAGCTTTCCACAGCATAGGAAGCGGAATGTGCCTTACAAAAAGAATATCCGGCAAATGATTCGATCTGCCTGTAGATTTCCTGGCTCAACTGTTCGGGATGTCCCTGCCGGGCACAGCTTTCAAAGAAATTATCCTTTACCTTTTGTAATGCCTCTTTGGAGCGGCCTTTGCCGCTCATGGCACGCCGCAAGATGTCCCCATCGGCTGCAGGAAGCCCACCATAGTGCAAGGCAATCTTGATAACATCTTCCTGGTATACCATAATACCATAGGTTTCGCCCAGCTGCTCTTCAAATACCGGATGGAAATACTCGAACCTGTCAGGATAGTTATGACGGAAAATATACTCCTTCATCATCCCGCTCTGTGCCACGCCGGGACGAATAATGGACGATGCCGCTACCAGCACTTTATAATTATCACATTTTAACCTCCTTAAAAGCCCGCGCATGGCCGGGCTTTCGATATAGAAGCATCCAATGGTGTTGCCACGCCCTAAGTATTCATTGCAGGTAGCCTCATCTTTTGAAATAGAAGTGTCCCGGATATTCACATCGATACCACGGTTCTTTTTTACCAGTTTGGCGGCATCGTCGATATGACCGATTCCCCTTTGGGAAAGGATATCGAATTTCTCAAAGCCTATTTCCTCGGCAACGTGCATGTCGAACTGTACGATGGGAAAACCTTTTGGGGGCATTTCCAAAGCGGTAAAATCGGTAATGGGGTCTTCCGAAATGATTATGCCACAGGAGTGCATGGATCGCTGGTTGGGATATTTTTCCATCATCATCCCATATTTGTGTATCTGCCTGACGATCTCGTTTTTATCGTGCTGGTCCATCGAAGTACCGGAGAGTTTATCGAGTTCTTCCTTTGGGCGACCAAAGACCTTACCGACTTCACGAAATATCGACTTGTATTTGAATTCCACATTGGTGCCGCAAAAGGCTACATGTTCGCGTCCGTAGCGGGTAAAAATATATTCGAGAATAGTATCACGCTCTTTCCAGGACCAGTCAATATCAAAGTCCGGCGGGCTTTTACGGTTCAGGTTCAGGAAGCGTTCAAAATACAGGTCGAGTTCTAACGGGCAGATATCGGTAATACCCAGGCAGTAGGCAATAATGCTGTTGGCACCGCTGCCGCGTCCAATATGCAAAAATCCCATCGAATTGCTGTAACGTATGATGTCCCAGGTAATGAGGAAGTACCCGCTAAATTCGAGCTCGTGGATTACTTTAAGTTCTTTTTCGATGCGCTGCTGCGCTGCCTGGTTCCCTTTGCCATACCTTTTGATCAGGCCCTGCTGTGCCAGGCGGGTCAGGAGCTGCAGGTCGGTATCGCGGTTTGCGGTATAGTGTTTTTTATTGCGCGGCACCTTGAATTCGTATTCAAAATGGCAGCTTTCCATCAGGGCTTTGGTGTTTTCAATAATGATAGGATACTGACTGTAGGTAGCAAGCAGTTCCATTTCGGGTATCATAACTTCACCCGGGGCACAATAATCGGATGGGGTTAGTTTGCTCCCAAGGGTATTCAGGTCAATTGCACGCAATATACGGTGCAGGTTGTATTCCGGCTTATCCCGAAAAGTAACAGGATGCAATACGACCATTTTATTCAACCTTGATTTCCATTCAGGGCGAACCAACATGGAGCGGTTTTCAGGGCGAATGCCAATGTATTCATTATCCCTCAGCACTTCAGGAATGTTATCAATGGGATATATTACAACGACATTTTCGAAGTCCGGGGCGACAAGTGGCAACGCCGTACCGGCAAGATTGTGCTGGGTGCGAAGGCAGTTGATCTCCCCAAGACCTGCACGGTTTTTTGCCAGTGCGATATAATGCGATCGGTTCTCATGGCGCAGTTCCATACCAACGATTGCCTTGATGCCCGCTTCGTTACATAACCGATAGAATTCATAGATGCCTGTAACTGTATTGATATCGGTAAGCGCCATCGCCGTCACCCCACAGCTGGCCGCAAGCGGTATGAGGTCTGCTACCGGAATGGTGCCGTAGCGCAGGCTGTGAAAAGAATGGCAGTTGAGGTACATCTTAAAGGGCTTTAGGTTTCAGGAACGCACCGTTGCAGCGCATCACGGCATTGGCTCCAAAACGGTTCTTGATCTTGTCCATCGCCTGGTAAAGCGACATCATTTCCACCGTATCTTCAAACATATTGATCTGGTAGGTACCGCGTACCAGCCCGCTAAAACGTACACCGATAAGGCGCAGGCTCATACGGCGCTGGTACAGCTTTTCAAAAAGCTCCAGCACCGCCTTGGTCAGGGTATGGTCGGCAGAAGTATAATCAAGGGCAACCTGTCGGGTTTCTGTATCAAAATTGGAATACCGGATCTTGACTGTTACCGTCGAAGTCAGCCAGTTCTCCTGGCGTAGCTGGTAGGCCAGTTTTTCCACCATGCCGCAGAATACTGCCCGTAAAAAATGAAGGTCGGTCGTATCTTGGTGGAAGGTGTCTTCTGTAGACAAAGATTTACGCTCACGGTGCGGTTCCACCGGTGTGTTGTCAATTCCGTTGGCTTTTTTCCATAGTTCCAATCCATTTTTACCAATCATCTCCTGCAACACCTGTCCCGGCATTTCAGCAAGGGTTTGTATGTTGCGGATGCCAATACGGGATAACAACGTAAAGGTGGCGTTACCGACCATAGGAATCTTACGAATGGAAAGCGGGTTAAGGAATTGCTGCACCTGTTGGCCCGATATTTCAAGGTTGCCTTTAGGCTTTCCCTCCCCGGTGGCAATCTTGGAAACCGTCTTGTTCACCGATAAGGCAAAGCTTATCGGCAGGCCGGTTTCATGGGTGACTTTTGCTGCCAGCTCATTGGTCCATTTATAGGCACCATGGAACTTGTCCATCCCGGTAATGTCGAGGTAGTGCTCGTCAATGGATGCCTTTTCCACTACCGGTGCTTTTTCCTCTATAATCTGGGTAACGGTGTTCGAATAACGGGAAAATAATTCCATATCGCCCTTTACAATTTTTGCTTCAGGGCAAAGCTTCAGCGCCATTTTGATGGGCATGGCCGAGCGTACGCCAAACCGGCGCGCCTCATACGAGCAGGAAGCCACCACACCACGGTCGCCACCGCCTACAATAAGGGGAATCCCTTCCAAATCAGAGTTTGTAGCCTTACGCAGGATACGAAAAAGGTATCCAGGTCCATGTGCACAATCGAGCGTTCCATAATCAATCCATTTTGTACCGTACAAAATTAGGATAGATATTCCCAAAATAGTCTATATTTGTCGGGATAAATAATCCCAAAACGCTTATGTCTTTATTCTCTGACAATATCAGGCACCTACGCATGAAAAAAGAAGTTTCACAGGAAATCGTCGCTGAGAGCCTCTCTATTTCACGTGATATCCTTGCCAAATATGAGCAGGGAAAGTCGCAAGCCCCGTACGAAAACCTCATCAAATTATCGCGGTATTACCACGTGAGTATTGATTTGCTGCTGACGGTGGATATCCGTAAAATCGATATGGATGGGCTTATAAAACTGGATGATAACCGTATCGTGCTGCCCATTACAGTCGACCAGAATGGCGGTAACCTTATTGAGATTATCCCACAAAAAGCAAAGGCCGGATATTTGAGTGGTTACAGCGACCCTGAATTTATCGAAAGCCTGCAGCATATTGCATTGCCTTTTTTACGGAATGGTAAATACAGGGCATTTCCCATTGAGGGTAAATCCATGCCACCCTTTCAGGAGGGCAGCTTCATTGTCGGAGAGTATGTAGAGCATTTAGACCATATTAAAGATGGCCATACGTATATTATGCTTACAAAGAATGATGGCATTGTCTATAAACGCGTTTACAGGAAAGATAAAAAGTTTATGTTCCATTCTGACAACCCTGATTTCGAACCGTATGAAGTAAAGCCATCACAAATCCTTGAAGCCTGGAAATTTGCGTGCGGGTTTACAACCTCCGAATATGATCCTGATGACCTGCCAACAGAAACCATGAAAGCATTGCTTATGGAATTAAAGAAAGAGGTTGGGAATATTAATAAAAAACTTAAGTAAGTTTACGTTAAAATCCAGGTTAGCGATAGCGTTGCCCTAAAAAACATAAAAGCTTGTTTTTGAGAAGTTTTGGCTTCTTTTTGCTGCAATTCAACTGGCTAATTTAAAATACCTTGCTTCTGAAAATCATCTGTCCGCACATACTTTTAGCTTAGGCGTAACAGTAATTGGGCCCGGATACAATTCAGAGGAAATGAAATCACTTTTATTCAAAAAAATTACGATCGAAGTAATTTGCCTGCTTTACATTTTGCTCTTTGTCTATGCAGCAACGAGCAAATTATTGGATTTTCATGATTTTTTAGTGCAGATAGGAAAGTCACCTATTTTTTCTGCCTATGCAGAAGTTGCGGCTGTTGGGGTAATCATTGCTGAAATTTTAATTACGGTATTGCTCATTTTTCCAAAATACCAGTTTTTAGGCTTGCTCCTGTCATTATCCCTGATGACCATGTTTTCTGCTTATATAGGAATATTGTTATTATGGAGCCCTTTTGTACCCTGTTCCTGTGGTGGTATACTTTCATCCTTAGGCTGGAATGAACATTTGATCTTTAACCTTTCCTTTCTGCTGATAGCAATTTTAGGTATTTTATTGTTTGAAAAAAAGTTATACCGTACAAGTAACGAAGTTGACAGATCGAAACGTTTTAAATTTGTGACCTGGTCCCTTATTGGCAATATACTCTTTAGTACATTAGTTGTAGCTGCATTATACCTGCTTTCTGAAGAAAAGGTGCACCGCAATAATGGCTTTATCAGGCGCTATCCCCACCATCCGGTTACCACATTGCGAGGCATTCCTGTTAAGTACAATTCTTATTACATTGCAGGGTTCAATAAAGGAACGATTTATTTGGGCAACCTTACCGTCCCTTCCCATGTATTCAGTACCGATACAACCCTTACTCATATGGGGCAGCATATTATAAAACTTACCAATGCAGACGACATCATCTTTTCTGCACCCAGGCTGAATGTGCTATCCGATAATTTTTTTATTTCTGACGGGAGCGCATCAGTAATCTACAAAGGAATAATCTCCACTTGGACAGCCGATAAAATATGGCAGGGCAAAGAAAAATTTTTACAATGTAAGCCGGTATCCTCCAACCGCTTCATAGTAACGGGCATTCACAACAATGTTATGGCTGTAGGACTTGTTTCAACTACTTCAGATTTATATTACAATCCAAAACTACTTCAAAAAACGAATGACGGGATATTTGAAAATGACGGGATACTACTTTATAATTTCGAAGAAGAGCGATTGGTTTATGTGTATTATTATAAGAATAATTACCTGCACACCTCCAAAAACCTTGATCAGGCTGTAATTCTAAAAACTATAGATACACTGAAAGTAAGTACTATCAGGATCGCTAAAGAAGATAACGCAACCAAACAGACTATTGGCAACCATGCTGAAATGTTGCAGCTACAGGCAGCCACTTCTGACAAGTATCTCTTTATAAAATCCAAACGATTGGGTAAATATGAAGATGCCGCGATGCTTAAGGAAGCTTCGATTATTGACGTTTATAACCTAAACGATCAAAGCTATGAGTTCAGCTTCTATCTGTACAATTATGAAAATGAGGAAATCAAATCTTTTGAAATTTATGGAAATTTATTGGTAGGCCTGAGTGATCATTATTTGGTGCTTTATCGCCTGCAACCTTATTCTTTTAAAAAAACATAAAAATATACGGCCGTATCAGGGGAAGATCGAAAACCTGTGAAAGAGTAGATTACAACTTTAAAATTTTAATTATGAAAACCAATTTTTTTAAATCAATCCTGCCAGTAGCAGTGATGATGTTCGGAATTTTTGCTGCTTTCGGTTTTGAAAAAGCAGATGCAGAAGCCTTAGTGCCGGAATTTGGATGGTACACTACTACCACAGCCAATCACTGTGATGTACAAGTCAGCTGTGATGACCGTGCAAGTGGCCCATTGTGTACCGCAATCTATAATGGGGTACCTGTTCAGGCCTTTGGGAAAATATCCCCTTCGTCAATAAATTGCACTAAAACGCTGCGTATGCCGTTAAATTAATGGTATTGAAAAGTAAGGAGCCATTATAGGCTCCTTATCTTTTTTTAATTTATCCAGTCTGATGCAGGGCTACCTTTAAGGTAGTAGGCGAACCATTGCAATACTTTTTCAGACAAATCTTTTTGATTGCCCTTGTCCATGAGCGAATGGTCGTCGTTGGGGTACAAGAGTAGCACACTGGGTTTGCCCAACCTCCAAAGAGCAGTCTGTAATTCAATGCTCTGATGCGGCGAAACTACAGGGTCCTGACCTGAAGTCCATAACAACAGCGGTGTTTCAATTTTATTGGCAAAATTTATGGGAGAGTTTGCTTCAAACTTTGGATCGGTGTATGGTAGAATAGTCCGGTACTGGAACCTTTCAAAATTATTAAGGTTAACCTGCCGCTTATTTGTAAAAAGATAGTGACTTCGAAGATCGGTAATGGCTGCACCTGCTACAGCCACTTTAAACAAGTTAGTTTGCCCGATTATATACGACGTCTCATATCCTCCAAATGAATGTCCAATTAAGCCCATCCGGCCAGCATCTATGTTTCCTTTAACTAATGCTACATTGACGGCTGCGTTTACACAGTCAAAGGCAGATTTAATCAATTTTATAGCTATTTAAGGTTTCTATAAAACCTTGAGAAGCGACACTGTTTACAAAATTTCCAATATTCGAAAACGTGACAACACCAGATCTGGCCGTCTTTGCAGCTGATCGTGCTCCGCCGTGTGCTTTAACGTAATTGGAAACAGCTTTACGTAAATCTGACGACTTTCCTGAGGCGACCTTGGACATAGAGGTTTTCGCCGTTTGCCAACTGACACTACGATCACTAGTGATTTTTGGCTTAGGACTTTCTACCGATGGGTTTTCTTGATCGTTGTCGTCTCCGCCTGTGCCATTGCCCTCAGCTTCATTATCGCTATTACCAACCTCGTCGTCGTTTGAATCATTAAAATCATTTGGAAGTAATGGATTTCCTTGAGATCCGGTTGAGAAACCCCCATACATACTCGATGTTCCCATATCTATGTAAGTTCTTGATCAATTACTATTTTTAATGAAGGATTTTCTTTTTTCCATTTTCGCAGTATTTCTTTAATTTCATTTTGTTTATTAGAGCTTTTTGAAAACTCAACTATCCGAGGAATAAAAGCTATTTTTATAATGCTTGCTGGCAATCCACCTAATTGCGAAAGTACCTCTGCATGTAAAACTTCTTTTGTAGTGCCCCACTCAATGTATGATGTGAAAAGCTTATTGTCGATTTCGGTAGCGGTCTCAATACTTGAAAATAGGGTTTTTAATATTTCTGAAGATTCATATTCGCTTATCCCGAATGCTTTTTTGAGCGCATCAGTACGGGCAGCATCTGAGCTTGAAGAAAGTTTGTTTAATATATCCTGTCCTTCAGTACTGATACTCGTTGTCTTGGAAAAGTTATTTTGAAGACTTTCGCGTGAGAAGTAATAATAGGGCTGCAAATCTAATCCACTTAATTTTGGTTCGATCTGAAGCCAGTTCAGGAACCATTCATCATCTTTCCAAATGGCTAATTTTTTTATCCCTTTCCAATCTCCAGTTTCTATCTGTATGAGTTCCTTAGGTTTTCCATTTTCATTTGCCTGCAATTCTCCGATTTGCTTGTAAACACTATCTTTAAAATATTCTATCAGCATTATCTTAGATAATGCTTTCTTATCTAATGGCACCTTTTTAAATTTTGCCATTTTTAATCTCATAGAAAGCGAATTCAAAAACCTTTTACAATGTCTTGGATTTCCATTTAAGCTTTTAGCTAAAACTGAAGACAGTTGTTTAGATAGTGAAATTGTCTCCTTAATCGCTTCTTCATTCAAATATGAAAAATTATCACGGATAAGTTCAAAAGTGATTTCAAAATTTAAAAAATCTTCCGCTTTCTTTCCTTTTATTAGTTTAATAATCTCATCATATTTAGCCGGGAACACATCCTGAAAAAATAAACATGTAATATAGTATCCAACTTCCTTTAATCCCAATTGAGGAATTTTAATTGGATACTGTATCATTTTTTCAAGATATTCTTTTCCAATATCTATCTGATTACCTTTCACTTCAGGGTACCTCTTCCTCACAGCATACATAACTTGCCGTTCATCGGCCCCGATTATAAACGCTGTACCTGGAGTAAATAAGAATAGCCTAATTGCTTCTAGGGTCTCCAATATTGTATCATGATTACAACGGTCAAGTTCATCTATAAAAACTACAAGCTTTTTAATATTTGTTTCTTCCAACAGTTTTTTGAAGTCTTTATGAAATTCCCTCAGATTCTTCCGAACATCATCCTTCTTAAAAGTTTTTTCATACAATTTCTTGGCATCTTCTTTACTAATGCCACTACCTGCCTCTTTCAACTTGGAAAACACATTATTAATAGTAATATCTGCGACAGTGCCAATTCCGCCAGTTAAGAAAAAGTCAGCACCATACTTTATACCCTTGCTTGCTAGGTCAAAATAATCTATGTTCTTAAAAAGTTTGGCAATAGTTGTCTTAGCTTTCGCACTTAAAGTTCTTTTTTCCCTGATATTATCTAAAATATTGCCTAAAAGCGCTGTTTTAGCATCCTGATAATCTTCAAATAACCAACCGTTAAACTTTAGGCAAAGAAAATCTGCTTTATTTTCATACTCTTTCAGTACCATCTCCACTAAGCTTGACTTTCCGCTTCCCCAATCACCATATACCCCGATTGTACATGGGGTGAGGTCGTCATTTTCAATTATGTCTTTAACCCCATAAATTAAATAATCAAATTCTAAAAGGTCTGTATAAGTCTCGCTGTCTTTCCACATTGGTTTTAAAAGTAATTATGGTTGGGAGATTATGCTTTAAATATTTGAAATATAGATTGATCTCAAGGTAAATATACTGGATTTAAAAGAAAAATAGCTACCTACATATAAGTATTTTTCTTAATAATTTCTCATAAATAACAACGAAGATTAACATCCTGATCTAATCGTTACTGACATTAAAAGCCATATAAACACTAACACTTCCATATGTCTAAAGCTTCTTAATTTGCTTAGCACATTTGCCGTAACACTGCACATAGCAGGTAATTAACAATCATTAATTCGGTAAATGTTATGAAAAAACAAAGCAGAAAAGTACTGTTCACAGCAGCGTTGCTGCTGGCAGTATCGGGGGCTTTTGCCCAAGGAGACGGTTCAGCGGGTATTACAGAAGCTACCCAGATGGTGACCTCGTATTTCGATCCCGCTACACAGCTTATCTATGCCATTGGAGCGGTCGTTGGCCTGATTGGCGGCGTAAAGGTATACAACAAATTTAGCAGCGGTGATCCCGACACCAGCAAGACGGCGGCCAGCTGGTTTGGGGCCTGTATCTTCCTTATTGTGGCTGCAACAGTATTAAGGTCATTCTTCCTGTAATCCCTTAAGTTATGAATAGCTATAACATCAATAAGGGCATTGGCCGGACGGTGGAATTCAAAGGGCTGAAGGCACAATACCTTTTCATATTCGCCGGTGGATTGCTTGGCGTATTAGTCCTGGTAATGGTATTGTATATCGCCGGTATGGGTTCTTACGTGTGCATCGGAATTGGCGGCGGAGGGGCATCGATCCTTATATGGCAAACCTTTGCCATGAACAAAAAGTACGGGGAGCACGGGCTGATGAAGGTTGCGGCACGCAAACGCCATCCAAAGTATATCCTTTCCCGCAGGCGCGTTGGCCGCTTTGTAAGGTCGAACCTTAAAAAGGAAACACCATGAGAAATACTGCCAAAGCGACCACCCTGGAAAAGAAGTTCCCACTCTTAGCGGTAGAAGAAAATTGCATCCTTAGCAAGGATGCCGACATTACCGCCTGTTTTGCGGTCAGCCTTCCCGAATTGTTTACCGTGGGTTCGGCAGAATATGAAGCCATCCATGCGGCTTGGCATAAGGCGATCAAGACCCTGCCGGATTACACAGTCGTGCACAAACAGGACTGGTATATTAAGGAAACCTATGCGCCGGACCTTACGGAAGAAGGCCTGAGCTTTTTAGGTAAGTCCTACAAGCAGCATTTTAACGAACGCCCGTTCCTGAACCATTACTGTTACCTGTTCCTTACCAAGACGACGAAGGAGCGCATGCGCATGCAAAGTAATTTCTCGTCGCTTTGCCGGGGAAAGCTTGTCCCGAAGGAAGCAAGGGACAAGGAAACGGTGCAACAGTTTATGGAAGCCGTTGCTCAGTTTGAGCGTATTGTGAACGATTCAGGGCTGGTTAAAATGAACCGCCTCACTGAAGAAGATATTGTGGGGACGGATGAAAAGCAGGGCCTACTGGAACAGTACCTGACCTTATCGACAGATACTAATGAGCCGATGCAGGATATCGCCCTTGGCGCTGAAGAGGTACGTATCGGGAACAAAAGACTGTGCCTGCACACGCTTTCGGATACGGATGACCTACCGGGAACCGTATCTGCCGATACGCGCTATGAAAAACTGTCCACTGACCGTAGCGATTGCAGGCTGTCGTTTGCTGCCCCGGTGGGACTGCTGCTCAGCTGTAACCACATTTACAACCAGTACCTGTTCCTGGACAACAGCGACAGCAACCTCCAGAAGTTTGAAAAGTCGGCCCGGAACATGCACTCGCTGGCACGATACAGCCGCAGCAACCAGATCAACAAGGAGTGGATCGAGCGGTACCTGAATGAAGCGCATTCCTTTGGGCTATCTTCCATCCGTGCGCATTTTAATGTGGTTGCCTGGTCGGATGACCCGGCAGAACTTAAGCAGCTGAAGAACGATACCGGAAGCGCACTGGCACTGATGGAATGCAAGCCCAGGCACAATACGACGGATGTGGCCACCCTGTACTGGGCGGGAATCCCCGGGAACGCGGGAGACTTCCCTAGTGAGGAAAGCTTCTATACGTTTATTGAACCGGCACTGTGCTTTTTTAGCCAGGAGACCAACTACAGGGATTCGCCATCGCCCTTCGGGCTAAAGATGGCCGACCGTTTGACGGGTAACCCGATCCACCTGGATATTTCCGACCTGCCCATGAAACGCGGGGTCATCACGAACCGCAACAAGTTCATCTTAGGCCCTTCGGGCAGTGGGAAGTCGTTCTTCACCAACCATATGGTCCGCCAGTACTATGAGCAGGGTGCCCATGTACTATTAGTGGATACCGGTAACAGCTACCAGGGATTATGTGCCCTTATCCACGGAAAGACCAAAGGTGAAGACGGTGTGTACTTCACATACACTGAAAGTAACCCGATTGCCTTTAACCCTTTTTATACTGATGATGGCGTGTTTGATATTGAGAAAAGGGAAAGCGTGAAGACGCTGGTGCTGACATTGTGGAAACGGGATGATGAGCCACCTACGCGTGCTGAAGAGGTGGCACTGTCCAATGCGGTAAGCGGGTACATCGACCAGATCAAACAACAGTCAGCTGTTCCATCATTTAATGGATTCTACGATTATGTGAAGGGTGATTATCAAAGGGTACTGGAGGAAAAAAAGGTGCGGGAAAAAGACTTTGACCTTGCGAACTTCCTCAATGTACTGGAGCCTTATTATAAGGGCGGCGAGTATGACTACCTGCTGAATTCAGACAAACAGCTCGACCTGCTTTCCAAGCGGTTCATTGTTTTTGAGATCGATGCTATTAAAGACCACAAGATATTGTTCCCGATCGTGACCATCATCATCATGGAAGTGTTCATCAACAAGATGCGACGTCTCAAGGGCCAGCGCAAGCTGATACTAATTGAGGAAGCCTGGAAAGCGATTGCCAAGGAAGGGATGGCGGATTACATCAAATACCTGTTTAAGACCGTCAGGAAATTCTTCGGTGAGGCCATCGTGGTTACCCAGGAAGTGGATGATATCATACAGTCGCCTATAGTCAAGGAAAGCATCATCAATAATTCTGACTGCAAGATACTTTTGGACCAGCGCAAGTACATGAACAAGTTTGATGACATACAGGCGATGCTGGGGCTTACGGACAAGGAAAAAGCGCAGGTGCTTTCGATTAATATGAATAATGACCCATCAAGGCTCTATAAAGAAGTTTGGATTGGCCTCGGGGGTGTCCAGTCGGCAGTCTATGCTACGGAGGTCAGCCTGGAGGAATATCTTGCCTACACGACCGAAGAAAGCGAGAAAATGGAAGTCATGGAGATGGCCGCACAATTGGGCGGCAATGTAGAACTCGCCATCCGGCGTATCGCGGCAAAGCGCCGTGAGGAGTAAATTGTAATAACACTTAAAAATCAAAACTATGAAAAAAATCATTTACATGGTGTGGGCAGTACTGGTACTGGCTGCAGCACCGGCAAAAGCGCAATGGGTTGTGAGTGACCCTGGAAGTTATGCGCAGGGCATTATTAACACCGCCAACCAGATTATTGAAACTTCGGCAACGGCCAGCAACACCCTTAACAGCTTTAAAGAAGTAAAGAAAGTGTTTGACCAGGGCAAGGAGTATTACGATGCCCTTAAATCGGTTAACAACCTCGTACAGGATGCCCGCAGGGTTCAGGAAACGGTGCTGCTGGTTGGGGATATATCCGATATGTATGTCACGGGATTCGGCCTGATGATGAACGACCCAAACTTTAGCCCGCAGGAACTGAGTGCCATTGCCTTTGGCTACTCAAAGCTGCTCAACGAGACCACCGGGCTACTGGGCGACCTTAGCCAGATCGTAACGGCTTCGAGCCTGTCGCTCAGCGATAAAGAACGTATGGACGTTATTGAGCGTGTACATGCGGAAGTATTGCATTATTACAACCTGGTGCGCTACTATACCAAAAAGAATATTTCGGTAAGTTTTGTCAGGGCCAGGAAACAAAACGATACCCAGCGTGTGCTGGAGCTTTACGGTACAGCCAACCAAAAATACTGGTAAAAAGCCATGCTGCTGGATATTGAATTCAACAACCTGCACGAGATGCTGCGCAATCTCTATGATGAGATGCTGCCGCTCTCGGCAGAGATGGCGGCTGTTGCCAAAGGGCTTGCGGGGCTGGGCGCGTTATTTTACGTTGCCCTCAAAGTTTGGCAGGCACTCAGCCGCGCTGAACCCATCGACCTGTTCCCGTTATTGAGGCCGTTTGCCTTAGGGCTTTGCATCATGTTCTTTCCCACGATGGTACTGGGTACGGTCAACGCGGTACTTAGCCCCATAGTGACGGGAACACACGGTATTTTAGAGGGCCAGGTATTAGACCTTAATGAGCTTCAGGCGCAGAAAGACCAGCTGGAACGCGAGGCCATGTTGCGCAACCCCGAGACTGCCTACCTGGTTTCGGACGAAGAATTTGACAAGCAGTTGGAAGAGCTGGGCTGGTCGCCCTCGGATTTGGCCACGATGTCGGGGATGTACCTGGAACGGGGCATGTACCAGTTAAAGCAGGATATACGGAATGCTTTCAGGGAACTTTTAGAGATCCTTTTCCAGGCAGCGGCACTGGTCATTGATACCATCCGTACTTTTTTCCTGATCGTACTTTCCATACTGGGACCCATTGCGTTTGCCATTTCGGTATGGGATGGTTTCCAGTCTACCCTGACGCAGTGGTTTACCCGGTACATCAGCGTATATCTATGGTTACCGGTTTCCGACCTATTCAGTTCGATGCTGGCTAAGATACAGTCGCTGATACTGGAAAAGGACATTGAGAACCTGTCGGACCCGACCTTCATCCCGGATACCTCTAATGCAGTGTATATCATCTTTATGATCATCGGTATCATTGGCTACTTTACCATACCGACGGTGACCGGATGGATCATACAGGCAGGCGGCGCAGGAAATTATACCCGGAATGTCAACCAGGCTACCCAGAAAGTGGGGAGTGTTGCCGGTGCATCGGCAGGTGCGGCTACAGGCAATATCGGCGGCAGGCTTATAAATAAAAACTAAAACCTTTAATTATGGAATTTAAAACCTTGAGAAATATCGAGAACAGTTTCAGGCAGATACGGCTGTACGCCATGATTTTTGCCGTGGTATGCATGAGCATAAGTGGCTTCGCGGTATGGAAATCGTACCGCTTTGCGGCAGCACAGCGTGAAAAGGTCTATGTACTGGACCAGGGGAAATCCCTGATGCTGGCTTTATCGCAGGATGCCTCGATCAACCGGCCTGTGGAGGCGCGCGAGCATGTGCGGCGTTTCCACGAGTTGTTCTTTACCCTTGCGCCGGATAAGGCAGCAATCGAAAGCAATATGAAAAGGGCGTTCAGCCTTGCCGATAAAAGCGCTTTTGATTACTACAAAGACCTATCTGAAAAAGGGTACTTCAACCGCATCATATCAGCGAACGTACAGCAGCGCCTTGAAGTAGATAGTGTGCAGTGCAATTTTGAAAAGTATCCCTATGCCGTGCGCACCTACGCCAGGGAGTATATCATCCGCGCCAGTAACGTGACGCGCAGGAGCCTGGTTACGTCCTGCCTGTTGCTCAATTCGGTCCGTTCGGATGATAACCCGCAGGGGTTCAACATAGAACAGTTCAGGGTATTGGAGAATAATGATGTTGAGGTTATCGACCGTAAATAATAATGCTATGAAAGAGCTAACAATTACAATCACTTCCCTGATGGACGGTATGGAAAGGCGCTGGAAACAGCTGCCCACACGGGATTCAAGGCGTATCGTGCTGTACAGCTTTGCGGGCTATATCATAATTACCCTTGCTGTACTCGCACAAGTCACATACCAGGTGAGCACCTCAAAAAGCGCGATGGAAATCGAACACATCAGCAACACAGTTGCTAAAGTGATCAGCGATAAAAAGAATAATACAATTAAAACCACAGGAGATGAAAGAGACTGAAATAAAGAAAGCAACCGCACAGGTTACCGAAGGTACACCTGTCACAGGAACACCTGAAAACGGGGAAAAGGCCACTACAGAGCGCCTTAAGAAGCCCCTGATCTTTGGTATTATGGGATTGATATTTATAGGATGCCTCTACCTGATTTTTGGAGGGAATGACGTAAAAAAATCGAAAGAGGCCATAGATATCGGTATTAATGCTGCGGTGCCACAGGCTTCCGGTGACGGGTTGCCTACTGATAAAGGAAAAGCTTATGAACAGGAAATGCTAGATGAAAAAGAACGGCAGAAGCGCGAAACGCTGATGACGTTGTCTGACTACTGGCAATCGGACAGCACACAACAGAAAAAAGAAGTTGTAGAAGGTATCCCTGAAAAGGAGCAGGAAACAAAGCCTGCTCGCGAGGCCAACCCTGCGCTGAACAGTTACAAAACGATGCAGCACTCACTGGGCAACTTCTATCAGAAAGACCCTGCCCGGGAAGCTTTGAAAACGGAGAATGAACGCCTGAAAGCCCAACTGCAGGAAGCGCATACTTCGCAGGGGCAGCAGCCGGACGACCGCCTGGCGCTTATGGAGAAATCGTACCAGATGGCAGCAAAATATTTTCCCGGCAGTAAAACAACGGAGGACACGCTTGCCACTAAACCTTTAAAGCAAGAGGAAAAAGACGATTTTGTAGCTGTAGTAGCGGACAGGAAATCAGTGGTATCACAACTCTATCGAAAAGTCTCAGACTCTTTGTTAATAGAAAGGTTAGCGAACGGACAGCAACATGCATTTACAACCTCTGGTAACCAACAGGAAAATGCCCTGCCTTCCAATAGCATCCGCGCATGCATCCACCAAACCTTTAAAGTGATTGGGGAAGGCAGCGTTCAGCTACGCCTTTTACAGGATGTACTTATAGGGAAAGACCTACTGCCAAGCGGTTTCATTCTGACAGCCATAACAAAATTCCAGGGAAACAGGCTGCAAATGCAGGTTGTCTCTCTTGAAATCAATGGAAGCATCGTACCGGTCAACCTGACCGTTTACGACCTGGACGGGCAAAAAGGACTGAACCTACCTTATGCACCCGAGGTAACGGCTGTGAATGGTACGCTTGCCAATATGGGCAGCACGAGCGGAAGCAGCTTTACCCTGAACCGTTCCGCCGGGCAGCAACTCACCTCCGATATGACCAGGGGGCTGATCCAGGGTGTGTCGGGATATTTTTCAAAAAAAGTGACCGCGCAAAAAGCTACTTTAAAGCAAGGCTACCAGTTGTTCCTTGTTTCAAAAAATAAATAATTTTAAAAACGTTGATTATGAAAATACAGAATATCAAAAATGGGCTCCTTGTAATGATAGGTCTCCTACCATTAACAATAAAGGCGCAGGTGCAGCAACCTGCAGCATTAGCCCTTGATGCGGTAACTCCTTACGACATTGAGGTAACTTATGACAAAACTACCCATATTATTTTTCCTGCGGGAATCCGCTATGTGGATTTAGGGAGTGATTACATAATAGCAGGCAAGGCAGATGATGCTGATAATGTGCTACGGGTAAAAGCCGCTGCAAAAGGCTTTGAACAGGAAACCAATTTCTCGGTAATTACGGAGGATGGCAATTTTTATGGTTTCAATGCCTGTTATAGTGATGCCCCAGGCATACTAAGTCATAACCTGATAAAAGCACAACGATTCGCCGAACGCAGGAATGCTGCCGGTATACAATTTGAAGAATTGGGTAAGACACCAGCTTCGGTTACAGGGCTGCTGATGGAAAGGCTCTATGAAAAAAACAGGCGGACTATCAGGAAGATTAAAGCCGACAGTTATGGAATTACTTTCAGCCTGATGGGAATCTATGTGCATGAGGGCAAATATTATTTCCATACCAAAATTGAAAATGAAACGTATGTCCCTTTTACGGTTGATTTTGTCAGGTTTAGGATAACAGATCGAAAGTTGGCTAAACGTACTGTGGTGCAGGACCGTACCCTGACACCTTTAAAAATATATAAACCCCTTATTCCTGTCATCGGAAATACAACAGAGAAAAATATTTTTTTGCTGAATGTATTCACCTTGACTGATGGCCAGGTCCTGTATATTGAAATATTTGAAAAGGATGGCGGCCGTGGGCAGGTACTCAAGGTAAAGAACTCCGACCTGGTGAGGGCGCAGCTTATCAGCAAGCTCCAACTCAAATTTTAAGGAGCTGCCAAAAAGAAGCGATTGGATAATAGTATAAACCTCGCTATCTTTGTGTAAAATATAGAAAATCTTAAAGTGTTTTTGCTTTAAGTCTCGTCACTGAAAACTGGTAATTTTTAACGACTTCGAGACTAAGTGGAGACGCTCATGCTACGGCGTGGGCGCTCGCTTATTCGAAGTCGGGTATACCAGTGCCTCAGTGTCGGTAAGTGTAGTTGTCTGCGCCTATTTTTTTTGAGGCAAAGAACTCTCAGGATCTGCCGTCGCAGCTTCAATACTTACCATTACTTATAATTCACTAAGGATTAAATGACATGGTATATCCGGCTTCAAAACTTCAGATGAAACTTTCAGAAAGTAAATTCCCATTTAGCCAAAGGATGCTGAGTTTTTTTACACGTGCAGAAATTGAAACAGTTGAACAATTGGCGGAAATCCCACTTTCAAAGTTTACATGTTTTAGGGGATTTAAGATTCAACGCATGAAAGAGCTGATTGCCTTTATTGAGTTTGAGCAGCTCCAAGATTATTTTAGCAAATCATAGCTGAGATACTGATACAACCGCAACGTTCAACAGCTAATCAATTATAAATTGATGTTATTCTTAATATTTATATCTTAGCAGAAATGTCTCGCCCACCTATTTACAAATGGCTGGCGTGCTACATACCATTTATACAAACATACACAAATGATAGATTGGTTCAAATCCCTTGATTTAACTTTACAAACTACAATAATTTCTGGATTAACTTCAATTATTATTTTATTTCTAACTTGGATTTACGGCACACTAAATGAGCGTTACAATTTGAATTACAAATTGAGAAAGGAATATGAATTTGAACAGAAAAAAAAGTTAAAAGAGGAAATAGCCAAAAATAAAATATTGTTGTTGAATAGCATTGAAGAAATGAGTTATCGGATTTACAATTTAAATCTGAATCTTCATCGAGGTTGGCAGAATGTCTCCAGTTCAGATTGGTTCAGCAACGAGCAATATTTTGTAAATAGTTCAATATATCGCCATTTAGAGTTTTTTCATTGGGTGATAAAAACCGAGAAAGATACAATATCAGTAGATTCAACCTTAGCTGACAAAAATGATATCCTTTACTTAACTTATATTAAAACTTTTAAGAACATCTTTAGTGATGTTGACTTACTTTCGGAACTTGGTTATAATGCTGGGGATGATACAAATCACTTTTTCAAAAACGATATCGAAACTTATGGAAACTGGATAAGTTCTAACGGACAAACCATTGACTTTGATTCATTTAAAACAAAATTAAAATATGGCTATACTGAATATAAAAAAGTCATCGAATACTGGACAAAAATACAAAACGATGAGAATGATAAAAATTTAAATACATTATGGTCATTTCATTTGATAAGTATAAGTTTTCTAAATAGGTATGGGCATAATTATCAAAAAACGGATAAAAAAAAGCTGAAAATTTTAACCGACACTTATAGACAAAAGCTGAAAGTCAAAGTCGGTTTTAAAAATTTTATAATAAAAAATAAATTGAATAAAGAAATGAATGAAATTTTAAAAGCTATTGAATAGAATAGCAGTACATTCCCAATGTATCTTACCAGCTATTCTACAAACTTTACCTATCTCAATAAACTTTATTGCCGTTATTAATTATCGTTGTCAATAAATTCATAAATTTGAGATATAACCGTCAAAATCATTTAATTATGGCATTAAAACCTGGACCAAAAAGAACAGCGGATTCGACAGGAAAACCGGACAAGCGTCAACGTGATAATAAGGACACGCCTGGAAACACACCTTCATTAAAACCCCCCAAACCAAAGTCAGAAAAATAGCGTGTATTATATCTTAGAATTTGTTTAAAATATAATATTGTATGTTAGAGTTTAAATAAGCTCGAATAAACCACGAGTTCTCCCAACAATTTACTTTGGTATCCAAAAAATAAAGCCGTTGTAATACAATGGCTTTATTTTTTAATTGATCTGTGCTTGAATGTTTATAAGATATTTTCCGGGATGTCTTTAATGTAAATAATTTTGGAAATTAGTCTAGCAAGATATACCTGCTTAATTCATATAGTTTTTCAGTACCATCTTTTTTTTGCACTTTAAATTTGAGGAGTGGTGCATCCTTTACCTTTCCCCGCAACACGCACCATTGTTCCGGTGTAATTGAATCGATAGGCTGCCCATCAATAGCTATGATTTTATCGTCTAATTGCAAGCCTTGTTTTTGCGCCTCGCTTCCATCCCATATATAGGAAACAACGACCATGCCGTCTGCGAGCAGCGGGTCAAAACCGAATGTTTTAAGCGGTTCTTCCGGGTGATATTCTGACGGGAGATAGATAAAGTGCTTTTTCCAGTCAATGATGACCTCATTGAATTGCATTAAAAACTTGTTACCCAATAAAGGTAAAGGGCTTGGGCTTACACGAACAACCTGTTTTTGAAACAGCCTGGTACCGATGGTTATACTGTCAAGTATAGCGGCATGATGAACAATACTTTTATTGCCGTATAACGTAAATTCAGTATTACCCGAACCCCTTTTTAAGATTTTATTTTTAGATGAATTACTTTTAAAGTAAAGGCTGTCTGGAAAGTTAAAGGACTGGTTATTACCGGTATCAAATAGGGCTTGAAAATTATAATTTCCGAAAAACAATTTCACCAAGGGCGTGCCGGAAAAATTCTCTTCAAAGGGTAATTCATAGGCTTTGCCAACTGGCTTAATCTTCTTATCGGAAAATACAAGTACTTTATTTTTATAGTCAATTTTCCAATAGCAGCTCCTCATGAGGTTGGCGCCAACAATACCATCCATCGGAGTACAAAATTGCTCACTCATTTTTGCAAGATCCATTGAGGCGGTACCAATAGTATTGAAAGTGATAGCGCCGAGCTTTAATTTATCGAGGGTATAAAACTTTTCGGCCTGCTCTTTACCTGAAGCATCTATGAGCGTATTGCGCATTGCCTCTTTAAGTTGCAACTTTTCCTGTAATTTGGTTGAAAGTATGGTTACTGCGCCGGTATCAAATAAAAAATTATAGTTAACCCCATCAACCTGGGCGGTAATGAAGATGAGGTTGTTCACCTGTGTAAAGGGAACAGTCTCAACGAAATTCTTACTATCTGTTGTAACGCCAAACAGGAACTTGTCCCTGTTGGCAATTTTAGCTTTATCCGTTTCTGTCTGTCCAAAGACGTTGAAGGTAAGGAACAATAAAATTATAAAAAAGCTACATCTGGCCATAATTATAAAATTTGTGGTGCACCATATTTATGATGCACCACAAATATATTAAAAAGTTAATGTACCACCAACAGTTCCTGTAGTAGTTGTTGCCCCAGTTTGCCAGTTATAGGCGTTTGAAACGCTGACGGTTACGGATACTTTCGCCTTCGGGCAAAGCCCCTTTGCAGCGGCCTGCTGTCCGTTGTCGAAAGACAGCGGTACACGTCCTATGACACCGGATGCAACACCCCATCCTAAAGACAGTAGGTATCCTTTTGGAAGCCCCCTGAAATAATCAGATTGCTCCGTGGTGAGTTCAAAATGCGTCGAAAACCACTTCGTAACATCGGCTGATGCTATTACTGCATCATCCTGTAATTGCTGGTCATCTGACTTGTACCATTCTGCCTGAAATGCTTTTACGCCATCAGGCGTTAGCGGAAATTTTTTTGCCATAATTGAAATTTTTAATGGTTATAATTCAAAGTTAAAGCGAAGATAGTTTTGACCTGTAGGCAGAAACCATACAATAATTCACAGAATGCAGCCAAACGCTGCCAAAATAGCCCTTCGATAAATACTGATTCTGCCGGTTCATAATCGACACGTTTAAACTTAATGACCGGTGTACAGGCACCGGCAAAAAAAAAACGCGCCCCTTTGGTAAGTGCAGCAGGGGTTTCCCCAATGCTGTTACCAAACGGGCGCACCGCTTTAACCGCAAAAAGGCGTTCCCGACCAGAGGAAGGGATTGCCTTTTTGCGCCGCAGACTGCGGCACAATCAGCCAACCGCTAACGGTTGGCTGCGAAAATTATTCAGGTTCAGGAAAAAGCCCCTTTCCGTGGTCAACCCCTGCCTGAGCAGCTGCCATAGCAGGCTGCATCCCATCTGCGCAAGTACGGAATTGATGAACAAATCCTGTTTTTCGAGTGCTTCGGCAAGGGAGCAGCTTGGCAGGTCTTCGGTATCGCCCTGCCTTAATAGTTCAGCATATTCATCTGTTACCTGTGGCAGGCTGCCGATCGGCAGGAATTTTTCAGAGGCGGGCTGTTTGATTGTGCCGATGGTAGACAAGATAACCTGCCCCGTGTCTTTGCTGTTGCCAAAGTCCATCCAGTAACGGGGTATATCGGAATGGCTTACACGCAAATCCAGTTCCGCTAATACTTCGGAAATTTCAAACCGTGCGGCAGCGGTGTCCACGCAGGAAATATAGATGGCTGCCCTGCCCGTTGCCGTAGTAAAGGTAAACGGCTTTTCTACGGCTTTCCATGCCGTACCAAAAAAGCGGTTGGTACGGGTCATCAGGGCGGCTGCTTTGAATAAGCCGACTTCGCAATCTGCAAATAACTGCCTGCCACGGTTGGCATCAGTTATCACATCATCATCCCATAGGCTGACCTGAAAACCTGCATGACCTAACTGTTGCAGGCTGTGGGACATCCGTGCCAAGCCTGTCAGTACCTGTGAGCCAGTACCGCCTGCCCCGATAAGGCACACGTTTATGGGGTTGGTAGGGTTCAGCAGTTCGGGGGCGGTAAAATGTGCTTTCGGCGGTATCGTTTTCATTATAATAAATTTTTAAGGGTTAGCGGTGTCGGTCTTAGGGTATCTGTTGGGAATATTTTTTTAGGGTCTGCCATCAGTTCTTTGTACAGGTTAAACAGGTTAACGCCTACAGGATTGTGTTCATTGATATGGTGGGAGAAATAACTCTCGAAAAAATATCCCTGCCATGCCGTAATAAATTCCTCTAAAGATGATGCGTCTTTAATAGCTACATTGACATTCCCCATACACACATAGCCTTTTTGATAGAGATTAAAAAATGGGGCGTGGTATAATAGGGTTGCTGCTTTAGGCTTAGTTTTACTTGTCAGGGCAAAGATTTGCAGTTCCTTTTTACTTGCTTTCCAAACCAAGGCAGGCAGCGCAACTTTACCGCTATCCAACCCCAGGCTTTGGGCAAAGTAGAGTTTTTGGCGTTGTGGCTTGGTATACCATACCACGCTGCCGTTTTCCGAGGGGTCGAGGTGCAGTACGTTGGGAGGTAAAATCCCATCGGGGCGCAAAAATGCCTTTCCTGACTGCTCACGGGTATCGAGGGCTTTGGCAAGGCTTTGGGCTTCCCTGACCGTTAGCGGATGCGGGTTTATGGGGCAGCCCCTTTCGTCCATGTCGTAATATTCGATGTAGGGGCTTGACAGCCCGCCTGCGGTAAATATCACAAGGGCGGCTTTTGGTTCATACAGTTGCACGTTTGGCGTCATAATCATAATTGTTTAGCAGGTAACACAATTCATTGATGAGGGGAAACAGGCGGCACTCAAAGTTAAGCGTATCAGTGCCCTGCGCCCGTCCGTCAAAACAGCTTTTCAGTACAGGTTCCTGTTTGGAAAGGCTCTCGTTAAAATATGCGTTTACCGATTGTTGTACATTTTCATACAGCCACCCATCTGTGGATGCCACGAAGCCGATATATTTTTCCATTGTGATGCACTCGCCATCATCATAATCCTCAATTTCAAGGTCGGGCAGGCAGCTTTCATCAGCATGGGTGTATATGGAACTATGAGGATAGTCCTGCCACAGGGCGTAAAATCTTTGGGCAAGGTTAAGGCACTCCCTGCCAAACGCATCGTCAGGAGTAAAAGCGGCAACCCATTCCCCAAAGCGGTCAAGGTGTACGGTATTTTTTATCCTGCGCAGCATCGTCTCCCCATAATGCAGGGCAGCCCCTGACTGGCTTATGTAGCTGTAATACGTTTCCTGTTCCCAGTCGTCAGGGTCGTTGGTCAGACATTCGCTAACCATTTCATAATGCCAGTACAGATAACTGTCCTCTGTATAATATGGAACGCCTGCCGTGCTGTACAGGTAACTGAAAATGCACAGCAGCAGCCGCGAAGCTTTTAGGTGCTTTTTATCTTGCATCATATAATGTACAGGCAGTACAGGGATATAAAACAGTGTATTGCCTGTGTAGTAGCATTCGGTAACGTGCACGGCAAAACTGCCATTATCTTCCTTCAATTCCATGTCAATGTGTTGCGGGTGCTTATCCTTTAGCAGCCGTGCAGCGTTGTACAGGGCGACCTCCCTGCCATACGGATAGGCATAGCCTGTAGTATCAACGGGGTTTATATCATAGTGGCTGCACAACAGCCCGAAACTGCGGTAAAAATCCCCTTTTTCTCTATCACTGCCCGCTACTGGCTGACCTATGTAGTGGGGCAGGAAACGGGTTTTCAAAAAACCATAGGCAGCAGCCCCTGCGGGACAGATTGCAGGCGGTCGGCAAGTATGGCTGCGCTGTCTTTCCTGCGCTGCAAATTCACGAGGAACTGCCCTGCGTTTTTGTGCAGCATCTTTTGCCTTTTGTTTTGGGGCAGTTGTAACTGCCCCGCTATTAACTTTTGCATTATCCATAACATTAGGGGTTGATTATCCTTTTGTTCCCATCGTGGTTTCAAAACGGTATTCCACGGTATCGTTCTTTATTTCAGGGCCTACTGTTTTGGCAGTGGTCAGTGTCGGGTACGTATTGGCATAGAAATTCATCACGGCTTCTATGCTCCATTTCGTGTCGGGGTCGGTCAGGGCAAATTCATTCCCCTTGTCTTTCATCAGGAATACCCTCGGCATCAGTGTCGACTGTAGCATCTTGCAAGGTTTTAGGTTCAACATCGGTTACATCGGTGGCAGTCTGCCCTGCCCCGAAAAGGTCGGGGCTGAACTTAGCCGACAGGCTTGCCCTGCGCTTTTGCATTTCTTCGGCTTTATCGGGGAACTCGGAAGCCTGCGGCACTTTGAGCCAGGCATCCCTGTACTTGCCCTCGGCTTCGAGTGCATCGACTTTTGCCATAATGCCGCTGTATTTCATTTCCTTAATTTCCTCGGGCGTGGCAGGGGTCGCAGGCTTTTCTGTCTTATCCGCTTTTTCGGTTTTCTTCTTTTCCATAGCTGCATTTTTCTTTGCAGCTTCCTGTCCTTTAAGGTACTGCTCCATATTGATAAGCAGTTTAGAGGTTTCGGCAAGTGGCGCAGTAACGGCATCAAAAAAGCCCTCACACAGTTCCTTTGCACTCCCTTTTAGTATCAGGGGCGGTATATGGTTCTTTGCGGCATCCCCGCAGCCCTCGTTTTGCAGCAAAACCGAAACGGTAAGCTGTTCGGCATCCTTTTTTATCGTGATATTCAGGCAGCCCTCAAAAGAAATGGCTGCTAAGTGTGCGAAAAAATTAGTAACTGGCATGGCTGTTATTTTAGGGTTTTACGTTGTCGTACGGGGTTGCTTTCAATAACACGCCTTATCAGGTTTAAGGCGGTGGTCGTGTCCTGTGCATCTGCTGCGCTCATTTCTACATGGTCAAGCCTCTCAAAATAGGGCAGCACTTTTGTAAGTACAGTAATTGCTTTACGGTCGGTCTGTTGTGCTAATCGGCTCATAACTATTTATTATTTGCAGCCCCGCAATGCAGGGCTGCGGTTAACTATCAGTTCAGTATCAGGGCAGCTGCCCCGTTTTTGGCAAAGCCCCCGCATAGGTCAAAGGCTTTTTGTCCCCGTGCCTGCGCTGTACCGCCTAAAAAGATGGATTTCAGTTTGTCCTCTCCTGTTTTAAAGTTGCGCACATTTTGGTAGTAGCCTGTTACGGCATTGTATGCCCCGAATAATGTGCCTTTAGTAGTTTCCATGCTTTGCGTATCGTCTGCCATAGCATATTCAAAAGCAGCATCACAGGCATTTTTATACATGGTTGAAAGTTCATCGGTAGCTCCTTTTTTTAGTAGGTTGTAGGTTTCCTTATTCGGGCAAAGGGCTAACTGTATTAGTTCCTTTACCTGTTTATCCGCAATGCGCACGGTAGCCCACTCGTTAAAGATGCCCTCCAATTGCAGGGAAAGCGTATCGGCTACACCCATCACTTTGTGCGCCTGCTCCAAGCGTTCTTTTGCCCCTGCGGTGTGGCGTATGCGCACCACATTGGTGGCAGAACGCAATGCGGCGTTCAGGGTATTTTGGCAGACGATACGCACGGGCGTAAAGGCTGCGGTAATGCTTCCGCTGCCATCGTGGGAGGTGGTCAGGAAAATGTACTTTTCAGTTATATCGTCCCCGTTGCCCACACGGATGTAGCCGGGCAGCTTAGCGGTAATAAAAATGCGTTCCCCATTACCCAAAGCCCCTGCGGTTTCATACTGTATGCCCTCTCCACCGCCTACAATGGCATCGAAAAAGGCAAATGCATCGGCATTCTGTACGATTTGGTAATCCTTGCCCACTACGCCAAAAATGGCTTTGGTATCGGTGCGCATTGTGGCGTAATGGTCAGGAATGGGAAAACTCTCGAAAAGCCCTGCGCCACGAGCGAAAATCGGGGCTTTTGCCACTTCATAGTCCAAGCCTGCAAAGGCTATGGCTTCACGGCTTGTCGGGTAGTCGGCTACGATTTGCCCCAGTCCGTGCCATGCGGGCTGCTTTACGCTCATAAATGCGTGTTGCCCTGTCTGCTCGTTGAAATTTATATTATGTGCCATGATTTTAAAAATTAAGGTTAAACGGTTTTAGAATGGCAGGTCGTCGTCAATTGCTGCGCCTGCGGGTAGTATTTCAGGTTCGTACACTTCTACAGGTTCGGCAGGGGCTGCCTTACTGTTTTCCCGTTGCTGCGGCTGTTCCTGTGCCTGCGCTTCGGCATTGTTCCCGTTGCCACCGTGCAGGGTAATGTCGGTGGTATTGAAGTTTAGCCCCGCTTTGGGTTGCCCGTCGTTTCCCATCCATGCACGAGCAGACACACGCCCTGCGAGTTCCACAAGGCTGCCTTTGGTCAGGTACTGCGCAATACCTGTGGCAAGCCAGTAGGCACAGTCAAAAAATTCAGTTTGGGTTACTTTGTCCCCGTTTTTTGCCTTGTAGCTGTGGTTCACAGCGACAGAGAAATTCACTACACTTTTGTTGTTTGACAGGCTGCGCACCTCGGCATCCCTTGTCACTCTTCCGATAATTGTCATAATCGTTCTTGTTTAAATGATACATTCGCTTTGTATCTCCATCCAGTCCTCCAATCTGTTACAGTCCTGCCTCGCTTGCGCTCCGCATAACTTTTTCCCAAAAGAAAACCGGAAAAAGAAAGCAGATAAACAGTGTGGGTAAAGCGGTAAAACAAAAGGAAACGGAATAAGTCCCGAAGGGTGGGTTTGTGAGGGTACGAGCAAAGCCATTATGCCGTAGTCTTTTGGTTTTACCACTGGCTTTACCCGCAATACATTAGCTGCCTTTTACCGGTGCATCTTGGGAAAAGTTTCCCTTAATACTATAAATTATTTTAAAGCGTTTCTACGCTGTAAATCCTTGTGCCCACGCATGGGTCGTAATAATTACAGTATCGGTTGGCTGTGTATAACTAAGATTTATATTGGGAAAATATATTTATCTTAGTACAGCAACCAATACTTATTTCTACTATGCGTAATGCTTTCCTCGGATATTTCTACCAGCATTCTTGGAAATGTCCATGTTTGAATTACGGGACGAATCGCAAAGGGCTACTTAATGATTTCATCCCTACGATTATCTATGGATGTCGTCCATTGGCTATAACTTTGGCCTGCCACAGTTCTAATTGGAAATTATTTATTACCAATCTTTACTCATTAATAAATACCCAATAATGGGTATTTATTATTTTAGAAGTATTTCCTATATTGTCTGTTTTTAAACTATCCATTTTAACCAATTAAAACAGCGTGCATAACAAAATTTATCTCGATGCGAATAAGTTTGTACAACCACTTGATTATTTTGTAAGAAATAGAACTATAATTGTATATTTCATGTTTATAAGTACTTAGGATTAATGTAAATACTAATAATACCTTGCACAGCCTTTCTTCACAGATCTCAGAAATTTATCATCAGCTTGTACCTCCAATAGATGAGGGTATGCTCATTTTCAAACTGCATGAAAAGATCAAGAGCGGAGCTATTGATGCTAACTTCTCTTCTCAGGACCTTCAAAGGACTTTGGAAGAACTGCACCGGGAGATATTGGTATCCGGCACATTACCGAATAAGGAGCGCCTCTTAAAAAATTTGCTGGCTTATTTTATAGAGCGTCCGGCAGAAGTCAAGAATCGCTATACACTGACAGACTATGCCCGCAAATTTATATTGTTGGTAGAGCACAAGATCAATTACCCGTTCCGCAAGTTCCCACTACGAGATAGCTTTAAGCGTTATACTGATTTCACAGCAGATGAGATCAACCATATCAACCAGTTTGAAAGCTGGTTCAATCAGGGCTTTCAGGCAACTACAAGGGAAAATATCCTGGACCATCTGGAAGAACTTAAAATGCAGGTTCAGCAATCTGTGCAGAACCTCAATAACCTGCTTTATTCAGCGGATAAAACAGCACAAAAAATTGTAACTGATTTTTCTATCATCTTTACTGACCTTGGTGATAAAGCTGATGAAATAAAGGATACGCTTCGTCTTGGAAATACATTGCAGCAGCAAGTCGACCTCGTGGTATTAAAGTTCTATGAAACCATCACGGCCCTACCACATCCGGTAACACCTGAAGAAATTGCTCTTTTCAGCGAGTACCAGTACGGCTATATTCGCGCAACGGAAATACAGCAGGAAATACAAGATTTTTTTGACATCATCGATGCAAAGCTTGCCCAACTTCGTGAACGTATACAGTATGCTACCACAAAATTAAATGAGCTACAGCATCTGTTTCGTTACAAAAGCCAGTTTAAAATCAATATTAGACGATTGCTTGAGTATATGTTATCCATAGCTAAATCCGATAAAGGTAATTTAGTCCTTCCGGCCGATTTTCCTCAAAAAGGTATTCCAGAAGAACGCTTTAAGCTAACCGTTATGCCAGACATAGAAGCGAAGGATATTGAGCAAAATTTGGTTATCGAAAACCCTCAGGATTACGACTACCATCAAGCTGAAATTGAACACATAGAATATGAACTCACGCGGCAGCAGCGCACAGCTATTTTGGTAGAAAATTATCTTTCAAGATTACAAACCGATGGTAAAATTGAATTTACGGACGAATTTTATAGTATAATTGAACAGGAGAATGATGAGGAAATCGCCCTCCAGGTGAGTTATGAACTGATACAGTTCGCTCATCTAAGCGATCAGTACCAGGTCGATATTACTCCTTTAATAAAAGACATTTTCATTAACGAGCCCATAAAAACATGGAACATAACACTAAAGGAGAAGGGTTAATCGCGGATTATAGCTTTTTGTCTCATCATAATGTCCAGTCCCACTTTGCAGACCTGAACATCTCCTTATTGTCGGGTCGACATATACAGACAGGGGAAGGCTACCTATTTACCCTTGTAAACAGCTATAGTGATGAGTTCAGAAATTTTTACAGAGTGTTGTATAGTCTGGAGCTCACAAAAGGGCGGGTAGAAAATATGGATTACTATTATCTTGATTTTCCCGAGGAAGGAAAGGGTAAGCTAAATACTTCCGAGCGTTTCCGTGAAATGACCCCTTGGGAAGCTGTAATCGGACTAATGCTCTTGAACATGTATTACGACCGGATGTTTGAAATGACTAAAACTATAAATTGGCCGGTAATTATAAAAGAAATTATGGAGAGCAACATGACGTTAATTTACAAAAAAGCATTCTTTAACAATGTTGCACGGGAAAATTATACCAATTCAGAATGGAAAACTATACGTGATACTTTTAAGAGGGTTCTCCGTACATTCGACCGTTGGGGCTGGGTAAAGCTTCAGCCTTCAGAGGGCAGCGAAGATGAACCTGTTTTTGTAATAAGGGATAGCATTGACCGGTTTGGCAAATTGTACAACTATGAGATCTCACAGTTTGATCATTTTGTCGAACAAATCCAAAAAAAACGCAACCAATGAAATATCCTATAATCCATTCTCTTTCAACTGTCGGTATTTTAAAGCATTACAATCAGGATTACCTTATACATGGTCAAAGAACAGATTTTACCGGGGCAAATGGTGTAGGGAAATCCATTGTTGCCGACCTACTGCAATTAATTTTTATCAATGAGAAACAATATATACAGTTCGGTACCGAAGGCTATAAGAAAGAAGACCGGCTGACTACCAAGCTCGCATACAAATGCCGGGATGCGTATGCATTCTTATTAATTCAGCTTGCAACCGATAAATTTATATGCATCGGGGTATGCATCCCTAATGCAACAAACAGGCCGATAAAACCCTTTATCATTACTAATTCGCCTAATAAGGAGCTGCCACTATTGGAACGTGCGTTCACGACAGCACAAAAGCCATTTGCGAGGGATTTCATTAGTAATAGCAAAATATGTGTAGTTGACGAACTGGGAAAGCATTTTAGGGATACACATGGCCTTTTCTTTGAGTCCTACAGCACGCGCGAACAAAAAGACGAACATTATGCCAGGCTGTTTGACCAACACATCATGCCTATTAACCTAAGTAATACCAGCAGCCTGAAAGCGTTTGCTAAAATCATACAGTCCTTTTCCAGGGCCAGGAGCGCAGGAGACAAGGCAGAAGAGCTCAAAGAATTTCTTTTTGACGGTTTAGAAAAAGATTTCGAGAATAGTTTTGAAAGCCATAAAAGCGAGATTGACAGACTGCTTACAGATTATGATATACTGCAGGCATTTATTAACGACCTTGAAAAAAAGCAACGGGAATTAGAAGGACTAAACCGACTGGCAAATGTCCAGCTGGATTCAAAGAAGAAGTTTCTCGCGGCAAACTGTGGCTACCACTACACCCATAGTAATATGTTAAATTTGAGGTTTAACGCCAAAATTGAGGAACTGGATATGGCCGTATCCAGAGCGGAAAAACTGGCAAATCGTTTACCGCGACTTGAAATCCTGGCATTACATTACAAAACAATGCAGGAGACAGGAAAAAAAAAGCTGGAAGATATTCGTAAATGCCTTGACCTGTCGAAAAAAATTAGCCTGCTGGAATTAAGGATTAGGAGCCTTACCTTCAAGGATGCAAGCGCAGTCACTGAAGATATAGCAATCGAGCAGCACTTACAGCAGTATGACGATAAAGAAATTATTCGTCGCAGTACACGTTTTCTTCCGATCTACCTTAAGTATGGTTCTATCTCGGGTATTGAGAGAAAGTTAGAGGAACAGAAAGAGAGCCTTAGGCTACGCATTGAACTGCTTAACGGTGAGGTTCAATTTCTAAAAAGTGTAAATCGTTTATTAGTAGGTTCGAGTGAAGATTCTCTCATTGCTAAGATCCTTCATTCAGACAGGGAAATTTCGACCGCACAGGAAGCTGTATTATTTCATTTGCTGGACACGCATTGGGAGCGGCCGGATAATAATAATTTTTCTTATTATACCGATAACTTTAACTTTTTGAACGAGCAACATATTACTGAAGATGCCAGGCTACAAGGTTACTGGCTGTGTTTGAATCATCTCAACATCTACATACCAGCGTTATCGCGTGAGCCGATCTTACAGAATCCTGACTTGCGAAAAAAAGCAATTGCCGAGCTTGTAAAGAATAATTTGACAACCATAGAACGAGCTGAACTGGAACTCAACGAGATCAATAAATTTGGAAAAGGACTGTCGTTCAATATTGAGCCAGCGGAAATATTACGGGATCTAGATCCTGACCTCCATGATTATGGTGTCTTTACTGACCTAAAAATTTCCTGCCAGTTGGTTCTTCAGCTGGATGGTTTGATTCAAGTTCTTTTAGCCGAAAAAGAAAGGCTGTCGTCAGAAAAGATACAACTTATAGCCGCGGCAGTGATTCCTATAGAATCGGATCTCGACTCACTGCGCTCTTTGGAAGAATCAAATCAAATCTGTTGGGAAACCCGTGCAAAGAAGTACGGGAATGATTTCATCAGCGATACCGCAACTGAAAAGTCCCTGCGTGAAGACACATTGCCTTCCTTAAAGCAGCAGTTGACAGAAAGTGAGGCCTTGGCAGAATCAGCATTAAAGGCTTACACTGAGTATTATAATGCTTTTAAAGAAGAATACCCCGAGCTGGAGAAACAGGCACGGCAGGAACTTAATGAAGACACGCTCAGGGAAATAAAGAATGCGTACGATAATGCTGTCCGGAATTACCAAAGTGATTATAAGGCTGCCTGTAAATTGTTTTTGGAGACAGCCAATGAGAACAATCCTGAGATTGCGGCTGAAGTAGCCGAGGAACGCTTTAGCTTCCCGCTGCTGGAGAAAGCATTGCTGGGCACCAAAATCCGGTTTTATGATCAGATCGGGGAAGAACTGCAAACGGCAAACCTTAGCCGATATAAGCTTATCGACTCCATTTACGAAACCATGTTAAAGATATTTTTAAAAACTAAGAAAAAATATGATGAGTATAATGCCCAGATCCGTGACCTAAACCTTTTCTTTAAAGGCAGGACAATTAGTAATAAGTATTACTTTCAGGTCAAGTTTGAACCTAGCAAGGATATACCAATTGAGTGGATTACTACGCTACAGGGAAAATCACAGCAGCTTCACAAGCCAGGCGAATTGGCCCTTGGTGACTCTGTAGAGTCATTTATCGAGGACTTTTTCAGGAGAGCTTCCAATTACAGGAAAAAAATTACATTCCGGGATCTCTTAGATCCTAAGACGTATTTTACCCTTGATGCAGGGCTTACCGATGAACATGGAGTTGATACATCTGGAAGTACTGGGGAAACTTACTCTGCCAAGGTCTTGCTGGGTATCGGCAGGCTCTCGAAATTTCAGTCAGAGAATAGGCCTGGTATACGTTTCATAATCCTGGAAGAGACTGCAAACCTTGATAAGACAAATTTTAATAACTTCCCTGCTATTGCGGAAGAGTTCGGGTATCAGATCATAACGATGACTCCAAAACCATTTGGTGCGGATGCCAGCAGTGGCTGGTACCTGCATCACCTGCTTGCTGGCAAGAATGACACTAACATCAATTATCCTGTCCCAGCGAGTTATTTCAAAACAAATACAACCCGTAAGAATTTAGAAACCTATCTTAAGCAACAATAATAATGAACTGGATCGCTATAAAAGCCTTAAACGAGATCTTTAGATCAGGCAGTACAAAGAAAAAAGAAAGCCTGATGAAAGACCCAACTTTTTTATTTCTCATAGAACAGACAGGAGAGCTTAAGGAAGGGATAGGCAGTATTAATCAAGGACCTGATTTTGAATTATATTATCAAAAATACCATCTCGCCAATTACACTTTGTATATGGATTTCCTCACACGCGAAAAACTGTTGAAACCCCAGCTGCGATTTCAGGAGTCGGATATTCGCATAATAATGGAACTATACGAAGGTATGGATAATGGCGACCTGCTTCCCATACGAAATGGGATAATTGAAGCAGAAGAAACTGTCAGAGGAGTTTCGCAGATGTTCTTTAAAAACGAAAAATATTTAGAAAAATCGGATAGCCTAATTAAGGCGGTAAAGCAAATCTTAAAGATTGATGAATTAGCCAATGATAAAGATCAGCAGTATAAATATGTATTGCAATGCCCTTATCCTGAAAAAATCGTACTCTGTGAAAACCTTGATTTCCTCAAGCGCCCATCAAAGCCAAGAAAACACAATATCGAACTATGGTATGCCGGTGGGAAAAATATTGACAAATTGAACTACACAGGCCCGATTACCCTGCCTATCTACTACAGCTGCGATTGGGATTATGATGGATTGCTCATCTACCAGATGGTAAAGGAAATTATCCCACATATATGTCTACTCGCTCCAAACGGGCAGCCAAAATCGATCACTGAAACAGAGCATGACAGCCATTGGAATAGCTCTTCAGAAAACAATCTGTCCGGCCTGAATGAGAAATATTATATTGATTCAGAAAAGAAAATCATTAGGGATTTGATACTTAGTGACCGATGGATAATGGAAGAGACCAATGACCTGATTAAGATGCTGGAGGTTGTTAATGTTTAAGAGACATGTAACTCGAATTCTACATTTATAGTTGTTCAAAAACGATGGATTTGCTGGCTATTTAATGGGAATAAAATTCAAATTTTAATGAGGATACCCATAATTTACTTAACATTTTTTTTAACTATTTTAGCAAATAATAAATATAGGTTAAGCCCTATTAAAATAAAATATTGAAATAATAATCAACGTCATGGCTCGGCGTTGTAAAGAAGTAATATTTGTCCCCAAAAAACCAACCTATTTATGATTTTTGAAAATAAATTAGTATTAAAGTCAATTAATCAATTATTCGAGCATACCTTTTTCATACCTTCTTATCAGCGAGGATATAGATGGACTGATGTACAGGTAAAACAACTACTGGATGATATTTGGCATTTTGCAAAAAACCCTCCGAAAGCAGAAGAAAATCAGGAGAAACCTTTTTACTGTTTACAACCAATTGTAGTTAGGGGTCATGGTGAACAGGATAAAGAATGGGAAGTAATAGACGGTCAACAACGTCTCACAACGATATACCTTATTTTAAAGAGTCTTGAAAATCAGATAGAGCGTACCCAGAAAAATTTCAGTCGTATTTTTTACGAAACAAGAGCAGATAGTGAGGCTTATCTTAATAGTTTAAATGCTGAAGATTCACAGCTCAATATAGATTATTTCCATATTTACGAAGCTAATAAGACCATACAAAAGTGGTTCCAGACTAAGGCTGATACTACTGAAGACGCTTCCCCTAAGGCAATTTTTGCTCCCGTTTTCCTAACCAATACAAAAGTTGTTTGGTATGAAGCCAATGAGGCTAATACTGATCCAATTGAAATTTTTACCCGGATCAATATGGGTAAAATACCCTTGACCAATGCCGAGCTAATTAAGGCACTGTTCCTTCAAAAAGATAATTTTAAGGAAGATCAAAATACATTGAAACAGATTCAGATTGCCTCAGAGTGGGATTTAATAGAGAGGACTTTGCAGGATGATGATTTTTGGTATTTTATTTATAATCCATCCAATCCCATCAATTATGACAATCGTATTGAATACATATTTGATTTGATGAAACACAAGAAAACAGAACACGAGTATTACTATACTTTCAACATGTTTCTTACAGATTTTGCTATTAAAAACAGTGAAGGTAAACCGGATATTGATACTATTTGGCTTGATATAAAGAAGTATTTCTTAACTTTTGATGAATGGTTCCGTGATCATGAACTTTATCATTTAGTTGGTTATCTGATAGATTGTAATTATCCAATAGAAACTTTAAAATTAGCATCAGATAGTAAAGACAAGATAGCCTTTAAAAAGTGCTTAAAAGCACTTATAAGTGAACAAGTTAATTTTGATATTGAAGACCTGGAATACGGAAAAGGCAGTGCAAAAATACGTAAAGTACTACTGTTGCTAAACATTCAGACCATTTTAGGTAGTAGTAAGGATGAGACACGTTTCCCATTTTTTAAATACAAGTTAGACAAATGGGACATAGAACATATCAGATCCAGGACAACGAAACAAATTTTACCAGGAGATAGAAAAGATTGGGCGTTAGATGTATTAGAATATTTTACAGGTATTAATGGCTATGGTTCTAATACTGACATAGCCTTACAAAGGGAAGAAGTTCAACAAATAGTAGATAATGAATTAGACGAAGCTGCATTTTGTAAGTCATTTTTATCTATTCTTGATGGTGAAATTCTTACTGATGAGCAATTTGATAAATTGTATAGTGACGTATCTAAATATTTTAAAGAAGATATCGAAAGTAAAAATCCGAATAGTATTTCAAACCTGGCATTGCTTGACTATAAAACTAACCGGAGTTATAAGAATGCAATGTTTCCTATAAAACGAAAAAGGATTATTGGCAATGATATGAATGGCTTATTTGTCCCCATCAGTACAAAGAATGTTTTTATGAAATTCCACACAAAAAAATTAAATGATGTGATGTACTGGAAGGATAGTGATGCTGCGGACTATTTGAATGCTATCAAATCAACATTAATCCACTATCTTCCTAATAATTAGTTTATGAGCACAACAAATATTCAATCAGGTGAAAGACTCACATTCAGTAAAATTTTTATTGAGAAAAACTATAAAATTGAGATTCCTATAATTCAACGTGATTATGCACAGGGAAGAGAGTCATCTAAAGATGTACGCGATCTTTTTTTAAAAGCATTACACACGTATTTGGAGGAAGATATTCCAAATCGTGATTTAGATTTTGTTTACGGGAGCCTTATAAACGATGGGGCCTTAAAATTTATACCTCTTGATGGCCAGCAAAGGCTTACTACTCTGTTCTTATTACATTGGTATTTAGCGAACCTTTCAAATAATAGCGAGTCTTTTATTTCAACCATGTTAGATAGCAAGGGTCATTCAAAGTTTTCTTATGAAACACGTTCAAGTGCAAGTGAATTTTGTTCTTCTCTAATTAAATATACACCTGATGTTGAAAGTCTATTGAAAGCTGATAAGGGGAAATCCAATAGTTTATCTAAGACAATAAAAAACGAAGGGTGGTATTATTTGTCCTGGAAATATGATCCAACGGTTCAATCAATGCTGACGATGCTTGATTCGATTCATACAACATTTTACGGGAAACCGGATTATTATGCTCGCTTGGTAAACAATGAAAATACTATCATTACCTTTTTATTTTTAAATCTTAAGGACTTTAAACTCACTGATGATTTATATATAAAAATGAACTCAAGGGGCAAGCCTTTAACTCCTTTCGAAAATTTCAAAGCTAAATTTGAGCAGTATTTAGGAACTCTAAATGATGGAAATAAATATATTTTAAATTTTCAAGATACTGAGAGAAAAGTAAGCTTACGCGAATATTTTTCTTATAAAATTGATACAGATTGGGCAAATTTATTCTGGAATTACAAGGCCCTTGTCCCATCAAACAGCACTAATAATTCTGATAATACTTTCGATGATGAGTTGATGAATTTCTTCAAGGTAACTTTTGCCAATGTATTCGCGAGGGATTTGGTTGGAGAGCAATATATGCCTTTAGAATACTTAATTGGTAGCCAGGTTGCTAAACGTCAGGATGATTATTCGGACATTTTTACATTTCACAAATTTGAAGAACTGAAAGCCCTCTCAGATAAGTCTGTGAATTTTTTAATCAAATCTCTTGATGTTTTAACCAATGGTTCTGAGAAGATCAAAAAATACCTTAGTGATACATTCTTTTTTGACGAAAGTAAAATTTTTGTGCGTGTTCTCAAAGATGATCTGACTTTACCACAAAGAGTTCAATTCCATGCATACGTTAGCTATCTAATGTTGCATAATAGTGACGATAAAAATCTGTTTCAATGGATTAGGGTCGTGCATAATTTAACTGAAAATACGGTTATTGATAGTGCTGAACATGTTTCAAGAGCTATCAAGTCCCTTGAAAAGATGCTGCCATTTAGTGATTCTGTTATCAATAAACTTAATGACCATAGTCTAAAATTAGATTTCTTTTATGGCCCTCAGCTAATTGAGGAAAAAATCAAGGCTTGTTTAATTAATAAATCGAATGAATGGAAAGATAATGTTATATCCACTGAAAAACACCAATACTTCAAAGGGCAAATAGCTTTTATTTTAGAATTTTCCGGAATTTTCGACTACTATCAAAAAAACAGTCATTGTAATTGGTCTGTAAATGAAAACGAGGATTTCTTTTCAAAATTTGCTTATTACTCTAAAAAATCACAGTTAGCTTTCTCATTTGTTCTACAGGAAAAGAAAAATTATTTATGGGAAAGGACAGTTCTATCTAAAGGAGACTATTTAGTTCCGGCAAGTAGAAATAGAAAGAATTTTTTAAGTACTAATAGATATCATAGAGATTATAGTTGGAAAAGATTGCTTAGAATTCCAACCTATACAAATGAAGAAGAGCATGAACAATGGAGACTGAGAAGATCATATATTAAAGACGTATTTGATGATCCACGGTTTAATGAAGATGAGATCGAAAATTCTTTAAAATTGATACTTAAAGATGTAATTTTAGGCTGGAGAAAAAACATTATAGAAAACCCTAAACTTATTGATTATTGCCAACAGGGGTTTATTAAATTTGAATCATCATCCAATATCTTGCTTTATAAAGAATCTCAACAAAACCATCGTCATAGAGAAATGTATACTTACAACCTATTTGATAAATGGATGACAAATAGCTCCGATTTTTTACCATTCCAAAGTTTAGATCATTGGGAGGTTCGAAGCGGAGATGAATTTTCGTGTATATACCTAAGTAATTATGTTTTTGAAAGAAAAAACTTTGCTCTCGATATATATTTTGATGCAAGATCTGAAGACTTTACCATAAAGTTTCACAAAAGAAAAGGTAACATTGAGGAAATTGATTATCCAGAAAAACTGCAAAACTTTATATTAGGTCAAAGTCTTATTTGGAACAACCAGTATAAAGGATATTGGACGGCCCGTAAAACTGAAAAAGAAGTTATTAATCTTTTAAAACCGTTATGTATTTCTTTACAAACATTATAACATGTCAGTAACTAGCCCCATTGAGCACCTTACCCAAAACTGTATAATATAATTATTTTATAATCAGCTGGACTAAAGATAACTATGCAAAGTCAGAAATGGATAAAGACAAACATCATAAAACTATATTACATAAATTTCAGTTTGTACAACAATAGCAGACAGGGAAATAGACAATAAAGAACTTGATTATACGGGTACATTAAAGATTGGGGAAATGTTGATATAGAAATAAACTAATTTTTTTAACTAATTTTTTTAACTAATTTAATAAAGTACCTATGGTTTGCTTTATTAAATTAGTTAGAAAATTTCCCTTAACACATAATAAAGGAAGCATATATTCGATCTTACGTTTTCAATATCAATTAGCTAATTTGTAGTTCAAATAAGATATAAAGTGATTATTTGCTTACACACAAAGGTAATTTACTAAGTCCCACAATGTACTTAGGGTTGATAATTCTATTTTATATATGCTCTGATTATGCTATCTTCACAGCTTAAATTTTGTATAATAAAATGAACGCAGTTGAAATCGAAGAAGCTATTTCATTATTAGCGGAGCAGCCCTTTGTTCCTGCTGAATTTCCATATACGTTCCTAGAAGCTTTTGGCAATAAAGAGACAACTATTAAACGTTTAAAAACAGGGAATAACAATAAATCAGATATTGAAAATGGAGTTCTTCAACAAAATAATATTCATATTGCAGTTTGTAATGATGGTGCGACATCAGAGACATTAAAGAAGTTAAAAGATAGCCCTGCTACAACCAAGTCAAGAGTTAAATTTATTTTAGCTACAGACGGAAAAGATTTTCAAGCAGAAGATGTAAATAGTGGTGAGACAGTCGTATGTGAATATCATGCTTTTCATAATCATTTTGGATTTTTCTTGGAACTCGCAGGTATTAGAACTGTCAAGCAGATTCGTGAAAACTCTTTTGATATAAAGGCGACTAGCAGATTAAATAAACTGTATATCGAGTTGCTGAGTCATAATCCTGAGTGGGCAACAGCGGAACGACGTCATGATATGAATCACTTCTTGGCACGTTTAATTTTCTGTTTTTTTGCTGAAGACACTGATATATTTGATGGGAACAGCCTTTTTACAGAGACGGTTCAGCAGATGAGTAGCAGCGATGCATCCGACATTCATGAGATTATTGGCGAAATTTTCAGAGCAATGGATATCAAGCCGGAAGAACGTTCTGAAAAAAAGGCTAAAAGTTGGACCAAGAAGTTTCCATATGTTAATGGACAATTATTTTCCGGATCCACTGATGTTCCTAGATTTACAAAAATTGCAAGATCTTATTTACTCCACGTAGGTAATTTGGATTGGAAAAAAATTAATCCTGACATTTTTGGTTCAATGATTCAGGCTGTAGCAGATGACGATGAAAGAGGGGCACTTGGCATGCACTATACATCTGTACCTAATATATTAAAGGTACTTAATCCACTATTTTTAGATGAGCTAAAAGCGCACTTAGAAGAGGCAGGTAATAACGTGAGAAAGCTTCTTAACTTGCGGAAACGTATTTCAAGAATTCGTGTTTTTGATCCTGCGTGCGGATCAGGAAACTTTTTAGTAATTGCCTACAAGCAAATGCGAGAAATCGAATACGAAATTAACAAAAGGCGAGGCGAAAATAACCGTATAACGGACATTCCCCTTACCAATTTCAGAGGTATTGAGTTAAGAGATTTTTCTGCTGAAATTGCAAGATTGGCTCTGATTATTGCGGAATATCAGTGCGACGTTCTTTATCGTGGACAAAAGCTTGCTTTAGCCGAATTTCTGCCGCTAAATGCAGAAAATTGGATTACATGTGGGAATGCTTTGAGAGTAGAATGGCTCTCTATATGCCCTCCCACGGGCACAAACGTCAAGATATTTAGAGAAGACTTATTCAGTACTTCCTTTGATCAAGCAGAAATTGATTTTGAGAATGAAGGAGGGGAAACTTATATCTGTGGAAACCCACCGTACGTTGGTGCTACAATAAAAGCACCAAAAGGCGCAAGTAAGGAAACGAAGGAACGATTAAAGAAAGAAGAGGAAAGTCGGAAGTCTGATATGAAAGCCATATTTAGTCATAGGACTAATACTTGGAAATCACTTGATTATGTGTCAGGATGGTTTATGAAAGCGGCAGACTACGGAATGAAAACAAACGCTGTTTCCGCATTTGTATCAACCAATTCAATTTGTCAGGGTCAACAAGTCCCTACTTTATGGCCATTGATCCTCAATACAGGACATCAAATAACTTTTGCACATACCTCATTTAAATGGTCAAATTTAGCTAGTCACAATGCTGGAGTTACGGTTGTAATTGTTGCTATCTCTAATGATCCAAATAAAAAATGTCGATTGTTTTCAATGGGAGAAAATGGAGGTATGATTGAAAAGAAAACTGACAACATTAATGCCTATTTAGTACCAGCACAAAACGTTATTGTCACAAAGTCAGCAAAACCGCTTTGCAACCAAGCAGAAATGGAATATGGTAGCAAACCTACTGATGATGGAGGGCTAGTTTTGGATAGTTCGAATTATAGGGATTTAATTCAAATGGCTCCTGAATCATCAAAATTTATTAGAAGATTTATTGGGTCAGGCGATTTAATTGATGGTTCTCTACGATACTGTTTGTGGATTAAAGACTCTGAAGTACAGGAAGCAGAATGTATTGTAGAATTAGCCAAGCGAATTGAAATAGTCCGTTCTTTCAGACTTTCGAGTCCAAAGCCGGCTACCGTCGAATCGGCAAAAAAGCCACATGCATTTCAAGAAATTCGTCAATCAGGTGACGAAATATCAGTTGTGGTTCCTATTCATAGTTCTGAGAATCGAAATTATTTGCCATTAAGTCTTGCACAGCGAGGATCAATCATTGGAAATAGTGCTTTTGCTTTTTACGATGCTCAACTATGGAACATCTCTATAATATCTTCACTCATGCATTTGGTTTGGATTAAAGCTGTTTGTGGACAACTTGAAACCCGAATTCGATATTCCAATACTCTTGGATGGAATACATTTCCCGTTCCTCCACTTACAGCCAAAAATAAGGATGATTTAACTCGGTCTGCAGAAGAAATACTTATAGCAAGAGAACGTCATTTTCCTCTTACATTAGCACAATTATACGATCCAGAAGAAATGCCTAAAGATTTACGCCAAGCTCATGAAAGAAATGACGAAGTATTCGAGCGCATTTACATTGGCAGACGATTCAAAAATGACACTGAGCGCCTTGAAAAATTGTTCGACCTTTACACTCAAATGATATCCAAAAAGAAATAGTATGTCAGAAAAAAAAATTATACCATCCGTTACGGTTAATTATAAAAGCACCAAAAATTCCACTATTCCGAATGAGCTTGGTATGCGTGAAATGCAAGAAAGGGCATATGAGAAACGTGGCGAGCAATACCTGTTAATTAAATCTCCGCCTGCTTCGGGAAAGAGTCGCGCATTGATGTTTATAGCACTCGATAAAATTTATAATCAAGGGGTACGGCAGGTTATTATTGCTGTTCCGGAAAAATCTATTGGCTCGAGTTTTGCTAACGAACCTCTTACAAAGTTTGGGTATTATCATGACTGGCATGTGGAACCAAAATGGAATCTTTGTAATTATCCAGGAGAGGATGGCAGTAAGGTCAAATCAGTTCTATCTTTCCTTGAAAGTGGGGATAAGATTTTGGTTTGTACACATGCAACATTTCGATTTGCAGTCGAACGTTTTGGAGTTGAAGTTTTTGATGACAGACTAATTGCTATAGATGAATTCCATCATGTTAGTGCGGATTATGATAATGTACTTGGTTCCCAACTTAAACAATTAGTTGCTAGGGATAAGGTTCATATTGTTGCTATGACTGGCTCCTATTTTCGTGGTGACGCAAACCCAGTTTTAATGCCCGAGGACGAAGCCAGATTTGATACGGTAACCTATACCTACTATGAGCAGCTGAATGGTTATGAATATCTTAAAACGTTAAATTTGGGATATTATTTCTATAGTGGAGCTTACGCCGACGAAATTTTAAGCGTATTAAACACTGATGAAAAAACAATAATTCACATTCCAAATGTTAATTCCCGTGAAAGCATGGGTGACAAGATCAAGGAGGTCAACCATATAATGCATGAATTGGGTAAATGGCAAGGAATTGACCCAGTAACTGGCTTTCATTTAATCAAAACCGAGAATGGAAAAATTTTGCGTATTGCTGACTTGGTGGATGATGAGGTCGCTAAACGTAATAAGGTTTCGGCATCACTTAAATTACCTGAAGCTAAAAGGAATCGCGAACATGTTGACATTATTATAGCGCTAGGTATGGCAAAAGAAGGATTTGATTGGATATGGTGTGAACATGCATTAACCGTTGGATACCGTTCCAGCCTTACAGAAATAGTTCAAATTATTGGTCGCGCTACAAGAGATGCGCCAAATAAAACACATGCACGCTTTACAAATCTGATTGCGGAGCCAAATGCTTCTGAGGGCGCTGTTACTGATGCTGTAAATGATACTCTTAAAGCTATATCAGCTAGTTTATTAATGGAGCAAGTATTGGCTCCGAGATTTAATTTTACTTCTAAAAGACCCGAGAACGGCCCCGTAGAGGGATATAACTACGGAGAGGATGGATATGATCCGAATAGAGAAAATGTTGGTTTCAATGAGCAGACTGGTCAGTTTCAGATTGAAATTAAAGGGCTTACAGTTCCTAAAAGTCCCGATGCTCAACGAATTTGCAATGAAGACTTAAATGAGGTAATTGCCGCTTTTGCACAAGATAAGCAAGCACTTGAACGTGGACTATTTGATAAGGAAACTGTTCCACAAGAGTTAACTCAAGTCCGAATGGGAAAAATAATTAGGGACAGATATCCCGAATTAGATGACGAAGACGTTGAGGCAGTAAGACAACATGCGATTGCAGCGTTGAATATTACTCAAAAAGCTAAAGAAGCACTGAACGACGATGATGATTTAAATACTCGTGGTAATACTGCACTTATTGACGGAATACGAAAATTTGCTATGGATGTGCGCGATCTTGATGTAGATTGGATAGATAGTATAAATCCTTTCAGTGAGGCGTATTCTATTTTGTCCAAAGCAATGACGGAACAGAGTTTAAAAGCAATGGCGGAAGTAATATCTGGAAAGAAGCCAAATATGTCATTAGATGATGCGAGAGAACTTGCAAAACGTGCCTTAAAATTTAAAAATGAAAGAGGTAGACTACCAGATATTAAAGCTACTGACCCATGGGAGCAACGTATGGCTGAAGGTATTGCATATTTAACAAGATTAAAAGCTGAGGAAAGAAATGGCTAGTAAAAATAAACTTACAGAAGAAGATGATGAGCTTTTAGCAGAACTCGGCGTGCAGATTGAAACTAAAAAGAACACCAGCCATACTCCCCGAGAATCTCGAATTATCGCAGGGTTTGAAGAAATTCAAGGATTTGTTCAAGGGGAAGGTCGTTTACCTGAATATGGTGAGGAAAAAGATATTTTTGAGAGATTGTATGCTGTTAGACTAGACCGACTCCGTAAACAGCAAGAATGCAGGGTTATCTTAAAAGACTTAGATTATCAAAATCTTTTAGGCAGCGATACTATCGGTGACATACCAAATGACATTAGTGATGATGAATTACTTGCACAACTCGGTGTTGATGACTTCAAAGAAGATTCGATAACAAATCTTAAACATGTCCAATCACGTGCAGAAAGAAAAGCTGCTGAGGAAGTTGCAAATCGTACTCCCGCGGCGGACTTTGAAAAGTTTAAACCATTTTTTGATGAAGTATTAAGAGACATTGAGCAAAAAGAAAGAAATACAATACAATTTAGAAAAGATGCGGGTTTTACAAAGACGTCATTAAAACAAGGCCAATTTTTGATAGTAGGAGGGCAACTTTCTTATATAGCAGAAATTGGAGATACTATTAAGGCACCCAACGGTGATGACGATGCCCGCTTACGGGTAATTTACGCTAATGGAACTGAAAGTAATATTTTATTGAGATCACTTATCCGTGCAATGTATAAAGATGAAACAAGCAGATTTATTACCGAGCCTTATATCGGACCTTTATTCTCAAACGAAAATAGTGAAGATGATATAGGCAGCGGGACTATCTATGTACTTCGAAGTCTTTCTGACCATCCTGTAGTTGCTGAAAACAGAAAAATCGTGCATAAAATTGGTGTAACTGGTGGAGATGTTAAGCAGCGACTTGGAAATGCAAAATATGACCCAACATTTCTGATGGCAGATGTAGAAGTAATAGCAACCTACAAATTAGCAAATATCAATCGTATTAAACTTGAGAGAGTCATCCACAAATTTTTTAATGCAGCCAGATTAGATATTGAAGTAAAAGATCGATTTGGAAAGTATGTAAAAGCTCAGGAATGGTTTTTAGTTCCTTTGTTTATTATTGATCAAATGGTGGAGAAAATTACCGATGGTACAGTTGGCGAATATTTTTATGACTCTTTTTCAGCTGAATTGAAGAAATTTTAAAATACCTTTAATTTTTTAAAATATGTACAAAAATTTAAGTTGTCGAATTATTGTAAATTAATCTGCTTTTTTGTATATTTATGTATAAAATATAACGACTTTGAAAGTTACCCTATTGGTGTACCTGTTCAAAAATAATATTGGTAAGACCCAATTTTACTGGTGTCTTCAAGAGTTTTTAGGAGCCTCTTTCTCCGCCACCTTGTTAAAGCCCCTGTATATACAGGGGCTTTTTTATTTTCCAACTAATTAGTTACAAATTTGTGACAAATCGTAACAAATGAATTATGAGATACTTAATTATAATC
>Ga0265798_10000668_pt1 | contig 55650 bp, 53 predicted proteins | sample P3T30metagenome_FD_192430 | JGI IMG/M metagenome (GOLD analysis project Ga0265798, IMG submission 192430) | Plant litter microbial communities from East Loma Ridge, Irvine, California - P3 T30 | ecosystem: Environmental > Terrestrial > Plant litter > Unclassified | place: USA: California... | reverse complement strand
CGCGATATTACCTAAGAGGATTGTTTCATGGCCACTAACCGCTCCCGTCGTCTGCGCAAAAAACTGTGCGTCGACGAATTCCAGGAATTGGGTTTCGAATTGAACCTGGACTTCAAGGAGGATTTGGCTGACGAGCAGATCGACGCATTCCTCGATGCGTTCCTGACCGAAGCAATGGACGCCAACGGCCTCGACTATGTTGGCGGCGACGACTTCGGTCTGGTTTGCCTGGCCAAGCGTGGTTCCGTCACCGAAGAGCACCGCACTATCGTCGAAGCCTGGCTCAAGGGTCGCAGCGAACTGACCCGCGTCGAAGTCAGCCCGTTGCTGGACGCCTGGCACCCAGAGAAGCCGATCAACTCGGCAGCTTGATGTACCGCTGAAAAAGGCCATCTTCGGATGGCCTTTTTTGTGGGCGCGATTCGCTAACGGGGTACCGCTGCGCCGGCGTGGGCGCGCGCTACGCGCGATGCGCTCTGCCTGCCCAGCGCGAGCATGATCGACTGCCCTGCCTGCACGACTTGCGCCAGATCCACGCCGGTAGCGATGCCCAGCCCGTGCAGCAGGTAGAGGACGTCCTCGGTCGCGACGTTGCCGCTGGCGCCCGGCGCGTAGGGGCAACCGCCCAGCCCCGCCACCGAGCTGTCGAACACCTGCAGGCCTTCCAGCAGGCAGGCGTAGATGTTCGCCACGGCCTGGCCATACGTATCGTGAAAGTGTCCGGCCAGATGCGTTCGGGGCACGCGCTGTGCAACCACCTCAATCAGATGTCGCGCAGCCCCAGGCGTACCGACGCCGAGGGTGTCGCCCAGGGAAATCTCGTAGCAGCCCATCTGCAGCATGGCGCTGGCCACGTCGCGCACCTGCACCGCAGCGATCTGGCCTTCGTACGGACACCCCAGCACGCATGACACGTAGCCACGCACCTCGATACCGTGCTGGGCGGCGGCCGCCAGAACCGGTTCGAAGCGCTGCAGACTCTGTGCGATGGAGCAGTTGATGTTGCGCTGGGAGAAGGATTCAGACGCCGCGGCGAACACCGCCACCTCCGATGCACCAGCTTGAATGGCGGCCTCGAAGCCTTGCAGGTTCGGCGTCAGTGCCGCGTAGGTCACCCCCGGCGAACGCTGAATGGCGGAAAAGACCGCCGCGCTGTCGGCCATCTGCGGCACCCAGCGCGGCGACACGAAACTGCCGACCTCGACATGCTGCAAGCCCGCCGCGACCAGCGCGTCGACCAGCGCTACCTTGTCTTCGACGCGCACACGGCCCTGCTCGTTCTGCAACCCGTCACGGGGCCCGACCTCGACGATCCGCACCCGTTCAGGCAGCATGTTCGGCCTCCTGCAACTCGATCAACACCCTGCCTTCGCTGACCATCTCGCCCTCTTCGCAGCACAGCGCCTGAACCACGCCTGCGCGGTTGGCACGCACGGTGTGCTCCATCTTCATGGCCTCCAGCACCACCAAGCCATCGCCCAACGCCACCTGCTGGCCCGGACTGACCAACAGACGGACGATGCTGCCGTTCATGGGCGCAGCGAGCGAGTCGTCGGACGCATGAGCACCGGTGCCCGCCGCCAGGGAGTCAACCAGCGCGACCTCGTAGGTGTCGCCTTGCCACTGCAGGTAGACGACGTCGCCGCGGCGGCCGATCAGCCGTGCTTCATCCGGGCCGGCGCAAGCGTTGCTCAAAGCCACCGTGCACAATCGGCTCTGGGCGCCACAGCGCAGGTCGAGCGTGGCTTGCGCAGGCATGAGTTGACGCCAACCGGTGGCAGCGCTCCAGGGTGAATGCGGGTCTTGTTCACAGGCAACAAGCGGGGCCGAACGCAGGAAGGCACGCGCGGCGCTGTGCCAGAACGCTTCGGTCAGCGCCGGTGGCGCAGGCAACAGCGCGTCGGCGTGGCGTTCGATGAAGCCGGTGTCGATTCGGGACGCGGCGAACGCAGGCGTGGCAAGGATGCGCTGCAGCAGGGCCAGGTTGCTCTTGATCCCGCCGACCGCCGTTTCGGCGAGCATCGCCAGCAGGCGCAGCCGGGCCTCTTCGCGATTTTCACCCCAGGCAATGAGCTTGGCGATCATCGGATCATAGAATGGCGAAATCACGTCGCCTTCGCGCACCGCGCTGTCCACTCGCCGACCGGGTCCGGCTGCCGGTTCCCGATACAGTGCCAATTGCCCACTGGCCGGCAGGAACCCGCCTGCTGGATCTTCGGCATACAGGCGCACCTCGATGGCGTGCCCGAACAGGGGAACCTGCGCCTGGCTCAGCGGCAGGGTTTCACCACGCGCCACGCGAATCTGCCAGGCCACCAGGTCCAGCCCGGTGATCGCTTCGGTCACCGGATGCTCGACCTGCAGGCGGGTATTCATCTCCATGAAGTAGAAACGCCCTTCCCCATCCAGCAGGAACTCCACCGTGCCTGCGCCCACATAGCCAATCGCCTGGGCTGCGCGCACCGCGGCTTCGCCCATGGCCTGGCGCAGGGAGGCATCGAGCCCCGGTGCCGGTGCTTCCTCCAGTACTTTCTGATGCCGTCGCTGGATGGAGCAATCCCGCTCGTGAAGATAGAGGCAATGCCCCTGTGCGTCGGCAAAGACCTGGATCTCCACGTGCCGGGGTGCCACCAGGTATTTCTCGACCAGCATATGACCGTCGCCGAAGGCTGCCACGGCCTCTCGCCGCGCCGAGTCCAGGGCAGGTGCCAGTTCGGCGGCGGACTCGGCCACCTTCATGCCCTTGCCGCCACCGCCGGCAGCGGCCTTGAGCAGCACCGGGTAGCCGATGCGCTGCGCCGCATCGGCGAAGGTCGACAGGTCCTGGGCCTGGCCGTGGTATCCCGGCACCAGCGGCACTCCGGCGCGTTCCATCAGGGCCTTGGCCGCCGACTTGCTGCCCATGACTTCGATGGCCTCGGCGGGCGGGCCGATGAACAGGATGCCCTCAAGCGCCAGGCGCCGGGCGAAGGCGGCGTTTTCCGAAAGAAAGCCGTAGCCGGGATGGACCGCGTCGGCGCCACAGGCCAAGGCAGCGGCAACCACCTTGTCGATCTGCAGGTAGCTGTCGGCGGGTTTGCTGCCACCCAGGGGGATGGCCAGATCGGCCTCGTGCACATGGCGGGCATCGGCGTCGGCGTCGCTGTAGATGGCCACGCTGCGGATGCCCATGGCCCTGGCGGTGCGGATGATGCGGCAGGCGATCTCGCCACGGTTGGCAATCAGCAGCGTTGCCACGGTCTGCGGGAGTGGCTTCATGGGGTTACCTCTGCCCAGGCGGGCGCGCGTTTTTCGAAGAAGGCCTGCATGCCTTCCTGGCCCTCGGCGCCAGTGCGCAGCCGGGCGATCAGGGCCTGCGCCTGGGCCTGGCGTGGCGCCGTGACCTGGCCATCGCCGATAGCCAGCAGCAGCGCCTTGCAGGCGCGCATCGCTTCGGGACCGTTACCCAGCAGACGCCGTTGCCACGCCTGTACCGCCCGTTCCAGTTCGGCGCGCGGATACACTTCGTCGAGCAGTCCCAGTTCGCGGGCTCGCACGGCATCGAAACGCTCGGCGCTGAGCGCATAGCGGCGCGCGGCGCGCGAGCCGATGGCCTGGACTACGTAGGGACTGATCACCGCCGGCGCCAGGCCCAGGCGCACTTCACTGAGACTGAACAGCGCGTCGTCGGCGCCGATGGCCATGTCACAGCAACTGACCAGGCCCATGGCCCCGGCGAACGCGGCGCCCTGCACCACCGCGACGGTGGGCAGCGGCAGCCGCTGCAGCTGCTCCATCAGCTCGCTCAGACGCGTGGCCTCGGCGAGGTTTTCCGCGTAGCTCAGCCGGGCACTGGCTCGCATCCAGGCCAGATCGGCACCGGCGCTGAAGTGTTGCCCATGGCCACGCAGGAACATGAAGCGCAACCCTGGCCGCTGGCTGATGTGGTCGAAGGCCTGGCGCAGCTCCTCCAGCATGAGCGCATTGAATGCGTTGTTCTTGTCCGGTCGATCGAGCCAGACGCTGGCCACGTGTTCGGCGCTGATGTGCAGCTGTATCGTGGAGAATTCGTGCATACCCTGATCCCCGATTCCTGATAAGTGCATGGGCTACATGCGGAAGACGCCGAAGCGGGTTTCGACCAGCGGCGCGTTCAACGCCGCCGATAAACCCAGCGCCAGGACGGTTCGGGTTTGCGCAGGATCGATCACGCCGTCGTCCCACAGACGTGCCGAGGAATAGAACGCGTGGGCCTGTTGTTCGTACTGCGCCACCATGGGCTCGGCCAGTTGCCGGGCCTGTTCGTCGCTGAACGCCTGACCCTGGCGCTGGGCCTGCTCCTGCTTGACCTGGACCAGCACGCCGGCCGCCTGCTGGGCGCCCATCACGCCGATCTTGGCGTTCGGCCACATCCACAGGAAGCGCGGATCGTAGGCGCGCCCGCACATCCCGTAATTGCCCGCGCCGTAGCTGGCACCAATGATCACGGTGAACTTGGGCACCTTGGCGCAGGCCACCGCCGTGACCAGCTTGGCGCCGTGCTTGGCGATACCGCCGGCCTCGTATTTCTGGCCGACCATGAAGCCGGTGATGTTCTGCAGGAACACCAGGGGTATTCCACGCTGGCACGCCAGCTCGATGAAGTGCGCGCCCTTCTGCGCGGCTTCGGCGAACAGCACGCCGTTGTTTGCCAGGAGGGCCACCGGGTAGCCATGGATATGCGCGAAACCACAGATCAGGGTCGGCCCGAACAGCGCCTTGAACTCGTCGAAGGCGGAGTCGTCGACGATGCGCGCGATGATTTCGTGGATCGGCAGTGGCTGCTTGGGGTCAGTGGGGACCAGACCGTAGATCTCGTCTGCGGCATGGCGTGGCGGCCGCGGTTCGATACAGGCCAGCCAGCTCTGCTTGCGTCCGTTCAGATGGGCGACGCAGCGCCGGGCGATGGCCAGTGCGTGCTGGTCGTTTTCGGCGTAGTGATCCGCCACCCCCGACTGCCGGCAATGCAGGTCGGCACCGCCGAGGGCCTGCGCGCTGACCACCTCGCCGGTGGCGGCCTTGACCAGCGGCGGGCCGGCCAGAAAGATGGTCGCCTGATCGCGAACCATGATGGTCTCGTCACTCATGGCCGGCACATAGGCGCCCCCGGCCGTGCACGAGCCCAGCACCACGGCGATCTGGGCGATGCCCTGGGCGCTCATGTTGGCCTGGTTGAAGAAGATCCGCCCGAAGTGCTCGCGGTCTGGAAACACTTCGTCCTGACGCGGCAGGTTGGCGCCCCCGGAGTCGACCAGGTACAAACAGGGCAGGCGGTTATGCTGGGCGATTTCCTGGGCGCGCAAATGCTTCTTCACGGTCAGCGGATAATAGCTGCCGCCTTTGACCGTGGCATCGTTGGCGATGATCATGCACTCGACGCCGGACACCCGTCCGATACCGGTGATCAAACCGGCAGCGGCGACCTGTTCGGGATACACCTCATGGGCGGCCAGCAGGCCCACTTCGAGGAAGGCCGAGCCTGGGTCGAGCAGCACGTCGATACGCTGCCGCGGCAGCAGCTTGCCGCGCGCGACATGCCGCGCCTGCGCCGCTTCACCACCGCCCTGGTGAATCTGCGCCGCGCACTGCTGCAGCGTTTCGAGCTGCCGCAGCATCGCTTCGCGATTGGCGGCGAAGTCGGCGGAACGGGTGTTGATCTGGGTGTGCAGAATGGCCATGGGCATTTCCTGTGCGAATACGGCACCAGAGGGACGCGTCAGCGGTTGCGGGCTCAGCGGGTCTGCTCGAACAGCTCGCGGCCGATCAGCATGCGACGGATCTCGCTGGTGCCTGCGCCGATCTCGTACAGCTTGGCGTCACGCCATAGCCGCCCGGCGGGAAATTCGTTGATGTAGCCATTGCCGCCGAGGATCTGGATGGCTTCACCGGCCAGCCAGGTGGCTTTTTCGGCGGCATACAGAATGACCCCGGCGCAGTCCTTGCGCACCTGGCGCACGGGTGCCTGGCCCAGTGCATCGAGGTGCCGGCCCACGGCGTAGAGGTAAGCCCGGCATGCCTGCTGGGTGGTGTACATGTCGGCCAGCTTGCCCTGGATGAGCTGGAACTCGCCGATGCTCTGGCCGAACTGCTGGCGATCGTGGACGTACGGCAACACCAGGTCCATGGCCGCCTGCATCAACCCCAGGGGGCCACCGCTGAGCACGGCGCGCTCGTAGTCCAGGCCACTCATCAGCACACCGACGCCCTGCCCCGTCTGGCCCAGCACGTTCTGCAGCGGCACTTCGACGTCCTGGAACACCAGCTCGCCGGTGTGCGAGCCGCGCATGCCCAGCTTGTCGAGTTTCTGCGCGACGCTGAAGCCAGGCGCGCCTTTCTCCAGGATGAACGCAGTGATGCCCTTGGCCCCGGCCGCCATGTCGGTCTTGGCGTAGACCACCAGCACGTCGCAGTCCGGGCCGTTGGTGATCCACATCTTGGTGCCGTTGAGCACGTAGCGGTCGCCCTTGAGGTCGGCTCGCAAGCGCATGGAAACCACGTCGGAACCTGCGTTGGGCTCGCTCATGGCGAGTGCACCGATGTGTTCGCCGCTGATCAGCTTCGGCAGGTAGCGGGCCTTCTGTTCGGCAGTGCCGTTGCGGTTGATCTGGTTGACGCAAAGGTTGGAATGGGCGGCGTAGGACAAACCGATGGCTCCGGAGCCGCGGGAGATTTCCTCCATGGCGACCATGTGCGCCAGGTAGCCCATGCCCGTCCCGCCCCACTCTTCGGCCACGGTCAGGCCCAGCAGGCCCATGTCGCCGAACTTGCGCCACAGGTCGGCAGGAAACTGGTCGCTGCGATCGGCCTCGGCGGCACGCGGGGTGATCTCGCGCGCCACGAAGGCGGCCACGGAATCGCGCAGCATGTCGATGTCTTCGCCAAGGAAGAAATCCAGTCCCGGTACTGAAATCATGTTCGCCACCCACTTGTTGTTTTCTTTGGGGAGAAAGCTGTTGAGCACAATGATCTTGCAGGAAACGTTACAGGGCACCGCGCCGCAGGCGCGCTCCAGTCAAGTCTGCAGCGCGGCGCGGCAGCGTTCTTCAGCGGTGTCGAGCTCCACCTGCATCTGTTCGATGTCCAGCATCTGCTGCTGCAACTGCGCCCGGCGCTCGGTGATCTTCTCCAGAAAACGGTCGAGTTGCTTGCGGTTGCCCGACGGGTCGTACATGTCTATGAGCTCTTTGCATTCGGCCAGGGAGAAGCCGATGCGCTTGCCGCGCAGGATCAGTTTCATCGCCACCAGGTCGCGCGGCGCATAGATCCGCTCCTGGCCACGGCGCGTCGGCGTGACCATGCCCTGCTCTTCATAGAAACGCAGGGTCCTGGGCGTTACGTCCAACAACTGGGCTATGTCGGAAATGCTGTAGGTCGTGCTCACGTCGATCGACTTCCTGGTGCTTTACGTTAACGTAAACGTCAGCGAGAGGCCTGTCAATACACGCCGCTGTGCTATCGAGGGGCGGGAAGTCTCGGGACGCGATCCTGGGAGCGCGTCATCGGCAGCGGTCAGGCGAAGGCCGGCACACCGCTGTGGAAGCGAAATTCGGGGTCGGGCGTTTCGATCAGTTCGGCTTCGGCCACGCGAACCCTGTCGACGGTCTGGGCGATATCGGCGGCATCGCCGTATTGATGCGCCAGTTTCAGGTAGCCCTGGTAATGCCGCGCTTCGCTCATGAGCAGGCCGTTGTAGAAGGTGCCCAGCTCTTCGTCCAGATGCGGCACCAGGGCCGCGAAACGCTCGCAGCTGCGCGCTTCGATGAAAGCGCCAACCACCAGGGTGTCGACCAGCTTGACGGGCTCGTGGTTGCGCACCTGCTTGCGCAGCGACGAGGCATAGCGGCTCGCCGACAGGGGTTGCAGTTCGATCTTGCGGCGCTTCATCAGGCGCAGGACCTGCTCGTGGTGCACCAGCTCCTCGCGAGCCAGGCGCGACATCATGTTGATCAGGTCGGCATGGGTGCAGTACTTGGCGATCAGGCTCAGGGCCGTGGAGGCTGCCTTGAATTCGCAGTTCTTGTGGTCGATCAGCAGGGTGTGCTGGTCGGCCAGCGCGGCCTGGACCCAGGCATCGGGCGTAGGGCAGCCGAGAAAGGCATGAATTTCAGACAACATGGCCAGGCACCTGGAAAAAAGGGGGCGATTATACCCAGCTCGCCTGCAACTGGGTATGTGCGCCGAACGACCGGCGCTGTGAGGCGATCAGTCGCTTTTCTTGCGGATCCAGTAGAGGTAGGTACCGCCCTCCTCAACCTGCTGAACCAGCTCATGGCCCAGGAATACACAGAACTTGGGAATGTCGCGACGGGTCGAGGGGTCAGTGGCGATGACTTTCAGCAGACCGCCCGCAGGCAGGTCGCGCACATGCTGGTGCAGCATCATCACCGGTTCCGGACAGCTCAGGCCGGTGGCATCCAGGGTACGGTCGGCAGGCAAGGTTTGGGTCATGAAAAGCTCCAGGTCAAGCGGGCATTCAGGCGCACGTTCGAAACCAACAGTGTAGCGCCAGCGCGCGGTCCGAGTGCAGCGTGCGACGTCAGGCCGCAGCGCTCGGATCGATCAGCGCCGGCCGCCGTCGAGTCGACGCAGGTGGCAGGTGACTTCCTCGCGGTCATGGTACAGCTGCTTGCAGCCGATCTGGACCTTGATGCCGCGCGCCTTGAAACCCTCTTCGATGCGCTCGAGCAAGCGCCGGACTTCGGCATAGCGCTGCTTCATCGGCAGCTTCAGATTGACCACCGCTTCGCGGCAGAGGTTCTCGCCCAGCCAGGTTTCCAGCAAGGCGGCGTTGCGCGCCGGCTTCTCGACGATGTCGCAGACCATCCAGTCCACCGTCTGCTTGGGCCGATAGGTGAAGCCGTCGGCCATCAGATGGGTCACCAATCCGGTGTCCATCAGGCTCTGCGCCATCGGCCCGTTGTCGATAGCGGTAACCAGCATGCCGCGGCGTACCAGCTGGTAGGTCCAGCCACCAGGTGCGGCGCCCAGGTCGACACCGGTCATGTCGCCGTGCAGGCGTTCGTCCCATTGCTCGCGGGGAATGAAGTGATGCCATGCCTCTTCGAGTTTCAGGGTCGAGCGGCTGGGCGCTTCGCGGGGGAACTTGAGCCGCGGAATGCCCATGGGCCACATGGCGAAATTACCCGCGTCGGCCACACCCAGGAAGACTTCGCGACCACTCTTGAACGTCAGCAACAGGCGCGGCAAGGCAGGATCGTCCACTAGCCTGCCAGCACCGAGCAAGGCCTTGCGCAGCGGCGCCTCGAACTTCTTGCAGAAATTCGACAGCTCCTTGCCATCGTTGGTGTCGAGCACTTCCAGCCACAGGCTGCCGCACACTGGATAGGCCGCCAGGTGGTCGAGCAGCACGCTGATGCGGTCGGTTTCGGGCAACTGCACGAAATCGCCCCTTGCCCACTGCCGTGGAAATATCAAGTCACTAAAACGCAACTCGCGCATCAACCGCGCCGGACCGGCCGGTTCATGGCAGATGAATTCGGCGCAGGCGGTCAGCGGCTTCGCCTTGGCATACCCGGCAACCCCCAGCCGTGCGGCGTGTTCGGCGATCTCCGAGCAGACCTCGCCTTCGAAGCCGGGGCGGCAATGCATAAACAGCGTATTCATAAAGGGACTTTCACCGCCGGGGGGCTCAAATCGGCGCATGATAAAGGAAATCGGAACCCTGAGCATGCACTGGAAGTCCCTGACTGAAAGAACCTGTTTATCCAGCCCGTGCCGTGCGGGCGTGAAAAGGAGCTGATCCATGTCCTCCCTCGATAGCCTGAAAAGCCTGAAGACGCTCGACGTCGCGGGCACGTCCTATCACTACTTCAGCCTGCCCGATGCCGCCAACAGCCTGGGTGACTTGCAGAAACTGCCGATGTCGCTCAAGGTCCTGCTGGAAAACCTGCTGCGCTGGGAAGACGGCAAGACCGTGACCGGTGCCGATCTGCAGGCCCTGGCCGATTGGCTGCAGGAGCGCCGCTCCGATCGCGAGATTCAATACCGCCCTGCACGGGTGCTGATGCAGGATTTCACCGGGGTACCCGCGGTGGTCGACCTGGCCGCCATGCGCGCCGCCGTGGCCAAGGCTGGCGGTGACCCGCAGCGCATCAATCCGTTGTCGCCGGTGGACCTAGTGATCGACCATTCAGTCATGGTCGACCGTTATGCCACCGGGCAGGCATTCGAGGAAAACGTCGACATCGAGATGGAGCGCAATGGCGAGCGCTATGCGTTCCTGCGCTGGGGTCAGAGCGCGTTCGACAACTTCAGCGTGGTCCCGCCGGGCACCGGCATCTGCCACCAGGTCAACCTCGAATACCTTGGCCGTACGGTCTGGACCAAGGAAGAAGACGGCCGCACCTACGCCTTTCCCGACACCTTGGTGGGTACCGACTCCCACACCACCATGATCAACGGCCTGGGGGTACTGGGCTGGGGCGTCGGCGGTATCGAAGCGGAAGCCGCCATGCTCGGCCAGCCGGTGTCGATGCTGATTCCCGAGGTCATTGGCTTCAAGCTCACCGGCAAGCTCAAGGAAGGCATCACGGCCACCGACCTGGTACTGACCGTGACGCAGATGCTGCGCAAGAAAGGCGTCGTGGGCAAGTTCGTCGAATTCTACGGTGATGGCCTGGCCGATCTGCCCTTGGCCGACCGCGCGACCATTGCCAACATGGCGCCGGAGTACGGTGCCACCTGCGGTTTCTTCCCGGTGGATGAGGTGACCCTGGGTTACCTGCGCCTGTCCGGACGCCCGGAAGCCACCGTGCAATTGGTCGAAGCCTATTGCAAGGCGCAGGGCATGTGGCGCCTGCCCGGCCAGGAGCCTGTATTCAGCGATACCCTGGGGCTGGACATGGGTGAGGTCGAGGCCAGCCTGGCCGGGCCGAAGCGCCCGCAGGATCGCGTGGCATTGCCCAAGGTCAGCGCGGCGTTCGACGATTTCATCGGCCTGCAGCTCAAGCCGACCAGCAAGGAAGAAGGCCGCCTGGAAAGCGAGGGCGGCGGTGGCGTGGCGGTGGGCAACGCCGACCAGACCGAGGGCACGCCGTATACCTGGCGCGGCCAGACGCACAATCTGCAGCACGGCGCAGTGGTCATTGCGGCCATCACCTCGTGCACCAACACCTCCAACCCCAGCGTGATGATGGCCGCCGGCCTGGTGGCAAAGAAGGCGGTCGAGAAAGGCCTGACCACCAAGCCGTGGGTCAAGACTTCCCTGGCCCCCGGCTCCAAAGTGGTGACCGACTACTATCGGGCCGCGGGCCTGACCCAGTATCTGGACACGCTGGGCTTCGCCCTGGTCGGTTATGGCTGCACCACCTGCATCGGCAACTCGGGGCCGCTGGACGAGCCTATCGAGCAGGCCATCCAGAGCGCGGACCTGACCGTGGCTTCGGTGCTCTCGGGCAACCGCAACTTCGAGGGTCGGGTGCACCCGCTGGTGAAGACCAACTGGTTGGCCTCACCACCACTGGTAGTCGCCTACGCCCTGGCCGGCAGTGTGCGTATCGACATCAGCAGTGAACCCTTGGGCACCGGCAGTGACGGCCAGCCGGTCTATCTGCGCGACATCTGGCCCACCCAGCAGGAGATTGCCGACGCAGTGGCCAAGGTCGACACCGCGATGTTCCACAAGGAGTACGCCGAGGTGTTCGCCGGCGATGCGCAATGGCAGGCAATCGAAGTGTCGCAGGCGCCTACCTACGTCTGGCAGGCCGACTCGACCTACATCCAGCATCCACCGTTTTTCGAGGATATCGCCGGTCCCGCACCCGTGATCGCCGACGTGCAGGGCGCAAGCATTCTGGCCTTGCTGGGGGATTCGGTCACCACCGACCACATCTCCCCTGCGGGCAACATCAAGGCTGACAGTCCGGCGGGCCGTTATCTGCGCGACAAGGGCGTGGAACCGCGTGATTTCAACTCCTATGGATCGCGCCGGGGCAACCACGAAGTGATGATGCGCGGGACCTTTGCCAACATCCGTATCCGCAACGAAATGCTCGGGGGTGAAGAAGGTGGCAACACTTTGTTCATTCCTACGGGCGAGAAGCTGCCGATCTACGATGCGGCCATGCGCTACCAGCAGGCCGGCACACCGCTGGTGATCATTGCCGGCCAGGAGTACGGCACCGGTTCGAGCCGCGACTGGGCTGCCAAGGGGACCAATCTGCTGGGCGTCAAGGCCGTGGTGGCGGAGAGTTTCGAGCGTATCCACCGCTCTAATCTGGTGGGCATGGGCGTGCTGCCCTTGCAGTTCACCGACGGGCAGAGCCGCAAGAGCCTCGCCCTGACCGGCCGCGAGACCCTGGACATCGTCGGTTTGAGTGGTGCCCGGCTGCAGCCGCACATGCGCCTGGACCTGCGCATCCGCCGTGAGAACGGCCAGCAGGAAACCGTCGAACTGCTGTGCCGGATCGACACCCTCAACGAAGTGGAGTATTTCCGTTCCGGCGGTATCCTGCACTACGTCTTGCGCCAGTTGATTGGGAACCCCGTGGTGTAAAGCATCTGTAGGAGCGGTCAGCGGCCGCGAAAAGAACACCGCGGATGATCTGACATGCCGCGGTGTCTGGTTCGCGGCCGCGGACCGCTCCTACGGGGGATCGAAGGGATTGCTCCCGTTGACCGGCGGGTATCAACCACAACGGGGCCTGCAGCGCTTTCTGAAACATTAGGTTTCAAATGATTGCACCCGTAATTCATTTGGTTCTTGTTCTCATTCTTGTTTATCCAGTGCAATAGCCGCCATCCAAATCCGTGGCCACCTGTTCGCTGGATCCGGAACCTGCCCCTCAGGCGACCGGCTTCGTGAATCGAGAACGTTTTCCCATGTCCAAGAAGTCCCGCTCGAAAATCTGGTTCCTGGTGCACAGCTGGTTGGCCCTGCCGATCTGGTTTTTCGTGCTGATCGTATGTGTGACCGGCACCCTGGCCGTGGTGAGCACCGAGATCATGTGGCTGATCAATCCGGAAATGCGTGCCAACAAACCGTCCGACGACGCCCAGCCGTTGAACTACGACCAACTGATGGCCGCCATCGAGCGCGATCATCCCGAGCTGCGAGTCAGCAATCTCGTTCACCCCGACGGCGACTACTTCGCCGTCAACGCCAGTGTCACCTACCCGGACGGCCGCTCGCCAACGGTCTATGTGAACCCCTATACCGGCGTGCTGCAAGGCGTCAGTCCGGCGTTCGACTTCCCGGCCTTCACCCGCGCCCTGCACGGCTGGTGGCTGGTGCCCTTCACCAACGGTTTCTCCTGGGGCTGGTACCTGGTGTCGTTCCTCGGCCTGCCGCTGCTGGTGTCCTTGATCACCGGCCTAGTGGTGTACAAGAAATTCTGGAAGGGCTTTCTCAAGCCCACCCTGCGCCTGAACCAGGGCGCACGGGTGTTCTGGGGTGACTTCCACCGCCTCAGCGGTATCTGGTCGATCTGGTTCATCGCGGTCATCGCCATTACCGGCGTGTGGTTCCTGATTCGCGCCATCCTCTACGACAACCAGATCAGCATCTCCAGCTACTCGCCGGTCACCTCGGTGATTGCCCGGGCCGACGTGCCGCTGGTGGCCGACGGCACGCCGGCACCGATGATCCCGGTCGAGCAGGCCATTGCCGTGGTCAAGCAGCAAGTGCCGGGCCTCGATGCCAGCTACGTGTCGCTGCCGCTCAACGCCTACAGCCCGATGGAAGTGGGTGGCCGCAGCTGGTACCCGCTGATGTTCCAGACCGCCAGCATCAACCCCTACACCGGGCAGCTGATCAGCTCGCACCTGCTGGGCGACCGCAATGCACTGGAGTTCGTTACCGAGTCCATGCGCCCGCTGCACACCGGTGACTTTGGCGGGCTGTGGATCAAGCTGATCTGGGCTTTCTTCGGCCTGCTGCTGAGCATGATGGTGCTCAGCGGCTTGATGATCTGGAGCAAGCGCACTGCCCTGGCCACGGCCCAGGCGTTCAAGCGCGACGCCCGCCACGAAACTGCGCAGACGGCCACCGGCAGCCTGCACCCGATTGCCCACAAGACCGCGGAGCGCAGCCTGTGAGCCGAGTCCTCAGTGCCCCCACGCCTTCGCCCCTGTCGCGTTTCTGGCGCAAGTGGCGGTTCCATATCAACGTGCTGCTGGTGTTCATCCCGCTGAGCTTCATGCCGCACTATTTCGCCGAGAACGCCATGGATCGCGGCGACAGCGGCCTGGGCGAGCGGACAGTAGGCGACATCGCCGTCGGGCCGTGGAGCCTGACCTTGGCCGAACGCCGCATCGAAGGCCCGACCGCCGAAAGCGGCCAGGACATCAAGTACTTCAACGCGGCCCTGTGCAAGACCTGCATCGACCAGGTCAAGGCCACCTACCTGCGCATCGGCAAGCCACGCAGCCTGAGGGCTGCAGGCGTGATCTTCTTCGGCAGTGGCTACCGCATGTTCGCCGGGTTGCCAGTGCCGGCCAAAACCCAAGCCGATGCTCAGCTGTGGATCACCATGGAAGGCTGGGACGGCTCGATGCACCAGACCTCCATTCCATTGAGCCAGGCATCACCCGCGACGGTGGCCTGGCTGAACCGTCAAGGAACCCGACCATGACCCGCGTTTCATTCATCCGCTGGCCCGCCCTGGCACTGGGGCTGCTCGCTGCCGCCTGCAGCGGCGTGGCCCTGGCGCACAACCCGATGTGCGAATGCAAGCAGATCGACGACCAGCAGATCCGCTGCACCGGCGGATTTTCCGATGGCAGCGGCGCGCCGGGGGTAACCCTGGACGTGGTCGGCTATGACGAAAGCATCCTGGTACCCGGCAAGCTGGGCAGCGATTCGACCGTGACCTTCAAGCGTCCGGATGCCGAGTTCTATGTGCTGTTCGATGCCGGCCCCGGCCACGTCGTCGAAATCGACCAAGCCGACATCGAGGCACCATGAGCACGCCCGTCACGCACATCGTGCGCCCGGCCGGTGCGGGCCATGAAACCCTGTACGTCGGCCTGCTGTGCCTGTTCATCCTGCTGGCGGCGGCCGGCGTCGTGTCCTGGCACGGGGTCAGCCACGAAGCCGTCGCGGTACCGTCCCACCAGCTCGACGCCCGACGCGACCTGAGCGCCGCCGAACAGGGCATCTACGCCGACCTGCGAGTGACCCTCGACGAGGTCCGCCTGCTGGCCGAGGAACAGTCCGATCCGGTCACGCCCGAGCAACTGGCCCGCGAGGGCTTCCCACCCTTCGCCCAGGACGCCAGCTCGGTCAGCCGCGGCAGCCACGCCTGGCAGATGGTCCAGGGCGCCTACGTGGGCCTGAGCCAGGCGCCAGAGGTGGCGGGCTCGTTCCTGCTGCGCATGAACGGCGCGGACGCCGATGTCTGGCTCAACCGCGCACCCTCCGCCAGTGCACCGGCGCTGCTGGACGACACGTCGCTTGCCGACAGCGGCTGGCAGCAGGTCATCGCCCAGTTCGACACCGGTGTCACCCGCCAGCATCGCCATTGAATACGCCCTCTTCACCAGGATTCTTCATGCCCAGATCTATCGCCCGCCGTCCGTTGCTGCGACTCCTGTCCGTTGCCGTGCTGGGCACCCTGTTCGCCAGCACCGCCTGGGCCGCCGACGGCAAGCCGCTGCGTATCGGCATCACACTGCACCCCTACTACAGCTATGTAGCGAACATCGTCGGCGACAAGGCCGAAGTGGTGCCGTTGATCCCGGCCGGGTTCAACCCCCATGCCTACGAGCCACGCGCCGACGACATCAAGCGCATCGGCAGCCTGGACGTGATCGTGCTCAATGGCGTCGGCCATGACGATTTTGCCGACCGCATGATCGAAGCCAGCGAGAAACCCGATATCCACGTGATCGAGGCCAATGCCGACGTGCCCCTGCTGGCGGCCACCGGGACGATGGCGCGTGGCGCCGGCAAAGTGGTCAATCCGCACACGTTCCTGTCCATCAGTGCCTCTATCGCCCAGGTCAACAACATCGCCCGCGAACTGGGCAAGCTCGACCCGGACAACGCCAAGTTCTACACCGCCAATGCCCGGGCCTACGGCAAGCGCCTGCGCACGCTGCGCGCCGACGCCCTGGCCAAGCTGACCCAGGCGCCCAACGCCGAGCTGCGGGTGGCCACGGTACACGCGGCCTACGACTACCTGCTGCGCGAGTTCGGCCTGGAAGTGACCGCCGTGGTCGAGCCGGCGCACGGCATCGAGCCCAGCCCCAGCCAGCTGAAGAAGACCATCGACCAGTTGCGTGAACTGGACGTCAAGGTGATCTTCTCGGAAATGGATTTCCCTTCGACCTACGTCGAAACCATCCAGCGAGAGTCGGGAGTGAAGATGTACCCCCTCTCGCACATCTCCTATGGCGAGTACAGCGCCGACAAGTACGAGAAGGAAATGGGCGGCAACCTCGACACCGTGGTCCGGGCCATCCAGGAGGCCGGCGCATGACGTCCGCCGAACCCCTCGCCCTCGCCCGCAGCGGCCCCGCCATCGAGTTCGCCGAAGTGGGCCTGGTGCTGGGCCGCACGCTGATTCTCGACCAGGTCTCCTTTCGCGTGGCCAGCGGCAGCGTGCACGCGCTGGTCGGACCCAATGGCGGCGGCAAGAGCTCGTTGATCAAGACCCTGCTGGGGCAGATGCCCCATCGTGGCCAGTTGAGCTTGCAGTGGCCAGGCAGCCCCGGAGTGATTGGCTATGTTCCGCAGGCACTGGAATTCGACCGTGGCCTGCCGATGACGGTCGACGATTTCATGGCTGCCATGTGCCAGCGTCGGCCCGCCTTTCTCGGCCTGTCGAAACGCTATGCCGGGGCCATTGGCGATGCGCTGGAGCGCGTCGGCATGCAGGACAAGCGCAAGCGCCGCATGGGCGCGTTGTCGGGCGGTGAACGCCAGCGCGTGCTGCTGGCGCAGGGGTTGATCCCGGCGCCACAGCTGCTGATCCTCGACGAGCCCATGTCGGCGCTGGACGAAGCCGGCATCCAGGTGTTCGAGCGGCTGTTGCTGGACTGGCAGCAGGCTGGCATTACCGTCATGTGGATCGAGCACGACCTGGAAGCGGTCAAGCGTCTGGCCGACCACGTCACCGGGCTCAATCGACGCGTGCTGTTCGACGCCAAGCCAGCCGATGCACTGACGCCAGACCGGCTGTTGACGCTGTTCTCCACCCATCCACGCGCCGGAGGCCTCGCCTGATGGACTACGAACAGTTCCGCCTGGCCATCCAGGGCCTTGCCTCGGACGGCTATCTGCCTGCTGCACTGGCCTACGGTTTCGTGGTCAACGCCTTGATCGCCGGGCTGCTGATCGGTCCGGTACTGGGTGGGCTGGGAACGCTGGTGGTGGTCAAGCGCTTTGCGTTCTTTTCCGAAGCGGTGGGGCATGCCGCGCTGACCGGCGTGGCCATCGGCATTTTGCTCGGCGAACCCTATACCGGGCCCTATGGCAGCCTGTTCGGCTACTGCCTGTTGTTCGGCATCGTGCTCAATTACCTGCGCAATCGCACCGGCCTGGCGCCGGACACGCTGATCGGCGTGTTTCTGTCGGTCTCGCTGGCCCTGGGTGCCAGCCTGCTGTTGACCCTGGCCGGCAAGATCAACGTGCACATTCTCGAGAACGTGCTGTTCGGCTCGGTACTGACAGTCAACGGCAACGATCTGCTGGTACTGGCCGTGGTCGGTACCCTGGTCCTGAGCCTGAGCCTGCCGCTGTACAACCGCATCATGCTGGCCAGCTTCAATCCGCAGCTCGCCGCGGTGCGCGGCGTGGCGGTGAAAGCCCTGGATTACCTGTTCGTGATTCTGGTGACGCTGATCACCGTGGCAGCGGTGAAGGTCATCGGCGCGATCCTGGTCGGTGCGCTGCTGGTGATTCCGGCAGCGGCGGCACGGCTGCTGAGCCAGTCGCTCAAGGGCTTCTTCTGGATCTCGGTGATCATTGCCACGGTGAGCACCCTGTGCGGGATCCTGCTGCCGATCCTCTTCGATCTGCCGGTGCCTTCCGGGGCGGCCATCATCCTGGTCGCAGGCCTGGCCTTCGCTCTCGCCGCCATCGCCCGCGGCACCTTGCCCAGCCTCAAAGGGAACATCGGATAAATGTCTACTCTGCGCAAACTGACAGTCGCCCTGGCCCTGTGTGCGGCGCTCGCCCCTGCGATCCAGGCGGCAGAGCCGGTGAAAGTCCTCGCCAGCCTGCCGATCACCTACGGCCTGGGCCAACTGCTGCTCAAGGACAGCGGCGTGCAACTGCAACGTGCGGCCGCTGCCAACCTGCCCGGCTCTCGACAGAATGCCTATTTCACCGGCCGCGGCGCAGAAGCCCTGGCCGGACTGGCCGGCTCTGCCGACGCGGTGATCGGGCTGCGTTCGCTATGGCCTGACGATTCCCTGTACCCGCTGGCGCGTCGCAGCAACATTCGCATCGTCGAGATCGACGCTGCGCGCCCGGTCGACGGGGTACTGCCCGGTATCGCGGTACAGCCGGGCGTGAGCGGACTGAACAGCCAGCCGTGGCTGTCGAGCAACAACATGGGGCGCATGGCCGACGTCATGGCTGCCGACCTGCTACGCCTGGCTCCGGCCGCCAAACCGCGGATCGACGCCAACCTGGCCGCACTCAAGCAGCAACTGCTCAAGCTCAGCGCCGACAGCGAGGCACGCCTGGCAAAGGCGGACAATGTCAGTGTGGTCAGCCTCAGCGACCGCTTCGCCTACCTTGCAGCCGGTCTCAATCTGGACACGGTGGCCACCCAGGTGCTCAACGACGAACAGTGGGACACCGCGCAGCTGGAAAACCTGAGCATGACGCTCAAGGACAACGACGTTGCCCTGGTCATCGACCATCGCCAACCGCCCGAAGCGGTCAAGGCGGTGATCACTGCCGCAGGCAGCAAGCTGCTGGTGCTGGCCGAAGAAAGCGACGACCCGATCGCCGACCTGCAGGCTCACATGAGCGCCGTCATCCAGGCCCTTTGACCCTACCCTGCCGTAAGCAGGCTGCGGTTCCCGGGCCTGCTCGGCAATGACTTTGAAGCCCTCTCACCACCCTTCGCCGATATCCCATTCAATCTTTTCCCGAGCTGGCCGAGAACCTGTCAAAGCCCCACGGAATGAATGGACACTCATGCGTAACAATCAGCCTATCACCCAGCGCGAACGGACTTTCCCTGCCCAGCAGCGCCTGATTTCCACGACCGACACCCAAGGAATGATCACTTACTGCAATGATGCTTTCGTGGAGATCAGCGGGTTCACCCGCGAGCAGCTGATTCGCGCGCCGCACAACACCGTGCGCCACCCGGAAGTACCTTCGGCGGTGTTCGAGCACATGTGGGCGACGTTGCGTCAGGGCCTGCCGTGGATGGGCATCATCAAGAACCGTTGCGAGAACGGCGACTACTACTGGGTCAACGCCTACGTCACCCCAGTGCTGGAAAACAAGCAGGTGGTGGGTTACGAATCGGTCAGGATCAAGCCGACGGCCGAGCAGATCCGCCGTGCCCAGTCGCTCTACGAACGCTTGAACAACGGCAGGTCGGCGGTACCCGGCCGCGATCGCTGGATGCCGGTGCTGCAGAACTGGGTACCGTTCATTCTGGTCAGCCAGGTCGGCTTCATGATCGGCACCTGGCTGGATACCTCGTGGGGGTTCGCCCTGGCTGCCGGGCTGTCGCTGCCGCTGGGCCTGATGGGCCTGAGCTGGCAGCAGCGTGGGATGAAGCGCCTGCTCGATCTGGCGGACCAGACCACCTCGGACCCCCTCATCGCGCAGATGTACACCGACAGCCGGGGCGCCCAGGCGCGCCTGGAAATGGCCATTCTGAGCCAGGAAGCGCGCTTGAAGACCTGCCTGACCCGTTTGCAGGACACCGCCGAGCACCTGACCGGTCAAGCCCGGCAATCCGACGCCCTTGCACACCAGAGCTCCCAGGGCCTGGACCGTCAGCGCCTGGAAACCGAGCAGGTAGCCGCTGCGGTGAACCAGATGGCGGCCACTACCCAGGAAGTGGCCAGCCATGTGCAGCGCACTGCCGACGCCACCCAGAAGGCCAACCGCCTGACCAGCCGCGGGCGCGACATCGCCGGCGAAACCCGCGAGGCGATCCAGCGCTTGTCGGTGGTCGTCGGGGAAACCGGGCAGACCGTGACCCAGCTGGCCAAGGACAGCGACGAGATCGGCGGCGTGGTGGATGTGATCAAAGGCATCGCCGACCAGACCAACCTGCTGGCGCTCAACGCAGCCATCGAAGCGGCACGCGCCGGCGAAATGGGCCGCGGCTTCGCCGTGGTCGCCGACGAGGTGCGTCAGCTGGCACAACGCACCAGCGAGTCGACCGGGCAGATCCACGGGCTCATCGCCAAGCTGCAGCAGACCGCCAACAATGCCGTGCAGACCATGGATGCCGGTCACCGTCAGGCCGAGGAAGGCGTGGCTCGCGTGCTGGAAGCCGACCAGGCGTTGATCGGCATCAGCGAAGCGGTCGCCAACATCACCGACATGACCACGCAGATCGCCGCAGCCACCGAAGAGCAGAGTGCAGTGGCCGAGGAGATCAGCCGCAACATCACCACCATCTCGCACCTGGCCGATGAAACCAGCGAACAGGCGCAGAACTCGGCACTGCTCAGCGAAGAGCTGACCAAGACCGCCAACAGTCAGTACTCGCTGGTGGAGCGTTTCAACCGCTGACTGCCCCCTGCCCTCGCATCGCAGCCTGCATGGCAGGCCACGTGTCGGCCACGCGAGTCAGGACAGGAAGGCCACGATCCGGTCGGCGGCGGTCTGCAGATGCTGATCGTGGCTGAACCCGGATGACTTCAAGGGTTTGAGGTCATGATCGGCGGCGCTGAGCCAGTACAGCTCGACTTGCTCCGACAACTCATAGCCTGCCACTGTCTCGCAGTTGCCCAACGCATCGCGCTCGCCCTGGATGATCAGGGTTGGCGTGCGCAGGTCGGCCAGGTGTTCGACTCGCGGCTTTTCCGGCTTGCCGGCCGCGTAGAAGGGATACCCCAGGCACACCAGTGCATCGGCACCCAGTTCGTCCGCCAGCAGGCTGGCCATCCGTCCGCCCATGGATTTGCCCCCCACGGCCAGGGTTCCCGTCACCAGCGGTCGCACCAGGGCATAGGCCTGTCGCCAGCTTTCCAGCAGGCTTGCCTGCGGACTGGGTGGACGCTTGCTGCCGCCGCTGCGGCGCTGGGCCATGTAGGGAAACTCGAAGCGCACCACGCTGACCCCGCCAGCGGCCAGCCGCTCGGCCATGCTGTTCATGAAGGCACTGTCCATCGGCGCGCCGGCACCGTGCGCAAGGATCAGGCACGGCGCCTGCGCGCCAGTCTGGGCAGGGTTCCACAGCCAGCCGTTGTCTTGCATGCGTTGGCTCCACTGATCTTCGCTCATCATCCTTCCGTCGACGTTTGGCACTATTGGCGATTCACAGACTCTGAGGCAAAACGCGGCACAGGAAAAGTGCCCTGTGCATTATGGCGTGCACGACGTCAGCGTGCAGGCGCGGCTCGCCCCCTCCCCTATACTCAATGATCTTTTCGCGAAGGATAGCGATTCATGAACTTCGACTGGCACAGTGCTCCCATCACCCGTTACACCCCGCTGGACAGAGGCTATCGCAACACTCAGAACGTGCGGCGTTTCCTGACCGAGGCGTGCGGCCCGAACTTTCATTTCGACCGCCCCTTCATGGCCTGGCTCAAAAGTGGCGAAGCCAAGACCATGGGCCAGGTCGCGGATCACTGGAACCTGCTGCATCGCCGCTGACGCACGAAGCGCTGGCCAGGGTGCGAAACGCTGCTTTAATGAGTGCAACCCTCACCGCTTGGTGTCTTCCGATAGGAGTGCCCGATGGATCGCCTCAGTGCCAAGGATTTTTCCCCCGAGTTGCTGGAACTGTACGACTTCTACGCCCATGGCAAGATCAACCGCCGCGAGTTCCTCGACCGCGCGGCATTGTTCACCTTTGGGGGGCTGACGGCAGGCGCATTGCTGGCCAGCCTGAGCCCGAACTATGCATTGGCCCAGCAGGTGGAATTCACCGATCCACAGATCGTGGCCGAATACGTCACCTACCCCTCGCCCAATGGCCATGGCCAGGTGCGTGGCTACCTGGTGCGGCCGGCCCAGGCCACCGGCAAGGTGCCAGGCGTGGTGGTGGTGCATGAGAACCGCGGGCTCAACCCTTATATCGAAGACGTCGCACGGCGGGTCGCCAAGGCTGGCTACATGGCCCTGGCCCCGGATGGCCTGACCTCGGTCGGCGGCTATCCGGGCAACGACGACAAGGGTCGGGCGCTGCAGGAGAAGGTCGACCCGACCAAACTGATGAATGATTTCTTCGCTGCGATCCCCTGGCTGATGGCGCACGAGGGTGCCACGGGCAAAGTCGGCATGACCGGCTTCTGCTATGGCGGCGGTGTGTCCAATGCGGCGGCGGTGGCCTATCCCGAGTTGGCGTGCGCGGTGCCGTTCTATGGCCGTCAGGCCGATGCCAAGGATGTAGCGAAGATCAAGGCGCCGCTGCTGCTGCATTTCGGCGAACTGGACACGCGCATCAACGAAGGATGGCCCGCGTACGAGGCAGCGCTCAAGGCGGCAGGCAAAACCTACGAGGCGTACATCTATCCCGGCGCCAACCATGGCTTCCACAACGATTCGACCCCACGCTATGACAAGGCCGCCGCCGACCTGGCCTGGGAGCGCACGCTGGGCTGGTTCGAAAAATACCTGAGCTGACGTAGAATGCCGGCCCTTCGAAGCCGTGATCCTTGCCATGAACGCCGACGCCCTCGCCACCTTGCACCAACACCTGCTCCAAGCCCTCGCTCAGCCGCCGATTGAAACCCGTCGGTTGTTTCACGGCCGCGGTCGGCGCTGGCCGGGGCTGGAGCAACTGACCGTGGACTGGCTTCAGGGCATCGTGCTGGTATCGCTGTTCAAGGAGCCGCTTGCCGAACAGCTGGCAGACTTGCAACAGCTGCTTGCCCAACTTGCTGAGCAGCCAGTCTGGGCAGCCAGCGGTGCGCGCGGTCTGGCACTGCAGCACCGCTATCTGCCCGGCAGCGACGTGCACTGGCTGATCGGAGAAGCGCAAGAGCAGGTGATCCTGGTCGAGAACGGCCTGCAGTACCGCATCGACCTGGGGCGTAAACAGAACAACGGCTTGTTTCTCGACATGCGCCACGGTCGCGACTGGGTACGCGAAAACGCCCAGGGTCGACGTGTGCTCAACCTGTTCGCCTACACCTGCGGTTTCTCGGTGGCCGCCATCGCTGGCGGCGCAGCCCATGTGGTCAACCTCGACATGTCTCGCGCCGCCCTCACCCGGGGACGCGAGAACCACCACCTCAATGGCCACGAGCTGGGCAAGGTCAGCTTTCTGGGCCACGATCTGTTCAAGTCCTGGGGCCGGGTCGGCAAGGACGGCCCTTACGACATGGTGATCATCGACCCGCCGTCGTTCCAGAAAGGCAGCTTCCTGCTGACCAAGGATTACCAGCGGGTACTGCGCCGCCTGCCGGAACTGCTCAGCGAATCGGGCGTGGTGCTGGCGTGCATGAACGACCCGGCACTGGGCCCCGACTTTCTCGTCGACGAGCTGCGCCGCGAAGCACCGCAGCTGCGCCTGCAGCGGCGCCTGGACAACCCACCTGAGTTTGCCGACATAGATCCAGCCAGCGGCCTCAAGGCCATGGTGTTCGCGCGGGAGTGATTACCAAATAGAGCAGGGGAAGGGCCTAACATACCGTACGGCGACTGGCCATCTTAAAGATTGAACAATTTCACGTGCCCGGCGAACCAAGTAAAGGAGAGCCACCGGGAGGTGAGAGTCCCGGCGGCTCGGGTGACACATCGAATGAAACCCTTGAGAGGTATCCGCCATGTCAGCGCAGGAATATAACACCATCCGCCATACCCCTGTCAGTGCATTGGGCACAATCCCGGCCAGCCAGTTGATCGCCTTCGTCGAAGCCTGCCGCCCGCTGGTGCGCGACGCGATCCTGAACGCCAGGTTGACTCGATGAGCCCGCTGGTTGTGAGCAGCCCCGCCATGGCGGGGCTTTTTCATGGCCGCAGAACAGGTTTCATGGCTGCCGTTGCGTGATAAGCATGCGCACGCGCTCGCTCAGCGCCTCCAGGGCGAACGGCTTGGTCAGCACCTCGGTGCAGGGCTGCAGATGGCATTGGTCCAACGCCAGGTTCTGCGCGTAGCCGGTGATGTACAGCACCGGCAAGCCTGGCCGGGCCGAGCGCCCCAGCTCGGCCATCTGCCGGCCATTGAGCCCGCCAGGCAAGCCTACGTCCGTGACCAGCAGGTCGATGCGCGCAGCCGATTGCAGCAGGTCTCGGCCCTGGGCGCTGTCGCCGGCCTGCAGGACCACATAGCCCAGGCTTTCCAGCAGCTCGGCCACGGAACCGCGCACCGAGGCTTCGTCGTCCACCACCAGCACGGTTTCGCCGCTGCCACCGAGGTCGATGGGCGCCTGGCTGGGCACCACCGCTTCTGTCTCGATACCGGCACAATGCCTGGGCAGGTACAGGCTGACCGTCGTGCCAAGCCCCGGCCGTGACTGGATCTTCACCAGTCCGCCGGACTGCCTGGCAAACCCGTAGATCATCGACAGACCCAGGCCGGTGCCCTCGCCCACCGGTTTGGTGGTGAAGAACGGCTCGAACACCTTGGCCATGACCTCCTCGCTCATCCCCGAACCGTTATCGGTCACGTGAACCACCAGGTACTCGCCGGCCTGTACCTCGTGATTGAATGCATCGCTGTGAGGCAGCCACTGATTGGCGGTTTCGATAGTGATCCGCCCACCACCGGGCATGGCATCGCGAGCATTGATACACAGGTTGAGCAAGGCGTTTTCCAGCTGGGTCGGGTCGATCAGCGCCGTCCACAGACCCTGGGTATGGCGCACACTCAGTTCGATGGAGGGTCCGACCGAACGTCGCACCAGTTCTTCCAGGCCGTGGATCAGCGCGTTGACGTCGGTGGGCACCGGAGCCAGGGTCTGCCGACGGGAGAACGCCAGCAGGCGATGAGTCAGTGACGCGGCGCGCTTGACCGCCCCCTGCGCTACGTCCAGGTAGCGTTCGAGGTCAGCGGTACGGCCCTGTTTCAAGCGCATGTGCATCAATTCGAGGCTGCCGGACAGGCCCGCCAGCAGGTTGTTGAAGTCGTGGGCGATACCCCCGGTAAGCTGGCCCACGGCTTCCATCTTCTGCGCCTGGTGCAACGCTGCCTCGGCTTTTTCCCGCTCGGCAATGGCGATGCGCACGCGCTCTTCCAGGGTCTGATTGAGCTCGCGCACCGCAGCCTCGGCCTTCTTGCGCGCGGTGACGTCGATGGAGGAGCCGATCAGGCCAATGACTTCGCCGTCCTCGTCGAGCAGAGGCGTCTTCAGCGACAGCCAGGTCGCGGCGGTGCCGTCGGCCTGGCGTACCTCCTCTTCCACCTCCTGGGTGTGCCGACCTTCCATGATGCGCCGGTCGGTTTCCATGATCACCCGAGCCTGGACCTTGTCTTCCAGGAACTCCATATCGGTGCGGCCGATGTATTGCTCGGGCGGTTTGCCGATGAGTTCGGTGGTGCCGCGATTGGCAACCAGCATCCGCCCCTGGCGATCCTTGGCGTACACCACACCGGGCACCGCGGCGGTGAAGGTGCGCAGCAGGTGGGTCATGCGATCGCGCTCGGCCTCGGCGCTGCGGCGTTGCTGGATGTCCAGCAGCACGCCGGGAAAACGGTGCGGACGCCCCGCCTCGTCGAATTCGACGTGGCCGTTGGCTTCGATCCAGCGATAGCTGCCGTCGCTCTGCAGCACGCGATACTCGCAACGGTAGTGACCGCCGTTGCCGAGGGTCTCGAACACGGCTGCTTCGACCCGCGGGCGATCCTGCGGATGGACGCTGGCCATCGCTTGCTCCAGCGGCAGGCCTTGGGCACAGACCTTGCCGGACAGACCGAAGGTGCGCGCGAAGCGTTCGTCGGCACTGAAGTGGTCGGCCGCAACATCCCACACCCAGGTACCGACGATGGCCCCGGTATCCAGAGCCAGCTGCAGGCGCTCGGCGGCATCCTGGGCGGGTGTCTCCTCAGGTACGGAGGGGGCGCGAAAATGTTCGGGAGGCTGGGTCGGCATATCGGCTCACAGCGGAACGCAGGGTGCCCTGATGGTGACGTTGGCGTTTAGGTAATACAAGCCTGCGCAACGCGAAATCCGCGCGCGCAAGACCGACAAGCCGCGTTGGCAGCCCCGCAAAACACCAAACAGCCCCTGTAGCAGCGGCGCGAGCCGCGTCCGGCAGCCCCGCAAAACACCAGACAGCCCCTGTAGCAGCGGCGCGAGCCGCGTTAGCAACCCCGCAAAACACCAGACAGCCCCTGTAGCAGCGGCGCGAGCCGCGTCCGGCAACCCTGCGCAACTTCAGACACGCCGCCTGAGCAGATAACTGTCCATGATCCAGCCATGCTGGCTACGCGCCTGCTGCCGCGCATCGGCAATGGTCTGCGCCACGTCCTCCAGCCTTCCCGACAGCAGCACTTCATCGGCCGTACCGACGTAAGCTCCCCAATAGATATCCAGATCCTGGCCGACCAGCGCCTTGAAGCTGTCCTGTGCATCGAGCATGACCACCACCGTGTCGACGCCCTCGGGCATCCCCGCCGCCAGGCGTCGACCGGTCGTGATCTGCACGGCACCCGCGATGCTGTTCAGGGTAATGCGGTGCGCTGCGGTCAGTGCCTGAATACTGGTCACCCCGGGAAACACCTCATACTGCACCGCTCGCGCGCCGTTGGCAGCGATCGCCTCGACAATGCGCAGCGTGCTGTCGTACAGCGACGGATCGCCCCACACCAGAACGCCCGCGCACTCCCCGTCCGCCACTTGATCATCGAGCAGCCGCTCGAAGGCCGCCTGCTTGCGCGCATTCAGGGTATCCACCGACGTCCGATAGTCCGGCCCGGCCGGACGCTCGGGCTGCCGCACCTCGACCACCCGATACGCCCCAGGCGTTGCATGACGCTCGAGGATCTCTTTGCGCAGGGCATTGAGCTTGCCCTTGTGATCGCCCTTGTCCATCAGGAAGAACACATCGACCCGCGCCAAGGCACGCGCCGCCTGCACCGTGATGTGCTCGGGATGACCGGCGCCGATGCCGATGATAAGGAGTGTTTTCAAAAGTGCTCCGCGGACAGTTCACCACAACGCGCCTATGGCAGTGCCGATAGGGGCCTCTCTTCACAGCTGGCCCATGCCAGACCTTACAGCGTCCGTTTCAAGGTGAATACAGGGTTGCGCGAATTGGCACAATTCCAGCTGTCCACGCCCTTTCGGCCTTGACACGTATGGGCATCTGCTACGAATGCCTGTGATGATCGACGGGCGGGCGCATTGCACGCCCGCCCTCTCGGTCACTGGATCACAGCGACCATTTCAGCGAGAACATCAGGTTGCGCGGGTCACCGTAGGTGCCACTGCCGGTTGCGGTAGGAATACCCTGCCAGTACTTCTCGTCCAGCACGTTGTTGAAGTTGACGCGGGCGTCCCAGTGTTCGTCGAAGCGATAGCCGGCCATCAAGCCCAGTACCGCGTAGGAATCCTGCTCCGCATGACCGGTTCCGACACGGCCGTAGGTTTGGCTTTGGGCGAGGACATCTGCCCCGATGCGCAGTTTGCTGAAATCCCCTGACAGGTAATAGGTCGTCGCTCCTTTGAAAAGATGTTTTGGTTGATTGGGTGCGAAAAGATCACCCTTGTCGAAACTCCTATCTTTGACATATTGGCTCATCACCAGAGTATAGGAAGCTGAAAACTGCCAATTCGGGTTGAACGCGCCGCTCAACTCAGCGTCGATACCACGGCTTCGCACCTCTCCTGCAGCACCGTAACAGACCCGGCTTGGGTAAGCGGGACAACTAGTGGCCTGGTCGTCGAGTTGATAAGATCGATTTTCTTGTGTCATGTCAAAGACGGCCAGGGCAGCATTCAAACCGCCGTCAAAATACTCGCCCTTGATACCAATCTCGTAGTTATCGCCCGTCATGGGGTCAAGCACTGCGCCGCCGGCGTCCTGCACACTCTGCGGCTTGAAAATTTCGGTATAGCTAGCATAGACCGAGTAGGTCTCGTTCAGATCATAAATGATGCCAGCATAGGGTGTCACTTCTTGAGTCACTTTATAAGCGGTAGGCGTTCGGCTCCCGCCACTTACATTGAAACCATCGAAGTCGTACCATGAAACTCTGCTCCCTGCGATTAAATGTAAGGACTCAATCGGATTGAAACGGACTACTCCGTAAACGGCCTTTTCCGTTGCAGTGCTTTTGCTGACGTAGGGCGTTCGGTTGCCTATCGAAGGTTTGGGAATCAAATGAGGGTTGAAATTATAGATATCTACTGGAGTAGATCCCCAGAATCCTCCTTGCTGATCGAACTTCTCCTCGCGACGGCTGACGCCTGCGGAAAAATCGTGCTCACGGCCTAGCAACTGAAAAGGTCCCGACAGCGTGGCATCAAGATTTGTCTGCATATCAGATGTATCGTAGTTGCCTGCCGCCTGCTCGAAATTGCCGGGTCGATTACGAGTTAGGTAGTTTGAAAACATATCTGAATCGGCCCAGATCCGCTGAGCAGCAATTTTTGCGTTCCAGCCATTATCGAAACGATGAGTGATGTCGCTGAAAAGCGAGTAATTATCGCGATCCCAATAGGCCCAATCGTTACTCAAGAATGTCGAACGCGGCAAGTGCAAATTTTCGCCGTTTCGGCCTGAGGGTAAGCTACCCCAATCTGAACTTGCATCATCACGCTGCTTGGAGGCGCCTACCGTCCATGTTGTCCCATCATTCAAGTCGGCTTCAAGAATACCGTAAAATGTCTGTCGTTGCTTCTCACGGCCGTCTTGAAAACTATTGTTGTCTTCATAAGCTGTTACAACACGCCCTCGCAGGGTACCACTATCGTTAAGACTATTTGATGCATCTACTTGCGTGCGATAACGATCCCAGCTTCCAGCACTGGCAGTAACACTGACTTGCGGAGTCGCAGTAGGGCGCTTGCGCACCAAGTTTAGAGTTGCAGAGGGACTTCCGGAGCCAGTCATTAACCCAGTGGCGCCACGCACCACTTCCACTCTATCAAAAAGAGCCAAATCCGCACCACTTATCGTATCTAACGTAAAGCTACTGACAATGGTCGGAAGGCCGTCATACATTAGATTATCGATGGTGAAGCCGCGTGCAAGGTACTGTTGGCGATCCGTACCAAACTTGCGCAAGGTGATGCCGGGCGCGTACTTGACCACATCGTTGAGGTCGTTCATGCCCTGGTCGTCCATGCGCTGGCGCGTGATGACGCTGACCGACTGCGGGGTTTCGCGGATCGACAGCGGCAGCCCGGTCGAGGTGCTCATGCTGCCGGTGGTGTAGGAGCCGGAGTGTTCGGTAGTGGCCGTGCCGGCTATGGAACTGGTGGCGGCCGAGACGGCCGTCGCGCCCAGTTCCACCGCGCCGCCAGTGGACGCTGTAGCGGGCGCGGTGACGCTGACCACGTCGCCCTGCACCGTACCGACCAGGCCGCTGCCGGCCAGCAGGCGTTGCAGTGCCAATGCGGGTTCCATCCGGCCGGTGACCGAAGGTGCCGTCTTGCCGGCAATCGCCGTTGGTTCGAACACCACTTGCAGGCCGCTGGCCTGACCCAACTGGTTCAGCGCTTCGCCCAAGGGCTGCGCGGGCAGATTCAGCGCAATCGGAGCTGCCTGCGCCAGGCCGGCAATGGACAAAGAGATGCACAGCGCAACACTGCGCAACGGAAAATGATTCATGGCATGACCTCAGGAACCCACACAAGGCGGTCTGCCCCCCCCGGGCGAAGACTCGAATGCAGGCTGTAGGAAGCCACGCAAACTTGTGTGCGAAACCGCGTTGAATGCGGAAGCGGCGCAAGGCTATGCAAATGTCAAAAAAATGTAAATGATAATTCATGGCACTTGGCAAGCATTCGCGGCTGCCAACCAGAAGCATTGGTCTTTGCCAGCGAGCGCGCAGGCTGAATAGGTGCGTATGAAGAGCGCAGAGCGTGCGGGCTGCACGATGGAGAGGGGTCGTTGCAGGGGGCGTCAGGATGGATGTCCCGGCAGTGATGAACGCCACCGCCGGGAAATTATTACTGGATATGTCTAGCTATTGGCGCAACCGGATCAGCCGCGCGCGGGAAGTTTCCAGTCGGGACGTACGAAATGGCAGGTGTAGCCGTTGGGAATACGCTCCAGGTAATCCTGATGCTCGGGCTCGGCTTCCCAGAAATCACCTGCAGGGGCAAGCTCGGTGACGACCTTGCCGGGCCACAGGTCGGAGGCATCGACATCGGCGATCGTTTCCAGTGCGACGCGTTTCTGCTCCTCGGTGTTGTAGAAGATCGCCGAGCGGTAGCTCAGGCCTACATCGTTGCCCTGGCGGTTGGCCGTGGACGGGTCGTGAATCTGGAAGAAAAACTCGAGGATCTGGCGATAGCCGATCACGCTGGGATCGAAGACGATCTCGATGGCTTCGGCATGGGTGCCGTGGTTGCGGTAGGTGGCGTTGGCGACATCGCCGCCGCTGTACCCGACCCGCGTCTGCAGGACGCCCGGATAACGACGGATCAGGTCCTGCATGCCCCAGAAGCAGCCACCCGCCAGCAGAGCGGTTTCGGTCTGGACTGTCATATCGATTACCTTCGCTGAATGAACGTGGCCCATTCTAATACAACCGTTGCGAAGGTGCCGTACAGGCCGTCAGAGGTTGGTGAAACGCGCCACCGCCTCCACCACTTTCTTGGCCCCGTCCTGGATCTCGACGATCACGTCACCGGCCTGACCGGCCAGTTGTACGCCCTGCTCGGCCTGCTGCCTGCTGTTGGCCATGTCGCGCACGGTGCCGTCGACCAGTGCCTGGTTCTGCTGCACCACGGCGGCGATCTCGTCGGTGGCGGTGCTGGTCCGGCCCGCCAGTTGCCGGACTTCGTCGGCCACCACGGCGAACCCGCGCCCCTGTTCGCCGGCGCGGGCCGCTTCGATGGCAGCGTTCAGCGCCAGCAGGTTGGTCTGTTGGGCGATGCTGCTGATGGTCTGGATGATCGAGCTGATCAGCAGCGATTGCTTGCCCAGCGCTTCCACACCGCTGGACGCGGACTGCATGTCGTCGGCGATCTTGCGCATGGTCTGCACGGTATCGGTCACTACCACCGCGCCACGCTGGGCGCTGATGTCGGTGCTGCGCGAGATTTCATAGGCGGTCTGCGCCGCCTGATTGACCTCGGCCTCGCGCTCGACCTGCTCGGTGACCACGGTAGCGAACTTGACGACCTTGTAGAGCTTGCCTTCGGTGTCGTAGACCGGGTTGTAGGTCGCCTCGAGCCAGATGGTGCGGCCCATGCTGTCGAGGCGCTTGAAGCGCCCGGCGACGAACTCACCGCGGTTCAGGTTTGCCCAGAATTCGGTGTAGCTCGGCGAACTGGTTTCTTCGCTGTGGCAGAACATGCGGTGATGCTTGCCCTGCACCTGCGCCAGGGTATAGCCCATGCCGCGCATGAACTGGTCGTTGGCCGACAGCACGGTGCCTTTCAAATCGAACTCTATGACCGCCGTGGAGCGCAGCAAGGCGTCGATGAACGAAGCGTTCTCCGCTGCTTTCTCCATGCTCTTGGTGACATCGGTGGCAAAGCACTTGATGTGCATCAGCACACCTGCCGCATTGCGGATGGGCTTCCAGTGCGCATTGACCCAGACCAGACTGCCGTCCGCCTTGAGGTAGCGATAGTTGTCCGACACCGAAGTGCCCGCTGCCACCGCCGCACGGAAGTTGTTGTAGCACGGCAGTTTGGTCACGTAGGTGGGGACCAATTCGGTCATCAGCCTGCCAACCAGCTGGGCTTCGGTATAGCCCAAAGTGGTCGCAAACAAGTTATTGCAGGCGATGATGCGCAGCGATGCATCGATGTCCAGGCTGAGCATCTCGTGGGTCATGCCGGCTACCAGTTGACGCAATTCCACCAGTTCGTCGGCTTGGGCGCTGAGTTGCTGCTTGAGTTTGTTGTTGAACATAAGGCACCGGCATCAGGGTCATGGTCGTGTTATCGGCGGCAATGGCGGAGGGTTTAGCCCCAGGTGACAGATGTCTGCCCTTTCGGACGCGACCAACCCCGTGCCAGAGCGCGTCCTTGGGACAATCCACAGAAGCTGTGGATAAGTCAGTGGACAACCCCCCCCTGCCCCTCGCAAACCCATATGGAATGGGGCCTGAAGTCAAACTGTCGATTTTTTCACCAACTCGAAAAGACGTTTTTTTTCATTGACTTGCGTGAGTCATACCGAGTAGCCATGATCGACGAGGCACGATCAGACCGGACAGACACGATTTCTTGCACTTGCAGTGACCGGGTCTTCGTTTGCGTCTTCAAGGTAGCGATAAGGTATTTTTTCGGAATATCGCTTGCGCTTCTCATAGCCGATGCGATAGTCTTCGACCCGTTAGTACCAAGCTGAAAGTCAATTCAGGTCGACCACCCTGTTCACACGGGCTCGACCAACATGATGGTCTCCAGGTAACGCTCCCCGACTTGCGAACAAGTCCGGCATCAAGCGAATTACTCTGCCCCGACCAACCTACGATTGATCAGGATCTGCATCCAGGGCCCCGAACCTTAGCCCGGAATGTTGCCTGCCCTCCTAAGTACCTACCAGTCAGCCCAACAGCCAAAACGATAAAGCGCTGTTCACTGGCTGTCTTGTTCCAGACAGGTTCTTCGCCCGGCCCAAAGGCCCGCGCTACTGGAACGTTTTTATCGATCACGGCTCCAAGTCGTGACCATTGCAGGAACATACAACAACATGACTCATATCCAGACCCAGGATGCCATCCGCACCCTCACCCACGCCTTCGCTCCGATGAACTGCCTGATCATGGCCGCGCGCAAAGGCTGCTTCAGCTTCACCATCGTCAATGAGCACGGTATCGCCCGTCACAGCGAACGCTTGTACCCGGAACAGTACTCCAGTGCCGAACCGCTGCAGGCCGTGATCGACCGTACGCGTCAGGCCCTGGTTGCCTGATCGCGGCGGCGATGCACAACGATGTGCTGTATAGAAAAGCCCCGACCCGTCGGGGCTTTTTCATGCCTGCGATTCAAGGGACGCGCAGGCCTTGGCATGCCGTCGATGCATGCAACTGTAAACACACATTACAGTTCGCCAGTCCGGCCGCAGGACCACCGCGCGTCGCCCACTGACTCGCGATCGAAAATCTGACGTCATTTTTCTGCACGCCAATGACCCCGTCTTGCCCGAGCTAGACAGCTGCGTGGAATCCACCAGGCACCGGCGTGCGCCCATGGCACAGGGGTGGCGCATACGCGGTCCCTGGAAGCTGCATTCGGGCGCCCGTAAATTCTGGTCGGATTGTCCTACAAAACCGCTCTAGCCAGAGTGTTTCAGGCTATAGCGTTGCAGTGAAAATGTTGGTAGCTTGCGCCTCAGTGCCCCCCTAGAGTTAAAACAATGAAAAGACCAATGCTCAAGACCACTCTCGGCTTCGCTGTCACCCTGGCATCCAGCCAGCTTTTCGCTGCCGGCTTCGCCCTCAATGAACAAAGCATCAGCGGCATGGGTACCGGCTTCGCCGGTCGCTCGTCGTCCGCCGAGGACGCCAGCACTGTCTATGGCAACCCTGCCGGCATGTCCCGCATCAAACGTGAACAGGTCAGCGTCGGCGCTGCGGCCATCGTCGCCAAGACCGACATCAGCGGCCGTGGAACCTTCGGCGGCAGCAACGACGGCGACATGGTCCCGTTCGTTGGCGTCCCGATGGGCTACTACGTCAAACCCCTGGATGACAACTGGACCGTCGGTTTCGGTCTGTACGCGCCTTTTGGTCTGGTCACCGACTATGAAAGTGGTTTTGCCGGCCGCTACTGGGGCGACAAGAGCCATGTGGCGGTCGTCACGCTGCAGCCTACCGTCAGCTATGCCTTCAACGAGCGTGTGTCGATCGGCTTCGGTCCTACCTTCAACCGCCTTGAAGGCGAGCTGACGTCGGCCGCGCTGAACCGCGCGACGCCAGGCCGCAACGACGGCGAAGTCAAGATCAAGGGCGACGATACCGCCGTGGGCTTCAACGTCGGCGTGCTCGTTCAGGCCACTGACGATACCCGCGTGGGCCTGACCTACCACTCCAAGGTCAAGTACAAGCTGGACGGCCATACCAAGGTCGAAGGTTCGGGGTTCGGGCCGTTCAACGGCAGCAAGTACGATGCATCGCTGGACATCGACACGCCTGAGTCGGTGGACTTCTCGGTCACCCACGAACTCAACCAGGACTGGACCCTGTACGCAGGCAGCACCTGGACCCGTTGGAGCCGCCTGAAGGAAATCTCGGTCGAGAACGATGGCGTGCCTGCCGCGCTGCGCCCATCGATCGGCACCATCACCGAAGAACAGAACTGGCACGACACCTGGTCCCATGCCGTGGGCGCCGCCTACAAACTGAACAAACAGTGGACGCTGCGCACGGGCTTTTCGGTTGACCAGTCGCCGACCAACAACACCAACCGTTCGCCACGCATCCCGACGGGCGACCGCGCCATCCTCAGCCTGGGTGCTGGCTGGAGCCCGACGGACGACCTGACCTTCGACTTCGCCTATTCCTACCTGAAGGAAGAAGACACGAAGATCAACCTGGTCAGCGCCACCAAGGGTGCCTACCAGGCCAAGTACGAGAACAGCGCACATGGCTTCGGTACTTCAGTGACCTACCGCTTCTGATCGATCAGGTAATACGAAAAGCCCCGACCGGTTCGGGGCTTTTTCATGTGTGACGTCAGCACAGGCTCATGTTCATTTGCAGCAGGGCCAGTCCGCCCTGCTGCCAGCCCCACCACGCCAGACCCAGCAGCGCGGCCAGTGCGCATGCCATGGCGAGTTGCACGCTGCGGAGTCTGCTCATGCGCTCGCTCCCTGCGCCTGCAGCCGGGCAACGGGGCGTTCGCGCACCGGCCAGTTGAGCGCACCGGCGAGCAGGCTCAACGCAATCGACAGCTGCCAGACCAGGTCATAGCTGCCGGTCTGGTCGTACACCAGGCCGCCCAGCCAGCCCCCCAGAAACGCCCCCAGCTGGTGGAAGAGAAACACGATGCCGCCGAGCATCGACAGGTTGCGCACGCCAAACAGCGTTGCGACGGTACCGTTGGTCAAGGGAACGGTGGATAACCAGAGCAGCCCCATCGCCATGCCGAACAGGCAGGCGCTGACGGTAGTGACCGGGAACCACAGGAACAGCACGATCACGACGGCGCGCATCAGGTACAAGGCGGTCAGCAGTCGCGGCTTGGACATGCGCCCACCCAGCCAGCCGGCGATGTAGGTGCCGAAGACGTTGAACAGACCGATCAGCGCCAGGACCGTGGTGCCTACGCTTGCCGGAAGGTGCTGGTCGACGAGGTAGGACGGCAGGTGTACGCCGATGAACACCACCTGGAAACCACAGACGAAGAAGCCCAGCGCCAGCAGCCAGAAGCCCGAATGGCCGCACGCCTCACGCAGCGCCTGGCCAAGGCTCTGATCGTGGGCCTGGGCTGGCAGTGGCCGGTCCTTGAGCATGCGTACCAGGGGGACGATGAACGCGACCAGTACGCCCATTACCAGCAAGGCCGTCGACCAGCCCAGCCAGCTGATGAGACCGAGCGTGCCGGGCAGCATCGCGAATTGCCCGAACGAGCCGGCTGCGCTGGCGATCCCCATGCCCATGCTGCGGTGTTCGGCGGGCAGGGCTCGTCCTACCACGCCCAGAATCACCGAGAACGACGTACCGGAGAGCCCCAGGCCGATCAGCAGGCCAGCGCTGAGGCTCAGGCTCAACTCGGAGTTGGCCAGCCCCATGCAGCCAAGGCCGACCGCGTAGAGCACACCACCCACTGCAACCACCCGCCCGGCGCCGAAGCGATCCGCCAGGGCGCCGGCGAAGGGTTGGGCCAGGCCCCAGATCAGGTTCTGCAGCGCGATGGCCAGCGCGAATACGCCCCTGCCCCAGCCGAACTCCGCACTCATGGGCGCCAGGAACAGCCCGAAGCCGTGGCGAATGCCCAGGGACAGGGCAAGGATCAGGGCTGCGCCGAGCAGGACCCAGCCGCTGGTACGCCATACCGATGTCATTATTGTGTGCTCCGGGCATGAGGGGACAGGCCGCTCGATTGTATGCCTGTTCATCGCCGACAGGCAGCGCCGCATGCAACCATCTGCCAGGCAGGTTCTACAGCGCAGCGCCCAGCAGCAGCAACAGTTCGAGCAACTCGAGCATGGCGCCGGCGGTGTCACCGGTGGTGCCGCCCAAACGCTTGATCATCTGGCGTCGCAGCGCCACGAAGCCAGCCAGCACCAGCAGGCTGATCCAAACCCCGCAGAACGCCAGGCTGACCAGTGCCACGCCTGCCAGCAACCAGGCGCCGGCACGACGCGGCAGGTGGTCGGCCAGGGCCTGGCCCAGCCCGCCAGCGCGCACGTAGGGCGTGGTCATGAACAGGCCGAGCATGGCAGCGCGCGCCAGTATCGGGGCCAGCATCAGCGCGGCCTGCTGGCCCTGCTCGAGCAAGGCCAGCAGCGCACAGAACTTGAGCAGCAGCACCAACATCAGCGTCACCACGGCCATGGGACCGCTGCGTGGGTCCTTCATGATCAGCAAGGTGCGTTCGCGGTTACCGAATCCACCCAGCCAGGCATCGGCGCTGTCCGCCAGACCGTCCAGGTGCAGGCCACCGCTGAGCACCACCCACAGCGCCAGCAACAGCGCGGCGTGCAGAAGCACTGGCGTTCCGGCGAGCAGCGCACTGGCGGCCCACAAGAGCACGCCGAACAGCAGCCCCACGGCAGGATAGAACAACAGCGAGCGCCCGGAAGCCTCTGGACTGGGCATGCCTGGCAGGCGCACCGGCAAGCTGCTGAGAAACTGCAAGGCGATCCAGAAGGGCAGCATGTTCAGGACGGCTCGCTCAGGCTGCCGTCGGCTGCCATCACCACACTGAACAAGGCAGCGTGTCCGACCTCGACTTGAAGCAGCTGTTCGCGTGGCAGGGCGCGTGCTTCGGCCAGCAACAGGCGCATGACCCCGCCGTGCACCACCAGCAGCAACCGCTCGCCCGGATATTGCAGGTGCAACCTGCGCAACGCGGCATGGATGCGCGCGGAAAAATCCAGCATGGGCTCGCCGTCGGGTGGCGTGAAGGCGTAGGGGTCGTTCCAGAACAGACCCAGGCCGGCTTCGTCGGTCTGCATCAATTGCGCCGCACTCAGGCCTTCCCAGGCGCCGAAATGCAGCTCCTGAAGACCGCCTTCGAAGCTCAGCGGCAGACCGCGCTGTTCGGCCAGCACCTCGGCGAAGCGTGCGCATCGCTGCAGCGGTGAGCTGACGATGCGGTCCCAACCGGAACGGTCGGCAACCGCCGCGTGCAGTTGGGCCCAACCGCGCTCGGTCAGGGCGTCATCGAGGCTGCCGCGAAACCCGCCGATCTCGGTTTCGCCATGGCGCAGCAGATCCAGGTGCAAGATCATGCCGGACGGTCCGCGACAGCCGCTTCGGCGAAGGTCGCCATTTGCCCGTGCAGGTCGCACGCCAGGCGCAACAGCGGCACGGCCAAGGCGGCGCCACTGCCTTCGCCCAGGCGCAGGCCCAGTTGCAGCAACGGTTGCGCCTCGAGGGCTGCCAGGACATGGCGATGGCCGGGTTCGGCGCCGTTGTGAGCGAACAGCAGCCAAGGCCGGATGGACGGGTTCAACTGCACCGCCAACAGCGCCGCGACACTGCAGATGAAACCATCCACCAGCGCTACGATGCCCTCCTGGGCACAGGCCAGGTAGGCGCCGACCAGCGCGGCAACCTCGAAGCCACCGTAGCAGAACAGGCGCTGCAGCGGTTCATCGGGCAGCTTGGCATGGGCCTTCAAGGCGCGCTCGATGACCTGCACCTTGTGGGTCACGCCAGCGGCGTCCAGACCGGTGCCCGGCCCGGCCAGATCGACCACGGCGCACGCCAGCGAGGCGCAGGCCAGCGCGGTGGCCGACGTGGTGTTGCCGATGCCCATCTCACCACCGATGAACAGCTCGGTGCCGCTGGCTTTCGCCCGCAGCACGCTGTCGCGGCCGGCCTGCAGTGCCTGCGTGCCCTGCTCGAAACTCATCGCCGGCGCGTCGATGAAATTGCGCGTACCGGCAGCGATCCGCACATGCTGTACGCCAGGCAGATCGCCCAGCGGCGTCGCGGTACCGAGGTCCACCACTTCCAGGCGTGCCTGCAGGCGGCGCGCCAATACGCTGATGGCCGCACCGCCGTTGACGAAGTTGTGCACCATTTGCGCAGTGACTTCCTGCGGATAGGGCGAGACGCCCTCGGCGACGATGCCGTGGTCGGCAGCGAACACCGAGACCCAGACCTGCTCGACCGAGGGCTTGAGCCGCCCTTGCAATGCGGCCAGTTGCACGGCCACCTGTTCCAGCGCGCCGAGCGAGCCGGCCGGCTTGGTCAACTGCTGCTGACGCTCCAGCGCCTCGCGATGAATGCGGGCATCGGCGGCACGGGCAGTGTGCAGCCACCAGGCTGAGTTCATAACGCAGGTCCTTTCAATACCATGGGAAGGCCGGCCACGGTGAACACCACTCGCTCGCAGCGTTCGGCCAGGGCCTGGTGCAGCAGGCCTGCCTCGTCGACGTAGCGCCGGGTCAGTTCACCCAGCGGCACGACGCCCAGGCCGGTTTCGTTGCTGACGAAGAGGATGTGTCCCGGCAGGCCGGGCAGTGTTTCCAGCAGAGCTTCACGCTCTGCCTTCAAGCGTTCGGGCTCGTCGAGCATGAGCAGATTGGTCAGCCACAGGGTCAGGCAGTCAACCAACAGGCAGCGATCGCTGCGCGCTTGAGCACGCAGCACGTCGGCCAGGGCCAGCGGTTCTTCCACCAGCCCCCAATGATCGGGACGGCGCTCGCGGTGCAAGGCCACCCGCTGGTCAAGCTCGCCATCCACCGGCTGGCTGGTAGCAATGTATACGACGTGCAGCTGGCTGTCGGTGGCCAGCCGTTCGGCCAGGCGGCTCTTGCCGGAGCGGGCACCGCCGAGGATCAGTTGCAGCATGTCAGGCACCTCCCCCAGGCAAGCCGCACAGCTCGCGCAGGCGCGCGGTGTCCAGGTGCTGCTCGACCAGGTCGGCCAGGCGCTCGATGTCGGTCTCGCGCAACGCGTGGTAATCCACCGACTGCACGTCGGCCAGCCCCGCCCAGCGCAGCAAGGCCACCGATGACTGCGGCGCTTCGAACAAGCCGTGCAGGTAAGTCCCCAGAATCTGCCCGTCAGCGCTGATCGCGCCGTCGCGGCGGCCATCGCTCAATTGCACCGCCGGATGATCCAGCGCCGCCCCGGTGGTCACCCCGGCATGGATCTCGTAGCCGCTGACGGCGGCCTGTTCAAGGGTCAACTGGCCGGTCACGTTGCGCAGCTGCTTTTGCGCCTGCAGTTCGGTGGTGAACTCCAGCAGGCCCAGGCCCGCGCTGGAACCGGCAGCGCCTTCGAGGCCCAGCGGGTCGTCGATGCGCGTGCCGAGCATCTGCAGCCCGCCGCAGATGCCCAGTACCTTGCCGCCATAACGCAGGTGGCGGGAGATCGCCTGTTCCCAGCCCTGAGCGCGCAGGTGAGCCAGGTCGGCACGCACGCTCTTCGAGCCGGGCAGGATGATCAGGTCGGCCGGGGGGATGTCATCGCCCACGCCGATGAACTGCAGGTCGACCTGCGGGTGCAGGCGAAGCGGGTCGAAATCGGTGTGGTTGCTGATGCGCGGCAAGACCGGCACGATCACCTTGAGCACCTTGTCGGCCTTGCTTGACTGACGCCGATCCAGGCCGTCCTCGGCCTCCAGGTGCAGGTCCATGACATACGGCAGCACACCGATCACCGGCTTGCCGGTACGGGCCTCCAGCCAATCCAGGCCGGGTTGTAGCAAGGCGATGTCGCCGCGAAAGCGATTGATGATGAAGCCCTGAACCCGCGCCTGTTCAGTCGGCGAAAGCAGTTCCAGGGTACCAACCAGATGGGCGAACACGCCGCCGCGGTTGATGTCGGCGATCAGCAGCACCGGGCAATCCACCGCCTCGGCGAAGCCCATGTTGGCGATGTCGCCGGCGCGCAGGTTGATCTCCGCTGGCGACCCGGCGCCTTCGACCACCACCACCGGGTAGCTTGCGCTCAGCCGTTGGTGCGAAGCCAGTACCGCCTGCATGGCGATGGCCTTGTAGTCGTGATACGCGACGGCGTTCATGCTGGTCACGGCGCGCCCGTGGATGATCACCTGGGCACCGGTGTCGCTGTTGGGCTTGAGCAACACCGGGTTCATGTCGGTATGCGGCTGCAGGCCCGCGGCCTGGGCCTGCACCGCCTGGGCGCGACCGATCTCGCCGCCGTCGGCAGTCACCGCGCTGTTGAGGGCCATGTTCTGCGGTTTGAACGGCACCACCGCCACGCCCTGACGGGTCAGCCAGCGGCACAGCGCGGTGACCAGCGTGCTTTTCCCGGCATCGGAAGTGGTGCCCTGGACCATCAATGTGCTCATGCATGCTCCTTGCGATACTCGCCCAGGGCGGATTCGAGTCGTGCCCAGTCGCCCTCGCGGGCAGGCAGGCCGAAGCGCAGGCGGCTGTCCTGCTTGAACAGCCGCACGAGGATGCCGCGACGGGCGAGGAAATCCTGCAGGCGCTCGGCCCCTTCGTACGCCACCGACTGGAACAGTGCGCAGCCGCCCTGTGGCGCCAGGTCGTGGCGCCGCAAGCATTGGGCAAGGCGCTCGCTGGCCGCGGCGCAGCGGGCGATCTGCGCCTGCTGCGACGACTGGTCGAGCAGGCAGGCCTGCCCCAGCTGGCGTGTCGGCCCGCTCACTGCCCAAGGACCGATCAGGTCGGCCAGCAGGCGCAGCAGGCGCGGCTCGCCGAGGACGAAGCCCAGCCGTACACCCGCCAGCCCGAAGAACTTGCCGAACGAGCGCAGCACGATCAACCCAGGTTGTACGCCGTAGCGAGCCAGACCGGCACGCGGCGTGTTGTCCATGAACGCTTCATCGACCACCAGCCAGCCGCCCCGGCTGTTCAGACGCGCATTCCAGGCCAGCAGGCAGTCGGCGGACAGCAGCCGGCCAGTGGGGTTGTTCGGGTTGACGACGACCAGCACGTCGAGACTGTCGATGAAGTGCTCGACCTCGTCTTCGCTGATTTCGCGCACCACATGCCCCGCTTGTCGCCAGCCCTCGGCATGTTCGGCGTAGCACGGCGACAGCACCCCTACCCGACCACTGCGACGAAGGCGTGGCAGTGTCTGAATGGCCGCTTGCGAGCCCGGCACCGGCAGCACGTGCGCGAAGCCGTAGTAGCTGCGCGCGGCGTCTTCCAGGCCGTCTTCGTTTTCCGGCAGCCGCGCCCAGGCGCGCGCTGTGATCTCGGGCAGGGGGAAAGCCCATGGCGCAATACCGGTGGACAGGTCGACCCAGTCGTCTTCGGCGATACCGTATTCGAGCACCGCCTGGCGCAAGCGCCCTCCGTGTTCAAGCATCGATCAAGCCTCCCAGACACAGCACCAACAGCCACAGCCACACGCCGCGCTGGACCAGGTTCCAGCCGCGCTCGATGCTGTCGGCATCGGCCGGCGCACCCTCGCCCAGCACGGCCCGCTGATGCAGTTCGCCGTGATAGATAGCCGGACCGCCCAGCTGCACGCCCAATGCGCCGGCCCCTGCCGCCATCACCGGGCCGGCGTTGGGGCTGTCCCACTGCGGTGCCTGCCGGCGCCAGCAGCGCAAGGCCAGGCGGGTCTTGCCCAGCACGGCATAGGTGAGCGCAACCAGGCGCGCCGGGATGTAGTTGAGCAGGTCGTCGATCCGCGCCGCCGCCCAACCGAAACGCTCGAAGCGTTCGTTGCGGTAGCCCCACATGGCGTCCAGCGTGTTGCTCAAGCGATACAGGACAACCCCGGGCGCGCCGGCCACGACGAACCAGAAGATCGCCGCGAACACCGCATCACTGCCGTTTTCCAGCACCGATTCGGTGCCGGCCCGGGCCACTGCTTCAGCGTCCAGCTCATCGGTCTGCCGGCTCACCAGATAGCCGACACGCTGACGAGCGCTGGCCAGGTCGTCGCTGCGCAGGGCCTGGGCCACGGGCATCACGTGCTCCCCCAGGCTGCGCATGCCCAGCGCCAGGTACAGCGCGCCAATCTCCACCAGCCAGCCGACCAGCGGCAGCCAGGACAGCAATGTCGCCAACAGGGTCAGGGGCACCACGGCCAGGAACCAGGCGGTGACACCGTGGCTGCGCCAGCCACGCCCGGCGCGGTTGAAACGTGCTTCGATCCGGTTGGCCAGACGGCCGAAGGCAACCAGCGGATGGTGCCTGCGCGGCTCCCCCAACAGGGCATCGAGCGCCACCCCGGCCGCCGTCATCAACGCAATGCTCACAACGATTTTCCCCATTGGTTTTCGTACAGCATGTGTTCGAGCGGCTGGGGGGCAGCCCAGCCTTGAAGTTCCAGCATCGGCGCATCGTAGAAGCCTTCGACCGGCCCCAGGCACAGTACCGCCACCGGCTTGGCTCCAGCGGGCATGCCCAGTACCTCGGCCAGGGCATGGGGATCGAACAGCGACACCCAACCCATGCCCAAACCCTCGGCGCGCGCCGCCAGCCACAGGTTCTGGATGGCGCAGGACACCGAGGCCAGGTCCATTTCCGGCAAGGTCCGGCGGCCGAACACATGGCGCTCGCGATCGTCCATCAGCGCCGCAACCAGCACTTCGGCGCAGTCCGCGATCCCTTCGACCTTGAGCCGCATGAACTGGTCCGAACGCTCGCCCATGGCGTGTGCGGTGCGCAGTCGCTCTTCCTCGACCAACGCCTGGATGCGACCGCGCACACCCGCGTCGCTGATGCGAATGAATCGCCAGGGCTGCATCAGGCCGACGCTGGGCCCCTGGTGGGCGGCCGCCAGCAACCGCGCAAGCAGCTCCGGGGGGACGCTGCCGCCGGCGAAGTGACGCATGTCGCGGCGTTCGGCGATCACTCGGTAGATGGCGGCGCGCTCGCTGTCGCTGTAGGGCTCGCTCATGACGCCGCCCGATGCCCGGCTGCAGGCGCGCGATCATCGGGCGCGAACAGTGCGGCCACCGCCGCGGGATTGGACGGGAAATAGAAATGCACGTAAGAGGCCGTCATCCGTCCCTGGCGGTAAACCGCCTCGGCGCCGCGACCGCCATTGGGGCTGACGCCGCGAGCAATCGGCTGCAGCTCGGTACTGGTCAGCGAGTGGTGATAAGTGTGCCCGCGCAATACCCCCTCCGGCAGCTCGACCGCCTGCAAGGCCAGGGCCGCCAGGCGCTTCTGCATGACTGCTTCGCCGGGCAGCAGACCCAGCAGTTGCGCGCGGGCCCCTTCGACGTCGGTCAGTGCGTCGAGCAAGTAGAGCATGCCGCCACATTCGGCCAGCAGCGGCTTGTCCGCGGCATGGTGAGCGCGGATATCGTCGAGCATCGAAACGTTGGCGGCCAGCGCCAAATGGTGCAGCTCGGGGTAGCCACCGGGCAGGTAAAGGCTGTCGCATGGCGGCAGCCGCAGGTCGTGCAACGGCGAGAAGAACACCAGCTCGGCGCCCATGTCGCGCAACACATCCAGACTGGCGTCGTAGACGAAAGCGAACGCGGCATCGCGGGCCACACCAAGGCGCACGCCATCGAGCAGGCGCGCCACCGAGCGTTCGACCGGGGCGGCGAAGGTGACCGCAGGCGGCAAGGCCACCTGGCAGGTCTGGGCCAGCGCGGCGGCCGCGGCATCCAGGCGGGTATCCAGGTCGTTGAGCTCGCTGGCCTGGACCAGCCCCAGATGGCGGCTCGGCAGTTCGATCCCGGTTTCCCGGGACAACGCGCCGTACCAGCGCAGACCCTGGGTCAGGCTGCCCTCGAGCAGTTGCGCGTGACGCACCGTGCCGACCCGGTTGGCCAGGACGCCGGCGAACGGCAGATCGGGTTGGTAACAGGCCAGGCCCAAGGCAAGAGCGCCGAACGTCTGCGCCATGGCGGTGCCATCGATCACGGCCAGCACCGGAACGCCGAAATGACGCGCCAGATCAGCGCTGGACGGCGTGCCGTCGAACAGGCCCATGACGCCTTCGATGAGGATGATGTCGGCTTCCTGCGCCGCTTCCCATAACAGCCGCCGGCTGTCCTGCTCGCCGACCATCCACATGTCCAACTGATAGACAGGCGCGCCGCTGGCGCGAGCGAGGATCATCGGATCGAGAAAGTCCGGGCCGCACTTGAACACCCGCACCCGCCGCCCCTGATTGCGATGCAGGCGCGCCAGGGCGGCGGTCACGGTGGTCTTGCCCTGCCCGGAGGCCGGGGCGGCGATCAGCACCGCCGGACACTGGCGCGGCTCGGTCATAGTTCGATGCCCTTCTGGGCACGGATGCCGGCCTGGAACGCATGCTTGACCACACCCATTTCGGTGACTGTGTCGGCCAGTTCGATCAGCTCGGGCTTGGCCCCGCGACCGGTGACGATCACATGCTGCATGGGCGGACGTGCCTGCAGATCATGCAACACGGTGTCCAGGTCGAGATAACCATGCTTGAGGGCAATGTTGAGTTCGTCGAGCACCACCAAGCCAATGGCCGGATCGCTCATCAGCTGCCTGGAGACGTCCCAGGCAGCCTCGGCCGCCGCGATGTCTCGCTGCCGATCCTGAGTTTCCCAGGTGAACCCTTCACCCATCACGTGGTAGCGCACCTGCTCGGGAAAGCGCCGGAAGAACAGTTCCTCGCCGGTGCTGTTGCGCCCTTTGATGAACTGCACCACGCCGCACTGCAGGCCGTGGCCCATGGCTCGCGCGAGCATGCCGAACGCCGAACTGCTCTTGCCCTTGCCGTTACCGCTGAGCACCAGCAGCAAGCCACATTCGTTGGGAGAATTGGCGATGCGTTCGTCCATCACGGCTTTCTTGCGCAGCATGCGCGCCAGGTGACGTGCGTCGCGTTCGGTCGTTTCGTTCATGGTGGCTCTCCGCTACACCTGCACGCAGGCAGCATCGACGCGACACCGCGGCCGGCTGGCCGAACAGTGAACGTCAATGCCGCTCTCCCCGCGCGACAGTACATGGGTCAGGGCACGGCCCGGCGCAACGACACCCGAGAATGAGCGCCGGCCCTGCAGCGTGCCGTAAAGGTGGACCAGGCCGGTCTCCGGGCTCACGAGCGGGGCTGTACACACCCAGGCCGCACGCCTTCCCGAATCACTTCAGTGGCATCGTGTGCAGCCTTGACTCGTCTACCGTTGCGGGGGCAGCGCCGGGATGGCGCGTCGAACGCTGCGTACCGGCTTCCCTGTTTCACTCGTCTGGATCGTCCGATCGCCGAGCACCTGGAACAGCCGCGCAGGTTAGAGGGTTGAGCCAGGAGCGTCAATTGATCCGCAGCACCTGATCCCCTGCTGCCGCTGACCGGCAACGCGGTTGAACCTTGCCAACCGCCAGTGCCTCTACCTTCTGTGAACAAAACCTCAGAGAGCCCGACCATGCACAAGACCCGCCTCGCTACATTGATCCTGCTGGCTGCCGGCCTTGCCGCCTGTGGCGAAACATCGTCATTGCAGGTCAGCGACGGGACGGGCCCCTCGCCCAAGCTGCCCGAGCCCAACAAGACGCTGATCCCTACCGTCAACATCGCGCCGGCGGTGGGCTGGCCCGAAGGTGGCAAGCCAACGGCGGCGCCCGGTACCCAGGTGGCCGCATTCGCCGCAGACCTGGACCACCCGCGCTGGCTTTACGTGCTGCCCAACGGTGACGTGCTGGTGGCGGAAACCAACTCGCCGGCCAAGCCCGACGACAGCAAGGGCATTCGCGGCTTCGTCATGGAGAAGGTGATGAGCCGGGCGGGCGCTGGCGTGCCCAGCGCCAACCGGATTTCGCTGCTGCGCGACAAGGACGGTGATGGCGTGGCCGAAACCCGTACCGTCTTCATCGCCAACCTCAATTCGCCGTTCGGCATGACCCTGGTCGGCAACGATTTCTATGTGGCGGACACCGACAAGCTGCTGCGCTTCAAATACACCGATGGCGCCACCTCGATCAGCGGCGCGGGCGAGAAAGTCGTGGACCTGCCGGGCGGCACGCTCAACCACCACTGGACCAAGAACGTCATCGCCAGCCCAGATGGCAAGAAGCTGTACGTCACCGTTGGCTCCAACAGCAACGTGGGCGAGAACGGCATGGATCAGGAACAAGGCCGCGCAGCAATCTGGGAAGTGGATGCTGCCACGGGCCAGCACCGGATTTTCGCCTCCGGCCTGCGCAACCCCAACGGCATGGCCTGGGAACCCAAGACCGGCAAGTTGTGGACGGCGGTCAACGAGCGCGACGAGATCGGCAGCGACCTGGTGCCGGATTACATCACCTCGGTCAAGGATGGCGGTTTCTACGGCTGGCCCTACAGCTATTACGGGCAGCATGTAGACGTACGCGTCGAGCCGCAGAATCCCGAACTGGTGGCCAAGGCCATCGCGCCGGACTATGCAGTCGGGCCGCATACGGCATCGCTGGGCTTGAGTTTCGCCGACGGCAGCGGATTGCCTGCCCCCTTCACCACGGGCGCACTGATCGGCCAGCATGGATCGTGGAATCGCAAGCCGCACAGCGGCTACAAGGTGGTGTTCGTGCCGTTCGTGGACGGCAAGCCGAGCGGCCAGCCCATCGACCTGCTCAGTGGTTTCCTCAATGGCGACGAGAAAGCCATGGGTCGCCCGGTTGCGGTACTGCCCGACCACAAGGGCGGTGTGCTGGTTGCCGACGATGTGGGCAACAAGATCTGGCGAGTCACTGCCGCCAAGTGATCGAGCCAGGCCGGGGCGAGATCACTCGCCCCGTTCGGGTCACGGATTGCGCGCCAGCTGGCCGGGTTGCAGCACCCGCTTGGCGTTGAGATAGGCTTTTTGCCAATAGGGCTTGTTCAGGTAATCGAGCTTGACCGTGCCGCCGCTCGACGGGGCATGCACGAAACGCCCCTCCCCTACGTAGATACCGGCGTGACTGACTTGCGAGCCACCGCTGGTGGCAAAGAACACCAGATCCCCGGACTGCAGGTGCGACTGGTCGACATCCGGCGAGCGCATCACGATCATTTCCCGCGTCGAGCGCGGCAGGGCAATGCCGGCGGCGTCGCGATAAACGAAGCTGATCAGGCCGCTGCAGTCGAACCCGGAGTCGGGCGTATTGCCTCCCCAGCGGTACGGCGTGCCCACCAATCCCAAGGCCCGGAACAAGACGTCGTCGGCGGCGCCGACCATGTCGTTGTTGGGGTTCATGACGATCGGGTTGATGACCTTGGGCCTGACTACCTTGGCCGGAGGCGCACTGGCACAGCCGGCAAGTACGGCGGCCAATGCGATTGAAGCGAAAACGCGTGCCTGGGTAGACATGTACCGAACCATCCTGAGCCGACTGCCGTAATAGACTAGATTCATTACCCGAAAACACAAACGGCGCTGAGGTTTTCACCTCACCGCCGCTTTGTTGCGCTGCATCCGTTATTTGCTGGAGATCATCGTGGTGGGCGCCATGGCCAGGGCCCGCTTGGCCTCGATGAAAGTCTTGCTCCAGTAGCTGTCGCCCAGGCTGTCTACGCGAACGCCACCGCTGCGGCGGCTGCTGGAGTGGATGAACTGGTCATCGCCCAGGTAGATGCCGGCATGGCTGACACGGCCACGGCCGTTGGTGCTGAAGAACAGCAGGTCACCGGGCTTGAGCTTGTTGCGGGCAACCAGTGGGGCCTTGACGTTGATCATCTCGCGAGTCGAGCGCGGCAGGTTCATGCCCGCCTCTTCGCGAAACAGATAGCCGATGAAACCACTGCAATCGAAACCGGAAGCCTTGTCGGTGCCGCCGAAACGGTAGCGGGTACCGATCAGGGATTTGCCACGCTCCAGGATGCTGTCGGCCAGGATCGGCAAGCTGTAGCCCTTGCTGCCGTCGAACTGGGCCAGCTCGTCTTCGGTGGCGATTTCTTCTTCGAACAGCAGCGAGGCTTTCGAAGGGGATTGATGCGGCTGGACGGCGGTGACCGGGTCCAGAACCTGCTGCTGGGAGACCGGCGCTTGCGCCGCGCAACCGACCAGAAAGGTCAACAGTGCGATGGGCACGAGGGGTGCTAAGCGATTGAGCATGGGCACGACCGTGACGAGGAATAGTGAAAGAGAGGCGACTATACCTGTATCGCGATTATTTGCAAATTCAATCGAACGAAATGTGACTCAGGAGAATTACGGTGACATCTAACGCCCCATTTTGCAGCCCCGCTCGCACCCCGTTGCACGATAATGACGCCGAATCCCCGAATTCATTGGCCGAAAGATAATCGCAAAATGCCACCATCATGACTGGACGTCTATACAGATAAGAATGCTGCAGAGGCGGACTTAGAACCAATTGGAACACCGGTGAAACAGGTCATAGAGCGGCTGAATCGACCTGCGTTTTCTACCACCCCAGCGTTTCCTTGAGGAAAGGGATGGTCAGCTTGCGCTGCGCCTGCAGCGAGGCCTGATCGAGGCGCTCGAGCAGCTCGAACAGTGCACTCATGCTGCGCGTGCCACGGGTGAGAATGAAATGGCCGACCTCATCGGTCAGGTGCAGGCCGCGACGCGACGCACGCAGCTGCAGGGCGCGCAGTTTGTCCTCGTCGGACAGCGGGCGCATCTGGAAGATCAGGGCGAGGGTCAGGCGCGACTTCAGGTCGGCAAGCTTCACCGGCAGTTCGCGGGGCGAGTGGGACGCAGCGATCAGCAGCCGGCGGCCACTGTCGCGAAGGCGGTTGAACAGGTGGAACAGAGCTTCTTCCCACTCCGGCTTGCCGGCCACCACATGCAGGTCATCCAGGCACACCAGCTCGTACTGGGCCAGATCATCGAGGATGCCGACGCCACGATCGAGCAGTTCGGCCAGCGGCAGGTACACCGCCGGTTCGCCCAGTTGCTCGAAACGCAGGCAGGCTGCGTGCAGCAGATGAGTGCGCCCTACCCCGTGCTTGCCCCACAGGTAGATGAGGCTTTCGGTCCAACCGGCGTCGGCTTCGCACAGGCGCTCGACGTAGCCGAGTGCCGCGGCATTGGCGCCTGGATAGTAATTGATGAAGGTCGCGTCATCCCGCAGACGCACACCTAGGGGCAGCTGAATCGGTTTCATGCTGGCTGAACAGCCCTGGGATCGAGCTGCAACGGGCCTCAATGTGAAGTGTGCAAAGTCTATACCTGCCCGGGCAGCCGCACAATGCGCAACACTGCTTGGAAAATCAAAGGTTTACAGTTTGACTGCAGCGAGCCCCGCAGGGCCCGCCGCGCTCACAGGTCTGGATCCTCGGAGCCGGCGTAGATGTTCGAGTCCTTGTACAGGTCGTGCATGTGCCGCACCAGGACCATGATCACTGCAGCCACCGGCAGCGCCAGCAGCACGCCGGTGAAACCGAACAGCTCGCCGCCGGCGAGAATGGCGAAGATCACCGCCACCGGGTGCAGACCTATGCGATCGCCCACCAGCAAAGGCGTGAGCACCATGCCCTCCAGCGCCTGGCCGATCATGAATACGGCGACGATGGCGATCATGTGGAACGGGTCCAGGCCGAACTGGAACAGGCCGGCGATGATCGCCGAACCGATGCCGATGACGAAGCCCATGTACGGCACGATGGCCGCAAGCCCGGCGACGACGCCGATCAACAGGCCCAACTGCAGGCCCACCAGCATCAAACCGGTGGCATAGATGACACCCAGGGCCAGCATCACCAGCAGCTGGCCGCGCACGAACGCGCCCAGCACCTCGTGGCACTCACCCGCCAGGCGCACGATCTGCCCTTCCCGTTGCCGTGGCAGCAGACCGCGGATTTTCGCCATCATCAGGTCCCAGTCGCGCAATAGGTAAAAGGCGACTACGGGGATCAGCACGAAGTTGGCCAACCAGGCCATGAACGCCAGACCGGACGCCGTGGCCTGGGACAGGATCACCCCGACCACATCGGTGGTCTGTCCCATATGGCTGCTGATAGCGGCCTTGATCTGGTCGAATTTCCAGAATCCTTCGGCCAGGCCCAGCCGGGTCTGCACCCATGGCAGCGCCGAATGCTGCAACCAGTCGAGCATCTGCGGGGCCATCTGGTACAGGCTGACCAACTGCTTGGCGAGCATGGGGATGAGCACCAGCAGCGCCAGCACCAACAGCAGCGTGAACAGGGCGAACACCACCACCACGCCCCAGGTGCGCGAAAGCTTCCATTTCTCCAGTCGATCGACCAGCGGATCCGCGAGATAAGCCAGCAGGATACCTACCAGAAAAGGCGAGAGAATCGGATGCAGCAGGTAGAAAAACACGCAGAGCAGCAGCACTGCTCCCAGCCAGAACCAACGGCGCATATCAGTCATCGGACAGCCCAGCTATATATAGAAGAGACAAAACGGGAATTGGGTGCGACGCCAGCGCGGCGTCGCATTGGCGTCGCTGGCTTACCAGCGAAAGCTCAGGTCCGGCGCGGGCTGGGGCGCTGGCGCCGGCGCGCCGGGAGCCGCCTGGGCATCGACCGGTACCACGGGCGCCTGGTACGGCACCTCCTGCAGCTTGGCCAGGCCCAGTTGCGCGCGCAACTGCTCGGCACTGCCCGTCACTCGGTAGACGACCTTGTCGCCGTCCACCGTGCGCAGACGCGCACCGTAGGATTCAAGCAGGCGACCCATCTGCGCGTAACGCTCCAGGTTCATGCCTTCGACTGCCAGGGTCATTTCGCTACTGGCGCCGGGCTTGGCCACGAAACGCGTGGCCAGGCGCTGACTGACGGCCAGCAGCACGGCATCGGCAAGGGCCGCCTGGTCGGCGCCCTCGGCCTTGCCCTGTTCGCGCTGGTTGCCCAGCCACAGGCGCCAGGTGCCCGACCATTTGCCTTCCTCCTCGCGCGCATGCACGGCCAGCAGGCCATCGGCACCGTAGCGCTCGGACGCGCCACGCAGCGCCGCCGGGTCGCTGGCTTCGAGGTTCTGTGCAGTCCCCACGCCCTGCTCACCGAGGTCGGCCAGGGGCAGGCGCAATGGCAGACCGCGATGCTGTGCGGCGCGGCGCAGCGGCTCGGCGGCGGATTGGCCGTCACCGACCAGGCTGCTGCCCTCGACGCTGTCGCTCAACCACCAGCCCAGGATCGAAGGCCGATTGCTGCCCCAGGTCGGCAGACCCGCCGAGCGCAAGGCGGTGTCGGTGCTGGCCATGTCGAAATCGACCTGCAGCGACTCGGGCGGGCCTGCATCGTAGCCGTACTGGCTGATGATCTGCTGTGGATCCTTGCGCACGCTGGCCAGGCCTGGGCTGGCAAACGCCTTGGCGTCGCCGGTCAGGCGCAGCACCAGGGTTTCCAGCGCACGCTGGGTGGCCTGGGTACGCTCTTCGGGCGTCTGGCTGGCCACGGGCTCGCGCACCTGATACAGGTTGCTGATGGTTTCGGCGTGCAGCGGCACGCTCGACAGGGTGATGCAGGTGGCTAGCAGGTAGTGGCGCAGACGCATGGACGTTTCCCGACGGTAATAGCGGATTGAGGCTGTGACCGTACAATCGGCAAAAAGCTCAGTGGTCAAGCTCGGCGCCCAATGTAGCATGCCCGCGCGCGCCTTGGCTGCGGGCGGGCGCAAGCCGGCAATGGCACAACCGTCGAACCGCGCTGGTGACGTTCGGACAAGCCTGATAAAATCGCGCGCCTTCGTGGATCGACGACGGTCGACTCCCCCGACTCCCTCCTTTAAAGGCCTGGATCATGAGCAATAAACCCTCCGTGAGCTACAAGGACGCCGGTGTAGACATCGACGCCGGTGAAGCATTGGTCGAACGCATCAAAGGCGTTGCCAAGCGTACCGCGCGCCCCGAGGTCATGGGCGGCCTGGGCGGTTTTGGTGCCTTGTGCGAAATCCCGGCCGGCTACAAGCAGCCCGTGCTGGTGTCGGGCACCGACGGCGTGGGCACCAAGCTGCGCCTGGCGCTGAACCTCAATCGCCATGAAAGCATCGGCATCGACCTGGTCGCCATGTGCGTCAACGACCTGGTGGTGTGTGGCGCCGAGCCGCTGTTCTTCCTCGACTACTACGCCACCGGCAAGCTCAACGTCGACACCGCCGCCACCGTGGTCACCGGCATCGGCGCCGGCTGCGAACTGGCCGGCTGCTCGCTGGTGGGTGGCGAGACCGCCGAGATGCCCGGCATGTACGAAGGCGAAGACTACGACCTGGCCGGCTTCTGTGTCGGTGTGGTCGAGAAGGCCGACATCATCGACGGCAGCAAGGTCGCCAACGGCGATGCGCTGATCGCCCTGCCCTCCTCGGGTCCGCACTCGAACGGCTACTCGCTGATCCGCAAGATCATCGAAGTCGCCGGCGCCGACATCGAGAACGTCCAGCTCGACGGCAAGCCGTTGACCGACCTGCTCATGGCGCCGACGCGCATCTACGTCAAGCCGCTGCTGCAACTGATCAAGGACACCGGCGCGGTCAAGGCCATGGCCCACATCACCGGCGGCGGCCTGCTCGACAACATCCCGCGCGTTCTGCCCAAGGGTGCCCAGGCCGTGGTCGACGTCGCCAGCTGGCAGCGTCCTGCGGTGTTCGACTGGCTTCAGCAGCAGGGCAACGTCGATGAGCACGAAATGCACCGCGTGCTGAACTGCGGCGTTGGCATGGTCATCTGCGTGGCCCAGGCCGACGTCGAAAAAACCCTGGCCTCCCTGCGCGCAGCCGGCGAGCAACCGTGGGTCATCGGCGACATCACCGACGCCGCCGAAGGCGCCGCTCAGGTCGAACTGAAGAACCTCAAGGCTCACTGATGCCTTCGACTTGCAACGTGGTGGTGCTGCTTTCGGGCACCGGCAGTAACCTGCAGGCCTTGCTCGACAGCCTGCAGGCAGACAACCCCGCTCGTATCGTCGCGGTGATTTCCAACCGCGCCGATGCCTTCGGCCTGCAGCGCGCCCGCGATGCGGGTATCGAAGCTCGGGTGCTGGAACATCAAGGTTTCGCCGACCGCGAAGCCTTCGATGCCGCCCTGACCGACCTGATCGACCAGTTCCAACCGCACCTGGTGGTCCTGGCGGGCTTCATGCGCATCCTCAGCCCGTCCTTCGTGCGCCACTATCACGGTCGCCTGCTCAACATCCATCCGTCCTTGCTGCCCCGCTACAAAGGCCTGCACACCCACCGCCGCGCACTCGAAGCGGGCGATGCCGAACACGGCTGCAGCGTGCACTTCGTCACCGAGGAACTCGATGGCGGACCACTGGTCGTACAGGCAGTGATTCCGGTACAGTCGAGCGATACGCCAGACACCCTGGCGCACCGAGTGCATGCCCAGGAACACCAGATCTACCCGCTGGCAGTGCGCTGGTTTGCCGAAGGCCGTGTGTGCCTCGGCGACCACGGTGCACTGCTCGATGGCCAGCCGCTGCCGGCTTGTGGCCATTTGATTCGACCCTAGGAGTTTATATGCGTCGCGCCCTGCTCTTCGCCGTTGCCCTGCTGGCCCTTCCGGTTCATGCCGCAGACCTCAAGCCCTTTTCCGCCAGCTACACCGCCGACTGGAAACAGCTGCCCATGAGCGGCACCGCCGAGCGCAGCCTGAGCAAGGGCGCCAATGGCGATTGGACCCTGGCTTTCAAGGCTTCGATGATGATCGCCAGCCTGACCGAGGTCAGCACCCTGCGTGTCGACAAGGAAACGATGCTGCCCGAGACCTACATGTTCGAACGTGGCGGGCTGGGCAAGGCTCGCAAGGTCAACCTTGACTTCGACTGGGCGGCCAAGAAAGTCACTGGCACCGACCGTGGCGATGCGATCAACCTGCCGCTCAACACCGGCGTCCTGGATAAGTCCACTTACCAGTTGGCCTTGCAGCACGATGTAGCCGCGGGCAAGAAAAGCATGAGCTACCAGGTGGTCGATGGCGACGAGATCGACACCTACGATTTCCGCGTGCTGGGCACCGAGAAAGTCGAGACCAAGGCCGGCCAGGTCGACGCGATCAAAGTGGAGCGCGTACGCGATCCAACGCAAAGCAAGCGCATCACCGTGTTGTGGTTCGCCAAGGACTGGGACTACCTGCTGGTGCGCCTGCAACAGGTCGAGACCGATGGCAAGGAATACAACATCATGCTTCAAGACGGCTCGGTGGATGGCAAGTCGGTGAAGGGCAGCTGAGCTGCTGCACCGTACTGAAACCGAAAGGGCCCTGCGGGGCCCTTTTTTGTGGGCGGATATCCGCCATGCACAAGCCCCTCAGGGACGACTGGGGCGGATTCCCGCCACTTGTACAGCTATGTGACGACAACCATACCCCTGCCTAGGCCGCAGCCACCGGCGTTGTCGCCATCATTACGCAACTATGGCACGCCCCCTGCAATACAGTCGGCAGAGGTCTGCCAATGCGCAACTCGCCCACAACAAATCCCTCCAGACAGGAGGGTTCGTGCTTTAGGTGTCGCGACCACTCCGGAATGGGTGCCAGGCGATACACTTGAGGAACTTGCAATGACGACTCGTCAGCCGCTGTACAAATCGCTGTATTTCCAGGTGATCGTCGCGATCATCATCGGTATTCTGATCGGCCACTTCTATCCTCAGTTCGCGGTCAAGCTCAAGCCTTTCGGCGACGGCTTCATCAAGCTGATCAAGATGGTCATCGCCCCCATCATCTTCTGTACAGTGGTCAGCGGCATCGCCGGTATGCAGAGCATGAAATCGGTCGGCAAGACCGGTGGCTACGCCCTGTTGTACTTCGAAATCGTCTCGACCCTGGCACTGATCATCGGTCTGGTCGTGGTCAACGTGGTCCAGCCCGGCGCTGGCATGCACGTCGACGTATCGACCCTGGACGCCAGCAAGATCGCCAGCTACGTCTCGGCAGGCGCTGACCAGAGCATCGTCGGCTTCATCCTCAACGTGATCCCGAACACCATCGTCGGCGCCTTCGCCAACGGCGACATCCTTCAGGTGTTGATGTTCTCGGTGATCTTCGGCTTCGCCCTGCACCGCCTGGGTGCCTACGGCAAGCCATTGCTGGACCTGATCGATCGCTTCGCGCACGCCATGTTCAACATCATCAACATGATCATGAAGCTGGCGCCACTGGGTGCATTCGGTGCCATGGCCTTCACCATCGGCGCCTACGGCGTGGGTTCGCTGGTGCAACTGGGCCAGTTGATGATCTGCTTCTACGTCACCTGCGTACTGTTCGTGCTGCTGGTGCTGGGCGCCATCTGCCGCGCACACGGTTTCAGCGTGATCAAGGTCATCCGCTACATCCGTGAAGAACTGCTGATCGTTCTGGGCACTTCCTCCTCGGAATCGGCACTGCCTCGCATGCTGATCAAGATGGAGCGCCTGGGCGCACAGAAGTCGGTGGTGGGCCTGGTCATTCCGACTGGCTACTCGTTCAACCTGGACGGCACCTCGATCTACCTGACCATGGCCGCCGTGTTCATCGCCCAAGCGACCGACACCACCATGGACCTGACTCACCAGATCACACTG
>Ga0265798_10000667_pt1 | contig 55704 bp, 39 predicted proteins | sample P3T30metagenome_FD_192430 | JGI IMG/M metagenome (GOLD analysis project Ga0265798, IMG submission 192430) | Plant litter microbial communities from East Loma Ridge, Irvine, California - P3 T30 | ecosystem: Environmental > Terrestrial > Plant litter > Unclassified | place: USA: California... | reverse complement strand
GATGGGATGGAGCAGCAACGGGCCTGGTCACGGCGCTATCACCAAATACCCCATGGCAAAGATGCTGAGGACGTTGCGGTGCAGCGGGCGGTGCGGCCAGCGTAACGCGCGGCGCGGACACCAGCATTCGGCGTGGATATTGTGATTAGGCTGCGTGGATCCCATCGTTGTGCTGCGTGGAGTCACTACTGGGGTCCACGCCGGGTGCGAGTAGTAGTATGGACACCAGTAGTAAGTATCAAGCACAAGCAGCGAGGACATCGTCCCAGGCGCGTGGTCGCCGGCGTGTTCCGTATAGGCAGATCCCCTGGGGGGAGGAGAGGTTCAAGCGATGCGAGCGGCAGGTCGGAGACGAAACGGGCCCGTGCAAAGTGGCCAGCGATTCGTTCTCGTTTGTTTTCTGACGCTGGAGCGACGACTGGCCGAGGTTCCTTTTGCTGATAGTGGTTCAGATCGTGCATGTGCGTGCTGCCTGTCTGCCAATCTGCGCGTGGCAAAGGCACATGGTGACATCTGGTATTAGTTTTTTTGGCCTGCCACGCTGAGCTGCCATGCCTGGATGCCATGCTAAACCTGCAGTAGTACATGTACTCTATCTTGCTAGACCACTCTATTTCGCCTGCTGCTGCCGCCCTAGGACGTTCTGCCAACCTCTGCCCTTCACTTCACTTCGGTCCTGCCTTGCCCTGTCGTGTTTCGTCCTATCTGCTACCTACCTACCTACCCACCACCCACCAGCTACTGTACCTCCTCGTGCTCTGCCCTCTCCCACCTACCACCTAACCCGCGGTACATCTCGTCTTACAAGGCACAACTAAACCTCGTCTTCTTCCCCAGCCACCAATACCCTCCGGAAGCCGGCATCGAGCCCTCGCTCGCTTGAGCTCTACCACTGCTCGCCTGTCAGCCAAGCACGGTCTGCTGCTGTATCGTTAGGGTTACCTACGACCGACTCCTCCCACCCTCTTGTCCCTTCCTTTGCCCACGCTATGAGTGAGTTCTAGGGCTGTTCAGTTCTGCAGCTACGCGCTGACAATCGTAACCAGCAACGCTTTTGTCATACGCGATGAACCCCCATCCGCCAACCCCGAATGACCGCTCTGCCGTCAGCAGTGGCACCAACAAGAGGCGGAGAATCGATGCCGTTGCCGCTGCACACCTCTACCCAACTTCGCCCTCCGCATACCAACAGCAGCTGCCTTACAGCACGCCCTCCCATCATGTGCCTGTTTCGGTGCAATCCTCTTACTCAGACGCCGCCGCCAACCATTATGTTGCAAGGCAGCCTCACAGCAGCCCTCTCGCCACATCCTACTCGGGCACTCCCCATACCCAACAAGGCCAATGGGCTCCCTCTCACGCCTTCAATCACCCGCCGCAGCAGAGCTACGTGCACAGCTACCAGGACCCTCGCTCGGTGCAGCACGCCTACTACTATGGTCAGACAGATCCGTCCGTCTACAATTCGCCCTGGCCGCCTGTTCAGCATGATGGCCACTCGAATGTCCATGCGCCATCTATTCCGGCAACCAGCCAACCTCAAACGATGACTTACATGCAACCAGCACATCAATCGCCAGTCGACAGCCAGCAAAGCTACGACACTGCCACGGCTCCATCATACGCCACGACACTGCAAAATTTTGACGTTGGCTCGTTCGGACTAGGGCATGATGTGCACTCACAGCAGCATCAGCAACATCAGATTAGGAAAAGTCCTTCGAATCTGTACTTCGAAGACGCTAGTATGCACCTGAAAATGCAGAGTCTTCCCATACTCAATAGCCTGGTAAGTTTTGCCCTTTTCTTTCGCGCGAGGTGCGGAGTGTGCCCTTGTGTTTTTACAGCCTCCGCCTATACCAAAGTTTGTCGAGATGGACAACCTCACCGGCACCAACATGTCTACAGCGTACTAGGCCTGCCGATACGACCGCCTGCGAGAGCCTGATCCAGTGAGATAGCGTTGTTTGGTGACCGCTCTCTCACTGGCACCAGCAGGTTTTTGGCGTACTAGGCCTGCCGATACTACCACCTGTGAGAGCCTGCTCTAGTGAGATAATGCGGTTCGGAGACCGCTCTCTCACTGGCACCAGCAGGTTTTTGGCGTACCAGGCCTGCTGCTACCCCCGCCTGCGAGAGCCTGATCCAGTGAGATAATGCGGTTCGGAGACCGCCTTCTCACTGGTATGATGGTCACTGAGGCGTAAGGAAGTTGCTGATACCACTACCATCGATCGACAAACTTTGGCATGAACTGAGGAGATGGATGCATTTTTTCTACGCTCTAGTAAACTTCTAACATTTCCACAGGCAACTCAACTCATCAGTACGATTGCCAAGTATTCTTTCACACAGATACAGGACGTCATGAGGAACTCCGACGATGAAGACAGCCAAGCCTACAACACGCTCAAAAACCTCTTTGCTCAGACTCGCAAAGTGTACAGTCGAGACACAGCATTCATCGATGCGATTGCCATACAAATGTTCCAGCCTACACAACAGGAGATTATCCGAAAGGCCAACATTGCCACTTTCATCTCGTCAATATTGGGTGCCCACGACGTCTCCTTCTTCCACCTCAACGAATACTTCCTCGAAACCTTCGTCCCTCTGGGACATCGCTTGCTCAAATGGCAGGGAGCTGTGTTCCTGGAATTGAAGACGCAGGCATACATTTCCGCTCTGATGAACAGCGACACGGCGCCGGAACGCATGCTGGACGATCTTTTCCCACACGACCTCGACGCTCAGATATTGACACGTCACCCTGATGCGCCCAGTCTTTCACCTTCGGAACAGGACTTCATCGATCGCTGCAGATCGCGGCGCTCTTACCTCTTGATTGATCCGAACTCAAGCGATGCTTTGGGTCAGCTTCCAAAGCGATACCAGTGGGCCGATTTCGTGCGTGAGTTCGCCTCGAGCATCAACAAGAACATCGAAAGCATCGTAAGCACCCCGAGTCGCGCGCATCAACAACTCCTGGCAAGCAGTGCTGCACCCACCGACCGCAAATATCAGCCGATACAGGATACCCTAACGATCCTCTCCTCACAACCAAACAATCAGACAACGCCGCCAACCTCGACACATTCAGTGAGACAAGATTCGCTACCAGCTGCGAAATTGAGCGGAGCTCAGACATCAACTTCATCGCCTTCAGCTTCGAGCACACGTCAGCCATGGACCAAGCCTGAAGAAGACGCGCTGCTAGCCGGCCTCGCACGCGTGAGCGGTCCGCACTGGTCGCAGATTCTAGCACTCTACGGCCGCGGCGGCTCTGTCAGCGAAGTCTTGAAAGATCGTAATCAGGTGCAGCTGAAAGACAAGGCGCGGAATCTCAAACTCTGGTATCTGAAGACGGGTCGGGAAGTGCCCGAATGCCTACGAGGCGTCACAGGCGAATTGAGGAAGAGAGGCGGCGCGAGAGCAAGAGCGGCTTTGGCTGCGGAAGAGGAGGCGGCGGCGGCGGCGGCCTAACTTGAATGATGTGCTACCTCCGCCTATCCCAAAGTATGGACAATCTCACTGGCGCCAGCATGTTTATGGCGTACTAGGCCTGCCGATACTACCGCCTGCGAAGGCCTGATCCCGTGAGATAACGTCATTCGGTGACCACTCTCTCACCGGTACAAGGGTGACTTGGACATCTGGAAGTTGCTGATACCACCATGGATCGACAAACTTTAGCATGACCTGAGGTATCATCTCGGGTTCGCGGACACGCTGCGTGTAAGATGTGATGCCGGTCTGACGAGGTGGTTTTCCGGGGTTTCTTCGCATCTTCTTCTTCTTGGAATTCGGCTTGATCGATTTTATGCGTCATCTTGACCGCATGTTTTGGGAGGTTTTCGTGGGCAGGGATGATGTCTTTCCCATGCAACTTTGTTTAACTGATTTTCTCATACTTCTGTTCGCGATAGATATGTTACGTTTTGACGGTCCCGGTACGTTGAAGCGTTTTTTGGAGCGGACGAATGAATTGAATCACATCAATCTCTGCTTTCGACCTCTTCTGTATCTCTTCTATGTGTTTCGTTCAATCATCATTCGACGATTGCGGCAAAAACTACACTTGGTAGTCGCCGATTCATAAATATTGCAATCTCAGCGAAAGATTGCAAAATCATAAGTATAGCGTCGAAGTACTGGCTTTGGCATTTATATCATGTGCCTTTGTCTACTACATATGTACCTAATGTAAGCAAGCAAGTTACCATCGATTAACACACTAAATCAATCGCTAGTGATCAGCAAGACAACTCTCTTGTATGCTCAGGTGTGTTCCTACATACACATGATATATTCTTAGCTGAATGAGCATAATCCCAACCCCAACCCCAACCCTCATCATAGCCGATTTAACCGGGCGACCGACCGATCGATCAGCAACAAGGGAGAAGAGAAAAGAGACTACTGGCTTCGCTGGGTAAGGTACCTGCATGGGTATATACACACGTAGCCCATGATCCCATCACCCTGTCGTGCCTGTCTATTGCAAGTTGCAACCAATCTAGCCAAATTATCTCACATCATCATACGGTCGCGATAATGTACATCTTGACCTTTTAGTGACATTGGGGTGGAGACACCTCCTCTTGTCCAATTTCCACGTCCCAATTTCACCAATATTGAGGCTTGATGTTTTTTTGATTGACCTACATAGAGGATTGATTGCAGGCACGGCAGGCACGGCATGGTTGATTGATAGCAGGATTAGCCGGAGAGGATCGCGATAGGTATTAATAGCGACCACGAATGATGACGACGATCTTCAAATCACACCTCCACATAGTCAGCACCTCATCACACATCGCACAAATGTTACTTTTCATTTTCGCGTTTCTGTAGAAAAGCTCTCAAGGAAATGTCACTTGTTAAAAGCTACCCGACATTGCCAATGACCTTTTCTAAAAGCTACTTGAATCTTCGCCCTTACATAACAGCCTCTTCGTATGTACAGATATATATAGCAAGCTCCAAAGAAACACCCGAAAGGAGCGTTGCCAAGGAATAACCGAAAGACCGAACCGACATGGGTCGCAGTCGTTTTCGAGAAGCCCCCGGGGGGAGGAGGCCGCGCGGAGAAGGATTCGCGAGTTGTTCGCTAACGTGCATATGCTGTTTAGGTGCCGTGTTGAATACGGGATACCACTGTATGCGGCGGCATACGGGATGCGGAGATTACGCGAAGTAGGATCAGGACAGGAGGTGGGATAAAAGGCTTGCAAGCACTCTTCATGAACACTGCTGATCTTACGGCTGTTGTAGGAGCCCTTTGACGGGTCACGACTGTAAAACGGACTTGACCGACGTTGAGTGCGAAAGGGTGATATAAATTGCATAAAGGCTCTCCGCCCAGAACATGAACCCAATTTATTTTTTGAAGGATCTTGGTCGAAAGGGACATATCTCATCCGGAAGAGGAAAGCCACAGTGATGATCGACCATGGCCATGCCTACCAGGAGAGAGGAGGGAAAAAACCTCCCATTGGAAAACATGAACGCCCGCGCCCGCATACTCATGACAAGCCCAACACATCCGTTTTTGAATAATTCCAACAAATACCGCCTGCACCGACCTAACAAGACCGTGACATTGATCTATTTTCAAGCGAATCTAGCATTCTTCCTCGAGGCAAACCGGACCCAGAACTTCAGGCAAGGCCTCAAGCCGAGCACACATGCCATGAGCGACACCAGGAGCAACAGCAGCAAAGCCACGGCAGAGTACCACTTATCCGGAACAAGACGAGCGAGTCACTGCTCCGACTCGCCCATGGGCTTCTTCATGCCATTCTGCTCGTAGAAGCGCGCGGTGCAGCTGTATCCGTTCCAGTCAAAGTTGTCTTTCGGGTTGCAGTGGCACTTCAGGTCAAGACGCGTTTGCTCGCCGGTCGGGCAGTGGGTGAAGGGCACGTGGTAGTAAGCGATGTCGTTGAAGAAGTGAATTTCCTCCTTCTTCAGCATCAAACCGGCGGCGATCGAGTGCACGGGAGCGTCACCCCAGCGCTCGTAGAAGAAACCACCGTCCTTGTCCAAGTGGTTGAAGTAGTCGATGTAGGCTTGGCTGCGAAGCCAGTCCAGGTTGCCGATCTCAAAGTTGGACCAGAAGTGGCAGTGGTTGTATGTCTCGCCGCCGTCGTCGCTGAGGAAGCCCATGCTGTTGCCCTCGACGATGTGTTCGGGGTGGGCCTTCATGAAGCCCTTGACGCTGTCCCAAAGAGTGGGAATGGTCTCGACGTACTCGTACAGAGAGAGCACAAACGAGTACTTCTTCTTGTGGTCGCGCATGTACTTGAAGGGGTCGTATGCAACATCACAGAACAGCTCGATGGAGGGCTCCACGCGCCAGTACCACTCGTAGTCGAGGAGCAATGGGTGGCGGAAGAAGAACCCAGACTCGTAGCGGCACATGTGACGGTAGGAAACGGAGTCGCCGTAAATGATCTTACGCTCGTGCATGTCCTCACGCACCCTGCGCGCGCGGTCTTGGTCGATGAAATCGGGAAATCCCCAGTGCTCCTTCTCAATCTTGCCATATTTCGTGGTTCCAGACGTCAATGCCGTGGTGACCTTCTTGAAAGTGTCGTCGAACTCGGCGTCGTTGAGGAAGACCCAGTCGTAGTTGTAGCCACGGTTGAAGCGATCCTCGACTTGGCGGATGGAGCGTGCAATCTCCCAGACATCGCTGTTTCGTGCAAGGGTGACGAAGGTCGCGTTCATGCGCTCACCGGGAGGTCCGGATGCGAGTTTGGGCGAGGAAGAGGCGAATGGGTTGGGGGATGTACCAGTGTCCGAGGTCGCCTGAGCATTGTCTCCAACGACTGGTGGTTGCGCGGCTACTGGGGCTACTGGCGCTGCCGGCACGACTGGCGCGACTTGCTCTTTCTCGGCTGCTGGCGTGTCCGGCGAGGTTTGGGACCAGCCCTGGCCCTTGAACATGCTCTTTGCAGTCTCATAGTCGGGAACTTGCTGTGATGACGAGGAAATGAAGAAGATGACGATCAACGCCACGAAGGCGAAGACGATGTAGCGCAGGTAGCGCGTTGATCCGGCCATGTCTGTGTCTGTGTCGGAGGCAGTGGTGGTGGTGGGATGTCAGGTGTGGTGCGCCGATGCGCGTGTTTCCCAAGGGATGCACGCTCCCTCTCGGTCAGCGGCTTCCTCGTTATAGTTGGCGTTGACGATATGTGGGGAGATGATCGTGAAGAGACAGGCGGGAGTCGGCCGATCAAATGAGCGACGGAGGAATGGTATAGGAAGAGAGGAGAGAAGAGGGTAGGTATTGTAGTGGTGAGGGCAGGGAGGGAGAGTCAATGGAGGGTGGATGTAGGTGAGATGAGATGTGCCACGCAAGCACCCTGGCCGACTTCCGCCTCGTTCGTGTTCGCCCTGGACCAGTCCAGTCCAGCTTTCCCCAGAGCCAGGCGCAAGGGGCTCTCGACCGCGGAGGCTCGAGAAATGTGGCTTGTGTAGACTTCACTCTCCACCTGCTACCACGTCTTTTGGCATCTCGTGGCTCGATTAGATATAGGTAATGTAGGCATGCGATGTACCTGTTCTCACACGTGACATGTAATTGCATCGTCAAACAATAATCTATATCTTTGGTTATTGACACCTCACTTACAATCGTTCCTTCCGTTGTTTCTCGACATCGCAAGTGACAACACATCAAATCTCCTCCATCTAATGCCGTCATCGCTGTCGAGCGTTTTGACCGCGAAGCTCTCAATCCCGTCGTCCCGCAATTCGAGACGACAACAACCTCACAAAGCCTCGAGCTAACTTAACCCGAGCTCATCCCATCGACACCATCGCCCGCGCTTGGCAACACCGCCAACAATGTCCTTCTTTGGTTTCGAGACCACCCTGCCGCGCGACCAGCAAGGCTCGCGCGGTGTCTTCGAGCAACATGACCCTTTCGCAGGCTTGGGCGACGCCGCCAACGCCGATGACGCCCTGGACTTCGAGCAGACCTACGACGGCCTTGGAAACCAGCTGAACGAAACTGGAGACACCTTCAACGATGACACCTTTGGCGACAGCATGCCCGCGACTCGCCAGTCTGGCAGGGACTTCGACTTCGCCGGCGAGACTGCCAAGATCCGTGACACCCTTATGGAAGAGCAGACGTTGCATCACGCCCGTATGCCCATGCAGCAGGCCATGCAATCGAAGCCGAAGCGCACTGGCTACGAAGCATACAAACAGCCTGACTACCTGCCCAAGCTCGAGGCCGATGCCTCCATCTGGGGTGCCTCGGTGGCCAAGAAGCCATCCTCGCAGGCTCAGCAACAGCAGCAGCAGCAGCAATATGGCCACCAGGACATGTCCAGCGCGGCTGCGCGCAAGATGATGACACTGGAGGAAGTGGAGGCAATGATGCGCTCGCAAGCCCAACCTCAGGCTGCGCCAGCTCCCTACGACATGGAATCGCAGAGCCAGGGCTTGAGAGCAATGTTGGGAGTGGGTGGACCTCCTCCAGGATTGTCTCCCCAGCCTCAGCAGCACCAACAGCGTGGACCTCCCGGTTTCCAAACAATGCCGCAGCAGGGCATGTCACCTGGACCGCAGCCTGGTCCTGAGTACGGTCTTCGTGCTCCCCAGATCCTGCAGAGACAGCATTCGCCTCAGCCTCCCCGCCCGCAGCAGCAGCAACAGCAGGACTTCCGCGATTTCCAAGGACCGCCCCCACCGCAGCCAATGTCTTTCCAGGGCCCGCCGCCGCACCCACAGGCACCTACGGGTGCGCCCCCTGTTCAGGCTCGCGGTCCCAGAGCTCCCCCAGCGCACGCAAGAGATCCTTCTTACTCTGGCACGCCCATTACACAGGCCCAGCAGATGATGCAAATGAGCTCCCAGGACCGCGAAGTCTACCTGGCCGAAGAGGCCAAGCGGGCCAAGCGAAACCACAAGATCTTCCTGCTCAGCAAGAACAATGGCTTGATGACTCCTCAGGACAAGAACTTCATCACCCGAATCCAGCTTCAGCAGCTACTTACTGCCACCGGAGGCATCGACAACGAGCCGGGTAGTGAGGATCAGCTGGCAGAGGACTTTTACTACCAAGTCTATGCTCAGATTCGCGGACCGCCCAGGAGCGGACCTGGCCAACCACTCAACCAGTTCGCGCAGACCTACCTCTTCCAGACCGGCAGCCGTTATGGTTATGGACGTAGCAGACACCACCCGAGGGGAGGTGACAACCACGTCCAGCGCATGGAACAGCAAGTCGCCCGTGCTGTCGAAGCTGCCAAAGCGCGTCCCAAGAACAAGTCGCTTGTCATGGAGGGCTCCCTGGGCAAAATCGCGTTTTCTAACAGCAAGACGCCGAGACCTTTGCTCAACATCAAGCGCGTGGAAAGTGACGCCAAGCCCCGCAAGACTGTCGTCGTTGCCGATCGCAAGGCGACGTTGAGGAGTATCGAGAAGGTGTACAGCACGCTGATGCAGACGGAAGATCACGAGCGGAGACTCCCGCCACCACCGAACGAGGACAGTCCGCCCGATGTTATCGAGGGCCACATGAGATGGAGGAGTGAAATGGCAGAATTGAACCAGCAGCTTTGGGCGGCACTGAAGGTTATGGAGCCCATCCAACCCAAGTAAGTTTGACCGTGGATGTAAATTGCAGGAAATAACTAACATTCCACAGCCAATCTGCCCAGCACCCATTCATACAGGTCCTCTCTCACAGCAAAGGCAAGAAGGCTATCCCGCGCGTCTTCCGCCATCTCGATGAGCAACAGCGTCTGACTATGCTCACCCTTGTGATCATTCACCTTGACGTCCTTGACGTCGTCCGCGAAGCCTACCCGCCACATGACAACACCTCTATTCCACCTCGAGTCAAGGAGGAGGTCGAACTTTTCGCACAGGCTGTCATGCCTCCGCTCTTCAGCTACGTCAACGAGGCCCCTCTCAACATCATCATCGGCCTCCTTGGCCTGGTACTGGACCGAGTCAACATTCTTGCCGCCGTCCGCACCAAGACCGGCGTCTCCATTCTCACAATGCTCATCTCACGCGCCGAGCTCGTCAAGCAATCTCTTGTCACTTCGCAACAGCCTACGAGTGAACAGCAAGAAGATGCCGCCCAATGGTCAGACCTGTACTCTCGCCTGTTCGACACTGTCGAGCCACTACTTCCCTACATCTTCCCCACCGACACCAGTGTCGCCGCAGCAGACGATGTCTACGTGTGGCAATTCCTTGCCGCTATGGGTGTTGGCGCTAGCCCTGACCAGCAACAGAGACTTGTCATTGGCGTGAAGGAGCGTGTGATGGAGACCGTTGCTGTCAGCAAGTCTCTGCCGGAGGATATGAGCAGGAAGCGCCTTGGCGATGTCAACTTGTTTATGAGAGCTATCGGTTTGGATGTCGAGCTTCTCGGTTGAGAACAATAGCAGATGTCGTGATGATTCGGACGATGAATTGAGGGTGGAACGAAGTGAGGCGAGGCTTGATGAACATGCTCGAGCCCGCGACGACCAGTACGTCTGGCTTTCAGCACCTTCGTTGGAAGCTGCAATACAATTTTTTTTTGCCGTAATGTCTTTATTTGTAAAACGATCGAAAAGCCAATTTTTGACATGACTACCTATCATGCTTGCTTTCCCTGCCACACCCTTGAAGGGACCCAGTGAAAGACGTCGAGCTGACTGGTTTATGGTCTTTACAGGACTTTCATGGGCTTGGTACACTCGTGTGATTATGGTTCGAGGGATTCGAGCGTAATATAAATACCAATGATCGATCATCTTGTCATTTCGCCGTGCTCTGATTGCACGCCTAATACATATTGCGCCGGAAAGGAAACCAAAAGGGTATCGTAAGCATGCGTCCGCCGTGCATGTGGCCCAAACACCTTCCAATAGACACCCAACCAGCCAACACGAAACACCATAAGAATCACCAGACAAACCCCCAAGAAGCCCAATCAATCCATAGAAAACACCTCAATCTCCTTCAAATCCCCATCTTCAACCTCAATCCCTTCCACAACCGCACCAGTCGCACCCCACGGCACGCCGAAAAGCCCAGAGTTGATCTTGCACATCCTCACACTGGCAATCGCCGCGCGAGAGCTACCAGCTTTGGACCCACCGGCAGCAGAAGCGGTGTCGTCGTTGACGTCTCTGACTCTTCTAACTAAATCCCGAACCGCGTCTCCTGTCGCCTCGAGAATGCTTTCCTTGCTCCCCTTGCCCTTGCCTTTCTTCTCGCTGGTGAAGAGACAGCCGATCCAGTGTTGGGCTTCGCGCTCGGCTTTTGAGAAAGAATCTTTCTGCGGTGGGATGAGGAATGCAGTTCCAAGGAGAGCGCTTGTTGGCCATTTGGCGCAATGGGAGGCGTAGATCTTGAAGGCGGCTGGGTAGTTCTTTTTGAAGGCGGCTGCGATTCCGGCGCCCCATGTTCCTTGGGCGTTGGTGGCGTGGCAGAGGAGGGTGTGAGGTGGGGCGGTGAAGAGGTTGGCTTGGTGATGGGTGAGGGTTATTGTGTTGATTTGATCTGCGGAGGGTGTGGATTGATGGTGGTTTGGTGAGGTTGGGTTCTTATTCTTGGGTTCGGGTTTACTTGTTTCATCGGACTTTTCTGATGACGGTTTCTGACCGGTTGGCTTAGTCCTGGCCTTTCCAGAAGATTTTGATGTTTTTTGGTTTTCTACGTCGTCTTGGTCTGCTGCCGAGCTCTCACTGGTGTTGAGTCTGCGTCGCTTTGCTGGTGCCGATGAAGCGTGCCCGAAGTTGAGTCGGGTTTGTTTTGACATCGTACGGGTGTTTCTATGAGATCCCAGCCGTAAAATATTTTTCTTTGGTGCTCGTCAACCTAGTGTTGCATCGTACTAAAGCCAAGTCGAGTCGCAATGATGTCTTGATGTTCGATGGCGGAAGCATAAGTGGCAAGTGCCGGCCAATCAGCGGCTTCCTCTATAATCTCACACCACCACGACTTTAGTCTACCCGTGCGCTTTGCAAAGCCGACTCCAGCAACCACATTCAACGACCTCCTTGCACTCGCCCCATCGTCGACACAGCACCCATTGACGCCGCGCTCCGCCATGTCCCTCCCTACTCGCCTCTCTACCGTGGTCAGCCGCCAGGCGGCGCGCCAGACCCTCCCCGCCGTCCGCGCACCCCTCGCCGTCCAGCAGCAAAAGCGTACCCGCGCCGACGCCTCTACCTCGCACGCCGAGTTCAACTCGCCCTTCACCCGTGGCACCAGCGGCAAGAAGGACACCACCGTCATTCCCAGCTTCAAGAAGTACCGCTCCGGCAATGAGACCAACAACAAGGTCTTCCAGTACTTCATGGTCGGTGCTTTCGGTGGCTTGAGCGCACTGGGTGCGAAGAACACTGTCCAGGGTAGGTCTATATGAACAGCGGGCTATGCGGTTGGACACGCAGGCTGCGCAATGGCAGGATAGGGAAGAATTGTGATACTGACAAGCAGCCAGACTTCCTGGTCAACATGTCCGCCTCCGCCGACGTCCTCGCCCAGGCCAAGGTCGAGGTCGACCTTGCCACCATCCCCGAGGGCAAGAACGTTATCATCAAGTGGCGCGGCAAGCCCGTCTTCATCCGCCACCGTACCGCCGACGAGATCAAGGAGGCTGAGGAGACCAAGTGGGAGTCCCTCCGCGACCCGCAACAGGACAGCGAGCGTGTCAAGAAGCCCGAATGGCTCGTCATGGTGGGTGTGTGCACTCACTTGGGTTGTGTGCCCATCGGTGAGGCCGGTGACTTCGGTGGCTGGTTCTGCCCTTGCCACGGTAGCCATTACGACATTTCCGGCCGCATCAGGAAGGGCCCTGCGCCTCTCAACCTCGAGGTGCCCGAGTACGACTTCGCCGAGGAGTCCAGCATGGTCATCGGTTAAGCGAGCAGTTTCTTTTATATATGAGGGTGGGAGATGTTGTGTGGAGAATAAGATATAAAGAGGTTGGGGGATGGGGATGCTGTGTGTCTGCCACGGCAGGCCGCACGGTGCATTGTACAGTTACACCTTTTTACTAGCGTTTCTGATAAACTTGAACTGTACCTGTATCGTCAAGTTTCACTTCAAAGGTTTCTGCTGGTATTGATGAAGGGAGGCTGGCACTTTTGTCACGTTGGCTTTCTGTCATGGGGTATTAATTCGTAATTGGATAAGCTACATGTACGCAACTCTCTAACCACTCAAGTAATCTCCCACAGCCTTGACGGCCTCGCCAAACTTGCTCGCCTCGATCAGAATAGCATTGCCCTGCGGCCGGATGCCCAGCTCCTGGAAAGCACGCTTCGCATCACTCGCACCATCAGCGCCCACCAGGTTGTAATCGAACCCAGCATGCGCCGCTGCGTGCCGTTGCCACACCTCATCTTCCGGGTGGAAGTAAAAGACCTCGGCCTTTGCGTTGGCGGCCTTGGATTTCTTCGAAGGCGGGTTGTCCTCGACGTCGAGTTTCGAGGCGACTTCGGTGTAGCACTTTGAGATGAAGAGGTAGTGCGTGAACTCGTAGGGCTCCTTTTGCCTGACCGCCTCGGCCAGCTCGTCCTGCAGCATCGTGTAAAGCGGAGGCACGATCTGGTGTGGCATGTTGATGAAGCGCTCACTCAGCACGAGGCCGACTTGCGCTTTCGACTCGGGCGACAGGAGGGTTTTGAGTTGGCTGAGAGCGGGATCCGCGGTCGCTTTGGCGAGTAGGTAGGATGTGAGCTGCTTGATTACGTTCTTTTCGCGGTGCTCGTGCATGTTGAGCACGGTCAAGAAGGCGAAGGGGTCGCTTTCTTCGCCCTCAGTTTTCACCGTTGAGCCCAGCGCGGGCTGCTCGAGGATGAGGTTTGTCAGCTCGGAGAGGTCGAAGAGCTGGTTGTCGACGTCGAAGAGTTGCTTGAGCAGGTTCTTGAGGCCGTGAAAATCGACTTCTTCGGAGGGTGAGAACCATTCGAAGTCGACGTCGATCATGGATGCGTTCTAGGGAGCTATTAGTTATGTTTTCTTGTGTTTTCTTGTGTTTGCGTGGTATTTCTTATTTTTTCTATCTTGGTTTAATGGCATTTTTCGTTGGCGTGACTTACATCGTCGCTGGAATCGCCGTCGACATCCATCTCTCCTGCCTTGTCCTCGGCGGTGGACTTGCGCTTTCCCATTGTGAAGTATGGACGATTTGGAAGTGGATAGTCGTAAGAAATGATATCGAAAAGTATTGTCAAACTGGTGAAGCTGATGTGGTTGTTTTTTCGCTTGGTTGTTCTGCTCTTTTGTCGTCTTCACATTTGGACGGGCTACTCCAATTGGCGTAGTGCGATAAGCAGGGTTAGAGTTGCGCGATAAGACAAGAATTTCCTAAACCTTACTCACGATCGGTCCCAGACTTCTCTTCCTTGCGCTGTTTGTCTCGCGATGTAGACTCACAATAATCCGCGCCTTGGGGCCTATCATACCATACAACAACTTCAAAATGTCTTCCACCGATGCTGCTGAGGCCAAGGGCGCGCCGCCGCCTCCCCACACCCTCTTCGACACCATCCTGGTGCTCGACTTCGGCTCCCAGTACACCCACCTGATCACCCGCCGTCTGCGCGAGATCAATGTCTACTCTGAGATGCTGCCATGCACTCAGAAGATCTCCGAGCTGGGATGGACACCCAAGGGTATCATCCTCTCTGGTGGTCCCTACAGCGTCTACGCCGAGGACGCGCCCCACGTCGACCCCGCCGTCTTCGACCTGAACGTGCCCATTCTCGGTATCTGCTACGGCATGCAAGAGATCGCATGGATCCACGGCAAGAACGTTGCTGCTGGTGACAAGAGAGAATATGGTCGCGCCCAGCTCGAGCGTGTGCCGCACACCAACATGTCTGCGCACGTCGACGAGCTGTTCAACGGTCTGGAACAGGACTTCGAGGTCTGGATGTCGCACGGTGACAAGCTGTCTAAACTGCCCGACCAGTTCACTACGATCGCAAAGACCGCCAACGCACCCTTCGCTGGCATTGCACACTCCGAGAAGCCTTACTACGGCATCCAGTTCCACCCGGAGGTGACTCACACGCCCAAGGGTACGGTTCTGATCAAGAACTTCGCCGTCGGGATTTGCAAGGCCAACGCAAACTGGTCTATGGATGCGTTCGTCGACAAGGAGATTGCTAGGATTCGCGCTCTCGTTGGTGAGAAGGGTCAGGTTATTGGTGCGGTCAGCGGTGGTGTTGACTCTACTGTTGCTGCCAAGCTCATGAAGGAGGCCATTGGAGACCGCTTCCACGCTGTGCTCGTCGACAACGGTGTTCTCCGTGGAGGTGAGGCAAAGCAGGTGTACAAGACACTCACTGAGGGTCTCGGTATCCAGCTCCACGTCATTGACGCCAGCGACCGCTTCCTCAAGCTTCTCGATGGCGTGTCTGACCCTGAGAAGAAGCGCAAGATCATTGGTAACACTTTCATCGACTGCTTCCAGGAGAAGGCAAACGAGCTCACTGCTCTGGCCAAGGACACACCCCAGGCCGGCGAGATTGAGTTCTTCCTCCAGGGTACCTTGTACCCCGACGTGATCGAGTCGATCTCGTTCAAGGGACCCAGCGCCACCATCAAGACCCACCACAACGTCGGTGGTCTGCCCGAGAAGATGTCCCTCAAGCTTATTGAGCCTCTTCGCGAGCTCTTCAAGGACGAGGTCCGCGCAATGGGCACCAACCTTGGCATTCCTCACGACCTCGTCTGGCGCCACCCCTTCCCCGGTCCCGGTCTTGCCATTCGCATCATCGGTGCCGTCACCCCAGAGAAGGTCCGCATCGTGCAGGAAGCCGATGCGATCTTCATCTCTGAGATCCGCGCTGCTGGTCTCTACGGCCAGATCGCACAGGCCTTCGCTGCTCTCATGGAGGGCAAGGCTGTTGGCGTTGTTGGTGACCAGAGACTTCACGGCTACATTGTCGCGCTCAGAGCTGTCTCAACTTCCGACTTCATGACCGCAGACTCGTTTGTCTTCGATGGCAACTGGCTGAAGAAGGTTGTCAACAGGATTGGTAACGAGGTCCAGGGTGTTGCGCGCGTTGTCTACGAGGTCAGCAGCAAGCCGCCCGCGACTATTGAGTTTGAGTAAACTTTTCACGCATTTACGGTTCAAGAGAATACAAAAAAAGGATTGATGGATAGAGCGTCGCGCTAGATACCCAAAATAATGGGCACGATTTTGACAAACTTTTCAGTCTCTGACTGCTGACCTTTCCCAGTCACTGTAAGGTCTATAAAATGATTTTGCCCAGCTCCACTCCACTATTTTAAAAGATGATTTATGCCTACTACACTGTTAAGTAGATTCCAGTGAAGGCGAAATTTACGCTCTCGTTCGTAACTTCCTCGCGAAGTGACGCTGCTGCCTCATCGATTGCTTGACTTCCTCACAGACGCGACTTTCCATGTCACCACACTTTTCCTCGTCTTCCACTTTCCACCACACCGCCACCACCAACAATCATCAAGATGGCACGCAAACGAGCAATCGCTCCGCTCAAGAAAAGAGTCAAAAATACAACGCAAAAGAAGCAGGCCACATCTGCAGCAGAAGCACCGACTCCACGCCGATCCACACGAAGCACGGCCATCCAGGCGCCTGTCTACGCCGAACAGGACTCATCCGACGATGAAGATCACCAGCCTACGAGAAAGAAGGCTAAGACATCCACTCCGACGGAACAAGACCAGCCGACCGAACGACCGCCTGCACCGCGCTACAACACCAGGCACAGGCAAGCCAAACTTGCCGAGCAATCTCAAGACGCCGACGAAGTAGAAGAGGTCCCTCGTGGAGACGACTACCCGCTCTACAAAGATGACCTGCCAAACGCGTTCAATGGCGCTGTCGACCCATCCCTGGACTTTTTCAGCAAAGCACCGGCTGAAATCATCGACAACATCCTCTCCTACCTTGTCTTGGATCACGATCCTGATCGCGGAGTCAAGGTGAAAGCTGGCACCTACAAGCCGGTGCCTCATGTGCTACTTTCCATGGCCGCTATGTCCCGCCAGTTCTATCACGCCACTGAGGGATTCGCCCGAAGGTACTGGACTAAGCACAAGCTTGGAATCCCAGACCCTGCCAGAAGTTGGCCACAGTACACGCCCGAAGTGCTGGTCCAGATCAAGATTCGCGAGGAGAAAGATCGCGAATCGGAGCGCAACAAACGTCGCTCGGTCAGGATCGCGAACATCCCCAACGCAGAGACCCATGACTTTTATCGCAAGAAGCTCTGCTTTGAACTGTTGACGCATTGTGCCGTATGCCTCAGGTCCTGGTGGCGCCCTGGGAAATTGGCGAATCGAGTTACAGTTTGCGAGACCTGTGAGCACAGCGTGTTCGGACAAATCATGGTATGTCGTCCTCCCTGTGCCGTCGAGCTAGCCACTGACCACACTGCCTAGAACCTCACGGATGCTCTAAAGCGATTCGATCTCCGCGACTACATGTTGATCAAGTCGCGCAAGCCAGGTCCTCGAGCCAAATTCCTGGATCTGCCCACGATTTCCTACGGCTCCGAGTACAAGCCGGTCGGCTTTCCTGCTTTCAAGTCAGTCTGCGTATATTCTTTCGGCCGCAGCGATGTCGAGATGCTCGCAAAACTCGTTCATGGTGATGTGGAAAAGCATATCCGACAGAAAACGGTGGAGAGCAATGTGCGCGCCGCCAAAGCGCGAAGGAAGCGTGTGAGAGAACACATGATCCAGCACTTTCAGGAAAAAGTCGAGATCTCAACCGGAGCAGTCGCCAAATACCATGCGAGAGGTAATGTTGACAAGCCTTTACCTAAGGAAAAAAAATACCGAGCTAATCGTAAACAGGGCTGGAGAAGCTGCTGGCTGCCGACTCGGAGGATGACGAGGATGACTACTTTTCTCTCAACTCTGGGTGTGGGTGTTGCCGCTACGTTTGCTGCGACGAACACGGCTTGTGCGAAGAATGCGGCGACGTGCCAGGATACAGCCATGAGCGGTGCGATACGTGTGACTGGCTCTACGAGGATCGTAGGATAAACCAGTTCCTCAACAGATCAGCTGGACGCAGATCGGGAACGTGATGGTCAACTTTATGGAACGGTACGGGATGGCCTCCTGAGACAGCCTCTATGCTGCCACAACGTAGCTTGGTGTCGCATGACTGCTGACGAAGTTCAATGACAAAGCTGCATAGCTTACATGTAATGTACAATTCAAACCCTCAAGTGGGATATACTTCCCTCGATACCTTAACGCCGCGCTATGTCACCCCAGCCCTTTTTGTTCTCACCTGGAGAATCCTTTCCCGACTGGCTTCCACTTCGCTTTCCCTTCCAGCAGCGCCTTGGCTTGTTCTCTCATTGCGATCCTCCTGTCCTCGTTGACGATCGTGTCCCCAGTCGGCGCCTGCTTCTCTTGCATCTTCTTCGTCTCCTCGTTGTAGGCCTCAACTTGCTCCTGGTTGAAGGCCGAGAAGTCTTCAAGAGGCTCAGGCCAGACGAATGGGCGCTCGAGCTCGACTGTCATGCGCTTGATGCTGGGAGGTCGGTGCCAGCGCCTGTTCTGTGGCCTCGGATAGGTCTCGCCGTTGATTGTGAATGGTTTGCCGTGCGTGATGCGCTGCAGCTTGACGTATGAACGAACTCCGTGGATGCGCACATTGTATGCGTGGAAGAGGTAGTCGCGGAGATCCAGCTTGCTGAACCAGAGAGGTACGGTAAAGCTGGCGAAGTTCGCGGGTTGTCTGGGTGTGCGGTGGAGGGCGACGTGGAAGTTGGGCCTTTCGGGAGCATTGCGTTAGTGTTTGCTATTGACTGCGCTTTCTCTCTCATGTTGGGGGATGTCGTACAGGTAGACTTCCTTCAGACCAACCCTGAAGGGAGCCGCTGCGGTCTGCGCAGCCGCCATTGTGAGATTGAGATTGGGTTAGATCAGTGCGATCGGTCCAGATGGTGATGCTTCTTCGTCCTCACTTGTTCACTCCTCTAACATCACTTCACACTAGACGTTCTTCCTTTCGAGAGCCTGGCTCTCCCGAAAGTCCGCCGCAAGCCAAGAAGCGGGACGGCGGATGGTCCAAGCACTCGGCAGAAGATAACTTCAAATTTGCGACTTCATCTCTACAGTTACCTTACTGCACACCTCTCCATGCAGATATCCGCAAGCGGTCGCGAAACCCTCAGCTTGTCAACCGGCGTGTGAACGACCGCCTTTCGACATGCGATCATCTTAGCTGGAAGCTTCCCGAATGATTCGCGGCTAATGCGCGACGCACAAAAGGTGCTTCCCCATTTCCGCGAATCATCATTCAGACCACTGCAGACCATCGATGAGTACTGCAGTGATCTTGCACTCGACAAGGTACGTTCACACAACTCCGCAACGCGACTACCACAACGGCTTCCACGATGAAGTCTATCACTCTGTTCCGGCGATTTCTATGAGCCACGAACAAAACATGCATCACCATCTGATCTACCTCGCCACAACCGTGTTCAATACGAACGAGACTCGGCTAGGTTGCAACTTGCTAATCAGCATCCAGGTGACATCTTGCTTGGTTGTGACTGCTTCTTACAACAGCTGCCCAGGGCAGCCACCTTCAACAGCGTGGCTGCTTGGCGATCAACTCTATCCCGACTAACTTGACAGCGGACTTGTCTGTTCTGTTCCAATCACGGTACGTTTACACTTACTCCGCCCCACCCTCGACCTTCTGTGATGAGTGTATCATATTTCAGTTCTGCTACTCAAAGCGTACATGTGGACAACACCTACCAAGCTTACCTGTCTGATCCGGAAAACAACAACACCTCTTTACAAGCATTTGTCAGCTTTGATCCATTACTGACAGCTTTTCAAGAACAGAATCCAGCCCTCGGCAAACATCGACTCGCCAACACCTACCATCACACCTCACAGGGTACGTGCCCTCTCTACTGCCCCCATTGCTTGAGGATGACACCCAGTCTATCCATTCCACGAACCCGTATGGGTGGCCTAATCTGCCGAGTTCCCCTTCCTTATACCGTACCGTCGGCGTTCGCGCTTGACGGGAGGATCGGTTGTGGAGTTGCAATTAAAACGATGTGCTTGCACGTCGTGTAATGGAGCTTCCGAGCGCTGGACCATGCTGTTCGTCTTGGATGGTGTGGCACAGCGCCGGCGGATGGGCGTGCGTTAAAACGGCTTTTCTGACTACGCAAGCCCGTCACTTTACATGTATCTTGTCGACGACTTACGAGAACATTGCTGACAGTTCTTGAAGGTATTCCATGCTTTGTACATACTGTATCATCTGCCGGTCTGGCAATCTTTAATGTCTATTCACTTTTACCTATCTTTGATCTCTGCTTCTACGAAATCAGTCCATCGTTACATCACGCCCATAGTACCTCTATTCCTTCCTGTCGCCGCACACACCTCGCTGCCGCCAACCGGCATGCCCTCACAGATTCTCCGAAAAAGCACCTCGCTGCTATCAATCGTCCGCCCCCTCCGCTACCAACCAGGATGCCCACCCCGTCCGTCCCGGTCCGTCCACTGGCCTCCTTCTCGACCTTGTCGCCGCCATCGCCGCCCGGACCCTCGGTCTCCGCTCGGCCGGGCAAAGCTCAGGAAAATTGTGTAAAGGCCCGGAAAAAGCCTGCAGCCCCACCTCATTCAGCCTTCTTATACCTTACCGTCACCACCCTGTCATCAATCAGTATAACCCTTGCCGGGGTAGCTCAATCGGTAGAGCGTGTGGCTCTTATAACAGCAAAGAGATCAACCTCAAGGTCGTGGGTTCGAGCCCCACCTTCGGCTATTCCTATCATTAAGCTCATCAGAGCAGCTGTCCTTTTGCTTTTTGTCCGACTGACAGTCTCTGCAAGCATCTCACTCTTCAACTGGCCTGCTCTTTTGGTGCTAGGTGATGCTCTTGTGTTGACACACTCTTCCCGTCGACCAGTGTAACCTGATGGTCTTCGCATCTTTTAGTCGTCGTCGTCCACAGTTACTCCTCATGTTACGACCGTCATTTGGATCTCGCCGAAGCAACTGTCTCTTGTTGCTAGCTATCTGTGCTTTGACGATAATCCTGCGTTGCCATGTTTTCTCTCATTGTGACCATCCAGTCTTCGGCGTGCCCACCGGGTACTCGCTCATGTGTCAACCGCGACGCGATCGTGCGGGATGTGTACGGGCTTGAATCCAACTATCTCACCCCGAGAGGAGGCTATAACTTTGTGTAGTGGCATCATGTTCTGTCATCATCCAAATGTGCTTACTACACAGACATGAACAAGTACACTTCTACCTGGTTATGGGTAACTCGCGGGGAATTCGTGGAGTCAGATCTCCGGAAGGATGAAACGGTTGTGAGATTTCTTCCAATCTTGTGATGAAGCGCTCTCAACTTTTACGACTTTGTCTCTCGAGGTCGTCAACGGTTGGTCTACACTGGATACGCGTGCAAAACCAAGTGGAAAACATTCTCAGCTATACTTGTTATACACAAGCATACCGGATTGATGTATAGTCGGCGAGGAAATTCTATCCTAAGTGATGTGCATTCTCATTGAGAGCAGATAAAGGGTTAGGGTTGGGGTTGGCTTACATTGTCCAATCTCCATATCGAAACTCCTGCCGAGGCTTACAGTTTGATACGGTGATTATTTGTGTTCTGCGTTTCGAAGCAGCGCTTACTACTGAACCTTCAGTATAGCCGGGAATACCTGCAATCGTTCGGACAACTAAGTCTGACGGGCAGGTTATGGCGAGCATTATTCACCCTATAGTCCACAGCTCCGCATCTTACGGCTAGTCATTCGACATCCATGATGAAAGTGATGGTTTGAGGTTGACACTCTACCTCTGCGGAGGTTTGGAAGGCCGTTGAAAGTGGACAGAAGACGTCAACACCTTCACTGCGCTGCTCGACTCGGAGCGGATACATGACAACCGTAGTCGCAGCGAGACATAGCTGATCAGGCGAGATGAGACCGATTGCACGACATCCAATGACTCGATATCAGCTACGAAATGCCATGCCATGCGAGGCAAGATCCAAACTGTGCAGTCCCATGGGCGCGTTGACATCGTGTCAGCTGTTCCAGCAGAGTCGCTGGCAGAAGCCGGACACTCGAAATGCTCGTGGCTGTGCTGTCTCATATGGCGAAGTGTGAAGTTGGTGTCGAAATAAGCTAACGGGACCGGGGTGGAGCCAAAAGTTCGGGGAGAGGCGGGCATGCAGATCTCTCCAACGACACCTCACGAGTGTGCAGCAGCATACACGCACTTCACCACTTCGCAACGCAGGATTCAATGGGCCATTGTTAGCTGCAACCACTGCGCGCGACAGATGCAAGCCCCTTGATGATGAACATCACTACTGCTGTGCACAGACTGCTCGCAGCGGTAACCCCATTGCGCCGGACATCGGACAATCCGGCCTTCGGCTCCTCTTCACCTGCATACCCATCACCGTGATCTCCGTAGTGCTCTCGGGCGATCCAATGGGGGGCGACTGCAACAACGGCATCCTACGCTGGATAGAATCGTCGAGGAATAGACTGGCGACTCGTGTAGAACTGGTCTCGTCTCCATCGAAGCCAATCCATCTCTGCTTACCATTAGAGGGCGCTCGGTCAGACAAGTGGGATTGCTCACTTCGAGCCTGTCCCCCTCATCCTTAGACGGCCGCCCTACTCTGTACGCCTGACCGTTACACTGCGATCGCACATGCTCCACAAACGGTGGCTCCTGCCTTGCGTACTAAGAATGGCTGTCAAGGCCTCGTAGGCACCAGGCTGACTTCTCTTCCCGCGAACGGCTGGTAATAGCTCTTGGGGATTGACCGGCGCCACAACAGCGACATATAGACCGCTCGGCCGCTGACTTCCCACAGCGGGGCCGCTGGCCTGGGGATTCCTTCGATGATGCCGGGGTCGTTGGATATTCCGTCGAGGCTACGGTGGTCGATGGTCGGCGGTCGGCGATTGTCACTCCGTTCGTGGGCTGTCTTAGTGTATACCACCGGAGCTCTCAGACTCTGCAGGGTGGCTCGACGAACCAAAAAGAGACCTGCATTGGCCCACATATGCCGCCATACGTGGTTGTCTGAACTCCGTTTTGGCTCTTACATCAGTAAACCATTGGATCCCTCGTGCTCTCGCCTGGTCGGAGACATTGAAGAGAGCATTCGACAGATGCAGCTACCGACGCTAATGGCGCCAGCACCATGCAATCACTAACTCGCCAAGCTTTGTTCGTCGCAAGCAGGAACGCGGACGGTTAATTGGCAGGGGCGATGCTTTCTCTGGCGCGCTTGTATGACGGCTGGGGCGTTCTCTGATGCTGCGGGTGTATGCCACCGGCGAGGCAGGCAATACGCGTCTCCGACTGACATGCATATACACGGTTGATCTCTCGTGGTCACTTCGTGGAGCGGGTTGGGATCTGGCTTGACCGGCCGTAGCTAGCGTCGGCGTGCCTTACGCACACCGTCTTGGTGACCAGAGTCGTCAAGACTCATCTGTATCCTAACGCAGATCAAAGGACAAGTGGTAAACCGTGCGAGGTGATGGACCCTTAATGACTTGGATGTTTATGGGGAATAAAGAAGGTTGGCAGATCGTGCTGCGGACCGTTGTAGGCCTACTGATTTTTCAAGGAAGCAACCTTTGCTCGACCCAGGGTTTGGGGTGATATGTAAGGTCAGGACTCCGGAGCCGTGGTGTTTCGGGAATCGCACTCTGTGACCTACTCTTTGCTGTAACACCAGCCTTCCACTTCCCCACGTCTATCCTCGCCCGATCGCCTCTTTGATAGACTCGGAGTCTTTCTTTTGCTTCACGACAGTACTGTGCTTCGATCTCTGTCGTTTGGGTTTAACGCTTTTGTTTATACAGGGCGCTCGCAACATGCCCGGATCGATCACCACCTAAACCAGGAGGCCATCAGAGGCCTGGAAATTCGCAAAGCTTGCAGCAGCACTTTCGTTCAGCCCCTCTACTCAGACAGCAACACCTCAGGAAGTCAAAGCCGGAAACAGCTAACTTCCACGATTCAAGGCGTTTACAGCGCTTTGAGCTGGGTCAACCCACCATAAGCCGTGAGACGCACCCGGACTATCTGTCGTGAAGCGATGAGTGACGGAGTCTCTTCCTCATCGCTTGCTCACTACCAACAAGCCTCTCACGAGAATCGCTCGTTGCAACACGCAACACTGAGACGCAAATCCGCTCATCTGTGGGACGGTGCCCAGGGAGCAGTATCAGGCTATCCTTCACCACCGATGTCAAGCCCGCCGTCTCCGACTCGGCGACCATCGGACTTGACATTGCCTTCTACTACTCGCAGCGAACCGTTCTTATCGGTCTCGACCAACCCACCTCTCGCGTCGTCAGTGGCCGAACATTCTTCGCATCAGGTTACCGCACCCACTGCACCTCTCGGGTTCACAGCTCCCGATGCTCCCGCTTACCATACGACAGCATTGTTTGCAACTGGTCCGGGTATTGCAGCACTTGGATCTGCCACCAGTGGATACCCTCCTACATCATATGCGCCGCCTCCAACCATACATCAACGGACGATATCTCAGGACGCCAGGAAAGCGAAAACCCACGTCGCATCGGCATGTGTGAACTGCAAGCGGGCCCACTTGAGTTGTGATGTACAGAGACCATGTGCTCGTTGTATTGCTTCTGGAAAACAGGTCAGTGCGTCTAGCCGTTGCTATCCATATCAAACGCTAATGTATCCAAGGACACATGCTATGATGTCGCACACAAAAAGAGAGGACGGCCTCGCCTGCGTGACGAAAGTCAATACGGCGTCGAGAGGTCGATGCCTTCTTCAAATGCACCGGTGACTGCAACAATGCCATTGTCAACGCCAACCCGACCCATAGCTGCAACTCGCCAGCGCCGAGCAGAGTCGTTTCGATCGATTCACTCAATGACAAGCGAGGAGTCATCCAGTTATGGACCACCGACTCCGAGCTTCCTCCCGAGACCACCTGTGCCATTCCAAACGCCTCTGTCGTTTCAATCACCAGCTTATCAGATTACGTCTCCACCGATGGAGCCAGAAGTTCCGACAGCGCTCTTGGATCTAGACTTTGTCATCATACGAGCCAATGCATCTTTCCAACAAATCATGGCCGACGACCGTGACCTGACACGAACTCGACTACACGAAATTGCGGCTCCGGCAGACTCGGAAAGCTTCATGTCAATCAGGGCTCGTTTGCGAGGAGAAAGAGAGGCTCGGCAGCCATCCTATCTTCCACCCATCGTGTCCAGTGGAGAGGATCCGCTTGGGGGAGTGTTGGACCGCGATGTCGAGTCTCTCACGCGAGGCTTCTCAGACTACACCTACCAATGGGTACAGCTGAAGTCCGGACCCAGAGGAGCCCAGACCTTTCCAGCCAGAGTACGACTGGCGAAGGCCGCCACGTACTTCGCAGTAGTTTCACTACCAAGTTTCCGCCCGATCGAGCGACCACCACCACCACCACCCCAGCAAGGAGCTTCGCATTATTCGTTTGGTCCGCCACTACCGTCCGCCGACGAAGCCATGAGGCAGCGACGTCGACCAAGCCTTACGCATTCGGCACCATCCTCCATGTTCCAACCCACAGAAATGGCTCATCCTCAGCCTCGCCACGTACACACACGAGCGCCTTCGTTCTCCCGGAACTTCCCTCCACTGCAATTACAGTACCCATCGCAAGCATCACATCAGCAACAACACCCACAACCGCAACAATTCATCTCCTCACAACCCATCATCGGCTCGTCCCTTGAACCTAGAACTCTCCCCACCGAGCCAGCAATTCACTCCACACCGTACGGGCCACCGCCTGGGATGCACGCGCCGCCACCGGGACCGGGACCATCACGAGACCTCCATCTTCTACCACCGATAGCGGCATCTCCCACTCAAGCACCAGCACCGCCAGTGCCACCAGGTCCATCGAGCTTACCGCCACTCCATGAGCCGACTCCGACATCGACGGCCGGGACACGGCGGCGGACTTCGGAGAGCGACGAGGACAGTGAGAGTAGGAGGTTACAGTCACCGCGGAAAAGAAGACGGATGGGAATCGACGAGGTGTTGCAAAAGTGACGTGTTAGACGACCAGGCGGCAGGAACGACACTGTAATGGTATAATGGTGACTTTGGGAAGGGGAAACTGACATTGGATGTGAGAGGGTGACGAAGAAGCGCGAGACCCATGGGTGTTAATGCAGATGGGAGGCACTTTTGTTCCGAATAGATTTATGATGACCTCTCTACGATCGGGGAGTTGGAAACGGCCGGACCAGTAGACTTAGCGAATCAGCCAGGATCTCTTTCGCACTCACGATAGACGGGGTAACTGTTCTCACGAATAATTTGTAGTGGTACACACAATTTGCGAAAGTGGGCGTCGAGATGAGTTATGGAACGAAATCGATCTTCGGTGGAACCAGCGAATTGTTGATATTACAGTAGTCTATTCCGACCAGTTGTTTGCCTGATCATCCCACACAACCAAGCCCGTAAACGCCAGCGCTATGCCCATAGTAGATGAATAGATACAAATTCGCCGTTTCCTCAATGCCAGCCGCTTCACGCGGCCTTGGCTTCAGTCGCGGCAACGGCAGGAGCAGACTCCTCTGTATCCTGCGAAGACGACGATCCATCTTCAGACACAGACTCTGGCTTTCCATTGCCAGGAGCCTGAGCAGGCTGTGCGGGCGGCGCAGGCTCCTTTCCAGCGCCAGGGAAAAGCTCAGGCATAAGGCCAGGCATGAACTTTTCGGTCCTAGTCCACGTCTCGGCCCAGATCTGCTGCTGCTGCTCTGTACGCTCCTCTTTGTCGGCCGAAGCGGGTGGTGGGATGAGGTGCTCGGCGCTTGCCATGACGAGGAGTACATTTTTGAGTGTTTCCGGCACGGCCTCGACGAGCATGTTGCTCTGTCCGCTGTTCATGAGGCGGTCCATGGTGTCTAGGATTCGAGTCCAGAGGTCGAGCATACCGTCCCACTCGCTCAGTAGAGAGAGGTAGTGGAGGAATGTCTTGCAGAGGAGCTGCGTTGCTTGCAGACGGGTCTCGGTCATGCCGTGCGGGTCGGTCTGGTGAACTTCCGGTTTGAGCAACTGGTTGATGAGTGGGAAAAGGACTTCGACGAAGATCTTTGTCCATTCCTTGTGGTTCGGCGAGGCCAAGTCGGGAGCTTGCAGGCAGCGTTGCAGTGCGCTGAATGCGTGGTAACGGACTTCGCGGCATGGGTTCACGCACTGCGTTGCAAGACAGCGGAAGATGGGCGACCAGTAGGCTTTCCAGGCCTCGTGTGTTTCGAGATGGGATTGCTCGATGAGCGAAGGCACACGGCTTGCTAGCTGTGTGACAATAGCAATAGCTTTTGTGGCACGTGGAACGGCGTCGGGCTTTTTCGCGAGTTTCTTGTCCTGGGCAGGAGCCTGCTGTCCTTTGCGAGCGGGTTGTTCGCGTTGCTGCTGCTCGAATTTGGCTCCAACGCTACCAGCAGTCGCAAAGGCGTTCAGCAGCGCCACCGCAGGCTCATAGTTGTCCGCGGTGATAGCAGGTAGCTGACTGCTCGACACGGATTCTGCAATCTCGAAAGCCAAACCCGCCGCATCCGGATGCGGCTGCAGGACATGGAGTACAGCCCAAAAGTCCGGGCTTGATGCTAGCTCATTCCTCAGTTCCGGAGGTCCGCTAATACAGCCGTAAATACCCTTGAGAATAGGCTGTGCGCACTGCTTGAGCAATTCAGGGCGGAATGAAGAGATGGCGTGCAGGACGACGGGAGCTCGAATGTAGCCGTGATCGTTGCTCGCGCGGAGTAAACTGAGCAAGTAGAAGACCGCGCGGCTGAGGGCAACAGGATGCAGGTGCTCTGCATCCCGAATAGCGACTTGCAAAGCCTCTGCCGCGTCAGCGCCAAGGGTGGAAATCGTTTCTTCGTCACGCAGTGCAAGAATTGTAGCGAGCTCCAAGACATACACCAGAGATGGGTCGTAAACTGGCGCGTCTGCGGTAGCTTTGCCTGCAGGGCTTCGCGTCTGTTGAGTTGATGGTACCTCTGTTTTGACGCTGATGACCCTCGGAGACTCGTCCTCGGGCAAAGAATTGAGCAGCGCATGTGTGAGAGACTTGAGAGACTCCACAGGCAACTCGCTGACATTGCCGAGAATCTCTTCAAACCTGCAGTCCGTGATACAATCGACGGTCATAAGCGTTGACTCGATCTCTTGATCGTTGGGCTCTGGAGGTTCGTCATTCATCACACTGCTGACGTAGCTGGTGAAGGCACTGAACAAGCCAACTTCTCCAGCCTTGTCATTGCGCTCAATCACCTGAGCAGGAGACTGAAGCGGTATGGGTGGTAAATCAAGATCGCGAGATATACTTGTGAAGCTCGTGGGGATGAGAGAGTTCACGAAGAGGTTGATAATGATTCGGACAATCTGGGAAGCCAACATCAGTACCACAACAGCGTAAGAGGATGCGCAACATGTCAAAACTCACCTGCGTCCAACCATCTCTCACAGCCTTCTCGTTACCGTTGATGATCCTGAACAAGACAATAGTCGCAAGCTGCGCCTTTTGATCGCGACCAAAGTCCACGGCGAACTTTGAAACCATGATGCTTTTGCCGCCGGCTTGCACCTCGGTGTTCAAGCTGGTATCGCTGGGTAGATCGGTTGCCAGGGTGCTGATTTTACTGAGAGACTCGATGATCGTGTCGAGACACTCGCTGATGCCGTATCGTGCGGCAATCTGAGCGCATTGGTTGTAGCCAGCAATCACACGCTGGAACACGGCATCCTCAGTTGCTGAAACGAACACGTAGTTCAGCGTCGCGACAATGGGCTTCCAAGTCGCTGCAAACATTTCGGCGTCGTAAATGTTGGTGTCGCAGATAGCGAGATCCTCGGCGGTTTGAGTCTTTACCAGCAGCTCCTTCCACGCGTGCTCGAACGCGTGTTTATTGTCGTGCTCTTCGGGCAAGACGATCTCCCGGGCTTTGATCGCATTGTAAATGTCTTCGAGGTACTGGTCGTCAAAGTTGCTACCGCTGTTGACACCGCGTAGGTTTCGCGCGAAGTCTTGCAGCTTCATGCGGGCTGCTGGCTTGACGTTGGGGTTGTATTGATCGGTGTTGAGCATGATGATAGCGTACGTCAAGACGAAGATAGCGTCTTTGTCGGTGATGCCCTCCGGTTTAGCGCGGTCGATGTACTGTTCGCTGAAGACCGTGACAATCCGCTCGATCAGCGCAGACTCTCCTGGGAGACGGAAGGTGTTGAGGACCTGTCGTAGAGCTTCGTCCACACGCTGACCTGTGAAGTCGAACTGTTCCATGAATGCCTCCAGTATGGCCTCATGAGACTTTTTCGAAATGTACTCACCCAACACCCTCTTGTCAATCCTCGTAGTGCCTCGAAGGAACTTGGTGACGCTGTGTGCATCGTTGGGATCTTCGATGATGCCTTCGCTGGCAAGGTAAGCGATTCCGCCCTTTGCACTCTCATTGAACTTTGAAGCTCCCTTGATGATGACCTTCTTTCTTCGCCTCTGTTCTCGAAGAGCCTCGACGTCAGGCAGACCATCAGTGACGGGTTCGTCATTCATTCGCTCAGCCACATATTGCACGTAGCCCAACAAGCTATCCAGGCATAAAGGTGGAACGTTCGTCGTACTCCAGGTCGCTGAATCGGGGAATGCGTTACGCGCCAAAAGTCCAACCATATCAAGGCAAAGATCGCTTCGATCGATCTCGCAATCGTAGTTGACGAAAAGCTCGACCATGTAGCTAGGTATCCGGACAAGAGCTCCGACGGATTCGACCATAGCTTCCCTGGCATCAGGTTTGCGAGAACCACCCTCCATGCCCAGCTTTTGGCGATCCTTCACAGGTACAGGCGTTGAGCGGCCACTTTGCGTTCCCGGATTAGGCATGGGCTTAATAAGCGCTGGTGCCTGCGGAACGCCTTTGTATAGGGACGGGTCGATGTTCGGCTCCTCAGGAATGGGTACCCGAGGATGAAGGCATGCGATGATATAAGAAAGGAAAAGCTCCTGCTGGAGGCGCAGAACGCTTCTGCAAGTCGCGAGCAAAGTTCCAGCGACGCGAAGCGATTCGTGTAGGATGGCAATGTTGTCAGATCGCACCAGCTGGAAGAGGTTCCGGCACATCGTGTCCTTCGCCAGGCTTGCCAAACTGGGATGGTTTGCAATGCTTGGTCCAGCTACCTCGAGAGCGACGTTAACAATCCGCAGTGCCATGACCCTCAGCGTATCTGTCCTGGCACGGTCATGGGGGTCCAGCAGATCGGCCAACACGCGGAATAGCTCTGCGATTGAGGGCAATCCGTATGGCTTGACATCCTTATCCTCCTCCCCAGGAGGTTTTGACAGATCAAGCTGACTGCCGTTCACATCCATGCTTGTCCTGGCACTCCCATTCCCTTCCGTATGAGGTACCTCCAGACTGCCAGTCCGTAACTGTGCCATACTGTCCACACCCGTCTTCCCATTAGGATTAGAATCGATCTTTGCCTTGTCCATGTCTGCCTGCAGCACAGTGTCGCCATACGCTCCAGGCTCTTCCCCATATTCATTCTCCAACAGCTTTAATCGCCCAAAGATCGTCTGACACATGGTTACCATGCTGATTTCCGCGCTCCTTCTCAGCACCTCGCTCATTCGCAGGTGACAACAAATGCTCAGCGCACACTCCACGATCTCACACACGCTCTGATCTCCAAGTACCTCACCTGAAGGCCCACAGATCATGTCCTCCATTAATTTGAGGATCCGCAGGAACACGACCTCGTCTGAAGGTGAGTTGTCGCCCTCGAAACGGCAGTGCGTCACCGTTGATGCTAGCAACTGCATTCCATATCCAAAGTGTGGATTTGCCGGAGTGACAACGCCGTAAGCGAGCATCTTGGTGATCGCAATGAGAGCCAGGCTGGTGATTGGCGCTGTGGTGCTGCTGGAGCGGATGACCTGCAGGAACGGCTGCAGCAGACTCGCCGTGTCAAACTCGTGGATGTCCTTACAACTCTTCAAGTCTACGCGCAGCTTCGCGAATGCGCTCATCAGGGGATTGTCCTGCATGCTCTGGCCTTTGCGGCCGCGGAGGCCCCATCGCGAGGTGAGGGCCGCGTCGGTATCGTCGGAGACTTCGATGGTAGAGCTGGCACGATCTGGCCGGCGGGCATCGGAGGGTGTGAGGCGAGGCGAGGGTGCTGAGGATCCCAGAATAGAGGAGATGGAGCTGTGGGCCCAGCGAGCGTGCTTGCGCATAGCGGAGGTGACGGTGATGCATTCTGTCACCACGAGCGCGACTGGGTCGATCGCGACGGTGACAGGCCTCGAGCGGCTGGGTATAGGGAGGTCTATGTCGGCCATGTTGGCGGTGGGAGTGGAGGAGGAGTGGTATGTTCGGAGAGGTCGACGTTGTATGTATATCGATATATGTACGGGCACGGAGGATGCAGGGCAGTTGATCAACGAGCACGGCTCTCTTTCTTGGAGCAACGGCGGATTGGTTGGTTAGTAGTAGATAGGCAACCAGTAAAGTGCCCTTCCAATGCCTCTAGTAGGCAACAACAAGACAATTGAGCGATCGTTAGTAGAGGCTCTGTCGGCAAGACAGTTGTCCACTGCTTGTCTGTCGGACGTTGCTCGCCCGCGCGTGTCAGCTTGCCGAGACCGTTGCATACGTTCTTGCACAAGCGACTATCAAAAGTATGTTCGGATACAATGCAATCGTCTGTCAAAGCAATGTACGAATCGAAGTAGTGGATGTATCGAATATGTGTCGGTTGCTTGCACGTCTACATGTATACAACCCTTTCAGCCATCCGTCTGGACGATCAAACGAATGACGCGCGCCTCTCGCCATGCAATTCACTTGTAATCTACATCGCATGTCCCGTCGTCCATCCCAAACGTACAACATGCGCCTTTTTGTACTCCTAAAATGTGCTAAAACTCCACAGCAGACAAACTGAAAGACGAAACGATTTACTGGCTTTCGCCCTGCTTGGCCTTCTCCATGCTGTTCTTCTTGCTGTCCTCCGGTTTCTTGCTATAGCGCGAACGAGTCAGCGAATTCCTTTCCCCTTCAACACCCGCGTGTCAACATTGTCCACCATAATGAAATGTAAATGCCATCAGAAATCTGACGAAACTGAGTGAACTTACACGTCACTGGACGCCTTTTCGTCCTTCTTCTCGCCACCCTCCTGCTCGGCCTGCTTTGACTCGGAGCTCTTCTGCAGTTGCTGGACTTCTTGCTTGTCCTTCGCCCACTGTGATGCACCGTCGTCGAAGTCATTCTGGATCTTTTCCATGCGTTCCTGCTTGGCCTTCTCCTCAGCCTCGCGCTGTTTGCGCTCGTTTTCCATTTCTTCCATGTGGCGGATGTCGTCGACAGAGGGCTCGTACAAATGCCAAATTGTGTAGTGTGGCAAGCCGACGACAGAGAACTTCATACGCTTGGCCATCTATCGTTGCCGTCAGTCATGGTAGATTCACAAGACTCCGCAAGCTAAATGTTCTTACCTTTCCGAACCCCTCAGTCTCAGCGTGCTTCTCAAAGCTGAACGCTGGGAAATGCACGCCGCTTCTGAAGACCTTGGCTTTCGCCAAGATACTCACGCCTCCGACACCGTCAATCTCCATCTCCATGTCAGGGTCACCGTACGGGTCGCGAAGATAAGCAAGATGAGGGCGCCATGTGGCGTACTCTGCGTAGCCCTCGACAATCACAGCATCCTCATCGAGGGTGTCCGCCAGGGACAGTGCCGTTTCAGACTCCTGCCAACTGTTCAAGTCGTAAGGCTGTTCGCCTCCCAGCCAGTCGGGCAGCGGTCGCCAGACATCTGTTTCAAAAGTCAGTCACGTTTCCAATGCTCACTCCAAGTATGCATAAACGTACTGGGCACGATAACATCCTTGTTGTGCCTCATCAGATCCTCAAGAATGGTGAAAGGCGCCGTCTCAACATCCACATCTCTCCAGTAGACCCAGCTGTGGGTCGGCCTGAGAGCAGCGCTCAAAAGCCAGTTACGTGCCTGTGCCATGCTCTTTCTTCGGCTCGCCTGTGCTGCGAAACCGTGTCTGCTCTCCACATCCTGGTTGACCTTCTGACCAAAGTCCTTCTCCAATACGCTGATTTCGCCAAAAGTGGACTTGATATCCGGATTCGCTTGCAATTCGGCGAGAAGGTCGGATAGGAGTGGGAGCGTGTTGTCCTTGCTGTCACCGACGAGGAATGCCAGGTCGATCAAGTTGTGCGGGTATGTAAGGTTGCGTAGATGCGAGAAGAACATCGGCAAGTGCGGCGCAGCGTCGCGCAAAGGCGCACAAAGTAGGATGCGTTCTTCGCGTTCCCATCCGCGACTTGTTCCTCCTACATGGCTGAGATCGTAGTAACGGACCGTCTCGAGTTGGAAGGCCTCATCCGATCCGAAGAAACCCAGAGAGAGGGCTGGAAAGATCGCAGCCGGCCGTAATGAAGGGACAAAGATCATAAGAATGAATAGAAGCGCAGCAATGGCACCACCGAGGCGCATGAACATGCCTCGTCGGCGTTGGAAAGCATTCCTTGATCGGGGCTGATACCTGGCAATTGTCAGCATGGCTCCTAGCCAACATCGCGAGTAGATCGCAAGACCAGTTTCCCGACATATGGTGTGCAACATACTTGTCATACTTGTCCGTCGCTATGCTGAAATTGTTTCTTCCTGAAGAATAGTTGCCGTTGGCGCCCGCGCCATAGCTATGGCGATTCATCTTCTCCCGGTGCGCCGAGGAGGCATATGATGGGAGCATATGTTCCGGAACTGAGCCCAAGGGCGAGTCGCTATGCTCCTACACGCCGCCCACAATCGGAATCGAAGCCAGGAGGTGCGCAGCTACGTGGATAGGCACACGATTGACGGTGGTGAGACGTGGCTTTCCCTAAGCGGAAAGTCGCGTGAGTGCGGAGGGTCGGCTAGCGAACGACTGATGGATATCGTATAGTGGTGTGTTGCGGTTGAAGAGGGCAAGGCGATGTGGTGTGGGAGTAGCGAGTAGGTGTTCGAGTGAGGTAAAGGGCTACGGACTACGGCTTGATTGCGTCGTAGGCTCGTGTCGGCGTCGCGGCCAAATTGTCAGGGCTGCGGAGAGGGCTGAACTAGAATGAATACAGTAGACCGGCAACGGCGAGAGGACAACAACTCGTCGTGTTGCTCGGAAAAGGTTGTTACGGGTACAAAGAATTGGTACGAGGATGTATTATGCGCGCTGACTCTCCTTGCTCTCCACGGGAGGACGAAAGGTGCCACAAGATACGACTCGGCACAGGGTCAAACGCTGCATCCCTATTTGTTTCAAGTCAAATACCAAATCTCGTAAGGCAATGGCCGATCTCATGTAAGCCGCGCCACCGTGCATCACCCTCTAAGTGCAACTAATTAATAGAAACGATACATCATACGAGGTTTCATCGTTCACGCAGTGGTGTCCGCATAATTGTCATTTCAAAGTCTCGTGATAATGTACAGCACCAAGCTATCGCAAAGGTAGCACAAGGTTGTCCGTGTCAGGCTGTGACAGGTCCGCATCCCTTGCTTCGATATCCATGCGGCTCTGCAGACTCGTGCCCAGAGTTCATAAGGTTCTAAGCATAAAGCTTGAACATGCAGCGTTCTGCTCCCACGATTGCTGACCTTAAACCTTTCCTTCCATTCAATTATGTTTCCCCCTTGGCGGGGACTTTACGTCTTTCTCAGACCTCAAGAACAGCCCAGGTGTGATCGTCAACCGTAGTATAGATCAGACCGAGGCCTTGAAGCTCGTCGCCAGCCTTCAACACCTCATTGACGTCCAGGTTGATCATGGCCGCGATGTTTTGCATGTGCAGTCCTTCGTTCGTCTGGGGAGTGTTCTTCACGCAGGCAAACACCTTCCTCGCCGCTGGAGACATGTGACTCGGCGTTCCGCCACCGTATCCGCTATCCTGCTGTACAGCAGCTCCGTTTGAAGCTCCATTCGCACCGCCCTTTTGCAGTGACTCTGGCGCACCACGTGTGAAGTGCAGGTGCACCACTGTGGCCTCCAGCAAGTGGTACTGGACCTCGTTGAAGTCTTGTACCGGGCGAATGACATTCGCGCCAACGTGTCGCTTGTTGCCGAATTGCTTCAACCGTCCGTACACCCGTACGTATTGTTGTTCGGCCACATTTGACTTGACCTCGCCCGACTCGTCCATCGCATCCATGTCGATCCACATCTTCACCTCAATGATTCCAGTTCCATCATCAATCTTGTACGTGATGTTTGTCGTTTGCTTGCTGATGTTGCGTACTTGTCCGACGAATGTGACTTGGGTCGCCTCGGCATCATCAATCATGAAGTGTTCGGCGTCGGGGTTGGGGTGGTAGGCGTCGAGTATTTGTTTGACGGTGACGGGGCGGAGGGTGTCTTTGCCGTATGATTTCTTGCCGCCGGGACTGTCACCTTGGCTGCCTGGCATGAACCCACCGCCGTTTGCGCCGCCGGTCTGCCCATATGAAGTGTTGTATTGGTTGTTGTAGTCTAAAAGCGGTCAGATGAGGCACACATGTGGGAGATTGGTGGAGCGCGAACCCATGTTTGCTGCGTGTTTAGGTGAGAGACTGGAAGAGGTGGTCTTGAGAAGTGTCGAGAGGCGTGTTGTTTGAGTTACTGGAAATCGCAAATACGCTCCCTATGTAATTGTTGGAGGCAGCGATGGCGGGGCTTGTATAACTTAAGTCGCGTTGACACGCGCGCGCGACATCTGGTCTTTAGACGCCAATCCGCGCTAATTCGGCTCGGCATCCGACAGAGCCTAACTTTTACAGGGCAACTTTGCCGTCCAGAAAAGTTACATCTGCGAATGAAGGCTGCCAGTGTAGTCTGGATACATTCCCCCACACATATTGCACAATGCCGAATATGAGGAGAGCATCGTCGCCGGCGATGTCGGAAACCGAGGTCGACATCTCCAAAAGTCTCTTCCAGGACGATGTTTTCGACAGCGACGCAGAGGGCCAGGCTAAGCCCGCCGCAAAGGACAACGGACCGAAGACCAAGAAGAGAAAGACGGACAACGTGGTGGATGCTTTCGAGGACGATGACGACGAGGATGAAGCTTTTATCGCCGCGACACAAGTCAAGGCCAACCGCAAAAACGAGAGCAAGGTGGCCAAGAAGGCCGGCGCATTCCAGAGCATGGGGTTGAATGCGGTCCTGCTCAAGGCGATTACTAGGAAGGGTTTCAATGTTCCCACGCCGATTCAGCGCAAAACAGTACCTTTGATCATGGACGGACAGGATGTAGTTGGCATGGCTAGGACCGGATCCGGAAAGACTGCAGCTTTTGTCATTCCCATGATTGAGAAGTTGAAGTCGCATTCTGCCAAGGTTGGCGCCCGCGGCATTATCTTGTCACCTTCCAGAGAGTTGGCCCTCCAGACCCTGAAGGTCGTCAAGGAGATGGGTCGCGGTACAGATCTCAGGTCTACTCTACTGGTTGGTGGTGACAGCTTGGAGGACCAGTTCAGCAGCATGGCTTCCAACCCGGATATTATCATCGCCACGCCTGGTCGATTCGAGCACTTGAAGGTCGAGATGGGACTCGAGCTGTCCAGTGTCAAATATGTGGTCTTCGATGAGGCCGATCGATTGTTCGAAATGGGTTTCGCCGCACAGCTGACCGAGATCATGCACTCATTGCCGACTACACGCCAAACTCTACTCTTCTCTGCAACACTACCGAAATCGCTTGTGGAATTCGCGCGTGCCGGTCTTCAAGATCCTAAGCTTGTCAGATTGGACGCCGAAAGTAAGATTGCGCCTGGCCTGCAGAGTGCATTCTTCACCGTCAAGCGTGCCGAGAAGGAAGCCTCGCTTCTGTACATTCTGCAAGAAGTGATCAAAATGCCTACCGGCGAAACTCAAGCTACGATCAATGCAAAGAAAGGCGTCGACAACAAGAAGAGGAAACGTGATGGCCCGGGCCCCAAACAAATGCCAACCGCACATTCGACAGTCATCTTCGTGTCGACAAAGCACCACGTCGAATACCTGGCCGCCTACCTCAAAGCCATTGGCTATGCGACTTCATACGTCTACGGTGCACTCGACCAAACGGCTCGTAAGATGCAGACTGAAGAATTCCGGACAGGCCTGTCCAATATTCTGGTCGTCACAGACGTTGCCGCGCGTGGTCTCGATATCCCTGTTCTGGCCAACGTCATCAACTACGATTTCCCTCCCCAACCGAAGGTCTTCATCCACAGAGTCGGAAGGACTGCTCGTGCAGGCGAGTCTGGATGGAGTTACAGCTTGATCAGTCAGCATGACATGCCATACCTTGTCGATCTACAACTCTTCCTCGGTCGTAAGCTCTTGCTTGGCCGCGCACAACCGGAAGAGAACATGTTCAAGGACGCCATCGTGGTCGGCACTCTAGTCCGCGACAAGCTTGAGCGCTACATGGAAGAAGCATCAAAGACCATTGACAACGATAGCGATCTTTCACTAATGAGAGAAGTTGCTGGCAAGGGTGAGAAGCAGTATTTGCGCACGAGGAACTCCGCGTCCGCGGAGAGTGTGAAGAGAGCCAAGAACCTAGCTCTTTCCGCATCCGAGGCTTCCAAGGGCAGCAACCTGTTATTTGAGGAGGATGAACAAGCAGACGACGAGCAAGCACGGTTAGCAATGCTTGCTCGTGTGAGCAATTTCAAGCCTCAGGAGACTGTGTTCGAGGTTGGAAAACGTGGTGCTGCTGCGACAGAGATGTCCGAGATCATGCAAAAGAGGCGCAACCAGCAAGCGGCGAGGGACGCCGCAAAAGCCGTGAAGGCGAAGGAGGCTGCGGCGGAGGAAGCAGATGCTGCACCTGCGAAGTTCGATCGAGGCGAGCAGGATTCTGAAGATGAAGATGATGACGATCTTGTTCTTACACAGCCTGGCCTCGCCGACATGGAAGAGGCTTCAGATGGCGAGCTCGAGCTCACATTTACACAACCCGAGAGCTTACCAGGAGGCAAGAAAGCCAACAAATGGCAAGACTCGGAGCACTTCATGTCCTACAACCCCAAGACTATCAACGTGGCGGAAGACCGCGGTTATGGTGTAAACTCCGGCGGCGTGAACGTGAACAACAACTTCGTCACCGATGCCAAGGGCGCGACGATGGACCTTGCAAACGACGACGACAAGGCATTTGCTACGGCGAACAAGGTCAACAGCATGCGCTGGGACAAAAAGAACAAGAAGTACGTCTCTCGAGCCAACGACGTGGACGGTAGCAAGGGGTCCCGCTACATTACGGGCGAGAGTGGGCAGAAGATCGCTGCCTCGTTCCGCTCTGGACGTTTCGACGCGTGGAAGAAGGCGAACAAGGTCAGCCACCTACCGCGTGTTGGTGAGATGGAGAAGGGCAACAGCCACCGATTCGCCGATGGCAACGACGGCAAGAGATTCAAGCACAAGCAAGATAAGGCACCCAAAGACGCCGACAAGTACAGAGACGACTACGACGTGCGTAAGAAGAGGGTCGACGCTGCCAAGGAGGCAAGACGCGGCAGATTTGCTGAGGGCAAAGGCAAGTCTGAGATCAGGAGTGTGGACGATGTGCGGAAGACCAGGAGAGAGGAGCAGAAGAAGAAGGAGAAGAACGCCAGACCTCAGCGGAGAAAGTAGATGTAAACGTAGAATTGTTGGTCAAAACTTGTATTTCGGTAAAACCGACAAGCGTATTATTGTGTTCTTCTAGAAAGGCATCCCTCTCACTGTGATTTCTTCACCCCAGCATTTGTCGAGAGAAACAGCACACACGCAGCAACGATAGCCGTCGCCACTACGGTGAATACCTGTATTGTCAGCATCATGTATCATCAACAAAGAGCTCTCGAGGAAAACTACTAGAGCGCACTTGACTTACCAATTGAGTACCCGTTCCGCTCTGCACCAAAGCTTGCCGTCTCGAATACCTGCTCACCGTCTTTATGTAATTGTTGAGCCCCGCTGCGAGGCAAGCAATGGAAAGAATCCAAAAGACAAGACCGAAGGGTAGCGCGATTCGCTTCTCTAGAGCCGAGGCCTCTTGCTTGAGATGGAAGGAGATGAGGATGGCGACAGCGACGATGGCCATGTAGGTGGCGAGACGCAACCAGGAGAGGAAAGCTGGACGTCGGTGTTAGGTACTAATGTCACCATTGTCTCTTTGTTTTGGCGAGACTACTGCTACATACTTCGTTCGGCGGCACAGTGGTCACGCGCATCGGAGTCGTTGTTATCGAACAGCAGAGGCCCTAGTAAAGGGCGCTCGGCGAAGACATGGTTATCATATGTGTTGCGTCTTGGGAAGCATTGTTAGCATGAGGGATTACGCCTAGTTTGTAGGGCATTATCGGCGTACTGATGGACTAGCACTGGTTTCGAGGCAAATGGCCTATACACAGGATGGTACGGCTGGTTAAGAAATGCGAGATCCGAGGCCGAGGCCACGCGGGAGTTCATGTTCGTGTTTGTTGCATCGCCTGTCTCTTGCCTTTGAAAGACGGTCGTTGAAGCCGTATAGGTAGTCCAACGAAGTGATGTGGTTCAAAATATTGAAGGTGATGTCGTGAATCCACAAGGCTCCTGGTTGGACAGAGCTTCAAGTTGGTCTCGGTCCCGCTCGCACCTTCAGCCGCGCCTTCTTTTTGTGTTTGCTATCATAGGTACATCCCAACTTCAACAAATACATGTGCACAACGCGTCCTCGTCTGCAAAAGAAAGCAAACTCACCAGCCGGTATCGCCGATGCAGAGGGTATCCGCGGAAGTCCAATTCACCACGATAATGCGACACCCTGATGAGAGGCAATACTGCAACTACGGGACGAGACCACGGTGACTACCTATCCACCGCAGAACAGATGAGCTAGATCCAGCTGCACTGAACTCGTCAAGGCAGTGTTATCTTCACATCCTGCTTCCCTCTCAGATGTGAATGCGAGTGCTGACCTACCCTTGTACTGTATATCTCACCGGCTTGCCCGGCACGCAATGCCAATCTTCGCAACGGCTTGCAGGAATCAAAGACGTCATCTTTCATCACTCTCATTGTTTTGGCTCCCATTTTGACAACAGATGGGCAAACCGTAGATGGTGAGAAGTAACCTTTACGGCCTAGGCGCTCTTCTAGAGTCTCGACTCTGTACTACGTAATGTCAAATGCGCTTGCGTCTCTACAGTACTTGTAGTCTTGTATATTCGTCTCCCTTTCCTCTGCGACAACTGTCGACTCTCTCAAATATCTCGGAGTTGACAATACCGGCTACAAGGAGGTCAACAGTGAAAGATGAGCGATGACAATGAGCGCGACTCACCCGCAGAGAATGGAGACTCTCAAAATGAAAGCGACCAAGAGAAGCAAAACAATGGTCCAGCAACGTTGGTATACCCCTTCACCTCTAATGCAGACGTACTGACAATCCGATAGTGTAGGTTTTTGGGACTGGAGACTCAAAGCGACCCGAAATGAGGCCTTCCTGAAATGGACGGTAACGACTGGATTCTTAATGGCCTTTATCATCGCCTGTCTGTCAATCTACTGGGGAGTCTTTTCGCGAGTTGAGAAGAACCTCTCCTCTCTCAAAGTCTATGTCGTGGATTTTGACGGTCAGACGGCACCATACAACACTTCTGATATCGAGCCAATCGTTGGACCCCAGATTGTACAGCTTGCTCAGCAGATGGTGGCGAGCTCAACACCAAACATAGGCTACACCCCACTGCAGCCGTCGCAGTTCAACTACGACCCTTTGGAGGTCCGTAGAGCCATCTACGACTGGGATGCATGGGCTGCGATCATCGTCAATCCAAATGCAACCGCCCTGCTATATTCCGCCGTGCAGAATGGAAACAGCAGCTACGACCCGATGGGAGCCTGTCAGCTTGTCTATCTGCAGGCGCGAGACCAGACCAACTGGGAAAGCTTCTTGTTTCCACACATCTCTCAGTTCCTGACCCAAGCGACCTCTATGGTTGGCGAGACTTGGGCAAGACAGATCATGCAGCAAGCGACGTCGAATCAAACCCTTCTCGAGAATATGGCCCAGGCACCGTCAGCATTGAGCCCAGCCATCGGTTTCAGCATGTTCAACCTCCGGCCATTCTATCCCTATGTTTCTATCCCTGCTGTGAGCATTGGGTTAATCTATTTGATCATCGTCTCATTCTTCTCGTTCTCGTTTTATCTACCCATCCACTTCAAGGTACGTGCCTAACAATCCACAGCCGCCATACGAGAGTCTCTAACATTGTCTACAGTACCTCAAGCCTGAAGGCCACCCGCCACTCAAGTTCTGGCAGCTTGTCTTGTGGAGATGGTGCGCGACAATCTCGGCTTACTTCATGTTGTCTCTCGCATACTCTTTCATCTCACTGGCTTTCCAGATGAACTTCTTCGGAGGCGTACCCAACACCGGCGACCCCACACAGGTAACCCCGACTGTGGACGGCTACAAGAACCCTGCTGCTTGGGGTCACGGCACTTTCCCTGTTTACTGGATGCTCAACTTCTTTGGAATGATCGCACTGGGTCTTGCTTGTGAGAACGTGGCCATGATAGTCGGACAGCCATGGTATGTTCAAGTCTTTACGAGTCCCAGAAACACGCAGCTAATTGCGAGATAGGACTGGCCTATGGTTGATCTTCTGGGTCATCACCAACGTGTCCACCGCCTTCTACGACATCGAAATTGGTACGTGTCGTCTTCCTAATTTCGCCTGAAGCTTTCTCTAACTTCTCTGACAGAGCCTGGATTCTACCATTTCGGATACGCATGGCCTTTGCACTACGTAGTAGAGGGCAGCCGGCAGATCTTGTTCGACCTGCATTCACGGCTGGGGATAGACTTTGGCGTTCTCATCGCGTGGGGCGCAGTTAACTCCATTTTGTTCCCCTTCGCGTGCTACTTCATGAGGTGGAAGAGCAAGCACCACGTGCACGAGTACTACAAGTAGACTTATAGAACGAATAAGCATTTATTGATTCCCATTGTGATTCACTTTCGATACTCGAAGATGTCTCTCACCAACACAATGCCAGTGTCGAGGCCTTGTTTGCTGAAGACGTAGGATGGTTTGTACAATCACTCGCAGTGGTATCACGTCTGAAAGAGTCCTACACGATCCCTCAGCGCGAGCACGCGGCACTACGGGGGGTGCTGTTATCCGATCGCTCGTGGCTCTCAGGTGGTGTTTCCGCTCAAGAGCTCTCGGAGCCGGTGCCCTGGGCAAGTGATCCGGGGGGGAATAGTCGTTGTCTGGGCGAAACGGCAGGTAGCCGTAGGCACGGGCGTAGTGACTTACACGTTGTCGTAGTATAGGCACTGTACTCGGATGTTTGTTGTTGCAAAGACGGGATCGTGCAGCACAGAAAGGACCGAACCGAACTGAACCCTTGTGACGACGCGCCAAGGTCGCTTTCCAACCTGTTAGCTCAAAGGAGCAGGCAGCTCTATACCTTGCAACAGCAATACCATACTCCCTCTCTTTCCCTCCTCTTCTGAATACTCGAGACCTTTGTCGCATACTCTCACCGACCCTCTAATCAAGTTCAAAAACCTTTGCCCATCATGGACTTCTCCGACGTATTGTCAGTACAGCGCGTGCCTCGCGACTCGTTGCGCCAGCAGCACTCGCCCAATGCGATCGCATGAACTAACCCTTGTCTCTCAGCCGCATTGTCAACCTGGCATCTGGTGTCTTCATGGTGCTGGGCGGTATCTCCCAGTTTTTCCCTATCACAATGTAAGAGGAGACGGATACAGCAACAGCTGTACTCTTGAATACGCGAAAGCGGCATGCTAACGGCGATGGTGATCGCGCAGCCAGCACATTGTTGTCGGCGTTTACGCAATCCTCTTTGGTCTTGGTAAGAGTCGCATGCACATGGTTGGGACCGAAAGAATGCTAACTTTATCGCTCCAGCTACCGCCCTGCTTGGTTCGTTACGACATACTCGCGAAACGCTACACCGTGCGACTTCAACTCACAACCTTTCGCAGAGTTCCAGATCCCGCCCCAGGTCGCCAGATATGCCTCCTTCATGTTCAGCTTCGTCGGCCGTGGTGTCTGTACGTCCAACCCATTCGTTCCCAAAGAAATACGAGCGAGATAAGAGGCGGATAAGGATAATGCCAATGGGCTAGGGTTACACAAAGGAAGAGGCGCTAACGGGTCGCGATACAGTCTACTTCTTCATCGGCTGCGTGCTCCTGGGCACGAACTGGTACAACTACATTCCCGGTACTCTCGTTGCGCTTACCGGTCTGATCTACATTGCTCTGGAATTCGTTCCTTCCATCGAGCCGCCCGCGAACATGAGGTATGTTACTACGAGGAGGTCTCGGGTCTTGCGATCGAGGGTGGAAGATGCTGATACTGTGCAGGGACGCGGACGCCGGCTGGGGTGCCGAGCAGGTATAAGGTGTTCCTCAATAAATCAATCCTCCGTCAGTCGCAGCGGTGAAGGCGCGAGGGACGGTGGTTGTTTTGGAAATTTCAAGGGCAGGGATGCCTTTATCGAGGAGATTGGTGCTTTCGAGAGATGTCTCTTGCGACTCATTGTAAAAAGAGAATGGAGACAGGGGTCTCTGAATTATGTTGAGGAACGGGGGTACGAAAGCCATGTAGAACGTATGCTTGTATGGATTAGAAGGACGATGGTACGCCTACCTATCTGAACGATCACTTTCCTGAGTTGCATGCAAAAAAAGTGTTTGTGATACTTATGCACCCAGGTCGATGTGATAGACAATTATGTATATACATCGAAGGACCTCCAGAAAAAGACAAAAAGATGTTGCAAAGTCCATCATCGTACACATAGATCCCACCGACAAGACATGTAGTCTGGCACCGCCTTCTCATGACCTGACACTCTCTGCCCGATTGCTCGGCTGAAGAATATGCCAGCAGCTTAGAGCCGCGCGCAGCGATCGCTAGTTGCCTAAGCGAGTGGGCGACCGACATGAGAATCGAACCAGGCACGTTCTGCCGGATTGTATAGGGAGCTAGCAAACGTGGGTCCGCTTCACCATTTAACCATTACAGTTATAGAATACCCAGATTCAAGCTTGATATACCTGGGGTCGTCACTGGATCCCGTGGCTTAAATATTACATCTCTGACCCTCACCTGTGAACACCAAAACAAAATGCTGTCAATATGAAACCCAAACCTCCACTTCACGCTCGTGGATCGATGTGGTCTTCATCTCGTGCCCCAAAAGTACGGCCAGCCTCTCGCTTATTGACAAACAAACGAACGGGTTCCGCCACCACAGGTTGGTAATCTCTCAAGTATCGAGCAAACATCCATTTGATATTGGTCTGATGGCGGAGTAGCACCAACGAAGCGGATAACGCCATAAGTCCAAGACTCTCACGAAGCGTCTTGAGGAAAGTAGAGCAAAGCCTTTCGTGCCGAATGATGAAGTTGACAGACTCCACAGCTTCATACACTGGATCTGAATCTGAGAGTGGGGCCCTGACTGTTGTACCGCGTAGAGTGCACTCGCGCGCGGCCCATTCCAGATTGCTGGTCAGGTCGTGTAGCAACGCGCTCATGTCATTCATGAGTGTCAGCAGTGTGGTATTCCCGCCAGCGGCCCACTGGAGTCTCGGAATCTCAACATCAAAGTTCTCTGATATCTCCGCCATGTCGTTTCGGTCAGAGAGCAACCCCTGAAGATTTCCCACGGCCGCGATGGCGGGGATGTGAGGGTCTGTCGGAGGCAGCATCGCCATTTCAACCACAATGTCCAGCTCTCCGTAAAGCGAATCGTCGGACATTGCGTTGGCGGCATCATGCCCGTTCCAGCGAGGGCAGCCCTGCTGTTTAATCCAGTGGCCACTGTCATGCGCAGCACTCTCGCCGCAAATCATGCAAAACTCCGTGTCGCAGAAGCGGCACCTCATGGCGTTGCAGCCGCTTCCTAGCGAATGCTTGACCAAGCAATCGATTTTGGGGCATTGTTGCCACTCTTTGCCTCTGGTCTCTGGGTTGAAAGATGCAGCAGAATCATCGGGCTTGGGTGGTGTGCAAAAATGCTCGTCTTCAGGTGGTGCGTAGGGTTGGAGGCGACACTTGAAACAAGTCCAGAAGCCACACTTCTCGCACTCAACCACACGATCGGACCCAAGCTCGCCGAGAAAGTTGTTGCAGAAGTCGATAGCTACTGATTCATCTTGGGTGCCCCCGAGCGGCTTGGTCTGGCAGAAGACGCGACGCTGCACTGGCGTGTCGTGCAACTTCATCCGCTCGTACCACGCATCCGCGAAATCGTCTGCGAAGACGTCTAAGTTATTGCTAAGCATGAGTGGGGTGTTGCGATCCCACCTCGGTGAAAAGTTGTGTTCGTGTTTAAGCACGGCTTCGAACGGTTCGATTATGGCTGCAGGTACACATTCGAAACGGATCCATTTGTCAGCGATGGTTTGCACTTGTTGGACATCCTGATCTTTCGTCTCGAGACAGACGCAACAGTCGAAATGTACGAGATGCATTTTGGCTTGTGGCGCTGAACAACAGAAGCGTGGTTGCGAAGCTGAAATTGTCTCCTCTCGCTACTTGGTAGTATTCTGCGGCTGAGCTGGCGTTGTTGAAGGTGTTGATCTGGGAATCTGTAAGTGTGGTGATAATCGTGAGCCTACTGTTTAAGTACCTGCCCAAGATGGCCGACGGCCAGTGAAGCGCATGACTGTCCCATCGATTCACTCGTCCCCGAATGTAAGACCGTTGCGACTTTCGTGGCCTTGTCGTAAGTGGTAGAACAAGACATGTTTGTACAATCGTCTCAAGTTCACTCACAGCGAAATAGAGCTACACTTTCAAGATTATCGTGACAATACGATATGTATGTGTTACTCTAGCCATCATCAGTGCGACAAGAATCACAGTTGTAGGTCATGCCACCAGAACGCCCAAGGATATCTCAAACCCAATAATCCAATCATGATCATCGCGAAAACTTCGTCTTACTTATGCTCCAATATCGTCAACCACACAGTTCGGGTGAACCACATACATGGTCTTGTTTTCTTGCAGGCCTTGGCCAGCCTCATCGGCTAGACCTTCACCTCTGATCTGGAGAAGGACATTGGTCTGGACGTGAGATGTTAGCATATTGCACTGCGAAACGATTATAGTAGGCAGGGGGATGGAACATACCTTCACCATCTTCTTCAACACCTTCCTGGCCAAGCTCTTCTGGGCCTCCATGTCTTCCTGGCTCTGCAGTTCGGCTTCCTTCTGCTCCAAGAACCACACCAAGAGATCTTCCTCATCAACGCCATCCTCAGCCGCGCTCTGATCCTCGTTGACCCTATGCAGTAGCATGTTGTGAATTTTGATGTAGTCGTCATACTTGATCTGTGTCCTCTGCCTCGGCGCGGGAGCAGGCGTAGCGGATGCTCGCACAGAGCCAGATGGGCCGGCTTCTTCCTCTTCAGCCATGGGTTCATCCTCGTCCTCCTCATCTTCAGCCGCGCCGTCGACCGCGTCTGCAGCTTCTTCGTCTTCGAATTCAACGTCGTCTTTCTCGACGCTGATGATACTTTGCTTCAGAAGTCTGTAGGCTTCGTCGACGAATTCGGGTGTGATCTGGTCGACGCAAGTGGCTTTGGCAATGGCCTCGCTGAGACGGACAAGCGATTCCAATTGTCTGACGGTGATGCGGTAAGAGTTCCTGCCGACACCGCCCTGTGCATCGTCGGAACGCAGCTCCTTGTATCTCTCCACAAGCGTGACCTTGGCTTCGTCGGTAAAGACGGGCTGGAAGAGACGTGCGAAGCGAATGTAACGCTGCAGCTGCTCGGTGCTGAATTCGGGCTCAACCGCATCGTCCTTCAGCTGGTGGATGGCAACAATGTGACGGGCAAGGTGGTCGTCGACTTGTTCGTTGCATTCATCAAGTACGACGAAGAACAGATCGAAACGCGACATGATGGGCGCGCTCATGTTGATGTTGGCTCTGAGGGTAGTCTTGCGGTTGTAGCGTCCGCCGACAGGGTTGGCTGCGGCAAGAATACTGGTACGAGCATTGAGTGTGGCCTGGATACCAGCCTTTGCAATGGAAATCGTCTGCTGTTCCATGGCTTCGTGGATGGCAACTTGATCGGCAATGTCCATCTTGTCGAATTCGTCGATTGCGCAGATGCCGTTATCCGCAAGCATGAGCGCACCAGCCTCGATAGTAAACTCGCCCGTCTCCTCATCCTTGACCACCGCAGCTGTAAGACCTGCCGCAGACGATGCTTTTCCAGATGTGTATACAGCTCTGGGCAGGAAAGCGCAGATGTATTTCAGGAACTGAGACTTGCTGGTACTGGGGTCACCCACAATGCAGATGTTCAGATCACCACGCAAGGCCATGCCCTCTGGGGTGACTTTGCTCACACCACCCATAAGCTGGAGAAGCAAGCCTTTCTTGACAACTGTGTGGCCGTAGATCATGGGAGCAATCGAATCGACAAGGCGCATGAAGATGTTGGGCATTTGCACCATCTTCCTCAAGTCCTCAATCTCAGCAGGCGTCAGAGTGTCCAGGTATGCCTGTTGAGCCTCGTCGCCAGTGCCATCACCAACGTCCACCATTTGGTTGAGTGAAGTCAAGATGTTTCCCGCTTGGCCCTTCAGATTTTGATTTGGCTTCTGGCCTTGTGTCGACATGTCGGGTGTGACCATGTTGGCGAGGAAAGCCATGCGATAAGTCAGATCGCGAACACCAAGGGCTTTGAGACCACCAACTCCATTGCCACCGGCTTCGTTGTTACCACCTTGTGTATCACGCACAGCCTGTACTCGGCTACCCGGTACTCTGAACTGGCTGACATCCGGTACCACGATCAGTGTTCCTGTGAAAACACACTTCTCTCCAGCCTTAGCCCTGTCGACCATCTCGCCACGAAGAATGACGTCCATAGTCCTGGGCATGCTTCCGGTCGGAATCTCAGAGCTGTTCTCCTGGATACGGACCTTTTGCCAGTCGATAAAGGTGCTTTGTCGGATATCCAATCTCCAACCGAGGCGGTTCATGCATGTTGCGTTCGGACATTGCGTAGGCTCGGTGTACTTGAAGATCTGCTCAACATCCGGTACAACGTTGTTGCACATCTCACAAATGAAGGTCGCAAGATGCAGCTCGGGTCGGACTTCAGACGTCCTGGTGACGGTACCAGACATCGACACCAGTTTACCAATCTGCTCTGTACGAAGCTGTCGTACTCTCGACACAAGTGGTAGGTTGTAGAACGCAAGCGCAAAGATCTTGTCTGTCTGCTGGTTCGGCGTCTTCTTGTGTAGGTCATCTTCCTCGCTCATGCTGTTGTTTGCCAAAGATGTATCCGTCCGTGCGGTGGTGGATCCGGGCTGTCTGTGCTCTCTGAAGTACTGTGGCTCATACTTTGCAATGAGATTGTGCAAAGCTCTCAGCATGTAAGGCTGGTATCTGTAGAAATCGCCTTGGATAGCACCTGCTAGGATGCCCTCTCCAAAGTTCATTATGTGGGTGAAGTCAATGTACAGTGTTGAAAGCTGGAATTGCGCCAGGCCGTGTATCTGTGCAATGTAGTATCTGTTCGTCGTTACAGCACTCGATGTGGGTCCAGCAGATGGTGTAGGGTCCTCGGTGAACCTGTGATTGTCAGGAAAAGGTCCATATACCTGCTCAGATCATGCATACTGCTCTAAGAACTCCTGGAAGCGGTCTGACAAGCTCTCTCCGGTCGTGTCAACAACTCTGGGAATGTCCGCACCAGGCACCTGTCGTCGCGGCCCTCTTCCTATGATCTCGTCGTCTGCGAATGGCGCATCGCTGAATGCTGCTGGAGTTCCCATAATTGAGTTGGCTGCTCGCGGACGAGACGAATCGCGGCCCTGCCGTCTTGATCGCGAAGAGGGGGCATATGAAGGTGCTTGCGAGGGTGCATCGCTGCGAGGTCCTGCGGGCGTTGGCGCATAGCCATCGATCATTGAAGACATGACGGCGTTTGGTTTGTGAGTGTGCTTCAGCTGTTGCGAGTATGTGGTCTTGCGATTCAACTCTTGCGGGGCTGTTTGGTTGTGGAAAACAAAACGCGAGCGCGTCCCTTTGTCACCACACGCGTGGGCTTTAGAGTGGCTGCAGCACCCTAATCTCGGACCCTTGATCGTCGAACCACTAAGTAAATCCTAAAACCGAGGGGCAACATTTATCCCATCTTGCCCATTTTCCCCTTGGAATTGTGGAGAGTTCAGTCTGAGACACAGCAACAGAAATCTATACGATCACCAGTCAACATGAGCGCCACTACCACCGTAACGCAGACCCAGTCTGATTACACGAGCAACATCCTTCGCCTCTTCCCCGAAATCAACACCCAACTCGCTGCGCAAACACAAGCCGCTGCGGCCCCGGACAGCGACCTTGAAGGATACGATGAGGAGCAAATCCGGTTGATGGAAGAGGTCTGCATCGTCCTGGACGAGAATGATGCGCCTATCGGCAGTGCCAGCAAGAAGGTGTGCCACCTCATGGAGAACATCAACAAAGGCCTCCTTCACCGCGCATTCTCCGTCTTCCTCTTCGACTCCCAAGACCGCTTGCTCCTCCAACAGAGAGCCTCCGAGAAGATCACATTCCCCGACCTCTGGACCAACACCTGCTGCTCCCACCCTCTGGGCATCCCTACCGAGACTGGCGCCACTTTGCCGCTGGCCATTGAGGGTGTGAAGCGCGCGGCGCAGCGCAAGCTTGACCAGGAGCTTGGTATCAAGGCTGAGCAAGTGCCGATTGAGAAATTCGACTTCCTCACAAGAATACACTACAAGGCGCCTAGTGACGGCAAATGGGGCGAGCACGAGATTGACTACATTTTGTTCATCAAGGCTGACGTCGACCTGAAAATCAACCCCAACGAGGTGCGCGACTCGAAGTACGTCGCGGCGGATGAGCTGAAGGAGATGTTCAAGGACGAGTCGCTCAAGTTCACGCCTTGGTTCAAGCTAATTTGCGAGAGCATGCTCTTCGAGTGGTGGGACCACCTGAACGGCGGCCTGGACAAGTACAAAAATGAGGCTGAGATTAGGCGGATGTGAAGAAGATGGATCACATGTGGCTTCCAGATCGGGGAGTATTGTTGATGTAGTTACGTTGAGATGGTGGTATGTGCGGGCATTCAGTGCTGACTTTACCTTGAGATACCAATTGTGCGAAATCCGCCAATTCTAATTCAGTACAAATCACTAGATCATTTGTGTTGACTCTCGCCGCTGATACCCTTTCATTCGAATACACCGGAATCGGTCGCTCCTGCGCGACATGCACCTTCCGCTGAGGCGTGCCTTCTTCGTCTGGCATGAGCCAATTCGAACCTCACCTCTTGATAATCACTCAGCTTGGGCACTTCACGTGGTCGCCTCTCAACCCGAAGTAAGACAACAACACCAACAAGCGCCATGGCTCTACGTGCGCACTCCCACAGCGAAGGGCTCTACGGATTTGGTTCCAAACCCAATATGGACCAAGAAACCAGGGCGAGCGCTCAGGCAAGAATCGCAACAAGTGCACCGAAACTCACTTATGGCAAACACAAAAACAGCCTTCTGCCTCTGAACGGAATTCAGTTCTTGCACAGCAATGCGGTCGACACGGTCAACGATCAGAACAGATCCGCGGTTTCAAATGCTATCATTCGCGCCACAGACCAACACTCGTCTGATGCTGACGATTCGCCATTGTCAGATGCCGAAACAGTTGCACGAGAGCACAACTCAACGGCAAGTTCACTTCGAACGAAGCGCGTTTCGGTAATCACCACCAACAAGGTCAAGACGCGACCACACAGGTTTGAAACTGGCGATGTATCTGACAGCCATTCGAGCCCTGAAGAGGAAGAGAATGCCTCCCAATTACCGAAGGGTGCCAGGAGTAATAGAGAGCGGCGCACAGCGTTGCCAACCCAGAAGAAGAGCAAGCGCAAGTCAGTGGGCATATACAGAGGTCGTCTTCCACTCAACGAGCTGGTACTAGTTCCGGATCTCAGCCATCAAGAATCCTTTAGCAAGCGTTCAAAGAGAGACAGGATTGCCCTGGAAGCAGATCCCATCTCATCCTTAGTCCAACAAATCTTGGACCTGATAACATCCGACGACTCAGAAACGACGAGAACCAACGTTCCACTGAGCGCAATCAGGAAACGACTTCGCACGCCATCATCGAGGTACAAGTCTCTCAAAGCTATGCGAAGAAAACACCATGCTGCTCAAATCACACCTACGGGCAGTCAGCTTCGGCAAATCGTAGGCGACGGATTCGATCAGTCGGAGCTCACTCCAGTTACTCGGTCTCGATATTCGACAAGAAAACGCAAATACCAGGAATCCCCGTTGCCAGATCTACAGTCGCTGAGTTTGGCTCCTGGACCCCTTCCTGATGTGATCTTCACAAGTTCGAGCCAATTGGATCTCGAATACAACCAAAAGGTTCTTTATGACTACACTGCTCAAGAGCCAGCAAAGATGGCAACTCCATCTCATGGCGTTGATCGATTGTCAAGCAGAAGAGTCGAGTTCAGTACTAGCGTTGTTGGGTGCAATGTCTCGGCTCAGCTTGCATCAGTCTCCGCACCGAGAAGGGAGCGAAGTGTCTCGCTTGAGTATCGTAGTGATGATGGAGACGAAGGCGACGACGAAGGCGACGACGACGATGAAGCAGACGCAGACGTCGACGAAGAAGAATTTGCACCCGAAGGAGATGTTCCAGCACCCATCGAAACCGATCATGAGATGATGGAGTCGTCTCCAAACGCCAGCCCAGAGCGCAGAGGTTCCTCGAGAAATGGATCTCATCTCTTCCGAGCGACACCGAAATCAGATCGACACCTACCGGGTGACTACCCCCCGGGATTCCATCGTCGAAGCACCCCGAAAGGAAGACTACGCTTAAATGAAGTCAACGAACCAATTGACGATAATAACCCGTTCGACGACATGCTTCTAGACAATCAACATGAGCTCAATGAGATCGCTACCGGATCAGTGAGGATGATCGAAGCGCCCCACCTCGACACTTACAACTACTCAGATATCAATCGAGTGGCGCGTCGTCAAAGCACACAGCAGAGACCTCCTGCCCAAATCACTCGGGCCAGATCCATCCTAAAGAACAGCACCAGCACGTCCCATGTTTCAAGCGAAAACACCAGACCCGAAAGCACCGCTGCAAACACCCGACGCAACAGCACCATCGAAGTCGAACAAAGCCGCTACTTTGACTCTGCGAAAGACCAACTCGACACTTCTCTTGAGGCGCCGGTCGTGATTCGGAAGAAATCTGGTTCTCGATTCTACGCCCCGATCGAAGTACCTTATAGTGATGACATGGTACCGGAGACGTCGCCTAGGAAGGTCGTCAACTACACTGATACGAGACAGCTGCACGCGTTGAAACGCACGCATGATGCGGTGTGGACTTCAAGTGCGATGCCGGTGCCTGAGACGGATCTGCGGAGTTTGACGAGGAGTGTTAGTAGGAACAATGGGACTTTGAGTCAGTCGGTTAGGAGAGGAAGCAGTATGCGATTCTAGAATTCTCTTACTGGTTGCTGGAGAGCTGCAAAGGGCGAGAGGTTTACTTTCGATAAGACACACAATGTCTTAGCTTCGGGATCACCAAAAGTCAACATTATGAGATGGCGAGGAGTCTCGTGGCTAGCAGGTATTCTTTTGGTAGCTTTGTAGCCAACCTCTTTCAGTTCATTTCGCGTTTCTATGATATCGTACCCCACTGTCTAACTTTTAATCTCGTGGTCTACCTCACGATACCGCCGGTGAGACTAGGAACAGTACAGACACCAGACTTAGTCTTAAGAGTCGCGAGGCCAGTCTTGCCACTGTCCTTCAGCTGCTCAACGGCTGCCACGTCAAAGGCGATCTCCTTGGTCTCAGTCGTGGTGAAGCCGACCTGGCACATGTCCCAGACCTTCTTCTTGGGGTTCAGGACAGGCTCAGGCTCACCCTCCCAGCCCTCGAAGTAGACGCGGTCACCAGCCTCAGCGGCAACAGGAGGGTCAACAAGCTCGACGGGACCGGCGTGGTTGTCCTCGACACCAGGAGCAAGGCGAGGAGATGCGGCGAGAACCATGGCGCAGGACTTGATGCCACGCATAGTGACAGGCTTCAGATTGCAGACTGTGACAACGCGGCGGTCTTGCATGGCCTCGAGGGGAATGAGACCGTTGAGACCAGAGCACACGGTGCGGACGATCTTGCCCTCGTACTCGGAGGTGTTGTCTGTGCCGGGTGCATCGCCGCAGTTGATAGTGCTGACGAACAACGAGTCGGCGTTCGGGTGCCTCTCACACTTGAGGATGTGTCCGACACGCAGGTCAATGAGAGCGGGCGAGAGGGGCTTCTCGACAGCGGCCGCCTTGGGAGGCTTGGGCTGCTTCTCCTTCTTCTCCTTCTTGACACCTGGGACCTTGGCGGCAACAGCGCCTGCAATCTTCTCGCCAGTCTCCTTTGCCTTCTCGCCGGCATCCTTGGCCTTCTCTTTGACGGGCTTGTCGGCAGCGGGAGCCTCTCCGCCGGCAGCAGCAGCGGCCTTCTCCTTCTTCTTCTTCTCCTTCTCGGCCTTGGCGTCGAATGTCTTGACGGGCGCGACGATCTGGTCAAGCTCGACAGGGATCTTCTCGCCCTCGGCGATCTTCAAGCTGAACATGGGAGAGTTCTGAACAAAGTCCAGGTGACGGACGATGTGGTGGTAACCCTGCTCGCCAGTGCGCTCCTCGGGAGTCCAGAGCTTGACGATGGGTGCCAGGCGGGCGTACATGCCAACATCGGCGATAGAGGGCTTGCTGCCGAGGAGGGTGGAGCGGGTCGAGAGGTGGGTGTTCAAAGAAGACAGGCGCTCAGCGGTCTTCGCAGGGTCCTCGGTGGCCGTGGCGACGTGGGAGGAGGTAATGAGCCATTGCTCGATCTCGGCCTTTTCAGGCTGGGAGTACTCGACTTGAGGGTAGGCGATGGTCGAGAGCTTGTGAGGGTCGTCGCCGGCGTCCTGGGCTTGAGGGTATGAGGCGGTGATCAGGGCCTTGACCTTGTCGTCGATGTGAATGGAAGCCATGGTGGTGTATCTTCTGGGGAAGTGAGGTGGTGTTCTGTAGAAGTGTTGTCGAAGTGCAATACGAGGCCAATGGGAAGAAGAAGACTGCTTTCTTGCGAGAGATCGTAGTGGGGCAGCTCGCGCGAGCGACTTGAAGACTGACGTGTGATTCATACGGAATTTCTTTTGGTGCAGTCGTTCCTGCCCCACGATTGGCTTCGTGACTGTTCGTTTGTCTCCAACGCCGCACAGATCACTTCACTTCCGTTGCGACTTAACTCCACTTCCTAACAACCATCAATTCCCGCGTTCGTGTGAAGCGACCATCAACGGCTTCTGGCAGCAGAACATGACCACCGTGCCGCCGAGATTCGAACTTCCATGCTGTACTGACAGGGTAATTCTCATCGTGTCCGTGGATGGCGGCGACTCGATCAAGGGAAAGAAAGAGTAAAGAGTCACAAGGTTGATGTACATCGTTAAGACGGGAATTTCCTGAAGACGTCTTGGTCTTGCACTTCAAAAGAAAGAAGAATGGTAAAACGGGTTCTGCTTGGCATGAGATGCTCTGGGAAACGCATATGCCGCGCTTCTCGAGGTGTGGAAGTAGTGTATAGGTATCTGTCCATCACCCGGATTCAGGATCAAATGTCAGAATCCTGGGATCCAATCTAGCTTGGAATGTTCTCTGAGTGGCGCGAACTCACATTTGTGTCGCAAAAACCTGGTCCTTTGCTCTTTCCGTTTGATTTATGCAACAAAGCTCCGGAGGGAAAACGATGCACACGCAATGCTACTATCCGACAAGCATCATGCCGGACTAAGGGCAAATGAGAGGACTCATTTTTTGTCTAGTACCGAAGCAGGTGGTGCTAAGTATACGGCTTTCTTTGTAATATTGAGAGGCACACACACAAACTGTACTGAAGGAAAGGGGAAGAACTATCATCTTCAACGCCTGCCATTTCTTTCTTTAGGCTTGCTATGGATCCGCGAAGAAGAGCTATTCTTATAAGAGCTGCTCACCTTGGATCGAAACAGTCGAAACACACACATCACCAAGACGCAACATGGCGGACGAACTTGCTTCTGAAATGGAAACTCTGCTCAGCACTGACGCGCAGGAACAACGTGAGTAGATCTCATCTTTGTATAGGTTCCATTTATACTGCCGTTGCTAACCGAAATACCAGCGTCTCTCTTCGAACTGAAACGTGCGGCGGGCAAAGGACTGGGGCTATTCGCTACGTGCAACATCGTGCGCGGAACCCGAATCATCGAAGAGGCACCGTTGATGAAGGTTCCACCATCAGATAATGGTACGGGAATTCCCCTGCCCACTATGAAGGAAGCCTTGAGCCACAGCACACCTGAGCAGCGCAACACCTTCTCTCGTCTCTACCGCCGAGGCACTACTGAAGAATCTCCAGAAATCTTGGAAGTCCTGGCTCAGCAAGATCTCGAGACGATGGCAGGTCCCTCCGCGACATCGGATCTTCTAGACGCGATCGCCATCTTCCATTACAACTCAGTCGACATGGGAGAAGACGGCG